>Ga0272446_1005230_pt1 | contig 14496 bp, 10 predicted proteins | sample YNPCB0061_FD_194587 | JGI IMG/M metagenome (GOLD analysis project Ga0272446, IMG submission 194587) | Hot spring microbial mat communities from Yellowstone National Park, WY, United States - YNP-CB-006-1 | ecosystem: Environmental > Aquatic > Thermal springs > Hot (42-90C) > Sediment | place...
CCGCCCAACCCTTCAGCGACAGCACCTTCGTGATCGCCGCCGTCAAGCTCGTCTTCCCGTGATCAATGTGACCAATCGTGCCCACATTCACGTGGGGCTTCGTCCGCTGGAATACTGCCTTGGACATCGGTAAATGCCTCCCTTAGAACCGGATATTTTTTATTCTGCCGAACAGTTTGTGCAAATAACCTGTCTTTGAACACGGAACCGCCCTATTGCGGGCGGCCCTTGCAAGACCACTATACCATTGCCCAGAACTATCGTCACCGAGCGCGTACACAAACATTCGGAGAGCCCACAATCGGATTTGAACCGATGACCTCATTCTTACCAAGAATGTGCTCTACCTGCTGAGCTATGTGGGCAGAAAACTGTGGGCGGGGGCGGATTCGAACCACCGTAGGCGCCAGCCGGCTGATTTACAGTCAGCTCCCTTTGTCCACTCGGGCACCCGCCCATGTCTGCAACTTCGCACCAATCGCACAGGCCTCGCAATGGCAGTTGCGTTATCTTCAGAGCCGACCCTGTCTTCTCGACCGTCGCCAGAGCCGACGATCGGACTCGAACCGATAACCTGCTGTTTACAAGACAGCTGCTCTGCCAATTGAGCTACGCCGGCGCATTGGTGCTGCTCGGTTTCTCCGCGCACATAAGAGCAAGTGCACGCGGTCTGTGATTATAGCATATCCGGCAGTTCGGTCAAATCGCTGGCGTTTGAAAATCATCCAATGTTGTGATACCTTCGCGTACGATTGCTTGCCTCGCCTGGCGCCGCACCAAACGGCGTACTCCAGGCTCAGCCTGATGGAGCACCTAATGCGCGAAAATCGACTCCGCACACGCTGGCAGCAAGGGGAAGCCGCCCTTTGCGCCTGGCTGACGATTCCCAGCAGTTTCTCCGCCGAGGTGATGGCACACACAGGTTTCGACTGCCTGACGCTTGACCTGCAACATGGCCTGATCGATTACCAGGTTGCTGTGCCGATGTTGCAGGCCATCTCGACGACAGAGGTGACGCCGTTGGCGCGTGTGCCCTGGAATGACCCGGGCATTATCATGAAACTGCTCGACGCCGGCTGTTACGGCATCATTTGCCCGATGATCAACACCGTCGATGAGGCCGCCGCCTTTGCGAGGGCGTGTCGCTATCCGCCGGTCGGCATCCGCAGCTACGGCCCCAAGCGCGCCATGCTCTACGCTGGCGACGACTACCCGGCTGCCGCCAACGACACGGTGCTGGCAATCGCCATGATCGAGACCGCCGCCGGTCTTGCCAATGTCGACGCCATCGCCGCGCTGCCCGGAATTGACGCCCTCTATATCGGCCCCGCTAACCTCAGCCTGGCGCTCGGACGCAGCCAGCGCACCGATCAGACCGATCCTGTGCTGGTGGAGGCGCTGGACACAATTCTGGCGGCGGCGCGCCGACACGGCAAGGTCGCCGGACTGCACACCGCCACCCCCGCCTACGCCCACGCCATGATCGAGAAAGGGTTTCAGTTGGTCACAGTGGCGACTGACGCCGGCTTTCTGGAGGCGGAGGCGCGCCGGGTGGTCGCCGCCGCGCGCGGCAACGCAAGCGCCAGCCAGGGCGCAGGCCCTTATTGACCGGGATGGGCGCGGCATCGGGGGGGTGCGGGCGCGATGCATCGCGCCCGTCCTACTCCTGTGGAATCAACAACTCCTGGCCGACAACGATCGTGTTGGGGTCGTCCAGCCCATTAGCAGCCATGATCTGTGCGACAGTGACGCCGTAGTTTTGCGCGATCTGCGACAGGCTTTCACCCGAAGCCACGGTATGGCGGACGCCGCGGGCGGCCAGCGCCTGTTGTTCCGTCACGCCAGGGATGAATAGCTGCTGTCCTACGCGCAGCATATTGAGATTGGTGAGGCTGTTGGCGGCCGCCAGCGCGGCGGCATCGACGCCGTAGTCAGCGGCGATTGTGGAGAGCGTCTCACCGGGCTGCACGATGTGGATAACGCCGCTCGTCGTGGCTGCGCCACTGCCTTGACCGGCAGCGGGGGCGTCAGCAGTGGTGGCTGCGTCCGGCGCGGCCACGCCTGGGATGAGCAGTTCAGCGCCGACCACCAGGTTGTCGGGACTTTCCAACCCATTCACCTCCACCAATGTCAAATAGTTGACGCCGTACTGCGCGGCGATCGTTGTCAACGTTTCGCCGGACTTCACGACATGCTTGAAGGGCTCTGGCGTCGGCGTGGGTTCTCCTTCAGGCACGCGCAAAATCTGGCCGGCAAAGATGTCGTCATTGGGCAAGTTGTTCAGCTCGCGCAGTTGTTGTTGCGTCACGTTGAATTGCGCCGCGATGCTGCCGATTGTGTCGCCGCTCTGCACGGTGTACTGGATCAGCGCGCCGCTGACACCCGACGCTGGTGTGGCGGTTGGCGTGAGCGTGGCGACCGGCGTGGCGGCTGTCGGGGCGCCGACCATTTCCACGACTGGCTCCGAGCTGGTGCGCGTTGGAGCGGCGCTTGCCGCTGGCGTCGCCGTTGGTTCCGGCGTCGGGCGCTCGCGCGTGCACGCGGTCAGGAGTGTGGCTGTCAAGAGCAAAATCAGCAGGTATTGGATGCGCACAGATTGACCTCCTGAAAGTGGGAGCGAGCAATTTGCAACAATTATAGCAATTGCAGGCGCAATTTACAACTGGATGCGCCAGACAGGGTCTATTTCATATTGGGGGCGAGATCACTTATGTCGTAGGTCATCGCCTCTGGCGTGGCGCCACGCCAGAGGCGATGATTTGCGACGGATGCTCCCGCCTTGAACCACACCCCGTCAGAAGACGCCTGTCACCGTAGCGTCTGGAACGCCGTACCCAGCGCCAGCGCCACGAAAATCAACCCGCCCAGGCTGAAGAAGGGCATGAAGCTGGCAAAGATGAAGCTCGTTGCAAGGCCGCTTGCCACCAGCCCAACCACGATTCCAGCCAGCGTGAAATGGCGGATGTAGCGCCCGCGTCGACGTCCCACAGAATTGCGGATGATCTGCGCCAGCGCCGCCCCGGCGCCCGAGCCGACCAACGCCGCAATGATCCAGCCAAAGATGCCAGTGATGCTGAACAGGAACGCCACGATCGGCCAGGCGACCAGCGTGATGCCAGCGGCCACCGCAAAGGCGATCCAGTTGTCACCGGTCATCGCATTGTAGAAGACATTTTGCTGCTCGCGGATGCACTCTTTGCACCGGTAGCCAACCTCCGTCAGCACGGCGCACTTGAGGCAAATCGGCTTACCACACTTGTTGCAGCGCAGCAGGGTTTCGGTGTCGGGGTGATTGGCGCAGTACATGACGGCTGGGGCGTCGGCGGCGTCATCCAGCATAGGCTCTGTCATCGTTTCAGTTCCTGTTGTTGTTTGGGTTTAGATCGTCCATTGCATTTTTTCCATCAGTGTCTGGTAAAAGTAGCTGCGCTCGCGCACACGGATGAAGCGCGCCAGGTGGGGGCTGCCCACGACGACAACCTGATCGCCCTCCTGCACTTCGACCACGACCTGACCATCGACGGTGAGCATTGGCGGGTAGTCGCTGGTCGCCTGTAAGCGAATCGTAGCGCCCTCGGACAGGATGACCGCGCGATCCATGCTGAGGTGCGGTGCGATCGGGATGACCAGGATGTTCCGCAATTCCGGCGGCATGATCGGCCCGCTGACAGCCAGGGCATAACCAGTGCTGCCGGTGGCAGTGCTGACGATCAAACCATCGCAGGTGTACGTAGTCAGGTGTCCGCCATCCAGTTCTGCGCTGATGCGCACGACGCGCGCCAGGTTGCCGCGACTCAACACAACATCGTTGAGCGCATCGTAAGTGCAAATCACCTCGTTCACGCCTGTGGCTGCGTTGGGGCGTTCGACGTGCATCCGCACCATCAGGCGCTCTTCCACCCAGTAGCGCCCCTCCAGGATCGCCGCCAGGGGCGCTTCCCAGTCATTGGGCTGCACTTCAGCCAGAAAGCCCAGGCGCCCCATCTTGACGCCCAACATCGGTACGGCGTAAGGAGCGCCCATGCGCGCCGCGCGCAGCAGAGTGCCGTCGCCCCCAAGCGTGATCAGCAGGTCCACCCTGGGTAGATGAGCGGTCGTCGTCTCCAGATCCCATGCCGATTCGTGCCAGATGTCGGCGACGCCGGCTGCCTCCAGGTAGCGCCCAATTGCGCACGCCAGCTCCAGTGATTCCGGCTTCTTGGGATGATGCAAAATGCCAATATGTGTAAAATGTGGTGAAGCGTGTCTGGTCATCCCTGCCTTGCCTGACTGACTCTCTACTTGACGTTGTGCTCAACCTTATCACGAAGTCGCAGTGGATACGAAACTGCGGTATGATAAAAGCATGACTCGTGTTTTGATCATTTCCGACATCCATGCCAACCTGGCGGCGCTTGAAACCGTTTTGAGCGACGCCGAGGGGCGCTATGACACGATCTGGTGTCTGGGGGACGTGGTTGGCTATGGGCCAAAGCCCAACGAGTGCATCGAACTGGTGCGCGAGCGGGCGGCGTTGTGCGTGATGGGCAACCATGATTGGGCGGTGCTCGACAAGCCCGGCATCAATGTCGATGACTTCAACCCACAGGCGCGCCACGCCGTATTGTGGACGCGGCAGGAGTTGCGCGAGGAAAATCGGCGCTATCTCGACGCCCTGCCTTTTGCGCCGCTCACCCCACCTGGTGCACCTGGGATTCTGGTGACGCACGCCAGCCCACGCGAGCCGGTGTGGGAATACATCCTCACGCCGTCGATTGCTCTTGAGAATTTCGCTGTCTTCGAAGACGCCATCTGCTTTGTCGGTCACACGCACAAACCGGCGATCTATCGCTGGCACAGTTTCGAGTCCTTCGACGAGAGCGGCGTCGCCCATACCATGCAGCACATGGCGACCGTCGATTATTTGCAGCCGCGCCTGGAAGCTGTGCTCCATCTGGATGTATCGCCGACGCAGCGCCTGATCATCAACCCTGGCAGTGTGGGTCAGCCGCGCGACAACGACGCCCGGGCGTCCTACGTTTTGCTTGACCTGGAGGCGATGACCTGCGAACACGTGCGCGTGGCCTATCCCGTCGAGTTGACGCAGAGCCAGATGCGGGCGGCGCGGTTACCGAAGCGCCTGGTGGATCGCCTGAGCTTCGGGTGGTGAGCAGTGGCCTCAACTCGTCCGCGGGCGTTCTGGCAATGCCTCCGGCTCGATGCGGTTGTACATCTCGAACCAATCTGGCAATTCCTGTGACCGCTTGATCGCAGCGTCGCGCTCCTCCTGCCGGCGATAATCATCCATGCGCTTGAGGATTTCCTGCGCAACCGCGCGCGGATCGGGCACGGCGTTGAAAACGAACTCCCCAGCTTCCGCCGCTGTCTGGCAGGTGACGTTGCCATAGTTGAACAGCCAATGTAGCGGCGACGGCACTGACATCGTCACATTTTGGATGTTCCCCAGGCGAGCGCTCATACGATCTTCTGAGAGACCAAGCGGCACCCGATCGACGTGTGCGATCTCGGCATTGCTCAATTCATACGTATCGTTGCGCCAGTCGGCCACCACCCAGATCACCCGCGCCAACGCAACCAGGGTCAGCACGACGCCAGCCACGGTGAGCGCGTTCAGCAGCGGTCGGCTCTCCTGGGGTGCGCCATACGCCTCACCCAGTGAGGGCAGGGTTGCCAATAGCAGCAGCCCGCCAAACACAACCAGCGGAAACCACAATCTGGGAATCAGGACCATCCAGTGTTTGCGCCAGATGATGTGATCTCCTTGCTGGCGGCGCAGCCGCGTGTTCATGCTGTCGGCGACGCGCTTGCGCCAGCCACCCGTCGCTGGCGCCGGCGCGCCGCCGCGATAGACGCGACTGGGGATATCGACGCCCAGCCCCAGCCGCGCCTCCAGGACGCGCTGAATGGTCAACTTGCTCTGCGCGGAGGTGTGACGCCGACGCTGCTCGCGCTGTTCGATGATCGTGGTGCGCAGCTCGCGAAAACGCGCCGTGTAGTCGAACGAGATCGTGCCGATCGTCGCCGCCGTTGCAATCGTCATTGTGCCGTAGTCGAGCAACTTGCCCAGCCAGTCGCTACGAAAATCGACATTCTGGATGTGCTCTAGTGGCGCCTCTTTGCGCCACTCATTGACCAGGAGCACCTTCTCCTGGTGCATCACACGGCGATTGGTGATGACGAGCCAGTCGTTGAGATAGTCTACCGTGCCCCACGCCAGCGCAACGCCGATCAGGAACAGCAATATCAGGATGAGCACGCGTAAGATCAACTGCTCACCTGGAATCAGGGAGGCAAGCACGAAGAGAATCAACAGAAACGCAAACAGGATCATAGCAGGCAGGTTTTTGCGCAAAAACGCCATCCAGTGGCGCCGGCTGAAAATGATGACCTGCTCGCCCGGTTGCAGCCAGTCGTATTTATTCCTGATCTTCTCCTGATCCACTTGCGCGCGGATGGTGCGCGTCGTGCGAATGTTGAGCTGTGCGCGCAGGTTGACGCCGAGTTGCGCCGAGAGCGCCTCCAGATCGCGCCAGTGAAAGCGCAGCCACACACTCTCCGGCTGCGCCTCCACCGTTGACTCTTGCGAGACCTGCCCCAACAGCGCCAGCTCAGCAAAGTACGTTGGCGCAACCGCCTGGGCGCTGTTCAACTGGTTGCCATTTTTGTCGAGCGCCCGGATCGCGGCGTGCCCGCGTAGCAGCACCCACAGGCTGTCGGCCTCCTCGCCTTGCTGAATCAACAGATGAACGGTGGGGATATAGAGATGGCTGACGAAACCGGCAATCTGGCGCTTCGTCGCGTCGGGCAGGTTGCTGAAGACCGCCAGGCGCTGAATTGCAGCTTCGCGTTCCGCCATCTCCTCATCGATCACCTGATCGGCGTCGAGACCGGTGATGCTGACGAAGCTGTGGTAGGGGATGGCGTAGAGCGTCGTGTGCGTGGTGGACGTGGCCGTGTGCGTCATCAAGCGATTGCCGACGCCCAGCCCGATGAAACGCGATTTGCCGATGGCGGCGCCAAAGATCGCGCCATTGCCCAACAGATGGCTCGATTCGTCCACAGCTTCCAACCTGACCTGGCCTTCATGGATCAGATAGAGGTTGTCGATGGCGTCGCCGGCGCTGAAGATGCGTTGTTCCGGCAATGTCTTGATGGCGACGGTCTCGTCCGCCAGGAAGCCAGCGATGATGGGATGCCTCGCAGCAGGCGTCGCCAGTCGCGCCATGAAGGGAAAGGTGCGCAGTCGTTCGGCGACTGTCTGCGAAAAGAGCCGTTCGCGAATCTTGGGGAAATGATAGATCAGTCGGCTAAAGGCGCGAATGTCGATGGACAGCAACTGGCACACCTGGTCGCTGCGCGCGTTGGTGCGGTAGACTTCGTCAAACAGGAACTCCAGATGCCCCAGCATCTTGCCAGGGCCGACGGTGCGCGCAAAGCGGCGCTGGCGGCGCCCTCGCTGATCCTCATCCTCGCGATATTGGGTGATCTGTCCATCTAGCAGGATGTAGATTGCCGTGATCGGCGTGTCTTGGGTGTACAAGGTGCGAAACGGCATCAGTTCGTGCGTGAACACGGCGCCTGCCAGGATCGGCGTCCAATCCTCGCGCGGAATGTCGGCCAGAAACGGCAGGGAGAGGACGCGCAACGCATCGAGCGCAACGGCGACGCCAGCGGGCGGCTGAGGGGTGCTCATGGTTACAAGGCTTCCTTGATCTGCTCGGCGACCTTGCGCGTGACGCCGGGCACTGCCATCAGCTCCTCCACTGTCGCCGCGCGCACGCGCGCGATGTCACCGTCGAAATGTTGCAAGATCGCCTTGCGCCGCTTGGGTCCGATGCCGGGGACGTCGTCGAGCCGTGACCGCACCTGCTCCTTCGCCCGCAAGTTGCGATGATAGGTGATGCCGTAGCGATGCGCCTCGTCGCGGATGCGCTGCACCAGGTGCAACGCCTGGCTGCCGCGCCGCAGCCACAGCGGATCCGCTGCGTGTGGGCGAAACACCTCTTCCTCGCGTTTTGCCAGCCCGATGACCGGGATGCGCTCCAGCAGGCCGAACTCCTGCAACACCTCGACCGCCACGCCCAGTTGCCCCTTGCCGCCGTCAATGATGACAAGATCAGGCGCAATGCGCCAGCTCTCATTTTCCTCGCGGGCGCGCTGCCCAGGGTCGTTCGCCGCTTCCGGCTCGACCAGGCGGCGGAAGCGGCGGCGCAACATCTCGCGCATACTGGCGAAGTCGTCCGGTGAGCCCTGTCCCCCCTTGCCATGGATCTTGAAGCGCTTGTAGGCGCTTTTGGCCGGCGCACCTTTGACAAAGACCACCATCGAGCCGACCGTGTTGGCGCCCTGCAGCGTGCTGATGTCGTAACACTCGATGCGCATCGGCGCGCTTTCAAGGTGCAGCACGGATTGCAGCTCGGTGAGCGCCTCGGTCTGGCGGTTAGTGTCGGCGGCGCGCGCGGCCTGCTGCACGCGCAAAAACTCGGCGGCGTTCTCCTGGGCCAGCTCCAGCACCTTCACTTTGTCGCCTCGCCGCGGCACGCGCAGCTCGACCTTGCCGCCGCGGCGCCCGGCCAGCCACTCAGCCAGCACCGCGTGATCGGGCGGCAGCGCCTGCAGCAGGATCAACGGCGGCACGAAGGTGGCGTTGTCGTAGAACTGTTGGATGAAGGCGCCGATCACTGCCGCCAGATGCCCAACGCCCGTCGGGTCGGTCTCTGCCTCGTCGGGAGCGCTCAGGTCGGGGGCGCTCAGGTCGCTGCCGCCATTCCGTTCCTGCAGATGAAAGACCTCGGCCCCCTCCAGCATGAAGCTGTCGCGCCCGACCATGCGCCCGTGGCGCACCATGAAGACCTGCACCGCCGTGTCGCCTGTGCGTGCATCCTGGGCGACCGCTACATAGTCCATGTCCTCCAGCGACGCCAGCACGATCTTCTGCTGCTCGGCGATTCGCTGCGCCGACTGCAAGCGGTCGCGGTAGATCGCCGCCAGCTCGAATTGCAGATTATCGGCTGCACGCGTCATTTGTTCCTGAAGTTGACGCAGCACTTTGTCGCTGTCGCCTTCGAGGAAATGCATCAACTGCTGGATCGTCTGGCGGTACTCCTCGCGCGTCTGCGCGCCGATGCACGGCCCGCCGCAGAGTTTGATGTGGTAGTAAAGACAGGGACGCCGATCCTTGCCGGTGATTTCACGGTCACAATCAAGGTAGGGAAAGACGCGGCGCAGGGCGTCGAGCGTTTCGTAGCAGGCGCGGCTGCTGGTGTATGGGCCAAAATAGCGCGCTCCGTCCTTGCGCATCCGCCGCACGACCTGGATTTTGGGGAAATCATCCTGCCAATTCACCTTAATGTACGGGAAGGTCTTGTCATCTTTCAACCGCACGTTGTAGTGCGGCTGATAGCGTTTGATCAGTTCGTTTTCGAGGACGAGCGCTTCCAGTTCGGTCTTGGTGACCCACCAGGTGATGTCGGCGATCTCGGCGACCAGCGCCTGCGTGCGCGGCGAGTGATTGGCGGAGGCATGAAAATAGCTACGCACACGATTGCGCAGCACGATGGCTTTACCGACGTAGAGCACGCGCCCCGTGGCGTCGAGCATCTGATAACAGCCAGGCGCAGTGGGCAGCGAGTCCAGCTTTTGGGCGACTTTTTCAGGAATATGACCGTTCATGGCGCAGATTTTACCACGACCGCCGCGCGAAATCGATGTTGCTGATTTCTGGATTGGCTGCTCATGTCTCTGCCCGTCACACGTCATACGTCACGGGCGATGAGACCAGGGTGGGAGGCCATCGGTGCGGCGCTTGGGAATGAGGGCGCTTCGTGTATAATGACGCAGCCTGCCGCTGCACACCCTGCGCCGGCCAACCGGCGACAACGAGCGCACCATTCCATGCAACCGAAGCTGTCTTTTCACACCACAAGGAGCAACCTGATGCACCATTCTCGTCTATCAGCCGCGGGCGCCGGGCAGCGCGTCCTGCAGCTCGCCATCATCCTGGCGATCGTGCTGGCGTCCCTACCCGTCGCCGTTGTGCACGCCCAGGACGACAGCGCGTCGCCGCCGGTCTCTGCGCCACTTGCCAGCCTGGTCGAGACGCTGGCGCACGCGCCGCGCCTGACGCCTGCGCCCATCCCTGAGGGTGTGGAACTGCCAGCCTCGATCCCGGTTGAGGAGCTGGCGCAAATGCCCGACCGCACCCGTTACGCCGTCGTGGATTATCGCGTGGATGAAGATGGCCTTCACGCCACCGTACAGTTGCCGGCTTCCAAGACCACCTTCATCGCCTCCGGGCAGCCCAACACGAACTACGGCGGTCTCGCCAACATCGACCTCGGCTGGGAGCAAAGCACTTACAACGCCATGCGCATCCTGATCCAGTTCGATCTCGGCCCGCTTCCCGCCACGGCGCAAATCAACAACGCCACCTTCTATATCAACCAATCCGCCATCAACCCGCCGGGCGACGGCCAGGGGATGTCGTTCCGCGCCCAGTTCATGCAACAATCGTGGAGCGAGAGCGGCGTCACCTGGAACAATGCCAACTACCTGGGCGGGCAGTCGTTGCCGCTGGGCGACATCCCGCCTGCAATTGGCTGGATCAGCGGCGGCGCAACGGATGTCGTCAAGGCGTGGCGCAGCGGCGCCGCGAACAACGGTCTGATCATCACCGGCGATGAAACGCCCAGCCTGGGACGTTGGCGGCGTTTCTACTCGCGTTCCATTCCGGCGTTGGCGCCTTATATCCTGGTCGACTATACGGTCAACTGTGACACGACGCCGCCTGTCGCCACGATGGGCGCCTTGCCGGGCTTTGAGCCAGCCGAATTCCCGGTTTCCTGGTCAGCCTTCGACCCAGATCAGCCCGGCTGCCGGGCCAGCGGTGTAGACTGGTACAACGTGCGCTATCGCATCAACGGCGGCAGTTGGAACAATTGGAAGAACCAGAGCAGCTCAACCTCTAATTACTTCAAGGGGTGGGCGCCCAACGGCGCGCAGGTTGAATTCCAGGTGCAGGCTGCCGACCGCGCCGGCAACATCGGGGCGTGGAGCGCCATTGTCGCAACCCGCGTTGACTCCGAACCGCCCTCGGCAACGGTCAACCCACTGCCGCAGTTTACGACGAACCCGAACTTCACCGTCACCTGGAGCGGCGTGGACAACCTTTCCGGCATTGCCTACTACAATTTGCAGGTCAGCAGGAATGATGGCGATTGGCAGACGTTGTTGTCAGAGACGACAGCCACCTCCTATCAAGTTGCCGGGGCAGGCTTCGGTGATAAATACGAGTTCCGGGTGCAAGCCGTCGATCGCGTCGGCAACGCCCAGCCCTGGAGCGCCAACGCTCAGGCGACCACCATCATCTTCAACGAACCGATCGCCGTGATCTTGCCCTTCAATCCGCCCATCATCAAGCCGACGGCGCCGATCACGACGGTGATCCCCGTGCGGTGGGTTGCGTTCGCAGCGCCAGGCACGTCAATCACCCAGTTCGAGCTGCGTTACCGCTATACGCCCTTTGGCGGCCCCACCGGCGCCTGGACCACCTGGCAGGTCTTTGGCGGCGCCATCGAGACAGCCGATTTTTCACCGCTGGGCAACGGCCTCTACGAGTTCTACGCGTTGGCGACCAACAACCTGGGGCAGGTGCAGACCTTCAACCCTGGCAACGGCGCTGGGGACGCAGTTATCCTCGATCTGGATGATCTGATCCAGCCCGCCGCCTACCTGCCCTTCATCAGCAAGAACATACCTGACTGATCCAGGCGAGTTGCGAGTTGCGTGTTCCGTCTCGTCACGCAACACGCAACTCGCAGCCAGCGACTTATTTACGCCCACGTGCACTAGTAGCTTGTCATGCGTTGCCTGCTGCGCAGCGAGACGAAACATGCAGCAAGAGCGCTTTTGGTCTGCGTAAGCCCACGTGCACCCAATGCATGGATTGCCTCACACGCGGATCGCTTCGGATGTCGCCATTTCTTGATCCAGCGTGCGCACGAAGGGTTGCAGCGCCAACCACGCTGCGACGGCCAGCATAGCGATCCCGGCGCCGACGAACAAGCCGTTCACCGTGTAGCGGCTGAGTGCACCAGCCAGGGCCTGCGAAAGGGGCGCCAGACCAACATTGGCAAAGAAGATCAGGCTCATGATGCGGCCCAGCAGATCGGGGGGAGTGCGATGTTGCAGATAGGTAACCAGCCGGATCGACAGGTAACCGTTGCCCAGCCCCAACGTCGCCATGATCGCTGCGCCGGCCCAGGTCGCTGTGATCAACGCCATCGTGATCATGCCAGCCCCGAAAAAGATGACAAACGCGATCACGATCCATCCCATTGCACGCGTCGTGCGCACCATGCCAGCTACAACGATGCCCAACAGGTTGCCGCCTGCATAGGCGCCCATGATGACGCCAAAAGCAGCCGCCCCTTCCGCCAGCCGCTGATTGGCGAGCACCGGCACACCCACCAGCAACGGCCCGACAATCAGCACATTCATGGCGGCGATCAGCACCAGCAGCGGGCGCAACGTTGGATGTTCCCAGGCATAGCGCAAGCCCGTACGGATCGCTTGCCAGACATCCTGGGTGGTCTCAGCCTGGCTGCGTTGCGGCGAGTGCGCCTGGATCAGCCACAAGGTCGCCACCGAGACGGCAAAGGTCACTGCGTCGAGCGCCAAGGCAACACCGACGCCGAATTGCTCCGACCGTGCACCATCGGCGCCAGCATGGGCGAACCACGCAATCGCCGCGCCTGCCATCATCGGGCCGACAAAGCTGACCAGTTGGCTCGTGCCCTGCACCAGCGCGTTGCCGCCCTGGAGCTCCTCGGCAGGCGTGACAGTTGGCAGAATGGCCATCGAGGCTGGCATGAAGAAGCCCGACACCACGCCAAAGATCAGGGCGAAGCCATAGAACATCCACACCTGCATCGCGTTGGTGAGCACCAGCGCGGTCATAACCACCGTCAGCGCCAGCCGCACGCTGTCGGAAAGCAACATCACCGTGCGCGGGGAGAAGCGATCGGTGATGGCGCCCCCCACCAGGGTGAAGACCGCACGCGGCACACCGCCCAGCGCCAATACCGTGCCCAGCGCCAGCGGATCGCCGGTCAATTGCAGCACCAGCCACGAGATTGCAATGAAGTGAAAGTGGTCGCCCAACAGCGAAGTCGCCTGACCGATCCACAGCAGGCGGAAGTCGCGCCGGCGCAGCACGCGGCGCAGCGGGTTGCCCGCGCGCGGGGTCGCACGGTTGGTTGTCTCATGCATGATTTCTTCTCCAATGTGTTGTACCATTGGCCCCAGCGCTGTCGTGCACAGTACGCAAAGTCAAACAGAAAGTTGCGAGGCGCCATGCACACCATCAACCTGATCCACAGCGACCTGTCGCCTTCGGTGCTCTGTCTGGGCGGCGTCCCGTTGGGCAGCGCACTGGACTCATCGACCTCCTTTGCGCTGCTCGACGCGTTCATCGCGCACGGCGGCAACTTTATCGACACCGCCAAAGTCTACGCCGACTGGCTGCCTGGAGAGCGCAGCGCCAGCGAGAAAACTATTGGGCGATGGCTGCGACAGCGCAGAAACCGCGCCCAGGTGATCGTCGCCACCAAAGGCGCACATCCAGAGCTCGCTGCGATGCACACGCCGCGGGTGACGCCCAAATGCATCGTCGCCGACCTGGAGCAGAGTCTGCGCAACCTGCAAACCGATTGTATTGACCTCTACTGGCTGCATCGCGATGACCCTACGCGCCCGGTGGAGGAGATCATCGATACATTGCACGCCCAGGCGGCAGCCGGCAAAATCCGGGCGTATGGCTGCTCCAACTGGCGCGCTGCGCGGGTCGCCGCGGCGCAGAGCTACGCACACTCACGCGGCTGGCCTGGCTTCGTCGCCAACCAGATGCTGTGGAGCCTGGCCGCCGTCGATGCGCAAACTCTGCCCGACCCAACGATGGTGAGCATGGACGATGCTCTGTACTCGCTGCACCGACAAACAGGCCTGGCGGCGATCCCGTATGCTTCCCAGGCCAACGGCTATTTCCAGCGCCTGGCGACTGGTGCGCTCGACGCCATGCCCGCAGGGAGTCGGCGTCTTTACGACACCCCAGTGAACCGGGCGCGTTACGCGCGCGTTCAACGGCTTGCCGCCGACAGCGGTCTCACGGTCACGGCAATTGTGCTTGGCTACCTGCGCGGCCAGCCTTTCCCCACAATCCCGATCATTGGCTGCCGCACCCTCGCCCAGTTGGAAGATAGCTGCCGCGCCGCCGACGTCGTGCTGAGCGCCGAACAGCTCGCCTTTCTGGACGGCGGAAGCGCCGCATAAAACGCGGTGGGGCGAGGAGCGAGGAGCGAGGAGCGAGGGGCGAGGAGCGAGTAGGTGCGGCTCCCAGCCGCACAACCCCGCCACGACACCTGCTATGCCGATGAACGAGCCCCTAAAAAGGGCGAGTAGGTGCGGCTCCCAGCCGCACAACCACGCCTGATGGACGAG
>Ga0272446_1005232_pt1 | contig 14490 bp, 13 predicted proteins | sample YNPCB0061_FD_194587 | JGI IMG/M metagenome (GOLD analysis project Ga0272446, IMG submission 194587) | Hot spring microbial mat communities from Yellowstone National Park, WY, United States - YNP-CB-006-1 | ecosystem: Environmental > Aquatic > Thermal springs > Hot (42-90C) > Sediment | place...
GATTTTCAAGAAACTCTTTCAGGTAGCAGAGATAGCACAATTTGATGAGAAGCAGTTACAGATGTATCGAGATAGTGAGAAGAACTACTTAGACTTTACAGCTTCTTTGGAAAGCTCATTTAAGGAGGGTTTTGTAGAGGGAGAGCAGAAAGGGAAAATAGAGGGAAAAATAGAGGGAAAAATAGAAATAGCTAAGAACATGATTTTAGATGGTGAGCCTAATGAAAAAATTATAAGATATACAGGTTTGACTACAGAGCAGGTAGAGGCTTTACGAAAGGAAATAGTATAAGAAGCCATATATACGAATGACATACACTTTGTTACGAAAAGCTTTCCTCTAAAACCGCTTTTTTGGCTTGAGTTTCAGTTTCAGCTTGTTCTTTTTTCTTATTAGACCTAAAACCGCGATTCACTACATAGACACTTAACAAAATCAACACCACAGAAAGCCAAGTAAAAACATTGAGCTTCTCATCTAAGAGCCACCACCCTAAGAAAATAGCTACTAAGGGATTGATATACGTATAAAGAGAAACTACCGTAACAGGAAGGTGGGCAAGTGCATAAATATAAGCCCCGTAGCCTGTAATAGAACCAAAAGTTACTAAGTACAATATCGACAGCCATGCTTGATAATTAGAAAAACTCAAAAAGCTATAATCTGTGGTAGTAAGCAAGCCAAAAACGCTCATGACTATCCCTGTAAAAAGCAATTGAATAGTTGCTACGACAAAAGGATTAGCTGTAACTTTGTGTTTCTTAGTCAATACCATTCCTAATGCCCAAGAAACGTTACATAGAACCGCAAGGAAAAGACCGAAGCCAAACTTTTCAGAAGTGGAAACAAAAAGTCCGTCATAAAAAATAATCAATAAGCCTGCAAAGCCGACAACCAAGCCAATAAGTATCTGCCCGCCTACCCTGTCAGACTTAGACTTATCGAGTAGTAGGTTTAAGCCAAGTACCCAAAAGGGAAGGGAAGCACAGATAATAGAAGCAGTATTAGTAGGCATATAACGCAACGCCCACACCAATAAGGTATTAGCTAAGCCAATCATTAAGAAGCCATTTATGGAAATGATACTCATTTCTTTGAAAGAAGGTAAGGTATATCTTTTTACTCCAAAAAAATATGTTCCTAACAATGCCCCTGCTAAGATACAGCGAATCCCTGCTACAAAAGCAACAGGCATAGAATTGGCAGCGATTTGAGAAGCAATAAAGGTAGTTCCCCAGAAAAAGCAAACACAAGCTAAGGCAATGTAGGCTTTAATATTACTCCGTGGCATGAATTTTATTGGTAAAAGTGTAGAATACGAAAATGTTTAATGAAATAGGCTGTTTTTTAAAAGAAAAAACTTAGGTCTTATGTTTTGTAAACACCAAAAGTCAAACAAAGAGGTAAGCATGAAAGTTCAAAACAAGAAATGAAGTTTTTATTTCATATACGCTAAATCCACCACTACCCCCTCATAACCATTTTTTTGTAGTAATACCTCGTTATAAGTCAAAGCAGAGCGTTGCGATTGAAAAGGACCTAAAATCACTTCATATATAGGTTTGCCCTCTTTCTCGTCTAAGTGCAAGATAATATTGCGATGAAATTTGGATTGTAAAAATTTGATTTTTTCTAAGGTTTCCTCATAAGAAAAGAAAGTTCCTATTTTTACACCAAAGCCTTCTGATTTTTGAGTTTCCATATACACTTTAAAAAGTCCTTTGCCTCTGGGTTGTATAAAAGCGGCTCGCGGGGGGTCATCATTCTTATAAAGATATTCTCCCGTAGGTGTTCCTCTGATAGGAGCATTTCTTTTGAGCAAAGCTATCATTTGCTTGGCATCTAAAAAGCCATCTATTCTTTCGGAAACCATGCCCTCGGGAGTAAATACAATAATCATAGGAAAAAATACCACGCTATATTTTTCTGCTATCTTTCTTCCTTCGGTAATAGTAGCCTCAGCATCAGCCACGTAACCATAATAGTTAGCGGAGGCATACCTTACAAAGTCTGCATCAGTAAATATCATTTCATTCATTTTCTTGCAAGGCATACACCAGTTAGTATAAAAATAAGCAAAGTAGGGCTTATTCTCTACTTTGGCTTTGGCTTGCAAGTCTGCAAATTTGCCTGTAAAAAAGGGGAAAGTCTGCCCTAAACAAACTTGTAAAGTATTGAAAAGCAGGAAAATGAATATTAGGCTTCTTATCATCTTTAAATTAACAAAAATATTCGTATAAGTTTCAGCACTAATCTGATGCAATTTTTCTGACAAATTTAAAATTTTTATCTAAGATTACTTACCTTCGCCAAAATCTTAACATATCTTAATCTTTAAATCTCTACATCATGAATTTGAACGAGTTTGTTCCTATTATTAACAACTTGGTGGTTAATTATGCTACTAAAATCGCTCTGGCTTTGATTACCCTCATCATAGGTTTGTGGGTGATAGGCTTGATTTCCAAGATACTGAGTAAATCTATGGAAACTCGCAAGATAGACAGCAGTATTAAACCTTTTCTATTAAGTTTGGTGAGTGTATCCTTGCGCATTGTACTTCTGATTAGCGTGGCTTCTATTTTAGGAATCGAGACGACCTCCTTTGTAGCTATTGTGGGTTCTGTAGGTTTAGCCGTAGGTTTAGCCTTGCAAGGAAGTCTGGCTAATTTTGCAGGAAGCGTACTTATTCTAATTTTTAAGCCCTTCAAGGTAGGAGATATTATTCAAGCACAAGGACATATAGGAACGGTAAAAGAAATCCAAACATTCAATACTGTACTACTTACTCCTGATAATAAAATCATCATATTACCTAATGGAGCTTTGGCAGGTGGGGCTATTGTCAATCTATCAGCCGAGGAAAATCGCCGTTTGGACTTTATTTTTAGATTAGAACCTTCGGTTGATATTAGCAAGGTGCGTAATGCCTTATTAAATATTGCTCAAAAAGAACCACTTTGCCTTAGCGCTCCTACGGCAGGGGTAGTAGTAAGTGGATTTTTTGACAACGGAATAGAAGTAACGCTAAATATGTGGGTCAAATCCAAAGATTTTGTAGCTTCTTATTGGGGAATTTTGTTCAGTATCAATGAAAATGTACTTGATGCGTTTAGAAAAGAAAACATTAAACCTCCACAACAAGTAAGACAAGTCTTTTTATATCAAAAATAATGTAACTTTTCAAAAGTTTAAAATTTTTGAAAAAGCTATTTGGACAATTTAATGAATCATCAACTTATAGAATGTGTACCTAATTTTTCAGAAGGGCGGGATAAAAAAATCATTAATGAGATTGCTGCGGCTATACAAGCAAAAAAAGACATTCAACTCTTAGAAATAGACCCTAATGAAGATGCGAACCGCACTGTCATTACTTTTGCAGGTTCACCAGAAGCAGTCATAGAGGCGGCATTCGCAGGCATAGCCAAAGCAAGCGAATTGATAGACATGAGCCAGCAGAAGGGAGCGCATCCACGCATAGGAGCAACCGATGTCTGTCCGCTTGTCCCGCTACAAGGAATCAGCATGGAAGAAACAGTAAAATATGCTCATAAGTTAGCCAATAGAGTAGGCAGTGAACTTCGTATCCCTGTTTATTGCTATGAATATGCGGCTCTTCGCTCAGAGCGTAAAAATTTGGCTTTTATCCGCCAAGGCGAGTACGAAAGTTTAGCAAAAAAAATGCAACAAATTGATTTCCAGCCAGATTTTGGAAGTCCCATGTTTAATGCTAAATCAGGCGCTACGGTGATAGGAGCAAGAGATGTGTTGATTGCTTACAACTTTAACTTGAATACTCAATCGGTAAGCATTGCAAAAAAAATAGCAGCAGAAGTAAGAGCCTCTGGAAATGGTACTCATAGACTTAATCACCTGAAAGCTATCGGCTGGTACATGGAGCACTATGGTATCGCCCAAGTATCTACCAACTTGACTGACTTTCGCCGTACTTCTCTGCATCTGGTTTTCCAAACCATTAGCCAAGTAGCTAAACAATACGGAGCAGAGGTCATAGGTTCAGAGTTAGTAGGATTGATACCTCTTCATGCTCTTACTGACAATGGAAAAATGCAAATAAGCGAAGCTATTGAGTATTTAGGACTAAATACTTTACGCCCATTTGACCCAGAGAAAAAAATTATAGAGTTATTGCTTGGGATAGCAGCGATATAAAGAGTTAAATGTTTAGCTTGCTTCCTTTTACTTGAATAAGTTTTTGAGTTTGTTTAGAAGAAAAATGTTTAAAGTTTTGTATTTTACATTCAATCGAGATTTGAAAATTAATGTTTATAAGGTTTAAAACCTTACAAAAGTTGGTAAACTCAGCAAGATTTGATAGACTATCAAAAAAATATATTGAGAGGTCTGATAGACACTATTCCTCTTTTTATTGCCTTATTGGACAAAGAAGGTAAATACCTAATTGCTAATAAGGAGTATGAGAAGGCTTTTCAACTATCTATTGAGCAAATTGAGGGTAATCACTATTCCAATGTACTTATCCCAGAACTTGTTGAAAGACATAAACCTTTGATAGAGCGAGGGCTGAAAGGAGAAAATAGCTATTTTAAAGAATTTACTGCCTTGCCTGATGGACGAGCAACATATTTCCATGGAAAATATACCCCTATTTTTAGTGCCGATGGTAGCTCAGTAGAATATTTAGCAGTATTTGTAGATGATATTACAGGCTTAAAAGAAACCGAGGAGAAACTTATTGCCTCCAATAAAATCAAAGACAAACTATTTTCTATTATTGCTCATGACCTCAGAAGCCCTTTAAACTCCTTAATTACCATGCTTGAACTTGCAGAAATGGATTTTATTAACGAACAAACGTGGAAAGTGTACCTTGCGGATTTGAATAAAAGTATTATTTACGTTTCTCAACTCCTTGAAAACCTGCTAAAATGGTCAGAAAGTCAAATAGTAAATCAAGCACTCCGCCCCAAAGCTTTTTCTTTTAATGAAATTGTAGAGAATAATTTTCATCTATTTAGGAATCAAGCTAAGCAGAAGCAAATCGAGTTTTTAGCAAGTAATACTGATATTTTAGTTTTTGCAGATGAGAATAGCATAGACTTAGTCGTTCGCAATCTCATCTCCAATGCTTTGAAATTTAGCAACCCTCATAGTAAAATTGAAATCACAGCAGAAGTTAAGGACAACTTTGCTATTATCAACGTCAAAGACTACGGTATAGGCATACCTAACGAAATCTTAGAAAAACTACTCAGAGAAGAGTTAATCAGCACTTATGGTACAAATCAAGAAAAAGGAACGGGGTTAGGACTTATGCTTTGCAAGGAATTTGTTGAGAAAAATGGAGGGAAACTAAGCATCGCAAGCCAAGAAGGCATGGGTAGTACTTTCTCTTTTACTATTCCTCTGCCCTCGGCTGATGGTGAATAAAATTAGCACGAACTTTTTTAAAAGTTTTTAATTTTGCCCAACTTTGCACCACAATTTTTTTCCAAAGACTAAACAAAATGGCACTAAAACAAAAATCCTCAAAAGAATCCTTTGTTACCATGACAGAAATGGTACTTCCTAATGATACCAACCCCCTACATAACCTTATGGGAGGACGCATGATGCATCTCATAGACATTGCAGGTGCTATTTCAGCACAAAGACATTCCCAAAGAATCGTAGTTACTGCTTCGGTAGATAATATTTCTTTTCATCACCCTATCAAATTGGGTAGTGTGATTACCTTAGAAGCCCGAGTAACGCGTGCCTTCAATTCGTCTATGGAGGTGTATGTAGAAGTATATGCAGAAGACCTATCAATGGACAATAAAATCCTGACTAACAAGGCTTTTTTGACTTTTGTAGCTATTGACCAAGCAGGAAATCCTATTCACGTTCCTGAGTTAGTCCCTGAAACAGAAGAGGAGAAAAAGCTATACGATAGTGCTTTGCGGCGTAGGCAGCTGCGCTTGATTTTAGCAGGAAGAATGAAACCCGATGAGGCTACGGAACTAAAATCTTTGTTTGAGGATTTGAAGTAAGTTTTTTGGCTAACCTGTGTAAAACAAACAAATCTCTTGTTGGATTTCCTTAAAAAGTCCCTTAGTGCGCTCAGGGCGAGCATCTGTCAGGAAAACTTGCCCAAACTTACCGCTTACCATCAACTCCATCAACTTCTTGATGCGGCTATCGTCCAATTTGTCAAAAATATCGTCTAAGAGCAAAAGAGGTTTTACTTGTTTAAGTTGGCTAAGTAATTCAAATTGAGCCAATTTGAGTGCAATCACGTAGCTTTTTTGTTGCCCTTGCGAACCAAATTTATTAATAGAATAGTCGCCTATTTGGAAAATATAGTCGTCTTTATGTACTCCTTTGGTAGTTCGTTGGAGAAGTAGGTCTTTTTGGATTTGTTGGCGAAACTCGCCTTCAAAATCTACTACTTGCAAGTGAGATTCGTATTTTAGGCTAATTTTTTCTTTCTCTTTGCAAATAAAAAAATAGTAATTTTCCAAGATAGGGATAAAAGATTGGACAAATTCACTTCTTTTCTCAAAAATACTACGCGCCAAAGGCAAAATCTGAGCGTCATAAGTTTCTATCAAGGTTTTATCAAAGAAATTTCTTTCATTAAACTGTTTTAATAAGCTGTTCCTTTGCTCTATTAATTTATTGTATTTCAAGAGATTATTTAGATAGAGTTGGTCTATTTGGCTGAGTGTATTGTCAAAAAACTTTCGCCTCGTTTCGCTCCCTTCGCGAATGAGGTCAGTATCATAAGGCGTCATCAATACACATGGAAACAGACCAATGTGTTCGCTGATTCTGGTATATGGCTTTTTATCAACCTTTATTGTTTTGGATTTACCTTCTTGCAAACTACAATGCACTTCGTATTCTTTTTCTGCTTTTTGAAAAAGTCCTTGAATCATAAAAAAGTTACTTCCATGCCTAATATGCTGACTATCCGAGGAATTAAAGGCGCTCTTACTAAGACAAAGGAAATGAATGGCATCTAAGAGATTGGTTTTCCCGCTTCCGTTCTCTCCTACAATGCCGTTGATACCTTCTACAAAAGAAAGTTGAAGTTCGTCGTAATTTTTGAAGTTTAGCAATTGTATTTTTTTGAGTTGCAAATCCGTCAAATTTATAGCTGTATGACTACCATGACTGGATGATGGTCAGAGGCAAAGCGTCCTGCCCAAGTCTGCGTAATGGTAGCGTGTTTTTTTACTTTTATCTTCTTGGTATTCAAAAATATGTGGTCTATTTCGCTATTTTCTCTTTCTTTATTTTCAAAACCGTTGAAAGTATCTTTGGGACCGAAGTGTGGTGTTTCGCTTACTGAAAGCGTATTTATCAAACTTGCGTGAAGGAGTTGGCAAGGTTCATCTTGCGGGGTACTATTGAAATCTCCCATGATGATGGCAGGCGTATCTTTGGCTATTTTTTTTACTAAGTCTATTAATAACTTCGCACTTTCCCGCCTCGCAGTTTCGCCGATATGGTCAAAATGCGTATTAAAAACGAAAAATGTTTTGTTGCCTTTCTTCGTCTGGAATTTAGCATAGGTAACAATGCGATTTAGTGCGGCGTCCCAGCCCTTGCTTGGACTTTCTGGCGTAGGACTAAGCCAAAGTGTTTGACTTTCTAAGAGTTTGACTTTACTTTTCTGATAAAAAATAGGAGAAAACTCTCCTGCTTCCTTACCGTCATCTCTACCTTTGCCTACATATTCATATTCAGGAAGTAAGGCTTTCATGTCTTGGATTTGACCGTAAAGAGCCTCCTGCATTCCACAAATTTCTATTTCGTAAAAGCAAAGCAGGCTACACAAGTTTTCCTTTCGCTTATCCCAACGATTTTCTCCGTCTTTTTCTGTATTAAAGCGAATATTGAAAGTCATTAGCCTCATTTCTTGTCCATGCAAAAGAGTTGTGCCTTGCGCGAAAAGAAAAAATAATAGAAGTCTTAAAATTTTGTTTTTCATTGATTGCTTGATTAATTGGCTTTCAATAATAAACCGTTTTTTGGTTCTTCCCTGCCCACCCCTCCCCAGTAGAGAGGGCTGAAGAAGTTAGTATGAAATCCTTTTGCAAATATCAAAAAAATTACTTTCCGAAGGCATTTTTATAATGATTGATTAGGATTTTTTACAAATCAAATAATCAAAAAACTATGCGGCGCAATGTTAAGACCTTGCCCAGCCTGCCAATACTACAATTGCAAGGCTCAACAAAGCAATTAGACCTAAGGCTATGCGTAAGGTGGTTAGTTCGGCTAAAAAACCAATCACAGGAGGTCCTACCAAAAAGCCTGTTGCTCCTACGGTAGTAACTGCTGCTAAGGCGACTCCTGCGGGCATAGTTTTAGACCTTCCTGCTAAGCTATATACTAAGGGTACACCCGTAGAAAGTCCTAACCCTACCAAGGTAAAACCCAGAATGATAAAGAAAGGATATGGTAAAAGCAAGGCAAGCACCATACCGACAAACGCTAAAAAGCCATTGATTTTCAATAACTTGATAGTACCAAAGCGCGCAGTAAGCCAATCTCCGCCAAACCTTCCTGTTGCCATAGCTAAGGAAAAAGCCGTATAACCTGCTGTACTCAAACCAGAGGGATTGGTCAGAAATTCTTTTAGATATACCGCACTCCAATCCGCCATTGCTCCCTCTCCTATCATTACGCAAAAAGCAATGATGCCCAAACCTAATAAGGTAGCATCAGGCTTGACAAAAAGAGGGTGTCCCTCCTGCCGAGCTATGTCTTTTTTCAATAAGTTTTGGTCAAAATACAAAGCTAAGATAGCAAAAAAAATACTTATTCCTACAAAATGATGTAATAGACCTACCTGAAACTGCTCCATGATGCCACCAAAACCCGCTCCAAACATTCCTCCTAAGCTAAACAAGGCATGGAAAGAGGACATGATAGGCTTGCGATAAGCCAATTCCAAAGCAACAGCTTGGGTATTCATGCTGATATTAAGTAAATCGGAGGCGAATCCAAAAAAGAATAAAATTATCCCTAAAACCAAAGGAGAGGAAGCCAGAGGAATCAGAGAAAGGATAAAACAAAGTAGCAATACGGAAAAAATCACCAGCGAACGACTTTTAAAGCGAGTAGTAAGCCAGCCTGCTATGGGTAAAGTTACCAAAGAACCCAAAGGCAGTGCAAGCAAGACTCCCCCTAACTCCGCATGATTGATTTGTAAAGTATGCTGAATCAGAGGAATGCGCGAAGCCCAACTGGCAAAAATAATTCCGTTAATAAAAAACATTGCCGATACAGCAATGCGATTAGCTTGATAAGTCATCTACGACGATATTTATTGGCTTAGAGATTTTGTACTCTGGCAAGGACGGTCGCTTATTTACTCCCTCTTTAATTATCTGCAATACCTTTGCTCTCTCCTCCCCTGCTAAAGTCAGTCTGGGGCTTCTTACGTACTCTGTACCTAAACCTGTAACTGACTCTGCCAACTTGATATATTGCACCAACTTAGGGTGAATGTCCAGCTCTAACAAAGGCAAAAACCAGCGATAGATTTGCAAGGCTTCTTGGATTCTGCCTGCCTTGACCAGTCTATAAATCGCTACGGTTTCTCTTGGGAAAGCACAAACCAAACCAGCTACCCAGCCGTCAGCCCCCATCAGCAGACTTTCCAAAGCCAACGTATCCACTCCGCATAGTATCTGAAAACGATTTCCAAATCGATTAATCATGCGTGTAACGTTAGAAACATCTCTTGTGGATTCTTTGACTGCCTGAATATTTGGACAATCCGCCAATTCTGCAAACATTTCTAAGGTTACTTCTATTTTATAATCTACGGGATTGTTGTAAATCATCATAGGCAAATCGGTATGTTGGGCTACTGCCTTAAAATAAGCTACGGTTTCCCTGTGGTCTGATTTATAACGCATGGGAGGTAAAATCATTAAGCCGTCTGCTCCTAATTTTTGTGCATTTTGGGCTACCTCTATGGCTACTTTGGTAGAGCCTTCGGCAATATTGAGAATGACAGGTACTCTACCATCGATTTTCTCTATGGCGAACTGTACTAAGGTTTGTTTCTCTTCGGCAGAGAGCGTGCTTGCCTCGCCCAAAGTACCTCCAAGTATGATTCCATCAACCCCCGCCTCTAATTGGGCGTGTAGGTTTTTCTCGAAAGCAGGCAGGTCTAACTGCTCATCTATGGTAAACTTCGTAGTAAGTGCAGGAAACACTCCTTTCCATTCAAATTTCATATCTCTTTTAGGTTTTATGGTTTGTTTGTTTTGATTATTTTGCTGTCGATGAATTTACAGAAAAGCGGTACAGAGTACTCGTTTGATAGGTTTCATTAGGTTTCAATACTGTGCTTGGAAAATTTTTTTGATTGGGAGAGTCAGGGTAGTGCTGTGTTTCTAAGCAAAAACCATAGCGTTGCTTATACGCTACTCCCCTTTTCCCTATAATATTTCCGTTTAAGAAATTTCCTGTATAGAACTGTACGGCGGGTTCAGTAGTAAAAACTTCTAACACTCTACCAGACTTGGGTTCTAAAACCTTTCCTACTAAGTTCAATTCCTCTTTTTCTGTGGGAGGATTGAGTACCCACGAGTGGTCATAGCCCATGCCAAACCTAATCTGCTCGTCTTTGGTATCGTTAATTCCTGCTCCTATGGGAGTGCTTTGTGTAAAGTCAAATACCGTTCCTTTGACTGCTCGTAGCTCACCCGTGGGAATCATAGTTCTATCCACGGGCAAAAAAGTAGAAGCATTGAGCATCAATTCATGCCCTAAAATATCGCCTTCTGTATGTCCAAGTAGATTAAAGTAAGTGTGGTTGGTCAGATTGACCACAGTAGTTTTGTCTGTGGTGGCTTGATAGTCTATTCGCAAGGCATTGTCTTTTTGCAAGCGATAAGTTACTTCTACTTGCAGGTTACCAGGATAGCCCTCTTCTCCGTCCTTGCTCAAATAAGTCAGTTTGAGCGCAGGTTCTTCTCCATCTAAGGGAGTAGCCTCCCAAAGTACTTTATCAAAGCCTTTGATGCCTCCGTGTAGATGATTTTCTCCATTATTTACTGCCAATGTATAGGTCTGTCCTTCTAAGGTAAACTTCCCCTTCGCAATGCGGTTTCCGTAGCGACCTATGATGCATCCCAAATAAGGGGAAGATGTTAGATAAGCACTTAGCGAATCAAAGCCCAAGACTACGTCCTCGTATTTCCCTTCTTTGTCAGGAGCTGTCCAGTGAGTAATTGTCCCTCCGTAGTTGGTAATTTTTACTTCCATGCCCTGCCCATTGCGAAGGGTATAAAGCATAGCAGTTGTACCATCGGGCATGTTGCCAAACTCTTGTTGTTTGATGTTTGTTTGTGCTTTTAGTTTCACTGTATTGTCAGATTTTTCTGTTTGAGATGATTCTTGGTTTTGACAAGCACTTGCTAATATGGTAAAAATCAAAATAAAGCGGGCGACTTGCCAGTGCTTTGTAGTAGAATATGCCATACACATGTAATAAAATTTTAAAGTTAAGCGAAAAAATATAGGTGCCAAAATGTTCTTAAAAAAATACTATGCCTCTATCGCCTGATTAAGAAAGTCTATCAAGGGCTTCATAGCTTTAAATCGCTCTAACACCAACTTGTCAAAATTTTCTGATAGTACTTCCTGCTCGGAGAGGGCAGTACTTGCGATAAAACTTTTCAACTGAATCAAAGAAAGATGCGGGTGGTCTTTATGGTATCCTTTGGGAACGGTTTTAAGTCTGTCTGCTTCCAGTTCTCCAAAATATTTTTTAAACTCCGCATTTTCTATGATTTGTAAAAATTCATCTACATTATAATCTATCTCTTGGCGAATTTTTTTGAGCAAATCTCCTTGCGGCATCCACTTTCCCCCAGCCACAAAATAATTTGTATCTGGTTCTATATGCATGTAATAGCCTGCCAATTCAGAATTTTTCCCTCCTCTGCAAAAGTAAGCGCTCCAATGGGTTTTATAGGGTACTTTATCTTTGGAAAAACGCACATCTCTATGAATACGGAACATGGTATCTTCTGCTTTCATCAGCCCAAACTGCTCCTCCAAAGGCGTAAGTTGTTTTAAAAGTTGATTCACGAATGACTTGAAGTTGTCCTTAGCACTTTCGTATTCTGTTTTATGCGCCGCAAACCATTCGCGAGTGTTATTTTCTTTAAGGTTCTTTAAGAACTCTAAGGTTGAAGGGAGTATTTTCATGAATGAATGATTGATTAGATTTTCAACAAATGTAGTCTAATTTTGGACTATTTTAGTGAATATCTTTGATGATTAGCTGAAAATTTTTTCTTCCTCTGTACTCATTTTCAGCAATAGAATAACATATATCAAAAGGCTTCTCCGAAGAGAGTTGTGCCTGAAGGTGAGCCATGCCAAATCCTATGGCTTCTATGGGTACAGAGTTGTTTTGTTTAACAAAAAACTTAATATGACTATCCTTCATAATAGATATATTGCCGTGGAGTTTTACATTTTTGGAAACAAAAACAGGTTGCATATTTTGCGGACCAAAGGGTGCCATTTGCTTTAAAATATTAACAAAATTAGCATTGATTTGATGAAGTTCTAACAAGCAATCTATTTCCTGACTTGGAGTAAGATGCTCTTCTCCAATACTTTGTGCTACTATATGTTCAAATTTTGTTTTGAAAGCATTAAGATTTCCTAATTCTATGGACAAGCCCGCCGCGTGCGCATGTCCTCCATACTGATAGAGTAAGTCGGCACATTCTTCTAAGGCTTGATGTATGTCAAAGCCACTCACAGAACGTGCTGAGCCTGTGGCTCTTCCATCGGATTCGGTAAGAATAATCGTAGGACGATAAAATTTTTCTATGCAACGCGCCGCTACTATGCCTACTACTCCTTTGTGCCAGTCTGGTTTGAAAAGTACCGTAGTACGGCTGTTAGGATTAAATTCTTTCTCAATAAGTTGTATGGCTTCCTGAGTAATATAAGTGTCAAAATTCCGCCTTGTTTCATTTGAACTATTGGCTGTATGTGCCAGTATTTGTGCTTCTTGTGCATTGTCGGCTAACAGGAGTCGGATAGATTCGCCTGCGTGGGTAATGCGTCCTCCTGCATTCAATCGCGGCGCAATGCCAAATACAATCGCAGAAACATCTACGGGCTTCCGCAAACCTGCTATTTCTATCAATGCTTTTAGCCCAAAGCGGGGCTGATAGTTGAGCAACTGCAAACCAAAGTAAGTGAAAATCCTGTTTTCATCTATGATAGGAACAATATCTGCGGCAATGCTTACGGCTATTAAGTCTAAAAAAGGATATAGCCTATCAAAAGAAATATTATTATTTTGACAAAAAGCCTGCAAAAGTTTAAAGCCTACTCCACAACCTGATAGTTCCTTGAAAGGGTAAGCACAATCCGCTCTTTTAGGGTCTAATACCGCAAAAGCGGGAGGTAAGTGAGAAGCAGGAAGGTGGTGGTCGCATACGATAAAATCTATGCCTATGCTTTGAGCATACGCAATAGCTTGGTGAGATTTGATTCCGCAGTCTAAGGATATAACCAAAGAAACTCCTTGCTCTTTTGCCCAATCCATGCTTTTGATAGAGATACCGTAGCCTTCGGTGTAGCGGTCTGGGGTATAATAAAGCAACTGGGTATGAAATTGACGTAAGAAACCATATACCAAAGCTATCGCTGTAGTTCCGTCCACATCATAATCTCCATAAATGAGGATTTTCTCACGATTGCGCATCGCCTCTTCCAATCTCCATACCGCTTTATCCATATCTTGCATAAGAAAAGGATGGTGAAGGTCTGCAAGCGAAGGGCGGAAAAATTTTTTCGCACTATCAAAGTCATGTACTCCTCTCTGTGTAAGGATTGTAGCGACAGGGAGGCTCACATTTATTGCGTTTGCTAATTGGTTTACTTGCTCTTGGTCTGGAGTGTGCTTATATACCCATTTTTTTGCCATCATATACAAATCTAATAATAATTTTGGTATTGTATGGCAAAATTTTAATGAAAGTTGGAAAGCAGGCAATGGTTATTCCTCGTAAGACCAATCTATCTTCGTCTTCATATCTTTGACTACTACTCCCAAAGACTTGAAGTGAGAACGCAGTTTATCTACTTGCTCAAAGTTCTTGTGGTGTTTTGCCTCTTTGTAGATTTCTAAAAATACTTGCATCACATTCGCTAAGTTAGTTTCGTTTTCTTCTTTTAATCCAAAAATATCTTCTATAAAGGCGATGTAAGTATTTTTCATCAGGTCAAAAGTGCTTCGGTCTATACACTCAATAGGCGTAACTCCATTGTGAATGGCATTAATTTTTTTCAAAAGTTTGAGCAAAGCCGCTAAAGACACCGCCGTATTGAAGTCATCATTCATGCCATCATACATTTCTTGGACGATTTTTTCTACTTCTTCTTTGTGTTTGGTTTCTTTGGGAATACTATCATTTTCTATGTAAGTCAATTCTTTGATAGTCCTTAACCCATTCATCACTCTT
>Ga0272446_1005233_pt1 | contig 14489 bp, 14 predicted proteins | sample YNPCB0061_FD_194587 | JGI IMG/M metagenome (GOLD analysis project Ga0272446, IMG submission 194587) | Hot spring microbial mat communities from Yellowstone National Park, WY, United States - YNP-CB-006-1 | ecosystem: Environmental > Aquatic > Thermal springs > Hot (42-90C) > Sediment | place...
AGTTGGAATGTTCCGTAGTCAGCCACCAGTTGCGCCCCCAGGCGTTCAGCCTGCGCGCGTGCGCCGGCAGTCCGGGTGATGAACTTGTGACCGTACGTTTCAGCCGTGAAATCATACGGAGCGGCCAATCTGAAGTGCCGCCCCTTTTTGCCGGTGTCAGTCGGCGGGGCGCTGCTGACCCGTACGAGCGGCAGTGCTGTCAATCCGGCCAGTGCCACCGTTGCCACGAGTCCCGCCAGCCATCTGGCGCGCTGTGGACGATGTTGCGAGGTCGAAGACATTGGCAGATTTCCTTTCAATCAGAATCGAAATAGCGGAGTCGAATCCTCTTCCCGGCCAGGTAATGTGCAACCGGTCTGGTGACGGGCAGGACCGGCGCTTCACCAGAACCGGAGCGGTTGCCAGAGACGAGGTAGCACCGTATTCAGGGAGTCCGTGCGTTTTTTAACTTAAGTTCAGATGATAGAAACAGAAAAGTCTGCTCAGCGCAATCGGGTTCAGTGCAATCGGGCTGAACATCCATCGGTGCGGGGAATATCCGGCACTGCCGGGCAGGTCCGAATGACTTTGCACTTCAAACGGCGGGCCGCTTTGGCCTAGAGTCGCGGCGACTCGGATACATGCCTGATACTTGCGCGCCTTCACCACTGACGCGATGACCCTGTTTCGCACTGCCGGCTGGGCCGGACTGCTCTGGTTGGCCCTGACCCTGCCCGCCGCCGCCCAATACATCCCACCCCCGGCCGCCCTGCCGCCGCCCCCGCCACCCGAAGTCGCCGCGCCCGTCATCGTCGTCGGGCCGCCGGGAACACCCGCTTCACCCCAGGCGCTGCCACTTCCCCCGGCCGCGCAGCCGGCCGCGCCAGGCACACCCGGCGGACAAGTCCGCCCCGGCACAACGCCCGGAGCCACAGTCCAGATTGACGCCGATGAACAGCGCCGCGTGGGCACGACGCTCTACGCCGATGGCTATGTCGTCATCACGTACGACGGCGCGCGGCTGCAGGCCGACCACGTGGTGTATGACGAAACCAGCGGTGACGCCCGCGCCGAAGGCAATGTCATCTATGACCCACAACCCAACCAGCGCCTGACCGCGCGGCGGGCCGAAGTCAATGTGCGCAGCAAAACCGGAACGTTCTACGACGTGACCGGCTACACCGACCAGACCGCCGACGGCGGGCTGCTGACCTTCACCGCCGCGCGGGTGGAACGCACCGGACGCGATACCTACATCCTCTACGAAGCCAAACTGACTTCCTGCTGTGAAGACACTGTTCCGCTCTGGACGGTGACGGCCCGCGAGGCGCGCATCCGGGTCAACGACTACGCTTCGGCGCGCCGGGCCGCCTTTCGCATCAAGGGAACGCCCATTCTGCCGTTGCCATACGTGGCGCTGCCCATTGACCGCCGGGAACGGAAATCCGGCTTTCTTCTGCCGACGCTCGGCAACAACACCCTGCATGGGCGGATCATCGGGCTGGGCTACTACCAGACGCTGGGCGACAGCGCCGACCTGACCCTGCAGGGCGATCTGTACAGCGCGCGGGGTCTCGGCTTTGGTGCCACCCTGCGCGCGGCGCTGGCAGAGGATTCCTTCATCCGGCTGGGCACCTACACCGTGGCCGACCGCCTGTTTGGACGGCCGGGCGTCAACCAGGGCGGGACACTGTTCTTTTCCAAAGCCATCAACCACTTTGCCAACGGCTTCGTCGGCGTCGCCGATGTCAACTACACGTCAAGCTTCGACTTCCGCGCCATTTTCGGCAACACCTTCGAGGATGCCTTCAACCCGGAGTCGAAAATCATCCTGCACCTGACCCGGCAGACGCCGACGTTTGGCTTCCGCACGCTTTACGAAAACCGGACGACACGGGTGAACATTCCCCAAGGCGCACGTGGCTCCACCCTGGTCGAGTTTTCCATTCGCAAAAGCCCTGCGCTGAACTTCGACTGGCTGCCCACCTATCTCGGCCGCTTTGCCGGTCTGACCTGGTATGCCGGCGGCGAAGCGAGTCTGGCCGGGCTGCGCCGGACGGAAACCCGTACTGATACGAACCAGCGCACCTTCACCACGCCGGAGTTCGTGCAGCGCCTGGATGCCGCGCCGCGCCTGACGGCGCTGCTGCCCGATCTGGGCGGCTGGAGCATCACGCCGACGCTGGGCGTCCGGGCCACCTACTACGGCGCGACGTTCGATCCCGAAACAACCTTCACGCCGCGTCCGCCGCTGGCCTTTGGTCTGCCGTCGCCGCCGTCCGTGGTGCCGCCGGGGACGCGCTTGGGAACGTCCGGCGAATCGCTGTTCCGGCGGTTTGTGGACTTTGCGCTCGAAGTCCGTCCGCCGGCCCTTGGGCGGACCTTCTACGCCAGGGATGGCCGGGCCCGTTTCAAGCACGTCATCGAATCGGCGGTCATCTACCGGCGGGTGGCCGGTATCGAGGACTTTCCACGCATCCTGCGTTTCGATGCCCTCGATGTCTTTGCCAACACAAACGAGCTGGAGTATTCGGTCGTCAACCGCCTGCTGGCGCCGGTCCGCGATGAGACCGGGCAGACGCGCCAGGCGCGGGAAGTGCTGAGCCTGACCATCAGCCAGAAATACTTTTTCGACCCGACCTTTGGCGGCGCGCTCGTGCCGGGCCAGCGCAACCAGATTGCGCCGCTGCTGACCTTCAGCGGCTTTGCCTACGGCGGCATCGGGCGGCGCTTTTCGCCTGTCAACGTCAAGCTGCGCGTGATGCCCCAGTCCACCTTTGCCGCCGACCTGCGCCTGGATTTCGATCCGGTGCTGGGTGGTGTGCGCAGCTTTGGGTTTACCGGCGGGCTGTACCGGCGGCGCTTCCAACTGAGCCAGACCTGGTACTACAGCCAGCCGCGCCGGCTGGCCGACGGACAACCGGAGCCGGGCACGTTCACCGGCAGCCAGTCCTTTACGAATCTGGCGCTGGGCGACCCGACGCGGGGGCTTTTCGGCAGCGCCGCCGTGGCCTATGATTTTTCCCGCTCTCCAAGCCCAACCACCGGCCGTCTTCAGCAAAAGGGGCTGATTTTCACGTCGTTTTCACTCGGCTATGCCTTCCGTTGCGCGGCTGTGCAGGTCAACTACGCAAGCGTCAACCTGGGCGTGGCCAGCGCCGGACGCCTGACCTTCACCTTTGCCCTGCGTGGACTGGGAACGTTCGGCACGCAGCCGGACCAGAACGCCGGCAGCCGCATCCGGAATCTGTGAAGGGCATCGGCGCAAGCCATGGATTGACCGCTATGCTGGAGTTCATTCTACGTTCCGTTGGTGAACGCATTCCCGGCACGTTGTTCTGCCACGACCTGGACCAGCGGATCAGGTTTTTCAATGATGCCTTTGCCTCCCAATATCTGCGGCTGACCGGGCGTGTGCCGCAACTGGGTGAGCCAACGGTTGATTTCCTGCCTGACCCGGAATTACGTGCGGAAATAGAGAAATATCGTCGGCGGGCCGCAGCCGGCGAACCGGTCACGGCCGAATACACGGTGCACTTTGGGGAAGCCGTTGAAATCTGGGAAATCCACTGCCGGCCTGTGCGGGACGATCAGGGGCAGGTCATCGGCATTCTGGCGTGGGGCCAGGATGTCACTGCCCGGAAGCAGGAACGGGCGTTTTTGCAGCGGCTGGAAGTCATCCTCGCGCAGATGCAGGACGCCGTGCTCGTCACCGAAGCCTGGCCGATTGACGCGGCTGAAGGCGGGCCGCGCATTCTCTACGTCAACGAAGCCTTCGAGCGCATGACGGGCTACACGCGGGCGGAAGTCATCGGTCAGACGCCGCGCATCCTGCAGGGGCCGCGCACCCGGCGTGAAGAACTCGACCGGCTGCGGGCCGCACTCGAACAGGGGCAGCCGGTTCGGGTCGAACTCGTCAACTACCGCAAGGACGGGCGGGAATTCCTCGTGGACATCAGCCTCTCGCCAGTCAGGGACCCGACCGGGAAGGTCGTCTGCTGGGTGGCCATTCAGCGGGATGTTACGCGGGAAAAGGCCATGGTGGCCATCCTGCAGGATGCCCTTGAGGAACGGCAGGTGCTGCTTCAGGAAGTGCACCACCGGGTGAAAAACAACTTCCAGACCATCATCAGCCTGCTGGAGTTGCAGGCGGTGCATCTCGAACAGCCCGGCTTCGACCGTCTTCTGCACGACATGGCTTCGCGCATCCGGGCCATGGCGCTCATTCACGAGCAGCTTTACCAGCAAAGCGACTTCAGCCACGTGCTGCTGGATGAGCTGTGCGCTTCGCTGGTGGCGCACATGCAGCAGGTGACTGCGGCGGCGTCTGTCCGGGCGGAAGTGCGGCCGGGGCAGGTGGCCCTGCCGCTCAACGTGGCCGTGCCCGTGGCGCTCATCGTTCACGAACTGCTGCTGAACGCTTTCAAGCACGGCATTCCTGCCGGGGCGCACCACATTGCCGTTCAGTTCCGGCGCACGGCCGATGCGGTCACCATCGAGGTCATTGACGATGGCCGGCATCATCCGCCAGACTTGCCGGCACAATTGGAGAACAGTCGGCACTTCGGGGTGCGGATAGTGCGGCTGCTGGCGCGACAACTGCACGGGCGCGTGGATTTCATGCCGGAGCCGGGCCGCTTCTGCGCTGCCCTGACGTTTCCACTTGGACCGGATGGGGAGCCGGCAGGCACTCCGCCGGGATATGGCTGAAAGGTTGAGGTGATGTCGTCAAACAACCGGCGGGTGATGATTGTCGAGGATGAAATCCTGATTGCCGAGGCGCTCCGTCTGCGGCTGGAAAAAATGGGCTGCGAGGTGGTCGGCACGGTGCCCAGCGGGGAAGAGGCGCTGAACCTTGTGGCGAATGCTGCACCTGACCTCGTGCTCATGGACATTCGTCTGGCGGGCCCGATGGATGGCATCACGGCAGGCGAGCACATCCACAGCCGCTTTGGGCTGCCGGTCGTCTATCTGACGGCCAACAGCGACCCGGAAACCATCGAGCGTGTTATCAGCAGCCAGCCCTACGGTTACATCTCCAAGCCCATTGACGATGCCACGCTGCGGTCAACGCTCAGCATTGCCTTCCAGAAATCCGAGCTGGAGCGCACCTACCGGCGGCGCGAACGGCACTATCTGTCAACGCTGGCCAAGCTGGAATCAGCCGTTTTCGTGCTGGATGCGGCCGGGCGGGTGTGCTTTCTCAATCCGGCCGCCATGGCGCTGACCGGTGTCGAAGCCGGAAACCCGGACACTTTCTCGATTGACGAAGTACTGGCTTTCGCCAATGAAGCCGGTGAACGGCTTGACCCGGTGGGTCAGTGCCTGAAGCTGCGGCAGGAAGTGACCCTTGACCACGTGTGGTGCCAAACCCGCGCCGGGAAACGTGTCCACGTACAGGTGGATGTCATCCCGATTCCAGAGGAGCCGGCGGCAGAGTCCGGCAGCGATAAGCTGGATGTGGTCCTGCTGCTGCACGCCCTGCCGCTGACTTCGCTTCAGACGGGCCTGCCTGAATTCATCCGGGTGTGTGCCTACTGCCGCGACATCATGGAGCGGGACGCCAGCGGCCAGACGGTCACGGTCCGGTTCGAGACCTACTTCCGGCGGATGTGCAACTACCAGTTCACGCACGGTATTTGCCCGTCCTGCCGGAGCACCTTCTTCAAGTCCAAAAAACCGGCATCATCTCCGGGCGACGCTAACGAAGCCTGACGGGTCAGCCCGACACGGCGTAGCCGACTTCTTCCGGCAGCCGCATGATGATTTCACGCCCAAGCTGAATATAAGCCTGTGCGCCGGCGGCGCGGGTCTTGAGGGTGACAGCCGGAGCGCCGACGGCAAACGACAGGGACAGTTCCTCGTGGCGCGGGATAACGGTGTCAAAGACGAGTTCGCCGGGGAAGGCTTCGCGCACCTGCCGGACGACATCGGTTGCCGCGCCCTGGCGCTCGTCATACATCGTCAGCAGGATGCCTTCGATGGTCAGGCGCGGGTTGTACTGGGCCTTGAGCTGGACAATACGGCGCAACAGCGGCGGCAGGGTGCGCAGGCTCAGTGGCTCGCACTGGATGGGCAGGATGAGGCCATCGGCGGCCACGATGGCGCTGGTTGTTACAGCACCGAGGCCGGCGGGGGTGTCCAGCAGCACGAGCTGGGGCGAAAAGTCCGGCGTAGTGAAGTGCGGCAGCAGGCGGGCCAGCCAGGTGACATCCTGCTCAAAGGTGCGTTCATAACTTTCCAGCGCGTGGTCGCTGGTGAAGCGGCCGGAAAGCACGACCGACAACTCCGAGCGGTTGGTGAGCACGAGCGCCTCGGAAGGGCGTCCCTGATGCAGCAGGACATCTTCGAGGGTGAGGCCGGCATAGTCGTCCAGCCCGACGCCAAACCGCACGCCGTTTTGTACATCGAGGTCCACGAGCAGCGTCGGAATGCCCATCGCCGCCACATAAGCGGCCAGATTCGTGCAGGTCGTCGTCTTTCCGACGCCCCCTTTGAGGCTCACTACGGCCAGCGTTTTCGGCATGACAACCCTACATGGCAGAAAGGTTGGCGTTGGGAAGCGGGCGCACGACACGCCGGAAGAAAGCCGCCACGGTTTCCGCGTCTGAACTTCCCGGCAAGGTCGGTGCGGAGGTGCGCAGCGTCAGTTGTACCTGCCCGGCATGGGTGGTGACGAGTTCCCGGATGACCGTTTCCGAAGCCGCCGGCAGCGGCGGCGGGGCCGGCGCCGGTTCGGCCGGAGTGTCCGGTGTTGGCCCGGTGACCAAGGGCAGGGTTACGGCTTCGTCCGCAGACTGGGCATCGTTGGTGGCGTGTTCATCCCAGTCCGCCGGAGCTTCCGGGGCGCTGCCGGGGTAGGTCGGCCGTGCGTCCGTGGGCATGCTGAGAATCTGCTGCAAAAGCTGGGCGGCCTCATCGGTTTCCGTAAAACGCGCCATGGCTGGTTCACTGGGCCGTCTCGTCGGCGAGACGCTTGAGAATGTCGTGGGGTGCGAGGTGATAGGTGAGCCAGGCATACACCTTGCGGACGATGCCGGCTTCACCAACGACAAAACAGCAGTAGTGGGCGTGGCTGGTCAGGCAACTGATTTCCACACTTTCCTGGGTCTGCCCGGTTTGTTGGGTCAGAAGTTCGGCGAACAGACCGGCAAAGAAGTCATCCACGGGGCTGTCGGCCGGGCCCTCCAGGCGCAGCGCCATGGCGATGGGCGAGTCGTAGTGGTTGATGACCGTCGCCGGGCCCAGCGGGATGGCATCAAAGCGGCCCCAGCCGGCATTGGCAAACCATTCGTCCCAGACCTGCAGGCGGCGGCTGATGGACGCCGGGGTTGCTCCGGTCGGATGCGCATCATCCGGGTCGCAGGCATGTTCGCGGGCGAGACGCGCTCCTGTGAACCGGCCCAGGCGATAGAGCGTGCGGGCCACATCATCCGACAGACGCTGGCGGAGTGTCCGGTGCAGGGCAAGAACCAGGTCGGCTGGCCACCACATGGCAGGCGAATGATCCACCGGCAATGGCAGGGCAACATGTGCAGTCATAGTCCGTGGGCGGCGTCAGAAACGCGCCGCGCAGAAGTCGGGAGCGGCAGAGCGTACAGGTCAAGGGTACATCGGAAACCGGAAGATACCACACCTGCCCGGCCGGAAACCAAGCCGATAAAAGGCAGGGCGTCGGGTGTGGCCAGGGAGTTTCAGGCAGGGAGTTTCAGGCTGGCGGATGCAGCGGGCCGAAGTGCCATTCCCAGAGAAAGGCCCGCGTCCAGACTTCGCCGGCCTTGGGCGCCAGCAGGGCATAGCCCGGCGAATGGGCGGCGTGGTGCTGTTTGTAGGCGGTTACGGCCGGATGTTCGTCTCCGGCCTGCGCATGGGCCAGCTCCGGCCGGTAAAGGTTCCCGACCGTGGCCTGCAGATAGGCTTCAAACGCCTGCTGCATCACGGCGAGCCGCGTCAGGTCGCCGGAAGTGAACAGCGCCCAGGCTTCCCGAATTTCGGCAAACCACGGCGGCAGGTCGTCCGGCAGGGGCAGGGCGTCGGCATAGCGGGCGTGGAGCGGCATCAGGACAGACCGGGCGCGTTCCCGCAGGCGGTCCGCTGCGTTGCCCAGGCATTCAACGTCGAGCACGAGCACGTGGGCGCGGTCGCCCAGCATGACCCACTCACATGCAAAGACGGGCAACCGGTCGGGGCTGGCCGTCGGATAAACCATCAGCGTAGCCACATCGGCCAGCGCCGTCTGAATGCGCGCATAACGGGCGCTCAGGCGGCCGCCGGCAAGCTGCCAGCCGTCAGCCGTGACCCACAGCCGCTTGGCTCCTTCGCCAAACACGGCCCGGCGAAACTCATCCGGGCGCGCTTCGCGTTGCCAGTCAAGGTCGCCGAGCCGGGCTTCAGCCACGGGTAGCGTCCATCCGACGACATCTTTGGGCTTGGCTTCCGACATAGGTTGGCCTGTAGGCTAAGGGTGATACATCCAAATCAGCAAAGGTGGTTATGGCCATTCTCGCTTTTCAGCAGACCTTTCCAAAACTGGCCGGTGGGGTGTACGTCGCACCGTCGGCGGATGTCATCGGGGATGTCGAACTTGGTGCGGATGTCAGCATCTGGTTTCACTGTACGGTGCGCGGCGATGTCAACGACATCCGCATCGGGCGGGAGACGAACATCCAGGACAACAGCGTGCTTCATGTGACGGGCGGGCAGTTTCCGCTGCGCATTGGGCAGGGCGTGGTCGTTGGGCATCGCGTCATTGCGCACGGCTGCACGATTGGCGACCACTGCCTGATTGGGATGGGCGCGATCCTTCTCGATGGCGCGGTCATTGGCGAAGGCAGCATCGTGGCCGCCGGAGCGGTCGTCCCGGAAGGGATGGTGGTGCCGGCCGGGATGCTCGTTGCCGGTGTGCCGGCGAAGGTCAAGCGTCCCGTCACCGACGTGGAGCGCGCCCGGATTGCCGAAGGCGTCCGGCACTACGTTGAACTCAAGAACATCTACCTGCACGCGGCCGCGCCGGGGCGTTATGCCACACCCGGTACGTAGCCGTCTCCGGAGGGCGCTCCGTAGGGCAGACTGCGGAAAAACCAGATGTAGAGCACCAGCAGGCCGAGGTAGATGAGCGTGAAGAGACCGCCCATCAGCCACGTCAGCATCGCGCCGATGATGGCGCGTCCCAGCGGCGCCCGGAACACCACGGCAAAGGCGATGATCTGTCCCAGAAAGAGCAGGGGGAACTTGATAAGCCACGACACCGGCGCCAGAAACGCCACGATGAGCAGCCCGATGTCCACGGCCCGCGCCGCCGCCGCCTGCCGGAAGGTGGCTTCGCGCATGCCTGTGGACTGGATGGCGAAGCGGTAGGACCAGAGCGTGAACAGGGAATAGGTCACATAGAAAACGATGAAGTAGGTCCAGATGCGCATCCAGGGAATGCCCGGAAGCCAGGGTAAGAGCCAGGGTGGAAGCCATGTTTCCGACATAGGGGCAACCTTTCATCCGTGGTGTTCGACCTGCCGGGGCGCCGCCGACGGTGTTGTGTGCGCAGCCGGTGACGCCAACCCGTCCGCCTGCCACAGGGGAGCGCCGACAGCGAGCAGCCACGCCAGCCCGAAACCGTAGCCGGCAACGACATCCAGCAGCCAGTGTGCGCCCAGAAAAATCCGTGACAGCCCGACCAGCCCGACGAGTATGGCACAAAGGGACAGAATGACCGTACGCCTGCTTCCCGGCGGCAGCTTCCGGCAGGCAAAGCCGCCCAGCCCGCCATAGAAGGCCGTGTAGAACATGACGTGCCCGGAAGGAAAGCTCCATCCGTTGGCCGTCACGTAGAGCTGAACGGCGTCCGCTGCCGGACGGGCGCGCGCCACCAGCGCCTTGAGACCCAGATTGAGCAGAAAGGCCCCGCTGCCGGCGACGGCGAGCGTCCGCGCTTCCCGTCGCCAGCCGTGCCGCGCCAGAAGGCTGCAAACAAGCAGCATCAGCAGCCCCTGCCGCAGGACATCGTTGCCGGGCCACGAAATGGCCTGTAATGGGCCGTGGAGCCACGTCCAGCCCTGTACCTGCCGGGTCAGGGCCAGTTCCCAGGCCCACGGCTGCGGATGCGCCAGCACCAGCCCGGACATCGCCAGCGCCGCCAATCCGGCCGCCAGACCAAGCTGATGCCGCAGCGACAGAACACGCAACGGTTTCATACCAGAGATGTGTGGCGTAAGGTCCGGGCCGCCGTCAACGCACTGACTTCCGCGGCCCCGGCCGCCAGCAACGCCCGGGCTGCCGTATCGAGCGTGGCCCCGGAAGTGAGCACGTCGTCCACCAACAGGACGCGCCGGTTGGCAATCAGGCGCGGACGAATCACCCGAAACGCGCCCTCCAGCGCCTGCCGCCGGGCGCGCGCATCGAGTCCCGCCCGGTGGGGATAGGTCTCGATGACCCGCGCCACGGCTTCCGTCACCACGGGACGGCGCGCCACCTGCGCCACGGCTTCGGCCAGCCGTACGGCCTGATTGTAGCCACGCGCCCGTTCCCGGCGCGGCGCAAGCGGAATGGGCACGAGGATGTCGCTCGTGTGCAGCACGGCGTGCTGCTGCCATGTGGCGTGAAGACGCTGCACCAGCGGCGTCGGCAGCCGGGGCGTGTGTTTGAGCGCCAGCAACGCCGCGCGCAGTGCGCCGGTGTACGCGCCGCCCGACCGCGCCCAGGTCAGAGACCAGTTGGCGCACTGGGCGCACTGTTTCTGGGGCTGAACCATGGTGGCGTCCGCAGCAACCCAACGCCCGCAGCGGTGACAGCCCGGACGGTAGCGCGACTGCTCAGCGAACCATGCTTCCCAGCAGGCGCGGCAGGCTGTGCCGTCGGCCTGCCGTTCAACCCACGCGCCACACTGGCGGCAGACCTGCGGCGCGAGCAGCAGCAGCACCGCATCGCTTCCGGCTTCGAGGATGTGGCGGGCGGACTGGTACAGCTTTCCAACCATGACTTTCCAGGCATGACCGGACATAACCGGTGCGCCCACCCGACGCCGGGTGGAGGTTCAGGGACAATCGTTGGTTGGGTCTTCGCGATCGCAGGGCAGGATGTCTTCCAGCGCCTGAAGCCGTCCCACGACAGTGTTGCGCCGCAGGGTGAAGTTTGTGCCCTTGTCGCCTTCACCCAGATAGACGTTCAGCCCGTATTCGGTCGTCGGCCGCCCGGTTTCACCGTCGAAGCTGTAGAACAGCCGGTAGTTGTACTCACGGTTCCGAAAGCGGACGGACGCCCACTCCCGTTGGAAGCGCGTGTAGTGCGCATAGTAGAAGCGTTGCTGCGAGCCGGCGCGCTCGGCGGGGTATTCGAGTTCGATCCGGCCGGGCCGTCCAAACCGGTACTGAAGATAGCCGCGCTGGGCCGTGAGATTGGGCGAGCCGCACAGGCAGGCCATTTTGCCGCCCGTCGTCACCGCGCCGAAGATGAGTTCTTCGTTGGCGGCGCAGAGCATCTTCTGGCTCTGGGCCGCCGTGGTTGTGGGCGGAGTTGAAGCCAGGGGCAGAAAACCAAGCCCCAGACCAAGGGCGGCGGCCAGCAGTGTTTTCGGGAGAGACATGGCGGGTGGTTCCGGGTTGGGTGTCAAGGGAGGGACAGCCGGCATCAGCAGACGGCGAGGTGCCGCGGGCATCATGTGCCGCTGATGGTCATTTCGGCAATTTTGAGCGTTGGCGCGGCCATGCGTCCGCGAAAGTCGAGGTCATTGCCGATCATTTCAATCTGTTTGAGCATGGTCAGCAGGTTGCCGGCAATGGTGACTTCCTCGACGGGGAAGGTGAGTTCACCGTTTTCAATCCAGCGTCCGGCTGCCCCACGTGAATAGTCTCCGGTGACGCCGTTGACGCCAAAGCCGATGAGTTCCGTCACGTAGAAGCCATGGCGGACGGAAGCGATGATGGCTTCCGGCGGGTGCGGGCCGGGAACGAGGTACATGTTGTTGACGCCCACGGAGGGCGCGCCGGTCAGGCCGCGTGCGGCGTTGCCGGTGGTGCGTTCGCCCAGTTTGCGCGCCGTGTAGGTGTTGTGCAGGTAGCTTTCGAGCCGGCCTTCGCGGATGACCGTTGTCTGGCGGGTCGGCACGCCTTCCCCATCGAAGGGCCGCGAGCCGAGGCCGTTGGGCATCCGGCCGTCGTCTATGATCGTCACCAGCGCCGAGGCCACCTGCTCGCCCAGTTTGCCGACCAGAAAAGACGCCTTGCGGAAGATGGCGTCGCCGGAGACCGCGCCGAAGACATGTCCGATGAGGCTGGCGGCGACTTCCGGCGCAAAGACAACCGGGCAGGTCTGGGTCGGGACGCGGCGCGCGCCGAGCTTGCGTATCGTGCGCTCGGCCGCCCGGCGGCCCACGCTGGCCGGGTCTTCGAGGCTGGCGAGCCGGCGGCGGGCGTCGTACCAGTAATCCCGCTGGAGGCGGCCGTCGGCGTCGCGCGCCACCGGCACCGTGGCCAGGGAAAGCGAGGTGCTGCGGTATTCGCCGACAAAGCCCAGCGAGTTGGCCAGCACCGTGTGCCCGGCGCCGCTGTCCACGCCGCCGCCTTCAAAGTTGACAATGCGCGGGTCATACGCCTGCGCGGCCTGCTCGGCCGTGAGCGCCAGCCGGATTTTTTCCTCGGCCGACAGCGCCAGCACCGCCGGGTCATACAGGTCGAGGTCAGGGATTTCCGTCGCCAGATCGGCCGGGTCGGGAAGCCCGGCGGTTTCGTCCACCGAAGTGGCGCGCGCCAGCGTCAGCGCCGTCTCGACGAGTTCATCCAGAGCCGCCGGAGAAAAGTCCGAAGTGGAGACCGACGCCTGCCGGCCATCGAGCAGGACGCGCAGCCCCAGACCGCGACTGCCGGCTTCCTTGACGGTTTCAATGTCGCCCAGGCGCACGGACGCTGAAAACTCGATGCTCTCACGGAAAATGACTTCGGCGGCCGTGGCCCCCAGGCGACGCGCCCGTTCGATGACCGAGATGGCCAGGTCGGAAGCCGTACTCTGCGGCACTGTGTGTTCCACGTGGGTCTCCAAGGGTGAACTGAATCCGGGGCTATGCTAGAAGGTGGCCTTTGGCAACTGCAAGCTGTAACCTTGCAGCGGAACGCTTGACAATGGCGTGGCTGCGTCGCACCGTTGCCGTATCCAGTTCATCCCATTTCCCGGCAGACAGGCAGACCGCCGAAGTCTGCACGTCGTCCTGCCGTAAAGGATTCGTCAATCGTTATGAAAAAGGTCGGCGTTTTGGTCGGGCGTGAAAACACCTTTCCGCCAGCACTCATCGAGCGCATCAACATGCAGTCGCAGGACACGGGGGTGACGGCCGAGTATGTCACCATCGGCGGCATCCGTATGGATGCCGTGTGCCCCTATGCCGTCATCATTGACCGCATCTCCCATGAAATCCCGTTCTATCGGGCGTATCTGAAAAACGCCTATCTGTCAGGAACGGTCATTGTCAACAATCCCTTCTGGTGGTCGGCGGACGACAAGTTTTTCAACTACTCCATGGCGCTCCGGCTGGGCGTGGCCATTCCCCGGACGGCACTGCTGCCCCAGAAAGAGTACATGGAGCGCATCACTTCACAGTCGTTGCGCAACCTGCAATTTCCACTCGACTGGCAGGCGATTGTGGACTACGTGGGGCTGCCGGCGATTCTCAAACCGCACGATGGCGGCGGCTGGCGCGATGTCTATCGCATCAACTCGCTGGAGGAGCTGATTCAGGTCTATGACCGGACGGGACAGCTCTGCATGACGCTTCAGGAGTTTGTCAAATTCGACCGTTACGTACGGTGCTACTGCATTGCCAAGCAGCACGTGCTCATCATGCCGTACGATCCGGCGCGGCCCTATCCGACGCAGTACCTCGACATCCGCCCCGAAGACTATCTCGAACCGGACCTGCATGCCCGGATTGTCCGCGAGTGCCGCATGTTGTGCGAAGCCCTTGGCTACGACATCAACACCATCGAGTTTGCGATTCAGGATGGCATTCCCTATGCCATTGACTTCATGAATCCCGCACCGGACGCCGATTCGTTCTCGGTCGGCCCGGTGAACTTCGAGTGGATGGTTTCAACCGTCAGCCAGATGCTCATCCGGTTGGCGCAGGAGGGCCGTCCCCAGGAGCGGACGCATACCTTCCGGTGGCAGGAGATGATTGCCGAGCGGATGTAGCGGTCTATCATGCCGGGCATGGACGCGGACACAGTATCGTTCTGGGATGAGAAATACCGGGCCGACCTGACCGCCTGGGATCGCGGTGGCGTCAGCCCGGCCCTGGAGGACTGGCTGGACGAAGGGGCGCTGAAGCCCGGCCGGATTCTCATCCCCGGTTGTGGCTACGGTCATGAGGTGCTGGCGTTGGCCCGGCGCGGTTTTGAGGTCTGGGGACTGGATATTGCGCCGACTCCGGTGCAGCGGGTACGGGAGAAGCTGGCGCAGGCGGGACTGACGGCCCACGTGGTCGAGGGGGATGTCCGCACCTGGCAGCCGGAGCCGCCCTTCGATGCGGT
>Ga0272446_1005234_pt1 | contig 14488 bp, 15 predicted proteins | sample YNPCB0061_FD_194587 | JGI IMG/M metagenome (GOLD analysis project Ga0272446, IMG submission 194587) | Hot spring microbial mat communities from Yellowstone National Park, WY, United States - YNP-CB-006-1 | ecosystem: Environmental > Aquatic > Thermal springs > Hot (42-90C) > Sediment | place...
CGCTCGCCGACGGCCGACGCCGACCCCTCTTCCGCGACGGCAACGTAACCCCTTTTTGAGTCGCGAACGCGGCTTATCTGTTCACGGTCCGCGAGTCCCGTTTCGTGTAGATTGCGGCAAACCGAAGGAGCGAGAAGGATGGCATCGAACAACGCGGCGATTCGTCGCTGGGTCGACGAGATCAAGAACCTCTGCACCCCCGATCAGGTCGTTTATTGCGACGGCTCCGAGGAGGAGCGTCAGCGCCTGGTGAAGGAGTGCCTCGCGACGGGTGAGCTGATCGAGCTCAACCAGCAGAAGATGCCCGGCTGCTACCTGCACCGCTCCGCGCCGCACGACGTCGCCCGCACCGAGCACCTCACCTTCGTCTGCACGAACGAGAAGGACGACGCCGGCCCGAACAACAACTGGATGGCGCCCGCCGACGCCAAGGCGAAGCTGACCGAGCTCTATCGCGGCTGCATGAAGGGCCGCACGATGTACGTGGTGCCCTTCCTGATGGGCCCGCCCGGCTCGCGCTTCTCCAAGGTCGGCGTCGAGATCACCGACTCGAAGTACGTCGTCCTCAACATGCGCATCATGACGCGCATGGGCCGGGTCGCCGTCGACCACCTCGGCCCCGACTCGGACGACTTCACGCGCTGCCTGCACTCGCTCGGCGATCTCAGCCCCGATCGCCGCTTCATCATGCACTTCCCCGAGGAGAACACCGTGTGGTCGGTGGGCTCCGGCTACGGCGGCAACGCGCTCCTCGGGAAGAAGTGCATGGCGCTCCGCCTCGCGTCGTGGCTCGGCAAGAAGGAGGGCTGGCTCGCCGAGCACATGCTCATCCTCCAGCTCGAGTCGCCCGAGGGGAAGAAGTACCACGTGACCGGCGCCTTCCCGTCGGCGTGCGGCAAGACCAACCTCGCCATGCTCGTCCCGCCCGCGTCGATGCCGGGCTGGAAGGCGACGACGGTCGGTGACGACATTGCCTGGCTGCGCCCCGGCAGCGACGGGCGGCTCTACGCGGTCAACCCCGAGGCGGGCTTCTTCGGCGTCGTCCCCGGCACCAGCAAGAAGACAAACGCCAACGCGATGGAGATGATCCAGCGCAACACCATCTACACCAACGTCGCGCTCCGCCCCGACGGGACGCCGTGGTGGGAGGGGCACGACGACCCGCCGCCGGCCGAGGCGCTCGACTGGCAGGGGCGCCCGTGGACGCCGGCCTCGACGGAGAAGGCGGCGCACCCGAACAGCCGCTTCACCACGCCGGCCGCGCAGTGCGCGTCGATCTCGCCCGACTGGGAGAAGCCCGAGGGCGTGCCCATCGACGCCATGCTCTTCGGCGCGCGCCGCCAGCGCCGCGTCCCACTCGTCTACCAGTCGCGCTCGTGGCAGCACGGCACCTTCCTCGGCGCCACGCTCTCGTCGGAGACGACGGCGGCGGCGACCGGCAAGGTGGGCGTCCTGCGCCGCGACCCGATGGCCATGCTGCCCTTCTGTGGCTACAACATGGGCGACTACTTCGGGCACTGGCTCGACGTCGGCAAGAAGCTGTCGAAGCCGCCGCTGCTCTTCCGCGTGAACTGGTTCCGCACCGGCGAGAACGGCAAGTTCATGTGGCCGGGCTTCGGCGACAACCTGCGCGTCCTCAAGTGGGTGCTCGAGCGCTGTGAGGGCCGCGGCAAGGCGGTCGAGACCGTCATCGGCCTGGTGCCGACGGCGGACGCGCTCGACCGCAAGGGGCTCGACCTCACCGACGACACGCTGAACGCGCTGCTCAAGGTCGATCCGCCCGAGTGGGTGGACGCGATCGGCGGCCAGTCGGAGTTCCTCGAGTCGTTCGGCGCGCGCCTCCCCGCCGGGATGCGCCAGGAGCACGAGACGCTCGCCCGCCGCATCCAGGAGGCGATCACGCCGGCCGATCTCGGCGGGCGCGACGTCGGCGCCTAGCAAAAACGTCACAGTACCGTCACCTGGAGGGCCGCGTGACATCCGGTAACGTCGATCGACCGGATGCGTGCCCTCCTCGTCCGACTCCTCCCTCTCGCTCTCATCCTCCTCGTCGCCCGTAGCGCCCACGCAGGCCCCTGGGACCTCAGCCTGGGCGGCCTCGCGATGCCGCAGCTCAAGTGGGAGCAGGAGGACAAGAGCGTCAACGTCGTCTCCCCGAAACAGAGCGGCTTCGCGCTCCGCCTGGCGCGCATCATCGCGCAGGGCTGGTATCGCGGATCGAAGCTGACGTGGGAGGGCCGCATCGAGGCGGAGATGATCCCCGGGTGGCAGCTCCTCGACGCGTACATCGCGGCCGGTTCGGAGCTGCGCGGCGGCGGCTTCTGGCGGATCTCACTCGGGCAGCAGTGGACCCCGTTTTCTCGTCAATCAAATACTCTCGTCGGCGATCTCCAGATGGTGGAGTTCGCCCGCCTCATCGACCTCGTGCCGCAGCGTCAGCTGGGCCTCAGCGCCATGCTCGGCGTTCCCTACGCGCCGTGGCTGCAGCTCTGGTTTGGCGTCTTCAACGGCAAGGGCATCAACATCATCGAGAACCTCGACACGAACTTCATGTACGTCGGCCGCATCGCCTTCCGCCCCATCGGGCCGCGGGCGCCGATCATCGAGTCGGGCCTCGGGCCGAACGCGCTGTGGATCGCCGCGAACGCCCTCTACAACAAGAAGAACCTCGGCGACTACGAGGAGACGCAGATCCTCGCCGGCGCGGACCTCTTCGCCAGCTTCTACGGCGCGTCGCTCTACTTCGAGTTCTTCTACGGCAAGTACACCTACTCGCCCGGCGCGCCGAAGCAGAACTTCGACCAGGCGGGGCTCAACCTGCAGCTCGGGTACCTCCTGCCCATCCCGGGGCGGCTCTTTCGTCGCTTCGAGCTCACCTTCCGCTTCGAGACGGTCGCGCCGAACCGCACCATCCCGATCACGGGCCCCGGCGATCCGACGCAGGGGCGCGGCAGCTTCGTCGGCGGCATCAACTACTACCACCGCGGGCACGATCTGAAATTGCAACTGAACTACTATCACAACTTCGAGCTCGATCAGACGGACCCGTCGGGTAACCCGGCGACCTACAAAAACGACTCGCTGATTCTCCAGCTGGTCTACCGTCTCAAGTGAAGTCCATGAGGTACTCGTCGATGAAGTCGCGCGCGTTCGTCCCCGTCGTGCTGCTCCTCCCGCTCGTCGCCGCGTGCGACTACCCGGGTCTCGACATCTTCAAGAAATCGAAGCGGCCACCGCCGCCCTCCGACGCGACGGGCGGTGAGCTCGTCATCGACGGGTGCAACGGCGCGAAGATCCGCTCGGTCCAGGGCGCGACCCCGCCGTACCTCTCGGATCCGACGCTGGGGCCGAACCCCACACCGCAGATGGTGCACCTCAACATGACCGCCGATCCGGCGCGGACGATGACGGTCCTTTGGCGCACGGGCGACAGCGAGACGCTCGTGTCGAAGGTGCAGTTCGGGACGAACGGGATGCTCGACAAAGAGGTCGACGGCGTGACGTTCTCCTACAAGGCCTACGACCCGGAGGCCGACGTCCGCATCCACGAGGCGCTCCTCTGCGGCCTCACGCCCGACACCGAGTACAGCTACCGCGTCGGCGGGAAGGTCGGCGGCGTCGAGGCGTGGTCGCCGACGTACACCTTCCGCACTGCACCCGATCGCGCCGCCAGCCCCGACGCAGAGGCGGTCATCCTGGTCATCGGCGACACGCGCGACGGGTACGGGACGTGGGGGACCGCGCTGCAGAAGGCGCTCGAGCGCGAGCAGCCTGACTTCATCATGTTCAACGGCGACGCCGTGACACTCGGCCCGCTCCAGGAGGAGTGGGATGCCTGGTTCAATGCCGCCCCGCAGCTGGCGTCGATCCCGATGGCCTACGCCCACGGGAACCACGACGTGAACTCGGTGAACTTCTACTCGCAGTTCACCTTCCCCAACGACGAGACCAACTACGCCTTCGACTGGGGCCCGGTGCACGTCGCCGTCGCCAACGACACCCCGGTCGACATCAATGACGTCCGGACCACCATCGCCGAGACCCTGGCGCAGAACCTCCAGAGCGACGCGCCGTTCAAGCTGGCGATGCACCACAAGCCGGCCTTCACGGCCACCGCGTCGCCGCGCATCGTCGACGTGACGCTGGTGCGTGAGTCGTTCCAGAAGTACTTCGACCAGTATCACGTCGACATGGTCTTCAACGGCCACGACCACGACTACGAGCGGACGAAGCCGCTCAACGGGATGGAGGTCAAGCAGACGCCAGCGGAGGGGACGATCTACGTGGTCGCCGGCTCGGCGGGCGCGGTGCTCTACGACGTCGGGTCGCAGTACTGGACGGAGAAGTCCGAGAAGGTCTTCAACTTCGCGCTCCTGAAGGTCCGCCGGACGCAGCTGCAGTTCACGGCCTACCGTGCGCTCGATGGCTCGACGCTCGACAGCCTGACGATTTCCAAGTAGACAGGAATTACTTGCCGGTGAACTGCGGGGGGCGCTTGCCGACGTAGGCGGCGATGCCCTCCTTCGCGTCGGCGCTGGTGAAGAGCTGCTGCTGGAGCTCGCGCTCGAGGGCCAGGCCGCTCTCGAAGGTCATCTCGAGGCCCGAGACCACTGCGCGCTTGATGGCGCCCACCGCCTTCGACGCCTTCGCCGGCGGCACGAACTGCCGCGCGTAGGCGGCCACGCCCGCGTCGAACCCCTCGGCGTCGACGAGCTCGTTCACCAGCCCGAGCGCCTGCGCCTCCTCGACGGTGAACGTCGCGCCGCGCACCATGAGGTCGATGGCCCGCGCGCGCCCCACGAGGCGCGCCAGGCGCTGCGTCCCGCCCGTCCCCGGCAGCACGCCGAGCGCGACCTCCGGCAGGCCGATCTTGATGGCCTTGCCGCCACGCCGCGCGACGCGCAGGTCGGCGGCCATCGCCACCTCGAGCCCGCCGCCGACGCAGTGGCCGTTCAGCGCCGCGATCACCAGCTTCGACGTCTGCTCGAGGCGGTTCAGCGTCTCGTTGGCGTGTAGACAGAAATTGTATTTGAACGACGGCGTCGCGCGCTCGAGCATGCGGATGTCGGCGCCGGCGCAGAAGAAGCCGTCGCCCGCCCCGCGCAGGACGATGACGTGGACCTCGTCGTCCATGCGCGCGCGCAGGATGCAGGCGTCGAGCTCCTGCATCATCTCGTAGCTGTAGGTGTTGGCGGGCGGGTCGCGCAGCGTCAGCGTCGCGACTCCGGCTTCGACGGCGTAAAGGACCTTGGGCTCGGTCGATGGCTCGCTCATGCGAGCCTTCTTATCACGCCGTCTTCTTGATCTTGATGCGGACCGTCTCGTCGTCGCTGCGACGGAGCGGCGCGGCCGGCTCGTGCGCGCGCGCGACCGCCAGCCCACCGTCCCACGTCACCACCATCTCCCGGCTGCACAGGTCGCACGGGAGACGGAAGCGCCACGAGGACGCCTCCGCACCGCGGACCTTCGTGTCAGCCCCACACCAGGGGCACGGAAAATCGAGCGTCATCGTTGTCTCGCTCCGCGTCGTGCGACCCCGCGCGGTCGCGTTGTGCAGGTCCGAGCGGCTGCGGTCGCGCGGCGTCGCACCGCTTCGCTGGTCATGCGGGCATCGTCGTCTCGTGTGAGACGCGGGGCAACTTTCTGGCTGCCGCTCGTACCATCCACGCATGAGCGCAACGGAATCGCCGCCCACGAAAGAGGAGCTCATCGCGCGCCTCGAGAACCTCAAGGAGCGCGCCGAGGCGCTCAACCGCCGCATCGAAGCGCAGTCGCGCCCGAAGGTCGGCTGCCTCGCGCTCCTCATCGGGCTGCCGTTCGGTGCGTTCGTCGGGACGTGGGCGCTCACCGGGTCGCTCGGCTGGGCGGCGCTGGCCCTCCTCGGCGTCGTGGTCCTCGGGGTCGCGGCGATCGCGCTCTTCGTCCCCACGCCCGCGCACGCCCGCCCGGGGACGCGCGCCTTCGAGGCGCGGATGAACGCGACGCTGCTCGAGCGCGTCATCGACGAACGCGCCAAGGCCGCGCTGGCCACCCGCGCCCCCGACGAGCGCGCGCGCCTCGCCCGGGAGATTGTCTTCCTCCGCGAGCAGCTCGCCGCCGAGCGCGCGGTCAGCCCCGACGACGCCTCGCCGGGCCGCGGCTCCGTCGGCTTCACTCCCTACAGCGGCGAGTGAGCGGCCCGCTCACCCCGCCTTCAGCTTGGCGCGCTCCTCGGGGTGCTCGTCGAACCAGGCGCGGCGGCTCTCGGGCGAGATCTCGACGGCGACGTCCTCGTCCTCGAGTATTTTCGATTGACAAGAAAGCCGCGAGGTCGACCGCACGTCGAACGCCTTGTCGAGGATGTCCTCCTCGTTCTCCTGCTGCTCCGACAGCGCGTCGGCGCCGTCGCGCACGTAGACGTGGCACGTCGAGCAGGCGCACACGCCGCCGCAGGCGTACCCGACCTGCGCGTGCGCCCTCTTGGCGGCCTGGAGGATGGTGGTCCCGACGGGGACGTCGATCGACACGCCGTCGGGGAGGAAGGTGACCTTGGGCATCAACGGTCCTCGTGCTGCGGATGCGACTCGGGTTGCGACGCCGCCGCGCGCGCCTCGTGCTCGGCGGTCCCTTTGGCGTGCTCGACGGTCTTCTCGACGAGCTCGACGCGCTGCCCGGCGATCGCCTCGGCGATGTCGCGGTTCATGCGCCGTTCGGCGAACGTCTTCGTCGCCAGGTCGAGCGCCTCGATGCGCTCGCGGATGGCGCGGTGCTCTTCGCCGGCGACCGCCGCGCGCAGCCCCGCGGCCACGCCGTCGATCGCCGCCCGCTCGTCGGCCGACAGGAGGCCCCCGTCGACGGCGAGCGCGCCGGTCAGCGCCGCCAGGATGCGCTCGGCCTCGACGCGAGCCTCGGCCAGCATGCGCCGCTTGAGGTCCTCCTCGGCGTACTCGTAGCTGTCGACGAGCATCTGCTCGATCTGCTCTTCGGTGAGGCCGTAGCTGGGCTTGACCCGCACCGACGCCTCGATGCCGGTCGTCTCCTCGCGCGCCGCGACCTGCAGGATCCCGTCGGCGTCGACGAGGAACGTCACCTCGAGCCGCGCCATCCCGGCCGCCATCGGCGGGATCCCTTTGAGCTGAAACTTTGCCAGCGAGCGGCACTGGTCGACGGTCTCGCGCTCGCCCTGCACGACGTGGAGGTCGAACCCCGTCTGGTTGTCGGCGTAGGTGGTGAACGTCTGCCGCGCCCCGCAGGGGATCGTCGAGTTGCGGTGGATGATCTTCTCGACGACGCCGCCCATCAGCTCGAGCCCGAGCGAGAGCGGAATCACGTCAAGCAACAACACGTCCTCGCGCGGCGCCCCCGCGAGGAGGTCGGCCTGCACCGCCGCGCCCAGCGCGACCACCTGATCGGGGTCGATGTCCCCGAGCGGCGCCCGCCCGAAGAGCTCCTCGACGTAGGCCCGCACCGCCGGCGTGCGCGTCGCGCCACCGACGAGGATGACCCCATCGAGCTGCGCCGCCGTGAGCCCCGCGTCCTTGAGCGCGCGCCGGCAGACCGGCCCCGTGCGCTCGATGATCGGGCGAATCGCCGCGTCGAGCTCCTCGCGCGTCACCGCCAGCCGGTGCCCCGCGATCTCGTCTTCAACGCGCGCCTCGGTCGTCAGCCGCTCCTTCAGCCTGCGCGCCGTCGCCAGGAGCGCCCGCGGCGGGATCGCCTCGACCGCCGCGTCCTTCTTGACCAGCAGCTCCGCCAGCGCGCGATCGAAGTCGTCGCCGCCGAGCGCGGTGTCGCCGCCCGTCGACTTCACCTCGAACACGCCGCCGGTCAGCTTGAGGATCGAGATGTCGAACGTCCCGCCGCCGAGGTCGAAGACCGCGAAGGTCCCCTCGCTGCGCTTGTCGAGCCCGTAGGCCAGCGCCGCCGCCGTCGGCTCATTCAACAGCCGCAGCACCTCGAGCCCGGCCAGACGCCCCGCGTCCTTCGTCGCCTGTCGCTGGGCGTCGTCGAAGTAGGCCGGCACCGTGATCACCGCACCGTCGAGCGGCCCGTCGAGCTCCTCCTCGGCGCGCGCCTTCAGCGCCTTCAGGATCTCGGCCGACGCCTCGATCGGCGTCACCTCGCGCCCGCCGCCCGGCCCAGCGACGGCGAACCTCACGACCGGCCCCTCCTCCGACGCGAACCGATAGGGCGTGAACCGCCGCGTCGTCTCCGCGTCCTTCGGGCCGCGCCCCATGAAGCGCTTGACAGAAATCAGCGTGTCGACCGGGTGCGCCGCCGCCTCGGCCAGCGCGCGCCGCCCGACCACCGGCGGCCCGTCGGCGCGGTAGCGCACCGCCGACGGCAGCAGCGCGTCCCCGCCCCCGTCGCGCAGCGCCTCGGGCTTGCCGTCGCGCACGATGGCCACCAGAGAGTTCGTCGTCCCGAGGTCGATCCCGATCGCGCGCGAGGTCATCCCCGGCGGACAGGGCGCCTTGACCTGCGATTCGCCCGGCTCGGCGATGTCGTAGAGGCCCCCGGCCATCAGTGCACGCCTTCGGCCGTCGCGCCCTCGTAGGCGTCGACCTGCTCGAGGAAGCGATCGTGGTAGCGCATCAGCATCATCGCCTGCGCCGCGCGCCGCATCGCCTCGGCGCCGCCCTCACGGAGCGCGCCCTCGACGACGCCCCACGCCTCCTCACGCGCCGCGCGCACCCGCCCGGCCAGCGCCGACACGCGCGCCGAGTCCCGCTCGGCCCGCGCCTCGGCGAGCTCCTCGTTGAGCTCCATGATCTGCATGAGCGTCATCGCGTCGACCTTCGGCGCCGTCCGGTCGTCGCCGAGATCGAACCCCGCGAGCTTGAGCAGATACCCCGCGCGCTTGAGGTCGTCCTTCAGCACGCGGTAGGCGTCGTTCAGCTCCGTCGTCTTCGCCACCGACGCCAGCTTCTCCTTCGCGCTGGCGCGCGCGAAGCGGTCGGGGTGGAGCTGCCGCGAGAGGTCGAGGTACCGCTTCTCGAGCTCGGCGCGGTCGACGTCGTAGACGCGCTCGATGCCGAGCACGTCGAAGTATGTCTTTTTCATGTCCATCAGAAAAACCGGCCGGCAGACGGGAGCGCGGCTAGAACTGAACCGACTCGCCGCAGCCGCAGGACCCCTTCACGTTGGGGTTCTCGAACTTGAAGCCGTGCCCCATGAGGCCGGTCACGAAGTTCAGCGTCGTCCCCGCGAGGTACAGCATGCTCTTCTTGTCGACGAGCACGCGCACCGTCGAGACCTCGGCGTCGCCCGCGAACTCGAGCACGTGATCGCGCGCCCCCGCGGGCTTGTCCGCCCACTCGAAGACGTACGAGAAGCCGTCGCAGCCGCCGCCGCGCAGCCCGATCCGCAGCCCCTCGACCGCCTTGCCCTCGGCGAGGCGCCTCTTGGTCAGCTTCACGATCTGCGCGATCGCCGCCGGCGTGACCTCGATGGTCAGCTTCTTCGGCGCCGCGGCCTCGTCGACGACCTCGGCGCGCTTCTGCGTCGGCGCGCCGTGGATGCCGACCTGTCCCGTCGTCTCGGCCATCATCAGAGGCCCTTCTTCTTCTCCTGCTTCGCCTTGTAGTCGGCGATCGCAGCCTTGATCGCGTCCTCGGCGAGCACGGAGCAGTGGATCTTCACCGGAGGCAGGTTGAGCTCCTCCGCGATCTGCGAGTTCTTCAGCTCCATCGCCTGGTCGACGTGCATGCCCTTCACCCACTCGGTGACGAGCGACGACGACGCGATCGCCGAGCCGCAGCCGAACGTCTTGAACTTCGCGTCCTTGATGACGCCGTCCTCGACGCGGATCTGCAGCTTCATGACGTCGCCGCAGGCCGGCGCGCCGACGAGGCCGGTGCCGACGTCGTCGGCGCTCTTGTCGAGGCTGCCGACGTTGCGCGGGTTCTCGTAGTGGTCGATGACCTTGTCGCTGTACGCCATGTTCTTAGTGCTCCGCTGCCCAGTGAATGGACTTCAAATCGATGCCCTCCTGCGCCATCTCCCAGAGCGGCGAGAGCTCGCGCAGGCGATTGACCGCCTTCGTGACGTGATCGGCGACGTAGTCGATCTCCTCGTCGGTGTTGAAGCGCCCGATGCCGAAGCGGATCGACGTGTGCGCCAGCTCCTCGCCGATGCCGAGGGCGCGCAGCACGTATGACGGCTCGAGGCTGGCCGAGGTGCAGGCCGAGCCCGACGACACCGCGACGTCCTTCATGGCCATCATCAGCCCCTCACCCTCGACGTAGGCGAAGCTCACGTTGAGGTTCCCCGGCAGGCGCCACCCCGAGTCGCATGCCGGGCCGTTGAGGTAGATCTCCGGCAGCGCCGCCCCCAGCTTGGCGTACAGGCGATCGCGCTGCGCCGCGATGCGCACCGTCTCCGTCGCCATCTCCGCCTTCGCGAGCTCCGCCGCCTTCCCCATCCCGACGATCCCCGGGACGTTCAGGGTGCCCGACCGCATGCCGCGCTCGTGCCCGCCGCCGTCGATCTGCGCGACGAGGCGCACGCGCGGCTTGCGCCGCACGTAGAGCGCGCCGACGCCCTTCGGCCCGTACATCTTGTGCGCCGACACCGCCGCGAGGTCGACCTTGCACTCGTTGACGTCGAACGGGATCTTCCCGGCGGTCTGCACGGCGTCGACGAAGAACAGCACCCCGCGCGCCTTCACCACCTCGCCGATCTCTTTGATCGGGTGCACCGCGCCGATCTCGTTGTTCGCGTGCATGAGCGCGACGAGGATCGTCTTGTCGGTGATCGCCGCCGCGACGTCCTCGGGCAGCACCCGCCCGTCGTCACGCACTGGCAGATAGGTCACCTCGTAGCCCTGCTTCTCGAGGCGCTTGCAGGTGTCGAGCGTGGCCTTGTGCTCGGTCTGCGCGGTGATGATGTGGTTGCCCTTGTCCTTGTAGAACTCGGCGACGCCCTTCAGCGCGAGGTTGATCGACTCGGTCGCGCCCGAGGTCCACACGATCTCGCGGCCGCTCGCCCCGAGGAGCGCGCCCACCTGATCGCGCGCGAGCTCGACGGCCTTCTCGGCGCGCCACCCGAACGCGTGGTTGCGGCTGGCTGCGTTGCCGAAGTGCTCGGTGAAGTACGGCAGCATCGTCTCGAGGACGCGCGGATCGACCGGCGTCGTCGAGTGGTTGTCCATGAAGATGGGAAGCTTGAGCGACATCTTTTTTGTCTAGCCTCTATGGATCCCAGCGACGAGAATCGGCTGGGCCTTTCCTTCGTGTCCGTGGTGGTTGCAGGCCGGGCACTCGCCGAGATCGCGCGTCGGCTCGCAGGTGCGGCACCCGTCGAGATACTCGAGGCTGGCGATCAGCTCCTTCTCGAGCTGGTGCAGCTTGTCGAGCTGCTCGCGCGTCTGGCGCAGCCGCTCGGCGAAGGTCTCGCGCATGCGATCCATCGCCAGCGACGCCGACGCCGAGCCGGCGTCCTCGACGACGCCGCGCAGCTCTTGCAGCTGGTGCAGCGAGAAGCCCGCGTCCTGCAGCTTCTGGATCCAGAGCACCCGCTCGACCGCCGACGGGGCGTACAGCCGGAACCCGCCCTTCGAGCGGTGGATCGGCGTCAGCAGCCCCATCTCTTCGTACAGGTGCAGCGCGCGCACGGTCTTGCCCGTTCGCTTCGCCAGCTCACCCACTCGGAGGGGCTTCTCGAGATTCCGCAGCAACATGGTCGTCTGATCGGGCGACCCAAACCCTCACGTATGGGTAAGAGTCGTCGTCAGGGACAGTTGTGCGGCGGCGCTCCGCCGAAGTCAAGCTGATCCTTACGTACGGGTGAGATTCGCGGGTCAACCGGCGACAGCCATCGCGCGCACCTCGCGGATGACCGTCACCTTGATCTGGCCGGGGAAGGTGAGCTCGTCGGAGATACGCGCCGCGACCTCCGACGAGAGCTCGACCGCCTGCTCGTCGCTGACGCGATCCTCGCGGACGTAGATCCGCACCTCGCGCCCGCCCTGCACCGCGAACGCGCGCTCGACGCCGGGGAAGGCGCCGCCGATGCGCTCGAGCTCCTCGAGCCGCTGGACGTAGTTGTCGGTCTGCTCGCGCCGCGCGCCCGGCCGCGCGCCCGACATCGCGTCGGCCGCAGCGACGAGCGACGCATAGGCGGAGTTGCACGGCTCGTCGGCGTGGTGCGCACCGATGGCGTTGGCGACGAGCTCGCTCTCGCCGAGCCGCCGCGCGTAGTCGGCGCCGATGACCGCGTGAGAGCCGTCGATCGCGTGGGTGAGCGCCTTGCCGATGTCGTGCATGAGCGCCGCCCGTCGAGCGAGCTTCACGTCGAGGCCGAGCTCGTTGGCCATCATCCCGCAGAGGAAGGCCGCCTCGACGGCGTGCTTCCACTGGTTCTGCGTGTACGACGTGCGCCAGTTGAGCCGCCCGACGAGCCGCACGATGTCGGGGTGCGCGCGCTGGATCTCCAGCTCCTTGAAGGCGCGCTTGCCGAGATCGAACACCTCGCGCTCGAGCTCGTCGCGGATCTGCTCGACGGACTTCTTCACGTCGCCGCGCGCCCCGTTCTTCCCGAAGCGGGCGATCGCGCGCCGGGCGATCTCGCGCCCGAACGAGTCCTGCCCGTCGAGCCGCACCGCCGACTGATCGTCGGCGAGCTGCAGCTTGATGTTGGCGACCTCCTCGATGACCGGGATGTGCTCGAGCGACGCGCCGAAGATCTTCGGGACGCTGCCGGGGACGAGCGGCAGGTTCGACAGCAGCCGCTCCGTCAGGTAGTGGCCGGCGTAGCGCTGGATGGCGATGCCCATCACGCGCTTCGCCTCGCGTCCGCGCGCCGCGTCGGTGGCGCCCTCCTCGAGGCGGCGCAGCGACTCCTCGGCCTCGGCGCGGGCGTCGTCGACCCACTCGCTGACCAGGCGCGAGCGCACGTCGAGGCGCGTCTCCCCCGCCACCCGCTCGAGCGTCTTCACGAGCTCGTCCTCGATGCGGCGACGCTCGTCCTCGGCCTTCTTGCTGCGCTCGGCGATCGCCGACACCGCCTGCTCGCGCGCGGCGGCGGCCGTCTCCTTCGCGCTCACGCGCTCGACGTCGGCGGCGAGCTGCGCCTCGCGCACGCGCAGCGAGTCCTCCCGCCGGCGCAGCTCCTCCTCGGCTCGGGTCGCCTCGAGCTGGGCCGCCTCGCGCAGCGCGAGCGCCTCGGTGCGGGCCTCCGCCTCGACCTGCGCCCGCTCGCGCGCCGCCTCGGCGAGCGCCGTCGTGCGGACCGCCTGCGCCTCGGCACGGGCGCGCGCCGACTCCTGCTCCCGCTTCGCCCCCGCCACCCGCCGCGCGATCACGAACGTCACCACGAACAAAACCGCCGCCGCGCCGTAGAGGACGAAAGAGGTCACTTCGCAATCTTTTCGCGAGTTTCCGTGACAGTCAAGCCGAACCGACGCGAGATTTTTCCAGGATCACAAAAAATTTTCGCTTATAGTGAAACGAAACGGCGCGCTCGGGCGTCTTCTAGACAAGGCGGACACGAAGACGGACGGGTTCTGACGCATCGAAGCGCACGGAGGGCAACAGATGGCCCAGCTAGCCAAGGACGACGAAGGGCTCCAGCACTACCTCCAGACGATCGCGCGGTTCGAGCCGCTCGATCGCGACACCGAGCTCAAGCTCGCGCGGCGATACCAGAAGAAACACGACGCCGCCGCCGCGCACGCGCTCGTGCAGGCGCACCTACGCTTCGTCGTGAAGATCGCGAACGGCTACCGTGGTTACGGGATCCGCGTGGCCGACCTCATCGAGGAGGGCAACATCGGGCTCCTCGAGGCGGTCCGCCGCTTCGATCCCTCGCGCAACCTCCGGTTCATGACGTACGCCGCCTACTGGATTCGGGCGTACATCCTCGCGCACGTCCTCAAGCAGTGGTCGCTCGTCGGCGTGGGGACCGGGCCGATGCAGTCGCGGCTCTTCTTCCGCATGGCGCGCGAGCGCGCAAAGATCACGGCGGCGCTCGGGGCCGACGCCGAGGAGGCGCAGGTCGTCGGCATGCTGGCGGCGAAGTTCGGGACGACGCCCGACCGCATCCGCGACATGACCGGGCGCCTCGACGCGAAGGACGCCTCGCTCGACGTCGCCGCCTACCGCGACAGCGACGTGTCGGCGCTCGACATGCTGACCGACGACGCGCAGGAGGGGCAGGAGGAGCGCGCGGCCCGCGTCGAGCGCGATGACCTCGTGCGTCAGCGGCTGTGGGGCGTGACCCGCGGGCTGTCGCCGCGCGAGCGCTTCATCCTCGACCACCGCCTCCTGTGCGACGAGCCGGAGACGCTGGCCGAGATCGGCCGCCACCTCAGCCTCTCGCGCGAGCGCGTGCGCCAGCTCGAGGAGCGCCTCAAGATCAAGCTCCGCCGCGCCCTCGCCGACTTCGAGAACGTCGCCGCCGCCTGACAGAGTTTTTACAGGAGCAGCCGTTACCTCCGTCAAGCCTGAAGCGCGCGCCAGGGCGTGTTCGTTCGCACCATCGCGTTCAGGATCGTTAGAAGCTTTCGCAT
>Ga0272446_1005235_pt1 | contig 14487 bp, 15 predicted proteins | sample YNPCB0061_FD_194587 | JGI IMG/M metagenome (GOLD analysis project Ga0272446, IMG submission 194587) | Hot spring microbial mat communities from Yellowstone National Park, WY, United States - YNP-CB-006-1 | ecosystem: Environmental > Aquatic > Thermal springs > Hot (42-90C) > Sediment | place...
CCGGTAGAAGCGCCCTCGCATATGCCGTGTATGCACCGCTCCCGGCGGAGGGGTGGCCGAGCGGCTGAAGGCGGCAGTTTGCTAAACTGTTGTAGGGGGTCAACTCCTACCGTGGGTTCGAATCCCACCCCTTCCGCCATTTCCCGCGTCTCATCGCGACGCCGGCGGGAGACGCCCCCTGGAACCTCCCTTCCGCACTCCCATCCTCGAGACACGACCGGCGAGGATCCATACCATGACCAACCCCCTTCCCGGCGCCGACGGGATCCTGATCTCCGGCGCCGCTCCCGCGGCCTTCGACGCGCGGATCGCAGTACTCCTCGCGCAGGCGCCGGCGGACCCCGGCCTTCCGTCCGACGCCGCCCAAGTGCTCGGCCGGATCCCCCGCGCCGGCGCCTTCGCCGTCCAGGCCCCCGAACCCCTCCTCTTCCATCTCGCCGCCGCCGCGGACGTCCGATCCGTCGTGCCCCACGACGGACGCTCGGCGCACATTCCGCCAGTCCGGATCCAGGCCGATCCATAGGGCATCGACGGGACCGCACGGCCGACCGCGATCGCCAGCACGAGCGCCCGTCCGTCGGGAAGCGGCGCGCGCCAGCCGCGCAGGGGATGACGCTCACAGACGACCCATCCTTCCCGGATCAACAGTCGCGACAAGCAGCACGGCGGACACCCGTCTGCCTCCGAGGGGGTGTCGGGGGCGGCGGCATGGCATCCAGGCACGGCGGACAGAACGACGCCATCGGAGGCGCCTCGATCTCAGACAGCAAGCGCGGCAGGCGACACCCCTTGCAGACCCGCGCCCGCGCGCAGAAGCTCGTCGAGAAGGCCCGCGCCACCCCGCACGCGGCCGAGTCCAAGGCCCTGCTTGACAAGGACGCCGAGATCCTCGCCAAGGAGGTCGCGACCTTGGCCGACCTCGACGCCGCCCCCGCGCGTGGCCGCGCCGCCGGCAAGACGCCCGGGACCGCGGTTGCCCGCCGCCCGCGTGGCCCCAAGACACCCGCCGCCGCGGGGGACGCGCCCGTCGTCGTCAGCGGCCTCATTGACGATGAGCGGCGCCTTGTCGGGCATCCGCGAGGCCACGATCTCGGGCGATGACGCCTTCCTCGACAAGCTCCAGGCCGAACTCGGCCAGACACCGAACTATGTCTCGACCCTCCTCTTCGACCGGAGCGATAGCCGGCCGCTCGTGCGCCCCTCGAGATCGGGCAGCCCATCGCCCAGGCCGCGCGCCTCTCGACGGCCACCTACAGCCCCAACGGCATGACCCCGCTCTACGACGCCATCGCCGAGACGATCCGCGCCACCGACGAGGTCGTCGCCCGCGAGAAGGCCACCCGGGTCTTCCTCGTGCTCCAGACCGACGGCGGCGAGAACGCCTCGCGCGACTTCGCGGGCGGGCCCGGCCGCAAGAAGGTCGCCGCCATGCTCGAGGAGCGCAAGAAGCGCGGCTGGCAGATCGTCTTCCTCGCCGCCGACCTCGGCGCGCAGGGCTACCAGATGAGCGCCGGCCTCGGCTTCGCCGCCGGGCAGACCATCGCCTGCAGCAAGGGCCGGACGCACGAGGCCTTCGGGGTCGTCGCCGCCTCGGCCTCGATCTACCTCCGTTCCGCCTCCGACAGCGTCGCCTTCGATCTCGCCCAGAAGAACCGAAGCCGATGATCCGACCGCCGCTCCGGGCCACCGGATCAGCCCTCCCGCCGTCGGCGCCGCATGGCCCCATGCCGCGCGCACGCCGGGCCTGACGCGCGGCCGGATCCCGGATCCCGGCACCCCCGAACCGACGGTCGCAGATCGGATCCGCAGCCTCCAGGCCGGCCCCGCCCCGAAGGCTCCGCCCCACTCGGTCCCGTCCGCAAAGGACTGACCGACGGCCAGGGCCGGGCCCATCTCCGCCAAGATGAAGCCCGCCCTCGCCCTGCGCATCGCCCGCGCCCTGCGCGATCGTCCCCCCGCCGTCGAGCGCCTGATGGAACGCTGGATCCGGCAAGGCCGCGCCGACGCCTTCGCCCAGACCGCCGCCGCGCTGCCCAAGGCGCGCCGCGAGACGTTCCTGCGCCTGGCCACCTACGTCGCCTGCGTCACGCCCCTCGAATCCGACAAGGAGGGTGCTGGGGTCGGCTGGATCCTCGCCCTGCCCACGGAAGGGACCCCCGATCGGGAGGCCCTGGCGGCCGCCCTCGGCGAGGCCGCCGATCCGAGGCTCTGGAGCATCACCTTGGCCTCGCGCGCCTGGGACGCGGCCGCCCTGCGCCAAGCCGGCCCCCCCGCCTGGCGCGCCGCCCTCGAGGCCCTCATCGAGGACCGCGAGATCCCAACCCCCGTCGCGCCGCGCCGGCGCCAGATCTGGCTCCTCGCCTTCGCCGGACCGGCGGGCGAGGACATCCCCTTCCCCGGCGCCGACGTCTGGGGCCTGGGCGGGGTCGACCGCAAGCGCCTCGCCCCCCTCCTCGACCGCCTCTCCGCCGCCGCCGGCGTGCCCGTCCTGCCCCCGTCCCTGCTGCCCGATGTGATCGACTGGACCGCCAGACAGGACGCGCTCGACGCCCTCGCCGAGGCCGCCCGCGCCGGACCCGAGGAAGGCCAGATCCACGTCTGCGACGGCCCCCTCCCCGAGGCCATACTGACCGACCCGACGGGACGCCCGATCCGGCGCATCGACCTCGCCCCCGCCATCGCCGCCGGCGTCCCCCCCAAGATCGCCGTCGGGCGGATCCTCTGCCTCGACGCCGGCCCCACCCCCGTCCTCCACCGGACTCCGGACACGCTGCCGCGTCCCGGCTGGCTCCATTGAGCGCCCGGATCCCCCCGGCTGCCGCCGAGGATGTCCTCCTCGATCCCCGCTGGGGCGACCTCCGGCGCCTCCCCGGGCGCGCCCCCTGGTTCCGCCTCCTCCTCGTCGGCCCCCACCTGCTGGCCGGACGGGGCGATCGGGTCGCGCACGCCGGCCCCCACGCCCTCGCCCGGCGCGTCCTGCCCCCCAGCGCCGAGACCCCCTGGACCGACGGGATCCTCGCCCCCGAGGCCGGCGCGATCCGGATCCTCCTCTTTCGCCCCACCGCCGGGCCCGACCCCCTGCCACCGCCGCCCCACGTCGCGGGCCTGATCCGGCTCCTCCGCGGCGGCGGCGTTCCTGCCAATCCCCCCGCCGTCCCACCGACCCTCCCCCGCCACCTCCGCCGACGCGCCCGGCCCGAGGAGACCCGCTACCTCGAGGCCCTCGCGGCCCGCCACGCGCCCCTCCTGCCGCCCTGGGCACGCCTCGATCCCGTTGCCGCCCACAATGGTCGGACTTCTTCGAGACCATAGAATTCCAATATCCTGTAGAACCGACGCTTCCAGGGAAATGCCCGCCATGGCCCTCCGACCGCTCCTGCTCGGCTTCGCCGCCGTCCTCCTCGCCGCGACCGCGGCGGCCCAGACCCCGCGCCCGAGCGCGCCTCGGACCATGCCAGCCGCGACCGCCCCGGCCCAGCCGGCGCCCGCCGTCGAGGCCCCAGCGCCCGGGCCGGCCTGGACGCCCACCTGGATCCGGACCCTGGCCTTCGGCGGGGCGGAGGACGGCATCACGCTCGCGGGCGCGGACGACACCCAGGAGGTCTGGCTGCCGCTGCCCCAGCGCCTGACGCTTCAGGAGGCGCGCCTGCGGCTGCCCTGGCGGGCGCAGCTGCCGGGCTATCGGATCGCGACGGTCTCGGTGTTCCTCAACGGCCGGCCCGCGGGGGCATGGCGCATCGAGGCCGCCGGCGGGTCGGGCGTCTTCGAGGTGCCGCTGACGGCCCAGGATCTCCGCGGGGAGGGCCTGCGGGTCGTGCTGCGCCTGCGCGGCGGGCTCGGCGACGACTGGTGCATCGACGAGCGCTTCGCGCGCGGCTTCGTGCAGATCGACGGCGAGGGCGGCATCGAGGCGCGGCATGCGGCCCCGCGCGACGTCGGTGCCCATCTCGATGCCCTGCCGCGCGACGTGCGCCTGGCGGTGCCGGCGCCGGCGACGGAGGCGGAGATGCGCGCGGCCACGGCCGCGGCCGTCCTGCTCGAGCGCGCCGGCCACCGCGTGTCCTTCCAGGAGGGCCATGTCGCGGGCGCCCATGTCGCGGTCGCGGCGCGGGCGGGGCGCATCGGCGCGTCCGACGCCATCGACCGCGCCTTCGGCGCGATGGGCGCCGAAGGGATCGCGGCCATCGACGGCGTCGTGCTCGTCGGCGCCGGGGGCGCCGCGCCGGGGGCGCTGACGGCCCTCGGCCGCCGCCTCGGCGGCATGCCGGCCTTCGGGGTGCGCGAGGCCCAGGCCGGGACGGGCGGGCGGCGCTTCGCCGACCTCGGCCTGTTCGACCGCGAGATCCGGGTCCTCGAGGAGGGCTCCCTCACCCAGCCCTTCCACCTGCGCGATCTCCCCGCCGGACGCTGGCCCGAGGCGGTCGAGATCTCCCTCGTCGCGCCTCCGCGCCAGGGGGCGGCGCCGACGCTGGCCTACCTGCACATCAACGGCGTGCTCGCCGGCGTCCGCCCGCTCGGCGACCAGGGCGGCGATCAGCGCCTGCTGTTCCGCCTGCCGCGCGAGGCGGTGGGCCTGTCGAACCAGCTGCGTCTGACGCTGCAGCGCGAGGCGCCGTCGGAGGCCTGCCGCACCCAGCCGGTGCCGGCCCTCTTCCAGTGGCGCGCCGACAGCCTGCTGCGCCTCGAGGACGCCCCAGCCCAGGCCGCGGACGCGGCGACCTTCGCGGCGCTGCACGACGCGCCCTCCATGGCCGTCTCCCCCGAGGCCCTCGCGCGGCCCGCGCCGGCGCTGGCGGCGGCGACCTTCGTGCTGCGCGACGTGCTGCGCTCCGTCGTGCCGCCGGCGGCGACCGAGGGCCAGGCCGCGATCCACCTCGGCCGAGTGCCGGTCGAGGCCGCACGCCGCCTCGATCTGCGTCCCGACGCCGGGATCGCGCGCATCGTCGGCCCCGACGCGTCCCGCCTCTCCCTCGACGGCGTGCCCGTGCCGGCCGGGATGCAGGTGCTGGCCAACGGCGTCCTCGAGATCCTCCCCGCCCGCGAGGCGTTCCGCCCCGTCGAGGGCCGGATCCACCGCGAGGCGGCGGCAGCCTTCGATGTCCGCGGGATGGTGGCGCGCGCCGACGCCGACCCGCGCGTTGCGCCCCTGCCGCCGCCCGCCGACGCGCCCGCAGCGGTCGCCGCGTCCTGGGCGTCGTGGCTGATGCGCCTGGCCTTCGGCCTGGGCGGCCTCGTGCTCGGCGGCCTCGCCGTCTTCGCTTGGCGCCACCGGGGCTAAGATCCATGAGCAGCACCCTCGGCGAGGCTCTGGTCCGCCAGGGCCTCCTCACGCCCGAGCGCCTCGAGGAGGCGCTCGAACTCGGACGACGCTGGCACATGCGCCTGGGCGACGTCGTGACCGCCAAGGGCTTCGCCCGGCCCATCGATGTCCAGAAGGCGCTCGCCGACCACCTCGGCCTGCCCTTCGTGGATCTGCGCGCCGAGCCCGCCGACCCGGCCCTGCTCTCGGCCGCCGACCTGCCCGACTATGTCCGCGCCCGCGCCATCCCCTGGCGGACGGGCGAGGACGGGACGCTGTGGTTCGTCTCTTCGGATCCGCAGGCGACCGAGGCGATACTCCGGGACGAGGGGAGCGACATCCCCTGGGCGATGGCGGTCACCACCAGCCTCGACCTGTCGCTGGCGCTGCAGGAGCGGTTCCGCGCGGAGATGACGGCCGAGGCGGTCGACGCGCTGTGGCAGCGCGACCCGACCTTCTCGGCCAAGGTCGTGATGACCCCGCAGCAGAAGGCGGTCGCCGTCGGCGGGGCGGCGGCCCTGCTCGGCGCCTTCGCGCTCGCGCCGCTCTGGACCGCGGTCGTCCTGTCGATCACCCTCACCCTGATCTTCGTCGGGATCGTCGCCTTCAAGGGCTTCCTCTGCCTCATGGGGGCCGCGACCAAGGGGATCGACATCGCCGTCACGGACGCCGAGGTCCGCGCGATCCCGGACGAGGAGCTGCCGACCTTCACGATCCTGGTGCCGATGTACAAGGAGCCCGACGTCCTGCCGATCCTGGCAGGCGCCCTGCGCCGGCTCGACTACCCGATCTCGAAGCTCGACATCAAGCTCGTCCTCGAGGAGGACGACGCCGAGACCATCGAGGCGGCGCGGCGGCTCGGCCTCGAGGGCGTCTTCCAGATCGTGCGCGTGCCCCCCTCCCAGCCCCGCACCAAGCCCAAGGCCTGCAACTACGCGCTGGCGCTCGCATGCGGCGAGTTCTGCGTCATCTACGACGCCGAGGACAAGCCCGAGCCCGACCAGCTCCGCAAGGTCGTCGCCGCCTTCCGCAAGGGCGGGGAGGGGGTCGCCTGCATCCAGGCGCGCCTCAACTACTTCAACGCGCGCGAGAACGCGCTCACCCGCCTCTTCGCCCTCGACTACGCCCTTTGGTTCGACCACTGTCTCCCCGCCCTCGACCGGCTCGGGATCCCCATCCCGCTGGGGGGCACCTCGAACCACTTCCGCACCGACCTGCTGCGCGCCCTCGGCGGCTGGGATCCCCACAACGTCACGGAGGACGCGGACCTCGGGGTGCGCATCACCCAGAAGGGCTTCCGCGTCGGCGTCGTGAACTCGACGACCTGGGAGGAGGCCTGCTCGAAGGTGCGGCCCTGGATCAAGCAGCGCTCGCGCTGGATGAAGGGCTACGCCCAGACCTGGCTCGTCCACATGCGCAAGCCCGTCCATCTCTGGCGCTCCTGCGGCTGGAAGGGCTTCCTCGGCTTCCAGGCCTTCGTCGGCGGCACGGTGCTCTCCTGCCTCCTCAGCCCCGTGCTGTGGCTCCTCTACCTGACCTGGCTCGTCACGGGAACGAAGATCCTCGACCCGCTCTACCCGGGAATCGTGCTGCCCATCAGCCTCGCGGGCCTGCTCGTCGGCAACGCCCTGTTCGTCTATATGACGGTGCTGGCGCCGATGAAGCGGCCGAACCTGCGCGCCATCGCGCTGTGGGGGCTGCTGGCGCCCGCCTACTGGATGCTCGCCTCCATCGCCTGCTGGCGCGGCGTGCTGCAGCTCATCGACAAGCCCCACCACTGGGAGAAGACGCCGCACGGCATCTCCGCCCACACCGCCGCAGAGCTCGCGAAGGCCACCCAGGGATGACCCCGTTCCGCATCGCCGCCGCGGCGGCCCTCCTCGCCCAGATCCCCGTCCTCGCGGCCGCCCTCCTCGGCCACGCCGACCCCGCCACCCTCGATGCGGCGGGACGCGCGGCGATGGCCGCGGCCGGGGCGGCCGTCCCGCCCGCGCCCGGCTGGCCGTCCCTGCCCGCCCTCCTCGCCCAGGGGCTGGCCCGCCTCCTGCCCGCCGTCTGGGCGGTGCTCCTGCCCGCCGCCCTCGCCGCGGCGCTGGCGGCGGGGACCGCGGCGCAGACCCTGCAGATCCTCGGCGCCCGCCATCCCGCCCTCTGGGGCCTCCTCCTCGGCCTCTCCCCCGCTCTCCTCGCCGCTCCCGGCCTCGGATGGACGCTGCTCGCCGGCATGCTGCCGATGCGCGCGCTCGCCTGCCTCGGCCGCCCCGGCGCGGGCGCCCTCTCTCTCTATGGCATGTCGCTGGCGCTCGCGCCCTTCCTCGAGCAGGCGGTCCTGCCGGCGCTGCCCCTCCTCGTGCTCGCCGGCTGGACCGCCGCGCACGGGCCGATGCGCCGCGAGACCCCCGTCGCCACCGCCTTCCTCGTCGCCTTCCCGCTGGCCACCGCCCCCGTCGGCATCGCCTACGCCGCCTGGGCCCTCGGCGGCTCGGGGACGGCGGCGCTCGCCCGCCTCGTCCCCGAGCCGCCGCCCCAGGCCCTCGCCCCCGGCGTCGCAGCCCTGCTGGCCGCGGCCTGCCTGCCGCTCCTGCTGTGGCCGCGGCGGAGCCGCGCGCGCCTTAGCAGGGCCGCGCGCCTCGCCGCCCTCGCGCTGGCGATCGCCGCCACCGTCGCGCCCCTGCTCGGGCTGGGCACGGCTTGGACCATCCCGGCCCTCGTCCTGCCGGGCGCGCTGCTGCTGGCGGGCCTGCGCGACGTCTCCCTGCCGGTCCGCCGCCTCGGCCTCGCCGCGGCGATCATCGGCGGCCTCGCGCCCGCGCTCCTGGCGCCTCCCCCCGCGCTCGCGCCCGTGGCGCGGGCCCTGGCGGGAGCCGCGCCCGCCGACGCCCCCTGGCGCACGGCCATCGCCGCCGCGCCCACGCTCCTCGAGCCGGCCGACGCCCACCTCGCCGCCTTCGCCCCGCCGGGGCGGATCCTGCCGCCCGGGTCGGAGGCGTTCCGCGCCGCCGAGGCCCGGCGCTGGGAGGCGCCCCAGGCGATCGTGCGCGATCCCCGCCGGACCGCCTCGCGCCTCGGCCATGCCAACCCCGCGCTCGTCCTCGGCCCGCCGCCGGGCTACGAGACGGCGCTCGACGACGGGAGGCGCCGCCTGATCCGGCGCACCGACGGCTGACCGCCGCTCAGAGCAGCCCCTCCGTCCGCGCCCGGCCGACGTCGAGGCGCCCGGGGATCCGTCGGATCTCCGCCCCGTCTGGCCCGATCAGCACCCCGTGGGGCACGCCGCGGGCGCCGCGGGCCCGCGCAAGTCGCCCGTCGCGATCCACCGCAAGCCGCGCATAGGGCACGCCCCAGCCGCGCAGCGCGTCGGCCGCGCGCGCCGGATCGTCCCAGGAGAGCAGGCCCCACACCGGCGTCCTCGCCGCCGCGACCGCCCGCAGCGCCGGCGCGCTCGCGCGGCAGTGCGGGCACCACGACGCCCAGGCCCAGAGAAGGGCCCGTTCCCCCGGCGCGGCGAGGAGGCCCTGCGTCAGCGCCCGTCCCTCCTCCCCCGGCCAGGCCGTCCCCACCAGGGCGGCCGGCTCCGGCGCCGGCCCGCGCAACAGGCCCTGGCGCGAGAGCCACACCCCGAGCCCGCCTGCAGCGAGCCCCAGTCCCAGCAGCGCGACAGTCCGACGATCGGGCATGGCAGGCCCTCCTTCCTCCGGAGGAAGATAGACCGCCAGGCGCGCCTGCCGGGATCCGCCGGCCGCCGACGGCGGGGCGAACGGCTCCTCGTCCGGACCCGTTCCTGAGGACGGCTAGGGCCTGTCAATCTATCCGCCTGCCACCTGGACCCATCAGCATCGCTGGTTTCAGGGGGGGGTGTCATGCGGGATCTGACGCGCGAGCCGTGGAAGGCCCTGCTGCCGCCGCTTGGGCAGGTGCGGCCGGCGTCCGGCCGGGAATTCCACGACGTCCGGCAGACCGTCGCAGGGGTCGTGTTTCGTCTTCGGACCGGGATTCCTGGGCGGGATCCGCCTCCGCGCGTCGGCCCCTGGTGGCGGGCCTGGACGCTCCAGCGTCGCTGGGCCCGTCTCGGCGTCTGGGCGGCGCCGCGCCGTGCCGCGCGCGATGCGCGCCGCCCCGATCGGGCGGATGTCTTTCTCGACAGCACGATCGTCCGGACCCATCAGAAGGCGGCCGGCGGCGGCGACGGCCAGTGTCTTCGACTGGCTCAAGGATTGACAGGCCCTAGCGTCCCCCGAGATCCGGCCCGAGGCCCCGCGCCGCGTCCGAGAGCGTCCGCCAGCCGAGCTTGCCCTGCGGCGTGAAGTCCGTGTCGCGCACCCCGCCCGAGGCCGGATCGGTGTAGAGGCACCACCACCACGCCCGCGCCACCCCCGCCGCCCTGGCCTCGGCGTCCCAGAGCGCGATCGCGCGGGCCTGCAGCGCCTCGTCAGGAGATCCCGCGCGCTCCTCGGGCGAGCGCCACGGCTCGGCCTGCGCGCCGTGCTTGGAGCGCATCCCCACCTCCGAGATCCAGACTCGACGGCCAGGCGGCGCTGCCGCGGCGACGTCGGCCAGCGCCGCCCGCATGCCCGCCCGCAGCGCCGAGGGACGCGGATCGTCGCCGAGCGGCGGCCAAAGTGAGACCGAGGCCTCGTCCATCGCCTCCCACCCCCGGAACCGCGCGACCCCCGCCGCGCCATGCGCCGCGTAGGCGAGCGGGCCCGGGAAGCGCGTGCGGACGGCGGCGGCAAGCGGCGGCCAGCCGGCCGCGGCGTCGAGGCCCACCAGCTCCGTCCCCACCACCAGGCCCGCCGCCCCCTCAGCCGCGGCGACCTCGGCGACGGGCAGCAGCAGATCTGCCCAGGCGGCGAGCCAGGCCTCCGGATCGGGCGGGCGCGCCGCGCCGGCCCAGCGCTCGGGGATCCAGAGATGGATCTTCGGCCAGGCCGCCAGCCCCGCCGCCCGGGCCTGGCGGAGCACGGTGGCCAGACGGTCGAGCGCCAGGCTCCCCGCCTCCGGGACCACGGCCGTCTCGGCCGCCTGCCAGCGGAAGACGACGGGGGCGACCTCGGCCAGCCCGGCCTCGGCCATCTCCGAGAGCACCGCCCCGCAGGCCGCCGACCCGTAGGGCGCGCCCGCCGCCTCCACGAGGTTCGCCCCCCAGACGAGCGTGGAGGCGCGCGCCGTCCGGCCCAGGAGCGGCAGCAGGGGCAACGCGGCGAGGAGGGCGCGGCGGCGCATGGAGGGCAGATGGGCTCGGGCCTAGGTTCGCCCCATGGCAGACGCCTTCCAGACCGCCCTCGCCCAGGCCGCCCAGGATCTCGCCGGCCTGCGCGCCGCCGGCGCGCCGCTCAACGAGACCAACACCAAGGGCGCCCTCATCGAGCCCCGGCTCGCCGCGCTGGGATGGAACGTCAAGGACCAGAACGCCGTCTATCGCGAATGGCGGGGCAACGACAGGGCCAAGGGGAATCCCGTCGACTACGCCCTCTTCCCGGGGCCCCGCCAGCCGCCCGCCCTCCTCGTGGAGGCCAAGCCCCTCGGACAGGATCTCGAGGACATCGCCTGGATCGGCCAGACCACCGGCCACGCCAACACCCAAGACGTCGCCTGGTGCGTCCTGACCGACGGCGCGCACTCGGACGTCTACAAGGCCCATGCCCGCGGGCGCGGCGTCCAGAAGCGCTTCTTCCGGGCCTCCCTCGACGACCTCCCTTCCTCTCTTCCCAGGTTCCGACCGCTCGGCCGCGACGCCCTGATCCCGCCCCTCCTGGAGCGGGCCTGGGAGGAGCGCGAGCTGCGCGTCAAGGTCCAGGCCGCCCTCGAGGCGGACCGCGCGGATCTCAATGCCCTCGCCCGCCGCCTTCGCAGGAGCCAAGCCCTGAGGGACCTCGATCCAAAGCAGGTCCGCCGCGGGCTGCGCGATCTCCTCGCGGAGGCTCCTGCCTCCCAGGCGGCGGCCCAGGCGGACATCCCTCCCGCAAGCCCGCCCGCCGCGCCAACGCCGGATCCGCCACGGCGATCCATGGGCGGAAAGGCCGCAGGCCGCGCCGCGCCCCAAAGCCCGACAGATGGAATCCCCTGCGTCCCGTCCATTCCCGGCCGAGGACAGGCGGACGGACGCCTCGGCGCCGACCTGAAGCGGATGATCCTCCTGGAGGGCTCCCTCCTCGCCCGCGATCCTGCCGGAGAGATCCCGGCCGAAGCCCTCCGGATCCGCCAGGAGATGGCCACCGTCGGCGCCCTCAAGGACGCCGGCGCCCACCGCCGGCGCCTCCGCCGCGACTGGCCCGTCGGCAGCCCCTCGACCGCCGCGCCCGTCGTGCGCGGGGCCTCCCTCAACGGCTGGATCCTCTGGCGCCTCCCCGACGGGCGGACCATCGACTCCCTGCGGCCCCAAAGGACCCCCTGATGGCCTGGCGGTTCCGCAAGACCTTCGGCCTCGGCAAGGGCCTGCGCCTCTCGGTCGGCCGGCGCAGCGCCGGCCTCCTCCTCGGCGGGCGCGGCGCCTCGATCGGGATCGGGACCCGGGGGACCAGCGTGGGCGCGAGCCTGCCCGGCACCGGCCTCTCGGTCCGCAAGCGCGTCGGCCAGGGGCGACGGCGTGGCCGGGACGGGACCGGCTGGATCTGGACTCTCCTCCTGGTTGGCCTGCTCCTGTGGTGGCTGCTATAAAGGCGCACGCGGGGGCGTGATTTTTCCCTTCTCCCCGAACCGCCCCCGCGGTTCGGTCCACCCACATCCTCGGGGCCTTTCTCAGGGAGATCCCATGACCCGCCTCGCCCTCGCAGCCACCCTTGCCCTCGGCCTGTCGGCAGCCGCGGCCGCCCCCGCGGCCGCCTGGACCCAGCCGGAGGGCGAGGGTCTGTTCATCGGCACCCTGACGCTGAAGGACCTGTCGCAGACCTACACCGGGTCCGGCCGGCGCGCCAGCGGCCCCAGCAACACCGTCCTCGAGTTCTCCCCCTACGTCGCCTACGGGATCACGCCGTGGCTGACGGGCATCGTCCAGCCGCGCCTCCAGCTCGGCTGGGGCGACCAGGCCACCCAGGGCGGCCTCGACTCCACCGACGTCGGCGCCCGCGTGCGCATCTGGAACGACGACCGCGCCGCCCTCTCCGTCCAGGGCCTTCTGCGCCTGCCCGCCACCCAGTCGCGCTTCGGCGACACGGGCCTCGGCGGCGACTGGCGCGTCATCTACGGCCGCAACGTCTCCTTCGGCCAGACCCCGGGCTTCTTCGTGACCGAGGCCGGCTACCGCCACTACACCGACCGCCCGAACGAGTGGCGCGGCGACCTCACCGTGGGCGTGCGCCCGTCCCAGCGCTGGACGCTCCTCGCCCAGTCCTTCAACCTCGTCCAGGACGGCGCCTCGGGCTGGCAGTCGAAACTGCAGATCTCGGCGGTGCGCGAGATCGCGCCCGGCTGGTCGATCCAGGCCGGCGCCTACACCACCGTCGCGGGCCGGAACTACGGCGCCGAGACGGGAGGCATCGTCGCCCTGTGGCGCCGCTTCTGAGGCTCGTCCCGCTCGCCCGCCTCCCGCGGCGCGCCGCCGGCGCGCCGCTGCTGCCCGCACCCGCCCTCGTCCGCGCCGCAAGGCGCGGGCGCCTGTGGCGGATCGCCGGCCATCGCCACGTCGATCCCTTCGGCGACGGTCCCGACCCTTTCTTCGTGCTCGCCCTCGACGGCCCCGGCGCGTCGCTGTGGCAGGCGGTCTCCCACGACGTCGGGCGCCGGCGGAGCCTCCGCCCGCGCGGCGGCTTCGGCGACGGGCCCGCGCTGCCCGCCCGCCGCTGCACCGCCCTGGTTCGGCTCCTCGCGCGGATCCTCGGTCCGGAGGGGCCGCGCCTGCGCCGGCGCCAAGTCGCCCTCCTCCTCGACATCGCCTGCGCCACGGGGTCGGAGGACGCCTGCGTCGTCGCCGGCCGCCGGCCCGCCCTCGGCACGGGGATCCTCCGCCACCGCCCCTGCCCGGCGGAGGACGTGCTCCTGCTCGACGTCCCCCGCCGGACGATCCCCCTCTCCGCCCTGCCGCCGGCGCTGGCGCGCCTGCTGCGCGCCGATCCGGGCGAGATCGCCGACGACTACGGCCTGGCCCCCCAGATCTTCCTCTCCGCCCGCCCCGCCGACCGCTCCGCCCACGCGCGCCTCGCGGCGCGGGATCGGCTGCGCCGCCGCCACGGCCAAGGCGTCCTCGACGCCCTCAAGGCCCGATGAGGATCCTCCGCTTGCGCCATCGGCGCACCTTGCGATACGTCCTCGACGGGCCGATCCGCACCCCGCCGACGCCGCTGCGCCTGACGCCCTGGCGCCCGCGGCGCGCGCCGCCCATGCCGCTGCGCCTGCGCCGCGCGCTTGCGCTCGGCCAGGTCTGGCGCCTCCCGCGGCATCCCGACGGCGTCTTCCTGCTCGCGCGCACCCGCGGCGGACCCTCCCTGTGGCTCCTCACCGGCAGCAGCCGCCGCCGGGCCCCGCGCCCCGCCGCCCTCCTCTCCGCCGCCCCGCGGCCCCCGGCCCCGACAGGCCCTTGGCCCGCGCGGGCGCTGCGGATGGCGCTGACGCCGATCTTCCCGCTCCCCGACGCGCGGCGCGTCCAGCAGGACCTGCTGCGCCTCCTTGCCGAGGCCGCAGGGGGATCGGTGCTCTTCCACGCCGGCCTCCGCCGTCAGCCCGTGCCCTCCTTCGCCTGTCTCCGTCCGCGCCGTGGGCAGCATGTCCTCTCGATCGTGCGCGCGCAGGGCGGCGGCGACTGGCTGCACGGGAACGAGATCCCGCGCGCCCTCGCCTGCCGCCTCGTGCCAGGCCTGCACGGGGACGGCGGACGGACCGCGCGGGGCGAGGCCGAGGCCGCCTCGGCCCATGTCCGCCTCGCCGCGCTGGCCGCCGTGGCCGGGCGCCTGGGGCTGGCGCCCGACAATCCCCTCCTGCGGCGCCTCGGCGGCGCCTGAGGCGCTGCCTCCAAGGTAAAGGCGCCGACAATCTCTGGCGCAGGAGAAGCGCCTGCGATGAGCAGGCCTGCTGATGCCAGCAGGCTCCGCCTCCGGCGGCCGGACGAGCCTTCGTCTCCCCATCAGCGCAACCAGGGGTCGGCCATCCCCCATGGACGCCGGCGCCTTCCGCCGGGAGGACGAACGCTTGCTGGAGCGTGGAGTCTCAGGGCGCCGAACACATGTTCAGGCACAGACGGATGAGGCAATCTCCCA
>Ga0272446_1005236_pt1 | contig 14486 bp, 9 predicted proteins | sample YNPCB0061_FD_194587 | JGI IMG/M metagenome (GOLD analysis project Ga0272446, IMG submission 194587) | Hot spring microbial mat communities from Yellowstone National Park, WY, United States - YNP-CB-006-1 | ecosystem: Environmental > Aquatic > Thermal springs > Hot (42-90C) > Sediment | place...
CGATGAGCGCGCTGGGGATCATGGCGCTGCTGTTTCTGCGACACGGCCGCGACAAGCAGGGCTTCCTCGAGCTGCTGCGGCAGTGGGCGGACCTGCTGCGCGCGGTCTGGCATGCGCAAGACGGCAGAGAAGCGCTGGGGATCCTGGTGCGCTATGCGCTGCTTGCGAACGACGCGGCGACGCGCCAGAATCTGAGTGACACGTTGGTTCCGTTGCTGGATCCGGCAGCCGGTGAGGTCGTCATGACGGAAGGAGAACGACTCATTCAGCTTGGAGAGGCCAGGGGCCAGGCGAGAGGTCGAGTGGAAGGCCAGGCGAGAGGTCGCTTGGAAGGGCGTGCTGAAGGGCGTGCTGAAGGGCGTGCTTCCGCGCTCCTTGCGATCTTCGATGCTCGCGGCTTCCGGGTGTCCAGAGCGCTCCGCAAGCGCGTCACGTCGTGCACGGATGTCGCCACGCTCGACCGCTGGATCGCTCGTGCTGCCACCGCCGACTCCGCCGACAAGGTGTTCGACCAGTAGGCGGCTGCGGCTCCTGCATCGCACCTGAGTCCACTCGCTAGAGCCAGCCTCGGATTCCGCGGAGAGGCCCTGAGCGCGGAGCGTCTGGTCGCCGGGCACCGACAGCCTGGCTCGGCAGGCTGAGCGTCGTCGGCTGCTGCGATCGCGACGTTCTATCCGGGGAGAGACGCTGGCGTGGGTGGCGGTCGACACGCCGGCGTAGCGCACGAGCCGGTGTCGTGGGACAGGAACCATCGAGGCGAGGCGCGCGAGAGACCGTCCTTCGTCCAGCTCATGCGCTCCGTGCTCAGGGCGTGGCGCACCACGTAGCGGCAGAGGCGCTCTCGCCCCTCGTCGCCCGCTGCGATCGTCACGCCCGCGTGCAGGCTCCAGCCCTCGTGCTCGGCGGACCACGGCGTGTTCTTGCGCATGCCGAAGACGCCATCGGAATCGACGTAGCCGAGCTTGCCGAGGCGCAGGCACCGCTGCGCGCGCGGGGCGATCGCCGGTGCGCCGCGCACCGCAAAGCCGTGTCGTGGACGCGGCCTGCGGTCGACACCGCACGGCGCGTCGTGTAGTCTCCCGCGTCGAAGGAGCCGCCGGAGGGCCGCGCCAGCCGGACGTTGGCCCCCGACGATTTTGCGGAAGGGATGGCAGTGCCTCACGACGACCCGATGGAATCAGCGGAATCTCCGGACCCACCCCAGGCCGGGTTCATCGGCAGGCATGTTGGTAACTACGTCATCACGCGCAAGCTTGGCGGGGGCGGCATGGGCGAGGTGTTCGCGGCCGAGCATCCGACCCTCGGACGCAACGTGGCCGTCAAGATCCTGGCCCGGCACTTCAGCAACGACCCGGCGGTCGCGCAGCGTTTCATGGCCGAGGCCAAGACGTTGGCGAGCCTGCGCCATCCTCATATCGTCGACATCTTCGATTTCGGCGAGCTCGACGGCCATCTGTACTACGTCATGGAGCTGCTGCAGGGGCAGGACCTCGAGCAGGTCATGAAGGCAAGGGGGCGGCTCGACCCGGCGGAGGTCGGCGCCTACGTGCAGCAGATCTGCAGCGCCCTCGAAGCCGCCCACGCGCGCAACATCGTGCATCGGGATCTCAAGCCGGCCAACATCTTCGTCATCTCCGGCGAATCGTTGCATCTCAAGCTGATGGACTTCGGCATCGCCAAGGTCGTCCACGGCGAGGGTCAGGTCTCCATGACGGGCACCGGGCAGGTCCTCGGCACGCCCACGCACATGGCTCCCGAGCAGGCCCTCGGCCGCCGCGAATGGATCTGCGCGCAGACCGACCTGTACTCCGCAGGGGCCATCTTCTACGAGATGCTCACCGGACGCCCCTTGTTCGCGCATTCGTCGGTGGTGATGCTGCTGTCCGCGCACGTCAGGGAGCCCGTCACGCCGATTCGCACCATCCAGCCGTCGGTCCCTGCCGCGGTGGCAAGCCTCGTCGAGCAGTGTCTGGCGAAGCATCCGCAAGACCGCCCGCAGTCCGCGCGTGCGCTCGCGCTGCGATTCGCGGCCGCCCTGCGCGAGGCCGGCATCGCCTCCCTTGCCGCGGCGCCAAGTGCGCAAGGACCGACGTCGGCCATCCGCGACGCCGCCACGCTGGATGACGGTCCGGAGATCGAAATCACCGGTCTGTCGAGTCCGTCCATCACCGGGGCCGGTCAGCCTTCGCTCCCGGACCAGGCACGCACCTTGTCCGCTGTCGGGCCGGACCGGCCGACCGCTGCGTCTTGCGAGTCGCCGGCCTCCGCGGCGCCTGCGCCCGCCGCTTCTGCAAGCGCGTCCGACAAGCCTGTGCCGACGTCATCCTCGCAAGCAGCACCTGCCGCGGCCCAGGCGGCCGAGCCGTCGGAGGCGCCCTCCGAATCCGTCGAAAAGCCGCCTCAACGTGATTTCTCCGTGCTGTCCGCGAGCGAGAACGAGGCGGTCGCCAAGGTTCTGGCCCGGATGCAACGCGCCGGCGACTTCCCCGCCTTCGTCAAGAACGTGTCCGTCATCAGCGCCAAGGCCGATGTCGAAGGCGATGCTTCCGCCAACCAGCTCGGCGACGCCATCCTGCAAGACTACGCGCTTACCGCCAAGCTCCTGCGCATCGTCAACTCGTCTTTCTACGACCGGTTCGGAACGAAGATCAACAACGTGTCCCGCGCCGTGGTGGTCCTCGGCTTCGAGCGGGTGCGGTCGCTCGCGCTCGGGATCAGCATCTTCCGCAACCCGGGCAACAAGCCTCACGCGCGGCAGCTCGCGGACCTTTCGATCGCGGCGCTCGTCAGCGGCGAGATCGCTCGCGGTGTGGCCAAGCAAGCAGGCTTGCGCGACGCCGAAGAGGCCATGATCTGCGCGATGTTCCAGAACCTGGGACACCACCTCGTCGTCTACTACCTACCCGAGGTCTACGACCAAATCCTCGAGGTCCAGAAGGCCGGGTCGCTCGACATCGAAACCGCCGCGGAGCAGGTGCTCGGTGTCTCGCTGCGCGCCCTCGGCATCGCCGTCGTGCAGAAATGGCGCCTGTCGCGCCGCCTGACCGCCGCCATGGTCCCGGGGCCCATCCCTCATTCCAAGCCCAAGACCGACGAAGAACGGCTCCGGCTGCTGTCGTCGTTCGCCAACGAGCTGTGCGCCGCCGTCGCGTCGACATCGCCCGAGGATCGCGGCGCGGTGCTCAATGGCCTGCTGGACCGCTACAAGCACGTGGTCACCATACCACGCAACAAGTTCGACGACTTCCTCGGGTCGGTCCAAAAATCGTTCACCGAGCGCTACTCGTTTCTGTTGGGCCTCAAGGCCCAGGGCAACAGCTTCTTCAAGAAGGTGGACGCCTGGCGTGACGGGCAGGCCCAGGCATCGCCTCCGCCCAGCCCCCCCACCCAGGCGGCAGCCGCCTCGCCTCCTCAGGCCGTCGCGAGCGCCGACCCCGTCGCCGACGCCCTCGCGCGTCGCATCGAGGCGATTGCCTCGCGGCTCAAAGGACGTCACGAAGCCGACGAGATGCTCAAGGCCGTGCTGGACGCCTACGTCTACACGCTTGGATTCCGCCGCATGTTGGCCCTGATGGTCGACAGGAGCCGGGTGACGCTCCGGGTTCGCGGCGCGAGCGGTGAGGACGCCGAGCTGCTCAAGCGGGACTTCGCGCTGACCCTGGCGCCTCTCGGCGCGGCCGACGTGTTCTCCTCGACCTATCACGGCATGAAGTCGACGGTGGTGACGGACGCATTCGACGAGAAGATGACCAAACGTGTTCCGCGGCTGTACTACGAGATGATCGGCTCCCCGGCGTTTGCCGTGTACGCGTGTGGGGGCCGCGGATTGCCGGTTACGCTGTTGTTCGGCGACGTCGACGCCGCCGAGATGCTGCCCAAGCCGGAGCATCAGGTGCACCTGGTTCGCTTGCAGGAGCTAGTGGGCCGGATTGCCCTCTCCGCGCCCAAGGAGCGTGTGCTGCGGCCCTATCGGTGACGCCGCGTTTTCTCGATCCATTGCGAAAAACTCAGGCACCGCATGCTCGCCGTCCGCTCGTTCCGCACGCCGGTCAGCCCGCGGACCGACAGGGCGGCGCGACCCCGACGATTCCTTTGCCCACCCTCGTGTCCAGTGCACAATGAGCTTCAGACGCGTCCATCAACGTGGACCCCCGGCCCTACCGTTTCGCCAACCGATGACCATGCCTGGACTGTTGCCCACCCACGACCCCCTCCGCGTCACGGTACGCATCGCCGGCGCTCCCGTCCGTCCCGCCAGCCTCGCCCTCGTGGGGGAGGCGCTCTCCCAGGCAGTCGCCCGCCACCTGATGACCCTGCCTCCCCCTGCGGAGCAGCGCGCGATGCAAGCCTACCTCACCCGGTCCTCGATGCCGCGCGTCGTCGTGGAGCCCTCCCATCAGAAGATCGTGTTCGAGTTCCACGACCCCGACGGACGCTTCAGCATGTCCCGGCCCGCGTGCGCGCATTGGTTCGAGCTGTCGATGGCCCTGTACGCGGAGGACCATGCGGTGATCGCCAGCCGCACGGCACGCGCCCCGGTGCGGATCGAGACAACGTCGGTTGTCGCGCTGCTTCGCGCATGCGGCTGTCGCGACCTGGTCGTGGTCGACGACGTGCTGCACTGGGTGTGCCGCAGCGCGCCCGAGGTTTGGGGGGACGGCGTGCGCAAGCCGATGGCATCGCTTTCTGCCGACCAACGGGCGCACATCGAGCAGGTTCGACGAGGCGAGATCGTCGATTGCCCGCTGTGCTCGCGGCTGATCGGCTGGCAGCGAAAGGCGCTCGAAACCAGGCCGCCCGCGAGCTTTCTCGATGGTGTGCAAGACACGAGGCTCGCCGATCTGCTGCGCTTGCTGGTGCGGGTGGAAGGCGGCCGGCAGATGCTCGCCCGCGTGCTCTGCACCGCGGTGAACGATCCCAGCGTGGATTCCACGGCGTTGAGCCGCGCGGTCGGCCCATGGCTGCTGCTCGCCGTTCGTGGATCCAGCGTCCAGCCCGAGGACCTCGGCAAGCTCGACGCATGGGTGGACCGTGCGGTGGAGTGCCCGGCTGTGCTCGACGTGATCGGCCGTCTGTTCCGCGGCGCGTCCAACGCGGTTTCCGCCGTGCTGGTCGACTGGTCCAGGCAGCTTCTGGCACACCCTGCCACGCGTGCGTCGTTCCGCGCTGTGCTCGCCGCCACCATCGAGTCCGACGATGCGCTCGACCCCATGGTGGTTCCCCGGCTCGCGCATCGGGTGGAGCCGCCGGGCCAGCCGACCCGCTGATCCAGCCCTTGCATTGACCGGAACCTGCGTTAAGAGCGGAGCCGCGGCGCGGTGCGCCGCAACCACGGAGGTTCTCTCATGAGCGAACAGCAACCGACCGCTCCGCCGGAGCCAACGCGGGAGCTGCCCTTCCAGGCCGAGGTGCAGCAGCTCCTGCACCTTGTCGTCCATTCCCTGTACACCAACCGCGAGGTGTTCCTTCGCGAGCTGATCGCGAACGCGAGCGACGCCCTCGACAAGGCGCGCTTCGTGACCTTGACGGACCCAGAAGCGGCGCAGCGGATGGGCCCAGCCAGCATCGAAGTCAAGGTCGACCGCGCCGACCGTACCATCACCATCGAAGACAACGGCGTGGGCATGACTCGCGACGAGATCATCACCAACCTCGGCACGATCGCCCATTCCGGCACCCTCGAGTTCCTCAAGCGCGCGAAAGACGGCGGCAAGAGCGGTGACATCGGCTCGCTCATCGGCCAGTTCGGGGTCGGCTTCTACTCGGCCTTCACCGTGGCGGACCGCATCGACGTCGAGTCCAAGTCCTTGACGGACCCCCAGGCCGAGCCGGTGTTGTGGCGGTCGAACGGGAAGGGGTCGTTCACGGTCGGTCCGGGCGAGCGTCCGACGCCAGGGACGCGCATCGTGGTTCATGTTTCGCAAGACGCCGACGAATTCCTCGATGATTGGCACATCGAGGCGCTCATCAAGCGGTATTCGGACTTTGTCCACTACCCGATCAAGCTCGGCGACAAGGTGGTGAACCAGAGCGCCGCGCTCTGGACGCGCCCGAGAAACGAGATCACGGACGAGCAGTATCAGGAGTTCTTCCATCACGTGCACCCCGGATCGACGGGTGCGCCGCTGGCCAGGATGCACTTCTCGGCGGACGCTCCCATCCAATATCATGCCTTGCTGTTCATTCCCGACAAGGCTCCCTTCGACCTGATGCTGGAGGGCAAGAAGAAGGGCATTCGCCTGTACGCGCGCCGCGTGTTCGTGATGGACGGCTGCGAGAAGCTCGCGCCCCCCTACTTGCAGTTCCTGCGCGGCGTGGTCGACTCCGAGGACCTGTCGCTCAACGTCTCGCGCGAGATGCTGCAAGACACCCGGACCCTCGAGACCATCCAGAAGGCCATCGTCAAACAGACCCTCAAGACCCTCGAGGAAATGGCGGACAAGGAGCCGGACAAGTACAAAACCTTCTGGTCCGAGTTCGGCCGCCTCTTCCGCCTCGGCGTGTCGTCGGACCGGCCCAACCAGGAAACCATCGCCAAGCTGCTTCGCTACCCGACCTCCAAGACTGCCGACGGCGATCTGTGTTCCCTTCAGGTCTATTGCGACAGGATGAAAGCAGGTCAGAAAGCCATCTATTACCTGACCGGCCCCTCCCTCGCCGCGCTCCGGAGCAGCCCCCACCTGGAAGTGTTCAAGCGCAAGGACGTCGAGGTGCTTCTGATGGCCGATCCGGTCGACGAGTGGGTGGTCGGCTCCCTCGACAAGTTCATGGGCTTCAAGCTCGAAAGCGTGGCGCACGGCACCATCGACCTGAGCGACGTGCCCGATCCTTCCGGGCAAGACAGCGCGCAGGGCAAGCCCGAGCAGCCCGCGTCGCCCCAGCTCGATGCTTGCCTGGCGGCCATTCGCAAGGTGCTCGGCGACCGCGTGAAGGAGGTCCGCGTCTCCCAACGTCTGACCGAAAGCCCTTCCTGTCTCGTATCAGACGAGGGCGACATGAGCCCGCAGATGGAGCGCGTCATGCGTATGCTGGACCGCGAGGTCGAAGCCCCCAAGCGCATCCTGGAGGTCAATCCGCGCCACGCCGTGGTCAGGCACCTGGCCGATCTCGTGCAGAACCACCCGGAGTCCGATGCCGTCACCACGTTCTCCGAGGTGCTGCTCGACCAGGCGTTGCTCGCCGAGGGCGTCGTCCCCGACCCGGCCAGCCTGCTCAAGCGCATGCAGCGTGTGCTCACCATGGCTGCGGGAGGCACGACCGGATAGCTTCGTCCGCCCAAGGCCGGTGAGACCTCGCTCGATTGGGCAATCTCCCCCGCTCGAACACGCAAGGTCCCCGTCGCGCCCGACACGCTACGCGCTGCCGCGAAGCCGGTGCGATGGCGTTTCTCGCTTGGATTCCCGCTAGCAGGCACGACGCATGCCGAATGCAACGAGCCGCCGCGCCGCCTCCGCCGGCCCTTCAGCCTTGCCTTGGGCATCGCCTTCAACGCGTGACCGTCGGACAGCTCGTGGGGGTCACCGCAGCGGACTTGGTCGGCGCGGAACGGACCGCGGGACGGCCTGGGCAACGTGGACATGCGCAAGCGTGTAGCGTGCCAGACGGCGCGGGCAAACGCTGACGATGTCCGATCCCAAGCCTCGCCACGACTGGCTCCGGACCAGCGGGACGATGCCCCGGCGTGCTTCGTTGTCATTCGCGCGGCTGGTCGTGTGTTGCTCGTTTTGCGCCGCCCACGCAGCGGGTCGGCCCTGTCCCGAACCCGGCGGACTGCGCCTCCGACGACAGTCCCTCTGGATTGCCCCCGTGCCTTTCATGGTAGGTTCGGACCGAGCGGGGCGACCCGGAAGGACAGACTCATGCCATCACAACAAGCCGACTTCAACACCACCAAGGACATCCTCGCCAGCGCCGGTATCCCCATCGTCGGCAAGGCCGTCACCAGCCGCGAAGAGGCCCTGGCCATCGCCGCCGAGATCGGCTTCCCCATCGTGATGAAGCTCGTCTCGCCCGACATCATCCACAAGACCGACGCGGGCGTGGTCATCCTCGACATCGACGACGACGCGGCGGCATCCGATGCGTTCGACCGGATCATGCTCAACGCGCGCAAGGCGGGCGCCAAGCGCATCGACGGCGTGCTCGTGCAGAAGATGGCGAAGCCCGGCTTCGAGCTGCTCGTCGGTGCGCGGCAGGATCCGGTGTTCGGTCCGGTGACCATGATCGGGCATGGCGGACGGTTCGTGGAGCTGTTCAAGGATGTGGCGCCCGGGGTGGGCGTGCTTGCACGCGAGGACGTGGAGCACATGCTGTCGAGCACGCTGGCCGGGCGCGTGATCGACGGATTCCGCGGGCCGCCGTTGGACCGCGATGCGGCGGTCGATCTTGCGGTGAAGGTGTCGCGTCTGATGGACGCGCGGCCGGACATCACGGAGCTCGACCTGAACCCGGTCATCCTGTATCCACAGGGATTCAGCATCGTGGATGCTCGCCTGATCCTCGGCGATCCCGTGGTGCATCCGCGCGCCGACGACCTGTCGAAGAGCCGCCTCGAGAGCCTGTCCGCGATCTTCGAAGCCAAGTCGGTCGCGGTGGTGGGCGCGTCGCGGCCTGGAAGCATCGGCGGCATCATCCTGAAGAACTCGAGCCGCGTGCCCAAGCTCTATCCCATCAACCCCAAGCGAGAGACCCTGCTCGGTCTGAAATGCTATCCGAGCATCCAGGCCATCCCCGACCCGGTCGATGTCGCCGTCTTCGCGGTACCGCCGCCAGCCACGATCCAGGGCTTTCGGGAGTTCTGCGAGCGTGGAGGCAAGGGAGCGCTCATCGTGAGCGACGGCTACGCGGAGATCGGTCGTCCCGACCTCGAGGATCAGCTCCGCGAGATCTCGCGCAAGCACGGGGTGGTGTACATCGGCCCGAACGGGCTTGGCGTATTCGACAACTTCACGGGGCTCAACACGCTGTTCCTGCCGACCTTGCGGTCCAACCTCCCGACGAAGGCAGGATGCGTGGGCGTGATCTCGCAGAGCGGGGGCGTCGGCCTCGAGCTGCTCGAGATGGCCGCGGCGGACAACCTCCCCATCGGCAAGTGGGTCTCCTGCGGGAACGCCAGCGGGATCTCCATCCCGGAGCTGCTCGCGCACATGGGCGCCGACCCTCGCATCAAGATCATCGCGATGTACATGGAGGGCTTGCGCAACGGCCTCCAGTTCATGGAGGTCGGGCGGCAGGTCGCACGCAACAAGCCCGTGATCGTGATCAAGGGCGGCATGGCAGGTGGTGCGGCCGCCACCATGTCCCATACCGCGTCGCTCGCCGGCAGCTTCGAGGCATTCAAGGCCGCATGCCGGCAGGCCGGCTTCTACCTCATCGAGGAGCTCACCGAGGATCCCAAGATCCTCATCAACATCCTGTCGATTCTCACCACCCAGAAGCCCGCCCGGAACAACCGCGTCGGCGTCGTCAGCGTCGGCGGCGGCGCAGCCATCTTGCTCGCCGACCAGATCACCTCGCAGGGCATGGTGCTGACAACCTTCGCCGACGACACCAAGGCGGCCCTCGCGCAGCTCCTCATCAACAAGGTGCATGCCGCCAACGACGACGAGAAAGCCCGCATCGCGCGCCGCGTCGCAGCCAACCCGCTCGACCTGTTCGGTGACGCCGACGACGACCGTCTGCTCGAAGCCGTGCGCATCCTCAACCGGGATCCCAACACGGACGTCATCGTGGTGGGGCTGTACTTCCAGGTACCGTATCTGTCGGAGTACATCTGCGAGCGGTTGGTGGAGCTCAAGCAGGAGATGACCAAGCCTCTCATCATCTCCCCGCGCGGCTACTCTCCCTATGTGTTCCGCATGCGTCACTACATGACCGCGCACGACGTCCACACGTACACCGTGCCGACCATTACCCCGTTGTCGATCGCTCTGGAGATCTGGAAGCGCTACGACATCGACTTTACGGCCTGACAATCGGCGAGGATCCCGGGCGTCGCCACGCGCGGCTTGACAGCCCCGCGCTCAACCACCCTCGAGGGCGAACTCTTGCACGTCGAACCAGTAGCCGAGTCCCTGAACCGAATCGAGCTCGGCCTGGACGATCGCCACGTGGCCGTCTTCGATGTCGAGGAACCGCGCGAACAGAGCCTGATCGTCTGCGGGGAGCTTGCCTACCAGGCTCCGGTAGAACCCACTGGTTTCCAGCTCCATCTGGAGCGCGATCTTCAAGAGGTCGAGCTCACCCGACTCGGCCACGCGCTTGGACGGCTTCTTCTCCAGGCGCTTGCGCGCCTCGTCGATCCAGGCAACGCCCTGGGGCAGCACGGACTTGAGATCCTTCGCCGTGACCTTCCCGGTCTTGGTCCACTGATCGAGGCAGAAATTGAGAAAGTCGACGTGACCTTGCTCCTCCTTCGCGAGGGTCTCGAAGACCTTCTTGCCCTGGGGATCCTGAATGGCCGCCGCGCCCTTGGCGTAGTGGTCACGCACCTTGTTCTCGTACTCGAGCGCGATCTTGATGGCTTCCTGAAGGTTCATTGCAGCCTCTCGACGGTTGGCACGCCACCACCGGCGTGCGAAACGAAGACGAATCGTAGTGCGCCGTCGCCCCGGGTTCAACGAACATCCTGCCCTGATCGTCCGCCGTTCTAGTGTACCATCCCGTCCATGGACCCCCGTGTCCTCGTGCTCGTCGCCGCGGCGCAGCTCGACCGCGCCTCGTACTACGACATCTTGCGCGTGCCTCGTGGCGTGGACCGTGCCACCCTGCAAAAGGCTTGGCATCGCTTCGCTCTCGCCTATCACCCGGACCGCCACGTCGACGACGAACCCGAGATTCGAAGCGCGGCCACGAAGGTTTATGAGCGGGGTGTGGAAGCGTACACCGTGCTTCGCGACGAAAAGGCTGCCGCCGCCTACGACCAAGCGCTGTCCCTCGGACACAACCGCCTGCCCCCATCCGAGTTCGAGCGTCTGTCCAGGGAAGCCCGCAAGCCGCCGCCTGCCCCTACCAGATCTTCCCGCAGCCGTCGTCCCCCGCCCTCCGAGCTGACCTTCGTCGACCAGATGCAGACCGCCGAAGGCCGCGAGATCGCCGCACGCGTCGAGAAGCTGGTCCAGCAGCAGCGCTACCAGGACGCCTACGTGCAGATTGGCTTGCTCGAAACCGTGGAGCCCGGCAACCCCGCGGTGCGTGTCCGCGCGGACAAGATCGGTCGGTTCCTCAAGCGCAGGCCGCGATGAGGTGTTGCCCGGCGAGCGTGTCGGGGGCGTGAAATCGGGCCGGATGGGTCGTGTTGCTCCGGCGGGCGGCAGGGCAGGCGGGCAGGGGGCGAAGTGGCGGAATGCGTGGAGGGGTGGCGGATCGCCATTTCGGTGGTTTCGCCTGGGGAATACCGCAAGGCGGGGGGCTTGTCGGGCGAGTTCGGGGGTGGCGGCCGCCACCCGAGCCCGTCGGCAAGTGCGCGCAAATCCAGGGGACCGGACTGGCGCGGGACGTGCTTGATGGCTGGGTGCCGGTGCGAGTGCGCATAGCGCCGGCTTGCTGTTTGACAGGATGGACACGGGACGGTTGGGATTGTCCGGGCGGTCCGGCTTCGGCCGGGTCGCCGCGGGTAAGTGGCGGGTTTTTTCTGACCTACAAGAGGTGCCACTTTGCAGGAGTGCGCACGTCTGGCGGGCTCGGTTGCGCATAGCGGCCGGTCTGGCGGGCGGAGCGCGAGACGCTGGCGGTCGTTGCCGTTGGAGGAACGACCCCGGCAGGCAGGAGGTGAGGCAGGCCCCCGGCAGGCAGGAGGTGAAGCAGGCCCCCGGCAGGCAGGAGGTGAGGCTGAGCCCGGCAGGCAGACGTGTGCCCCGACCCGGCTCCTCGTTCCCCTTTCCCCGTTCGCCGGATCTGAAGCAAGCCCCCGGCAGGCAGGAGGTGAGGCTCAACCCGGCAGGCAGGAGGTGAGGCTGAACCCGGCAGGCAGGAGGTGAGGCTGAACCCGGCAGGCAGACGTGTGCCTTCAAGCCGGCCTTCGGTAGAACCGCTTCTCCGAGCGCAACCGCGTTCATCTCCGTTGTCGGCGGCTTGCCCGGACCGGAGCCAGCCGAGCCCGCGCTGTCGGGCTCGGTACCGCCTCGTTGCCGGTGGCTCCGAATTGGGGGATGACGGTCTGGCCTCGAATGCTGGGCTGTACTTCTACTCAGGCAAACCCATCCCTCTGCGGGGATGTTCTTCTCACTACTTCAGGGCTTGATCTTTTCGGGGCGTGAGCGGTGAGGGCGGCGAGTATGGCGACTGACGCAGCGACGGCGACACGCACACCACGCTTTTCGGGGCGTGAGCGGTGAGGGCGGCGAGTATGGCCTGGCAGGAGGAGGCCTGATCGCGGCGGGGCATGGGGCGGGGCTGCAAGCGCACTGGCTCTGGGGGAAGCGACAGGACCTGGACGCGGACGCCATCGGCCGCGATGAGGTCCCGGCGCAGCATGCCGTGGCGGGCCTGCTGGTAGGTGTCGGGTGACATCTCGAGCGCGGCAGACATGCGGCGGTGCGAGTAGAAACTGAGGCCGTCGCGACCGTGCGCGCATCGGGGGCCGGGGACAGGCGGCAGGTGCCGCGTAGCAACCTGCCGTGGACAGCCAGGAGCTGGCCGTGGACGGCCAGGGGCTGGCCGTCAGAACTGGTGGATGCCGAGTCGGGGTGCTCGACGCAGGATGTTTGGCGGGGGGCTGATCGTCGCTGCTGCTGCTGCGGCGGCGGCGGATGCTGGGTGAGCGCGTGGGTAGTGGGCAGCGCATCGCTATTCGCTCGACGAGCCGGCGCGTCACCAACCCGCAGGGCGCCGGTCTTGCGCCTTCCGAGCCACACTCCAAGCATTTTCGTAGCGCGGCCCCGATCCGCGCGCGCACGCCGCTCGCCGATCACGTCAACCTCATCATCGGGCCAGTCGTCAGGCGCGGGAGGTTCCACGCAGTCCCAGTCCGCCGGCGGGGCACGCTCAGCGGCGTCCGGAGGCTCCGGATCGACACCCGTTCCCCAGCCCCGCATCGGCTCGCCGGTGCCCTTCCCGCAATGCGGGACCAGCCGGCGTCCTTTTCAATTCGGCGCCACCGGCACGGAAGGCTTCGTGCGCTACTGCGACCACTGGCTCATCTGGGACGACGACCGTGGCAGGCTTCGCGAGGCGCCGTCGCGAATCCACGAGCACGCGACGCCGCTTCGCTTGCGTCTGCACCCGCGCAAGACCCGGCTCCATCGCGCGACCGATTCGATCCGTGTCCAGCCCGAGACCTTGCGTCCGATCTCGTCGCTCTGCTCGGCGAAGCAAGTCATCTCGAGGACGACGGGAGGCAGGCAGGGCCGAGCGTTTGGGAGCTGACCAGGGGCTTCGCCCCTGCACCCCGCTGCGATTGCGTGCGGAGCCTTATCGTCTCCTTCGCCACTTATGAGGTCGAGGGATTCAGGATTTCAGCGTTGGCAGGACAGAAGCGAAGCAATCATCGTCCCGTCATGTCTACCTGGTCCTGGCGCAACGGAAGCCGAGGAAGTTGAAGCGGCGGTCAGGCGTGATGCTGTCGCGGTTGGAGCCGCGCAAGTTCGACGGATCGCCACTGATCCAACCACCGCCGCGGTTCACACGGGGCGAGCCTGAAGAAGGGCCAGCACAATTGTTGCTAGCCGAACTCGGATACGGCCTATCGCAGTCCTGTACCCATTCCCCCACGTTTCCTGCCATATCATGCAGCCCAAACGGACTGTCCCCACTCGGATGGCTCCCCACCGGGCATGTGCCATGCGGATTCCCCTTCCCCAAGTCGTTGCCCTCCCCACTCCAACACGCACGCCTCCCCGGCGCCTCCGACCCCCAAGGATACTCGAGCTGCCTCGACCCTCCTCGCGCCCCATACTCCCACTCCTGTTCTGTCGGCAGCCTCTTCCCTACCCACTTGCAATACGCTTCCGCCTGATACCAGTCCACGCAGTTGACCGGGTGGTTCCCCTTCCCGCTCTGCCCCCAGTTGCAGAACTCGTCCGTATCAGGCTTCGTGCAGCTCCCAGCGCTCACGCACCGCGCGTATGCTTCCACCGTCACCTCCGTCACATCCATGCAGAACCCGTCCAGCTCCACGCGGTGCACGGGCTTCTCGTCGTCTTCTCCGCTGCTCGACCCCATCATGAACGCGCCTCCCTCGACCCACGCCATCCCGGCCGGACAACTCGATAAAGCCACCGGCGCAGCAGAGCCTCGGGCCGGAGACGGCGTCGGCGCAGGCGGCGCGGCCGTTCGAATCGGCTCGACCTGCGCGCTCGGCTGCTCACGGGCCGGAGACGGCGTCGGCGCAGCCGGCGCTTTCTCCCCCGACCCCCCGGCACCATAAGCTTTAACCAACTTTGTTGGCCCGCTCGATCTTGACATGCGATGCACGCTTGCATGAGCGAACCGACACTGGACTGGGCGACGATCGAAGCGCAGCTTCCGGCTGACTACGAAGAGCGAGC
>Ga0272446_1005237_pt1 | contig 14484 bp, 10 predicted proteins | sample YNPCB0061_FD_194587 | JGI IMG/M metagenome (GOLD analysis project Ga0272446, IMG submission 194587) | Hot spring microbial mat communities from Yellowstone National Park, WY, United States - YNP-CB-006-1 | ecosystem: Environmental > Aquatic > Thermal springs > Hot (42-90C) > Sediment | place...
TGTTTACGAAATGACAAAAGAATTTTTAAAAATGATTCAAGCGAAATGAAAATTGTAATCGCACCGAACAGTTTTAAAGAGAGCTTATCATCCGTTCAAATTGCAAAAATCTTTTCAGAAGAATTCGGAAAACTTAAATGTGAAAAAATCATTTTACCTCTGAGTGATGGAGGTGACGGTTTCATAGATGTAATTGATTTTATTGAATCAGGTGAATGCAGAAGCTATTCTTTTCAAAATGAATTTGCCGGATTAATTTCAGAAAACAGAATTCTGATAAATGATAATTCAAAAGAGTTATTCATCGAATCAGCCGATGTAATCGGGTTACACAAATTACCAGTAAATCTCCGCAAGCCAATGCATCTTAACAGTTATGCATTAGGTAATCTGATTAAAGAAATTCTGCAAGCAAAAAACAAATTTCAGTTAGCTGAATTTTCAAAAGTTATTATTGGTGTTGGAGGAACTGCAACAATTGATTTTGGTTTAGGTGCCGCAGAAGCTTTAGGTGTAATTTTTATTGATAAATATGGAAAGAGAGTTAAGCCAGTTCCCGAAAATTTTTTACAAATAGATGATTTCATTTTGCCGGATTTTTCTGATAAGCTTTTTAAGCAAATTCAAATCAAATGTGTTGTAGATGTTGAAACACCTTTGCTTGGATTTAATTCTGCAATCGATCTATACGGACCTCAAAAAGGCGCAAGTTCAAATGAACTTCAAAAGATTAAAGAAGGAATTGAGCATATTGCGGAAATTATGTTAAGAAAAAATCTTGTGAATGATATCGCAGAATTAAATGGTGCCGGAGGTGGATTAGCTTCGGGATTAAAAATATTTTTTAATGCAGAAATTGTTCCTTCGAATAAATTTATTACTGAGAATTTATTTAGCCGTTTCGACCTCTCTGAAATTGATTACTTAATTACCGGTGAAGGCAAATTTGATGTTCAATCATTTGAAGGAAAAGCAACCGGTAATTTGATTAAGAATTTTTCTGATAAAGTTAAAAAAATTTTTCTTGTCTGTGGAAAAATTGAAGAAAATGTTAAATCGCTTTTACAGGAAAATGTTATTTGCTTTCAGCTTTTGGATTATTATAGAAATGAAAATGAGGCAATAGAAAAAGCTAATGAAGGGCTGAAAGTAATAGCTCAAAAGATTATTACAGAATTTTTAACTCAATAAAAAAGGCTGTCAGTTCTGACAGCCTTCAATGAAAAATAATTCTTATTTACCACCAGCGGCTCTTGAACCAAGTTCTCTGTCAAGCATATAAAGCCCGCTCTTGTTATCACCAATTAACTCTAATTTAGAAATTATATCTTCAACTGTTGTAACTTCTTCAACCTGTTCTGTAACAAACCATTGCAAAAAATTATTTGTCGCATAATCTTTTTCCTGCATTGCCTGATCAACAAGTTTATGAATAAGAGAAGTAATTTTCTGTTCGTGTGCTAAAGTATCTTTCCAAACCTCCATCAAACTCTTCCAGTTGGTTTTAGGAGCATCAATCTGTGTGAGCGAAACTTTTCCATTTAATGAATTTATAAAATCAAAAAACTTCATTGCGTGCATATATTCTTCCTGTGACTGAACTCTCATCCATCCAGCAAATCCTTTTAAATTTTTATCTTCAAAGTAAGCAGCCATTGAAAGATAAAGATAGGAAGAATACATTTCTTCATTGAGATGTTTATTTAATGCTTTTAACATTTTATCTGATAACATAACAGACCTCTTGATTTGTTTTAAATTTACAATCAAATATAAATGAAAAATCTCAAAGAAATTATCTCAAAATTGGAGTTAGGACCTTCTTAAAAGTTGTTGATAATTATTTATGACCTTTATCATTTAAGCATTTAATTGAATTGATAATCAGCAGTTCAATGGCTAATTTTGACAGGCAATTTTAATATGACATTCACATTAAGAAAAGGAGTTAATTATGGCTGTTAAAGTAGCAATTAACGGATTCGGAAGAATCGGAAGATTAATTTTAAGAGCAATGGCTGATAGAAATTTGCTCGGCAAAGAAATTGATTTAGTTGCTCTTGTTGATGTAAGCAATGATGCAAAATATTTTGCATATCAGCTTAAGTACGATTCTGTTCACGGAATTTACAAAGGGGAAATTTCTTCAAAGAAAAGTAAACCTGAATTAGATCACGATGATATTCTTGTTATAAACGGAGAAGAAACTGCTTGCATTCTCGCATCAAAAGATCCTTCTCAACTACCTTGGAAAGAACTTGGAGTTGATTATGTGTTTGAAGCTACCGGTTTATTTACAGATTCTGAAAAAGCAAAAGGACATCTTGCTGCCGGTGCAAAAAAAGTTATAATCACTGCTCCCGGAAAAGGCGATGTTAAAACAGTTGTAATGGGAGTAAATGATAACGAATTGAAACCAGAACACACAATTATTTCCAATGCTTCCTGCACAACAAACTGCTTGGCACCAGTCGTTCATGTTTTACTGAAAGAAGGAATTGGAGTTGAAGTAGGAATTATGACAACAATTCACTCTTACACTGCAACTCAAAAAACAGTTGATGGTCCTTCAAAGAAAGACTGGAGAGGTGGAAGAGCAGCAGCAATCAATATTATTCCTTCAACCACAGGTGCTGCAAAAGCTGTTGGTGAAGTTCTTCCTCAGGTTAAAGGAAAACTAACAGGAATGTCTTTCAGAGTTCCGACTGCAAATGTTTCAGTTGTTGATTTAACTTTCAGATCTACAAAAGATACTTCAATTAAAGAGATTGATGAGTTACTCAAGAAAGCTTCACAAACTTATATGAAGGGAATTCTTGGTTACACTGATGAAGAATTAGTATCTACTGATTTCAATCACGATGAGAGATCATCTATCTACGACTCATTAGCTACCTTACAAAATAATTTTAAGGATGAGAAAAGATTCTTTAAGATTGTGTCCTGGTACGATAATGAATGGGGTTATTCAAACAGATGTGTTGACCTGTTGATGAAACTTATTAAAATGTAATACAAAAAATTAAAGCTCTTGAAAAGTCATTGCTTCTAAAATCGGTTGCAATGACTTTTCTTATAATATGTTTAACTAATTTCAGGGGTTGACTTATGAACAAACTAACAATAGATAAAGTTGATTTAAAAGGCAAAAGGGTTCTTGTTCGTGTAGATTTTAATGTTCCATTGGATGAGAACTTGAATATTACTGACGATACAAGAATTGTCGAATCACTTCCAACAATTAAAAAGATTATTACTGAAGGTGGAAAAGCAATTTTAATGAGCCATTTGGGTCGTCCTAAAGGAGGACCAAATCCAAAGTACAGCTTGAAACCAACAGCCAAAAGATTGAGCGAACTTTTGGGCAAGGAAGTTAAACTTGCACCTGATTGTATCGGTGAAGAAGTTAAATCAATGGTAAATCAGATGCAGAATGGTGATGTTTTAATTCTTGAGAATGTCAGATTTCATCCTGAAGAAGAGAAGAATGATCCTGAGTTTGCAAAACAACTAGCTGAACTCGGCGATGTTTACATTAACGATGCATTTGGAAGTGCACACAGAGCTCACGCTTCAACTGAAGGTGTAACAAAATTTTTAAAGGTTAATGCTGCCGGATATCTTATGCAAAAAGAATTGGAATATCTTGGTACAGCGGTAACAAATCCCAAAAGACCATATACTGCAATTCTTGGCGGAGCAAAAATTTCCGGTAAAATTGATGTAATCAACAATCTTCTTGATAAAGTTGATACACTCATCATAGGCGGAGGAATGGCATTTACATTTTTCAAAGCACAGGGAAAAGAAATTGGTAAGTCGTTACTTGAAGAAGAAAAAATTGAGCTTGCTAAAGAAGTTCTCGAAAAAGTTAAAACTTCTGGTGTAAATTTCTTATTGCCTGTTGATGTAGTTGTAGCATCAGAATTTAAAAACGATTCTCCGGCTTCAATCGTGAATGTTGATTCTATTCCTTCTGACAAAATGGGATTGGATATTGGTCCTGAAACAATTAAGTTATTTAAAGAAGAAATTCTTAAGTCTAAGACTGTGGTTTGGAACGGACCTATGGGAGTTTTTGAATTTGATAATTTTGCAAAAGGAACTTTCGCAATTGCCGAAGCTTTAGCTGAAGCCACATCAAAAGGTGCTATTACTGTTATCGGCGGCGGGGATTCAGCAGCTGCTATTGCAAAAGCGGGATTAAAAGATAAAGTATCACATGTTTCAACTGGTGGAGGAGCTTCCTTAGAATTTCTTGAAGGAAAAATTCTGCCAGGTGTTGCAGCTTTAAATGACGCTAACTAAAAAAGGATTAATTTGAGTAGTAATTATCAGCCAAGAGGATTTGGCAGGTTTAGTTTATTTCCCCCTGTAATCAAAAATTTATTGATTATAAATGCTGCTGTATTTTTTGTCCAGATAATAATGGACAATATTTCTTTCAATGGATATCCTGCAGCATATATTCTTAACCGATGGTTTGCATTAAATCCTATCGGAGGATTTGACTTTGCAGGATATCCATTTAATTTTCAAATCTGGCAGTTAATTACTTATCAGTTTATGCACGGCGGTTTTGGACATATCTTCTTTAATATGTTCGCACTTTGGATGTTCGGGGCTGAAGTTGAATACATTCTTGGTTCAAAAAAGTTTTTGATCTTTTACTTGTTCTCCGGCATAACTGCTGGCTTGCTTCATTTGTTCATTTCACCTTTGCTTGGCAGTCCACCCGCAGTTACTATAGGTGCTTCAGGTGCTGTTTTCGGAGTTATGACTGCTTTCGCAATGCTGTTTCCCGACAGATACATCTTCCTGTATTTTCTTATTCCGGTCAAAGCAAAATATCTCATTGGATTTTTGATTGTGTTTGAATTTCTGGCAATTGATAGCGCTGCAAGCAATGTTGCTCATCTAGCTCATCTTGGCGGAGCTTTATTCGGATTTCTTTTTATTCTGTTTGATAAGAGTAATCAAATTGAGTTCAGGAATCTTTTTAAAAAATCTTTTTACTATAAAAAGAAAACTCCATCAGATTTCAGCAGCTTTCCATTCGGTAAAAGAGAAGAAGAAGATGTTCAGGAAGCGAAGTATTATGATTTGAATAAGAAGGACGACGAAGAAACTATAACTCAGGAAGAGATTGATGCAATCCTTGATAAGATTAGTAAATATGGTTATCAGAGACTTACTGAAAGAGAAAAAAGAATTTTATTCGAAGCAAGCAAAAAGATGAAATAAATTGAAAAGAATTTATCACATTTTATTACTTGGCTTAGTCTTATTTATCTCCTGCGAAGAAAAACCAGCTATTGATGAAGTTAAATTTGTTAAAGTTTATGCTGAGTTGATATCAGCACCTGATTCAATTTCAGTTGATAGCACTAAATATTTTGAGTATAAGAAAAAAATCTTTTCTGATTTTAACTTAACTGAAAAGGATTATGAACAGACAATTGAATTTTACAACAAAGATCCGAAAAGGTGGGAAGATTTTTTTAATAGAGTAGTTAAACACATTGAAGCTATTGATGATTCGTCGAAGACTTCGCTTTAATTTTTGCGATCGCTATTCTAAGCAATGGAACTGAAAATTTATCATTTAATTTTTTCTTCAATTCACGCAGATTTTCATAACCATCTTTCACTTCTTTTTCTATAGTTGCCAAATCACTTTCATCAATAATTGAATTAATATTAGTTTCGGGAAAGTAACTCAAAATAGTTTCAATCTGCATCGAAATAACCGCTTCATCAAGTTTTCTTATGCTTGCAATTTCTTTAAGAGAAAATTTTTTATTCAATAGTTCAAATGTTTCCTGAACATTCTGAGGCAATGGTTTAACGGAATCATTCTTATTTTCATTCAGATATTTTGTAATCACTTCAAGAAAATCATTTCCAACTTTGTTAAACATTCTTTGCGTGAATCCGCTAACCATCAGAAGTTTGAATTTATTATCTGGTTTAAGCTGTGAGATTTTTGCCAGAACATTGTCAGGACAAATCAAATTCGGAGTCTGCATAAATTTTTTTGCCGCAGATTTTCTTACTTCATTAAGTTGATGGAAGAGCTCAAGATTTTTATCATAATCATCAAAAGATAATTCATTTTCTTCCGGAGTTTCTGTAGTGATACTGTAAATATCGTTAATCGGATTTTCTGAATTACAGTTATCACATTTGCCGCAGGAATAATTTTCAGTGCTTTGGCCAAAGTATTTCAAAATGTATTTGAACCTGCAGTCATTCACATAAACGAATGATCTCATCTTTTCAAGTTTTTCCTGAGCAAACAGATAAAGTTCATTTATAAGTTTATAATTTAATCTGAGACTCTCTTTTGCTACGCGAGGCTGGAGCAGAGTTACGGTTTCTTTTCCATCCAAAGAAATAAATTCAGCAAAACCGATGTCACTCAAAAAACTGAATAGCTCCTTCTGATAATCAATTGAAAGTCCCGTATTACTTTCAATAAATTGATAATCAATTGAAATTCTCTCATTAAAAATTCTACTTCCAAAATTTCTTATCAGGAAAAGCACAAGGTCTTTCAACTCATCGTTATCAGTAGATTTTAAGAACTGTTTCATCCGGTTCGGATCAATTAAAAATTTTACCGAATCGTTTGAAGTGAATGATGAATTAACTTTCAGATAACCTGCACTTTCAAGATAAGTTAATGCAGAATGCAAAAGTCCGGAAGAAATATTTTGCTTTGTGTAGAGGTTCAAAAAATCACTGTTGATGGGAATATTTTTATCAGGCATTGAACCAACTGCAACCTGAGCAAAATCGCAAATTCCGTTATAGATTTGTTGTATCAATTCTTTTTTTGGATAAGCAGATTCAATAAAATATTTATGAATAGAAAGATCCTTTTCATCAAAAAGTAAAATTGCTGAAGAAGGTTTTCCATCTCTGCCGGCTCTTCCAATTTCCTGATAATAATTTTCAATCGAACCGGGAATATCATAATGAATAACTGTTCGGATATCGCTTTTATCTATTCCCATTCCGAAAGCGTTTGTTGCGATAATAATCGGAATATTTCCTGCAATAAATTCATCCTGAATATTTCTTCTGATTAAATTATTTAATCCTGCGTGATAATATTCTGATTTGATTTTGTTTAGATTCAGAAATTCATTCAGCTTTTCGGCTTTCTTTCTTGATGAAACATAAATAATTGCAGGCCGCTGATTTGTTTTTAGTATTTCGAGAAGTTTGTCTCTTTTCTTATTGGTTGCATAAACACTAATTGCGATGTTCTCTCTTTCAAAACCTTTCACAATAACTTTTGGATTTTTTATATCCAGTTGCTTAATGATATCCTGCACAACTTCAGGAGTTGCAGTTGCTGTAAAAGCTGAAACTTTTTTTATTCCTGTGAATTCTATGAATGCTTTTAATTTAGTGTAACTCGGTCTGAAATTATGTCCCCATTCACTTATGCAATGAGCTTCATCAATAAAAAGATAAGCTGGTTTCATTGACTTAAGTCTCTCAGAAAATTCTTTTGACTCAAGTCTTTCAGGTGCAACATAAAGCAATTTTATTTTTCCAAAAGCGATATCGTTAAGAATTTTTTCAATCTCAATCCATTCCAAAGTACTATTTATAAAAGCAGAAATTTTTTTATTTTTGTTGAGCGAATCTACCTGATCTTTCATTAATGCAATGAGCGGTGAGATAACGATAGAATAGTTGTCTGAAATTAAAGCCGGGATTTGATAACAAAGTGATTTTCCTGCTCCTGTTGGTAATACTGCAATAACATTTTCACCTTTTAAGATTTCTGAAATAATCTCTTCCTGTGCAGGTTTGAAGGAATCATATCCGAAAAATTCTTTAAGTATTTCCTGAGCTTTTTTCATTTAACAAATTTTACTTATTCAAGGGTAAAATCTACAAAAAAATTTTTAATGACATTAGAAATTTTCCAGAAATAAAATATGAATAGATGGCTCAAAAAATGTTATAAAAATTCAAACTTATTCTGTATAACCGGGGAGAGAATATATGAATAAATTCTATGTGGCGTTATTCCTAATATTGACCAGCGGATTACTGAACTCACAGATCAGATATACCGACCAACTAAAACCCAACAGCATTTTCACAGAGGCACCGGAAGATATAAAAAACACAAAGCCATTCATGCGTCAATGGTGGTTTTATGAACAGCGGGCTTATCCTGATGATTTCGTCCCGGCTGATGCATACAGAAATGCATTGATGGAGCGAGATCAGCTTAGAATTAATTACAAGCAGATGGATATTCCAAACTTTACTTGGGTAAGTTTGGGACCAACGCCAGGAGCTTACTTTGGATATGGAAATATTTCAAGCAGAATTGTTACAGGTGCTTATGATCCAAACAATCCAAATATAATTTACATCGGACCAGCAAACGGCGGTGTGTGGAAATCAACAAATAACGGAGTAAGCTGGATACCATTAACAGATAATGAAGTATCTATGGCAATGGGTGCGATTGCTGTTGATCCGACAAACTCAAATATTATCTATGCTGGAACTGGCGAAGCAACTTATAGCGGAGCTTCATATTATGGAAGGGGTTTATTGAAATCTACTAATGGCGGTTCAACATGGACGAATTACACATCAGGGTTACCGTCATCAACATATTTTTCAAGATTAAAAATAAGACCAAACAATTCAAATCAACTTTTAGCTGCACTGGGAAATAATGGATTATACCGAAGTACAAACGGAGGTCAAAACTGGGTACAAGTTCTTGGTGGAAGAGTTGATGATGTTGTATTTTCTCCAAGCGGCGATACTGCTTTTGCAGTTGGTTCAGGTATTGGAATTAGAAGGTCTGTTGATGGTGGGCAAACATTTGCACTCTTTGGTAGTGATTTACCATCAGCTACCAGAACGCATTTCGATTTGTGTCTTTCGAATCCGGCTTATATGTATGCAGCAACTTATTCATCGAGTCAGGTGAATATTTATAAGTCAACAAACTACGGAATAAACTGGACATCGATTACACCAACAGCAAATTTTCAGAACTTAGCAGGGCAAGCGTGGTACGATTTATACTGTTTTGTCAATCCCAAAAATCCAAATAAAGTTTATGTCGGCACAATTGATATTTTCCGCTCAACTGACGGAACTAATTTTACTAATATTACTAACGGATATGCAGGTGGGTATGTACATGTTGATCAGCATTATTTATTCTTTCATCCAAATAATGAAAATACTTTCATCGTTTGTAATGATGGTGGAATCTGGAGAACAACAGATAATGGCAATACATTTACTAATCTGAATCAGAATTTAACACTAACACAATTTTACAGAATAGCTGCAAGTCCTTTTACTCCAAGCCGAATACTTGGTGGAACGCAGGATAATGGTACACAACAAACTTTCTCAACATTGAATTGGGCTGCTGCTTATGGAGGCGATGGTGGTGAAGTATGCTTTAATCCATTCGACTCAAATATTATTCTTGGTGAAACACAAAATGGAGGAATATTCAGAACCACAAACGGAGGAAGCAGCTGGAATCCGTCACAAACCGGATTAAATATGGGGGAGAATGTCGCCTGGGTTGCACCTATTATTGCACATCCAACCGTTTCAGGTACATTTTATACTGCACGAACAAGCGTTTACAAATCAACTGATAATGGTGGAAACTGGACAGCAATTTCTTCACCAGTAAATGGTAATAATGCAATTCGAGAGATGGCAATAAGTAAGACAAATCCGAACTTAATGTTTGCTTCTTCAGGTGCTTTAATTTTCAGGTCAACTAATGGCGGAGTTAACTGGTCGAATGTTACTTCAGGTTTACCTAATAAAACGATCACATCAGTTTATGTCCATCCTCAAGATGAAAATATTGTGTTGCTTACATTTTCAGGTTTTGGTACTGATAAAGTTTATAAATCAACAAATAGTGGAACAAGCTGGTTTTCAATTGATGGTCCTTTACCCGATGCTCCTGTAAATGATCTTTTTATTTACACTTACAATCCTGTAAAACCCAATACATATTTTGTTGCAACAGATATCGGAGTTTTTGTAACAGATGATAACGGTACCAATTGGGTAGAGCTTCCAAGTGGAATTCCAAACACAGTAATAATGCATCTTGATTACTCACCCTCAACAAAAATGCTTCGCGCTGCAACGCACGGCAGAGGTGTTTATGAAGCTTACATAACTTTTGATATTCCGGTTGAGTTATCTTCATTCAATGCCTCGCTTGAAAATCAAAAAGTTATTTTAAGATGGACAACAGCTACAGAAACAAACAATTCACATTTTGAAGTTGAAAGGAAATTCAAAAATCAGGATTGGGAAAAAATCGGAGAAGTAATTGGTGCCGGTACTACAACAATCCCTCAATCATATTCATTTGAAGAGGATTTTTCTTTCAAAACTTATGAAGGAAAAATTCTATATCGCTTAAAGCAAGTTGATTTTGATGGTTCACAAAATTATTCGGATGTTGTTTCAGTTGAAGTAAATATAAAACCAGAAAACTTTTCTTTATCTCAGAACTATCCAAATCCGTTTAATCCATCCACAAAAATTAAATTCACTGTTCCTGGCAATGCAGAGACACACCACGGTGTTTCTCTAAAGGTGTATGATATTCTTGGAAACGAAATAGCAACTTTGGTTAACGAAGAAAAACCCGCCGGCATTTATGAAGTTGAATTCAATTCTGATAATCTATCATCAGGAATTTATTTCTATCATTATGAAGCTTACGATATTTCTGGAAATAAACTTTACAGTGAATTAAGAAAAATGCTGTTATTGAAATGATTCATTAAGCTGCCTTCGGGCAGCTTTTTTTTTGCGCTCTATCAATCCATAGCTAATAATTTATAAAAAGAAGTTCAATTATTCTTAAATTTGCATTAACAATTAAATGTATTATGCTTTTTTATTCAAACCGAAATAACACAACTCTATTATTTCAACAAGAAAAAATTTTAAGGGGTATTTATGCAAAACGATAAGCTTAGATTAGAAGATCTGCTCGAATCATCTGTTTCGAATGTTCAGGATGACCGAATAAACTCCGTTGCAATTATTGGTGCAGGAGTAATGGGACAAGGCATCGGTCAAACTATTGCTGCAAGTGGAATGGAAGTAACTATCATTGAAAAAAACAATGAGCGACTTGAATGGGCAAAAGCTCAGTTAAGTGAAACTATTGACCGCGAAATTAAAAGATGGGCAATGACTAACTCCGAAAAAAAAGCAATCTTTAGCAGAATAACATGGGATATTGATATTACCAAAATTCAGGATTGCGACCTCGTGATTGAAGCAGTTGATGAAGACTTCGATTTGAAGGTTAGAATATTTAAAGAAATGGATAAGCATGCAAAAAAAGATGCAATATTTGTTTCAAACACTTCCACACTTTCACTAACAAAAATTTCTGAAACTACTTCAAGACCTGACAGAGTCATCGGAATGCACTTTCTTAATCCGGTTCCTAAAGTTCCGCTTGTAGAAATTGTAAAATGTCTTCACACATCAAATGAAACAGTTAAGAAAGTAAAAGACTTTGCTAACAGAATTGGTAAAACTCCGGTTGAAGTTTATGAGTATCCGGGATTTGTCACGACTCGTGCAATTGTTCCTTTGCTTAATGAAGCTATGTATATTTTGCTTGAAGGAGTTGCAACTGCAAAAGATATTGATACTGCAATGAGGCTCGGATATAATTTCCAATACGGACCTCTTGAAATGGCTGATATGATGGGACTTGATGAAGTACTTGCGTGGATGGAAACCTTGTGGAAAACTTTAGGCGAACCAAGATACAGAGCTTGTCCGATTCTTCGAAAACTAGTTCGTGAAAGAAAACTTGGCAGAAAAACCGGCGAAGGTTTTTATAAATACGATCAACACGGAAATAAAATAATTGATTAATATTCAGGGGAAAAATTTAAAGGTGAAATCAGATGAAAGTTTTAGTATTAAATTGTGGCAGCTCTTCAGTTAAGTATCAGTTTATAGATACAAATAAAAAACTGGCTTTAGCAAAAGGATTAGTTGATAGAATAGGAATGGCTGGTGCTGTTCTTTCTCATCAAAGATATGACGGAGATCAGATTAAAATTAGTGGCGAAATTCTAGATCATCAGATTGCTATTGAATATGTGCTTGCAGTTTTGCTCAGTAAAAATCACGGTGTAATTGATGATAAAAAAGATATTGAAGCAGTTGGACACAGAGTTGTTCACGGTGGGGAAACATTCTCTGGCTCAGTTTTAATTACTGACGAAGTTATCAAAGCATTGCAGGATAATATTGAACTTGCACCACTTCACAATCCGCCAAACATAAAAGGTATTCAGGCAGCGACAAGAATATTACCGGGAACTCCGCAAGTCGGAGTTTTTGATACTGCTTTTCATTCTCACATGCCTCCGAAAGCTTATCTGTATGGAATTCCTTACGAGCTTTATCGCAAGTATAAAATAAGAAGATATGGCTTCCATGGAACTTCGCATCTTTATGTTTCTAAAAAAGCAGCTGAGTTGATGGGAAAAAAATATGAGGATTTAAAGATCATTACGGCACATCTTGGTAATGGTTGCAGTATGGCAGCAGTGAACAAAGGAATTTCTGTTGATACAACAATGGGTTTTACTCCTCTCGAAGGTTTACTAATGGGCACAAGAAGCGGCGATCTTGATCCACAGGTAATTCTTTATGTAATGGGAAAAGAAGGACTATCGTTAAACGAAGCCGCAACAATGTTAAACAAGCACAGTGGTCTGATCGGAATTAGTGGTGAAAGCAGTGATATGAGAGAAATTCTTGCAGCAGTTAAAGATCAGCATCAGCGTGCAAAACATGCATTTGATATTTTCTGTTACCGAATAAAAAAATATGTTGGTGCTTATGCAACTGCTATGGGCGGAGTTGATGCACTTGTTTTTACCGGTGGAATTGGAGAAAATTCTTTTGAAGTTAGAGAAGAAGTTTGTAAGGATATGGAATTTATGGGAATCCAGCTTGACCTTTTAAGAAATCAAAATAATAGTGAACTCATTTCTACTGATTCGTCTAAAGTAAAGGTTTTCAGAATCCCGACTAATGAAGAATTAGTTATTGCAATGGATACCGCAGAAATTGTTGGAAGCATGAATAAATAATCTTCAATTACTTTTAACAGAATCTACGGAGGTTGATTTTATGGATTTAGGAATTAAAGGTAAAGTTGCAATTGTAACTGCCTCGAGCACAGGAATAGGCAAGGCAGTTGCAGAATCATTAATATCTGAAGGTGCCAATGTTGCAATTTGTTCACGCTCAAAAGAAAAATTAATTGAAGCATCAAAGGATATTAAAAATAAATTCGGCACTGAACCTTTCTGGTGTGTTTGCGATATAAATTCCTTAAAGGATATTGAAAATTTTTATTCAGCTGTCAAAAACCAATTTGGTGAAGTTGATATTCTCATAAATAATTGCGGCGGACCAATCCCAGGATATTTTTCAGACTTAACAGAGGATGATTGGAACGAAGCATTTAAACAAGTGCTGCTAAGTGTAATAAGATTTTCTCATCTTGTACTTCCTGATATGATTAAAAAAGAATGGGGAAGAATCATTAATATTACTTCTGTTGCTGTTAAACAACCTGTTCATAATTTAATTTTATCAAACTCATTCCGTGCAGCAGTAACAGGATTTGCGAAAACTTTAAGCAACGAAGTAGCGAACAAAAACATAACTGTTAATAATGTTGCGCCGGGTTACACACTTACTCACCGCTTATATGAACTTGCAGTAAACAGAGCAAAAACATCCGGCAAATCTCACGAAGAAATTCTTGTTGAAATGGCTAAAGATGTTCCGATGAACAGACTTGGCGGACCTGAAGAGATTGCAGCACTTGTAACTTTTCTGGCTTCTAAACAGGCATCATATATTACCGGAACTACAATTCAGGTTGACGGAGGTTCAACAAAAGGAATTTTTTAATTTTACTTTTAAAGTTTTCCTCATAGAAAGGGGACACAATGAAAAAACAAATTGAACTTGCTATTACGCCTGATAAAATTTCAATACCTAAAATTTTGCAATCGGAAGCAGCTAAAGTTTTATCAGTCCCTTCTGAATCAATCACAGCAGCAATTCCTCTTAAACGATCAATCGATGCGCGGACTAAAAATGTAGTCTTTAGATTTTTAGTTGATGTATATTTAAATGAAACGCCGCATACTTATCATCGGGTGATTGAGTATAGACCTGTTAATGAAAAAAATAAAGTTGTTATTGTTGGCTTCGGGCCTGCAGGTATGTATGCTGCATTAAGATTAATTGAACTTGGTATCAAGCCAATTGTAATTGAGCGTGGAAAAGATGTTCAAAGCCGGAGAAAGGACATCCGTGCAATTCATCAGGAACAAATTGTAAATCCTGATTCAAATTATTGTTTTGGTGAAGGCGGTGCAGGAG
>Ga0272446_1005238_pt1 | contig 14483 bp, 13 predicted proteins | sample YNPCB0061_FD_194587 | JGI IMG/M metagenome (GOLD analysis project Ga0272446, IMG submission 194587) | Hot spring microbial mat communities from Yellowstone National Park, WY, United States - YNP-CB-006-1 | ecosystem: Environmental > Aquatic > Thermal springs > Hot (42-90C) > Sediment | place...
GCGGTGGAACGGGTGGTGGAACGGGTGGTGGAACGGGTGGTGGAACGGGTGGTGGAACGGGTGGTGGAACGGGTGGTGGTGGCGGCGACATGGACGCGGGCCTCGACGGTGGCGACATGGACGCGGGCCCGCCGGACGCCGGGGACATGGACGCCGGTGAGCCGGACGCAGGCCCGCCGGATGCTGGGCCTCCCGATGCCGGCGACGTGGATGCGGGCGAGCCCGATGCGGGCATTGACGACGGCGGCGGCAGCGACGCGGGCCTGTGGGGGGGCATTCCCGAGGAGTTCGCTGGGGCCACGCCGTGGTCCGTCGACGGCGCGGCGCTCGTCTGCGCGCGCCGCTGACGGGGCGCCGTCGCGGCGGCGGGGGACCTTTGCTAACACGACGTCGCGTGGCATCCGGGTGACGCCGGACTACCCGGGCCCAGCGACTTCGAGGCGAAGAATTGACGCGTGCGCTGACGCTCTGCCTGCTGACGCTCTCGGCCGTGGCCGCCGGGCAGGAGCTGTCGCCGCCGCCGCTCCTCGAGTCGCCACCCGAGGCGGCGCCGCCTCCCGTGGTCGAAGCACCTCCGCCCGCGCCGGCCCCCGTCACGCAGCCCGTCCCTGCGCCGCCGGCGGAGCTCGCGCCGCCGCAAGCCGAGGTGCAGCCCACCTTCTTCGACCGCTGCTTCGCGGTGCCGGCGGTGTACGTCATGCCGACGCCGCGCGTGGGTGTCGTGGTCGCCGCGTCGGCGCGCGGGCCCGTGGGCGTCGCGCCCCCCCCCAACGAGTTCCACGGCGCGAAGCCCGCCCCGGCCTCGCCGAGCGTCGGGTCCGGCGGCGGAGGCGTCGACGGCAAGGCGGCGCTGCTCATCGCGGTCGCGGTCCTCGTCGCCTTGCCGCTGGCGGTGTGGTTCTTCGACAGCGACGCGGAGCCGGTGGTGGCCCAGCGCTTCCACTGTCCGGGCTTCTCCTTCGAGGGCTACGGCGGCGCGACCTTCGTGCCCGGACAGAGCGTGACGGCGCCGCTCTTCAGCGGCCGCGTCACCGGCACCTACGGGTACTTCGGCACGGACTTCCAGTTCGATGTCTCGAGCGCGGTGAGCGGCTTCGGCACGCACGCGCTCGTGCGCATCGCGCCGAAGAAGCACGTCGAGGGTGCCGTGGCGCTCGGCTACCGCATGATGAGCTTCGCCGGCGACTACCGCGACGGCTTCGAGCTGGGCCTGCCGCACCGCTACGTCTTCTGGCGTAGCGGCATCAACAGCTTCGGGCTCGAGCTGCGGCCGATGTTCCTCTTTGGGCCGCGCGGCGTCGACGCGTTGCTCGAGGCCACGGTGGTGGTGCCCATCTGGGACCTCTTCAACGCGCGCGTCGGCGGGCGCGTCTTCTCGTTCGGCAGCGAGGTCGTCTGGGGCTTCCAGGCCGGGCTCACCTTCGTGTGGTGACGCCCTGGTGGATCGCCGGCGCCTCCTCTGGCAACCAGCGGCGTCATGCGAACCGTGGCGCTGATCTTCGTGGTGCTGTCTCTCTGCGCGTGCCCGTCGACGAGCGTGAGCGACGCGGGCTCTGGAGGCGGCGCTGGTGGCGGCGGCGGTGGCGGCCTGGCCGACGCCGGCGCGGGCGGCGGCACCGCCGGCGGAGGAGGAGGCACCCCGGACGCGGGCGTCGCGGGCCTGTCGTTGATGACGCGGCTGGCGGGCCTGTGGGTCGGCCCCGCGTCCATGACGCCGCTCGGCGACTTCCCGGTGATGTTCATGGACTTCCGGCCGGTGGGCGACGGCTTCCTCTTCGCGCAGGCGGACATGGATGCGAGCAACACCCTGCGCTTCGGGCTGTCCATCGAGACGTACGACGGCGTCGACGTGCTGGCCTACCGCAACGGCGGCTACTTCCAGGGCGTGCTGCGCGACTCCCGCACCCGCCTGGTGGAAGCCGACGAGGCTGCCGGCCGCTACCGCTTCTGCTCGGTGACGCAGGGCTGCGGGTACATCGACGCGACGTTCCGCTTCACCGGCCCCAACGACCTCGTCTTCGACACGCTGGTGCGCGGCCGCCAGCACGTGCTGTGGAACGCGCAGCGGCGCGAGACGCGCACGGTGCCCACGCCCTTCCCGTCGACGCTGGCCTCGATGGGCGACGGCACGGCGCCCTGGCCGGCGATGGCGTCGGTGCAGGCCACGGTGCGCTGGGCGACGCCGCTGACGCAGGGCGGCGTCGTCTGGGTGCTGCTCACCACCACGCCGTGCGCGCCCACCTTCTCGTGCGTCGTGAGCCGCTCGCTGCGCGTGGACGCCGCCGCTGGAGCGACCAGCGCGGTGCTGACGATTCCCACCGTGCACGCCGGCGACTACCGCCTGACCGCCGTGGTGGACCGGCAGGGCACCTTCGGCGCCACGCGCGCACCGCGCTCTGGAGACTCGCTCGCGGTGGACCAGCTCGTCTCCGTGCCCTCCGCGGGGCAGGTCACGCCTGACGTGCTCGCCGGCTACACGCTGCCGTAGGGCGTCACCGGTGCGTGACGTCGTCAAACGCGTCAGCTGACGCGGCGCACGTGGAGCGCCGAGGCGCCGACGCTGTAAGGCGAGGCAGCACCCCGCGTGTGTCTGCGCCACCGCGAGCGCGCGCCGCGCGCTGGCACGTCGCCTGCTCTTCTCTCCAACACCGTGAAACCCGCCCGTGACAACCGATGGCTGGCCGTCGCCTTCGCCGTGCTCGCCGGCTGCGGGCCGGGCCCCGACGCGGCCGACGAGGCCGAGCCCACGCTGGACTTCACTTCCATCGAGCAGGGGCTCGTCACGTGCTCCACGCGCCAGGACACCGGGTACCGGAGCGGCTCGGCCTTCACCATCACCGTCGTCACCGCGGACGGGAAGCCGGTCGAGCTCGAGACGGCCAACGCCTACGCCGTGATGCAGGAGGCCGCCGCGCGCGACGGCGTGTCCCTCGTCGTCGTCTCCGGCTTCCGCACCATGGCCGAGCAGCAGTACCTCTACAGCTGCTACGTCAACTGCAGCTGCAACATCTGCAACCTCGCGGCGCAGCCCGGGTACTCCAACCACCAGTCGGGGCACGCGCTCGACCTCAACACCAGCGCGCCCGGCGTCTACAACTGGCTGGCGGCGAACGCGGGCCGCTTCGGCTTCTCGCGCACGGTGCCCAGCGAAGCGTGGCACTGGGAGTGGTGGGGCGGCGGACCCGGCGGCGGGCCGTGCGGCAACACGCCCGACAACTGCACGCGCGCCGAGGCCGACGGCTGCGGCAACTTCGGCTGCGGCTGCGTCAACCACGCGTGCAGCGGCGGGAACAACTGCGACGGCAGCGGCAGCACGGCGCGCAACGTCCTCGATTGCGGGGCCTTCGGCTGTCACTCCGTCGACGGCACCTGCAGCGGCGGCTTCTGCCCGGGCAGCGGCTGCACCGGGAAGCAGACCGCGAACTGCGCGGCTGTCGGCTGCGGCTGTGTCGACGAGCAGTGCAGCGGCGGCTTCTGCCCCGGCACCGGCTGCACCGCGCGGCAGGCGCTCGACTGCCAGGGCCTCGACGCGGGGTGTTCGCTGGGCCGGTGCGTGTCGACGACGGGCGAGGTCGTGGGCGAGGTCGACGCTGGCCGTCCGATGCCCGCGCCCAACGACGGAGGCTACGCGCTGACGCCAATGGACGCCGGCATCGCGCCGCCGCCCACGCTCGACGAGCCGGACCCGAGCGCGCCGGCCCCGGTGACGTCGCTGGTCCCGGCTGAGCCCGTCGTCGGAGGTTGTTCCTCCGTGCCGGGCCTGCCGCTCGTGTGGGTGCTGGCGGTCGTTGCGCTGGCCCGCCGCCGTCGATGGCGCGCGCGTAGAAGACGGGTGCCCCGCCGTCCGGCTGCAGCGTCAGCGACAGCTCCGACGACAGGTTGTCGCAGGCCGGGGACAGGCTGGCCACGCCCCCGTCCACGGTGAGGAACACCTCTTCCGCGTCGGGCAGGGAGACGGAGGTGCCGAGCGCGTCCGTCGCGCGCAGCTGCATCGGCGTGCAGCGCGTCTGCTCGAGCGACGGCCCGCCGTCGCCCACCTCGACGCGCAGCAGCGCGCGGCTCTCGACGACGAAGCGTGCAACGGTGAACGGGGGCGTGGCGCTCGTCTGGCATTGGTAGCTCGCCACCTCGCCCAGCCGCACCCCGCCGACGGCGGCCGACGGCCCCCCACTGGGATGGGCTGGTTCACCGTGCCGTCGCACGTGGGCCCGGCGAAGAACGAGAGGCTCGGCAGGCAGTCCAGCGCGACCGCCAGCGGCGGCAAGCGCCGCGGGGTTGCCCTGCCAGTCCACCGGCTGCAGCGTCACCGGCGCGCAGATCGCCACCACGCCCGCGTCCGCGCTCACGCGCAGCTCCACGGCGGGAGAACCTGCGTCGACGGTACCCGCGTCCGGCGCCCCCGCGTCGGGGCCGCCGCCGTCCGGCCCCGTGCACTCCTCGCAGCCCGCCGTGGCGGGCTCGTTCACGCACAGCCGCCCGCAGAAGTCTTCGTGGTAGCGCTGCCGCGCGCTCTCGAAGTCGCACGCGGCGACGACGAGGAGGAGCCCGGCGACGACGCGCCTCACCGGAAGCTCCACTGCAGCGTGACGAGCGCCGCGCCCGCTGACACGCCCACCGCCACCGTGGGCGTCGAGTCACCCAGCGCGTACCAGGCCAGCCCTCCGGCCATGGCCAGCACGCCCGCCGCCGCACGGCCTGCGCCGAACAGCACCCAGGGCTGCCAGCGCGTGGGCCGCGCGAGGCCGAAGTGCGCCTGCAGCGTCGCGCCCATCTCCTTCGTCGCGTCGTCGAGTTTGTCCAGCAGCGCCTCCTGCGTGCCCGCGCGCACGACGCTGCTGTGCAGCACCCGCGCCGTCTTCGCCTCCATCACGCGCAGGTTGGCCTGCAGCGAGCGGTCGAGCCGCGCCAGCTCGCCCACCAGCACCACCTCGGCGCCCAGGGCGCCGGCGAGCTCTTCCATGCAGCTCGTGGAGTCGTCGGCACAGCCGAGCAGCTGCCGCTGTCGCTCCAGGCCCAACAGCGTGACGATGGCCTTGCGCGTCGTCACCTCGAGGCCGGGCGTCTCGGCGAGGCGCGCCGCGAAGTGCTCGCTGACGAACTCCGCCGCCTCGGCCGTCACGTTCCCCGCGGGGCTGAGCTCCACCGAGGCCACCTTCACCGGGCCCGCGGCCAGGGTGAGCGCGAAGACGAGCGTCGACACCATCATGCGCAACCCTCGCTCGCCGGGGCTCCCGCCGGTAGCGCCGCGCGCCCGCACCTCGTGCTAACCACGGCCTCCATGACTCCCCGCATCGGCACCCAGTGGGACGCGGTCGGCAACACGCCGCTGCTGCGCGTCCAGTCCCTCTCGCAGCGCACGGGCAACTCCATCCTCGGCAAGGCCGAGTTCATGAACCCCGGCGGCAGCGTGAAGGACCGCGCCGCGAAGGGGATGATTCGCGACGCCGAGGCGAAGGGCCTGTTGAAGCCCGGCGCCACCATCGTCGAGGGCACCGCGGGCAACACCGGCATCGGCCTGTCGCTGCTCGGCCGCGAGCGCGGTTACCGCGTGGTGGTGACGATGCCCGACAACCAGGCGAAGGAGAAATACGAGCTGCTGGAGGCCATGGGCGCCGAGGTGCGCAAGGTGCCGCCGGTGCCGTTCGCCAACGAGAACCACTTCTTCCACCAGGCCCGCAAGCTGGCCGAGGCGCATGGCTGGTGGTGGGCGAACCAATTCGAGAACGTCTCCAATGGCGACTTCCACTACGACACGACGGGCCCGGAGATCTGGGCCCAGTGCGAGGGCAAGGTGGACGTGCTGGTCAGCGCGGTGGGCAGCGGCGGCACGCTGTCGGGCGTCTCGCGCTACCTGAAGGAGCAGAACCCGAAGCTGCGCGTGGTGCTGGTGGACCCGATGGGCTCGGGCCTCTACTGCTACGTGCGCGAAGGGAAGCTCGAGGCCACCGGCGGCAGCATCACCGAAGGCATCGGCATCATGCGCCTCACCGAGAACTTCAAGCGCGCGCGCGTGGACGAGGCGATGCGCGTGACGGACCAGCAGATGGTCGAGACGCTGTACCACCTGGCCCGGGAGGACGCGCTGGTGGTGGGCACCTCGGCGGCGCTCAACGTGCGCGCGGCGTACGAGGTGGCGAAGCAGCACCCCAACGCGGGGCTGAACATCGTCACCTTCCTCTGCGACCACGGCAGTCGCTACTTCTCGAAGGTCTTCAACCCCGAGTTCCTCTCGGCAAAGGGCCTCAGCGTCGGCCCGCTGGCCTGAGCGTCAGGCGGCGTGCCGCGCGAGCCAGGATTTCGCCAGGGCGCGCGGGCCTTTCGAGGTGGAAGCGGCTCAGTGCGCGTCGGGAGGGAACGGTGGGACGGCCTTCGTCTGGCCGGGCTTGAGGCCGCCGAGGTGCTTCAGCACGAAGCCGTACCGCGGGTGGCGCTTCGGGTAGACGATGAGCGCGTCGCCCACCGCGCCGCCGCCTTCCGCGCGCAGCAGGAGCTCGATGGTGCCGTCGGGCTTCATGGACGCGGTGCCGATGCTGGCGGGCGCGACGCCGGCGTCCGCCGTGGGCCGGTTGGCCACCGCCGTCCCGCCGTCCGTCGAGAGCATCGCCTGCAGTCGCTCGCCGAAGGCCAGCACGCCCTGCACGTACGCATCTTCGTGGTTGTAGTCCCACACGGCCTTCTTCTTGTCCTTCGCGAAGCCGTGCTCGCCCAGGTAGCGGCCGACGGACGCGATGGCGTCGTCGAAGTTGAAGAGGTCGATGACGCCGTCGCCGTTGCCGTCGTCGGCCCAGCGCAGGCTGGCGGGCATGAACTGCGGGTAGCCCATGGCGCCGGCCCAGCTGCCCTTCATGGTGAAGACGTCGATGCTGCGCGCCTTGCACTGCCGCACCAGCGCCAGGAGGTTCTTCTTCGCGCGCGCGCGAATCGTCTCCACCCGCTTCGCCTGTGCCACCGCGTCCAGCTTCAGCTGCTCGTCCTTGCGCGACAGCGCGACGGCGTTGGCCTCGTCGATGAAGAAGGCCTGGCTGATGAAGGCGTTGAAGGCCTGGTAGTCGCCGGTGATGGTGCCCAGCTTCGTCTCCCACATGAGGATGCCCACGATGACGCCGCGGTCCACCTTCGTGGCCGCCTCGACGCGGGACAGCGTGGCCTCGTACTTCTTCGCGAAGTCGGCCCCGGCCGCGAGGCGCTCGGGCTTGAGGAAGAGCTTCATCAGGTCCAGGTGGTCCTGCCGCTGCTTCTGAATCATCGACGGCGCGACGATGGCGATGGTCTTCTCGCCGTAGACGAGCTGCGCGCGCGGGTCGTCGAGAATCGCCTCGGCCTCGGCGCGCGTCAGCGCCGCTTCGCCAACGCCGGCGTCGGTGACGGGCGCGGTGAAGTCGGCGATGAGCGCCTCGCGCGCGGGGGCGCCCCGGCCGAGCTTCGCGTCCAGGGTCCAGGTGGTGGTGTTGGCCGGGTCGAAGCCGCCGTCCCTCGGGCCCGCGTCAGGTGCGCCGGCGTCGGACGGGCGCGCCGCCGTCGGAGCCGGGCGGCCGGCGTCGGGAGCGGCGTGCACGAGGAGCGCGAGCGCGAGGGATGTCAGCATGAGGCGCGGCAGCGTACTTCAGGACAATCGCGCCGCCGCGGGCTTCATTCCCGCTCGCGCGCCGCCGCCGCGCCGTGCGTCTTCGCCAGCGCGGCCACCAGCGCCGCCGCGCGCGGGCGGATGGACTTTGCGCAGCCGTCAGCCGGCGAGCGCGAAGCAACCCAGGTCCGCCGGGCGCGTCCCCAGGGAGCGCGGGCGCCCCAGCAGGTCGCGGGCGCTGGGCCCGTACGCGTCACCCTGCGCGGCGCCGACGGCCAGCGACTCCTTCGTGAGGAAGTACGGCTCGGTGCCCTGGCCCACGAAGCCGGCCTCGGCGTAGCGGTTGTCGCCGCCGAAGGCCGCGCACCACTCGGGCAGCAGGTTGTTCACCAGCGTCAGCACGCCGGGGTGCGCCTCGAAGTTGGAGAAGGTGGACGCGCCCCGCGTGCGCTCGCCCACCACGCAGTGCGAGAGCGTCACCTTCGGCGCGCGCGTCATCGTGCCGCCCAGCGCCACGGCGCCTCCGCGCGGCGCGTCGCCCAGCACGCGGTTGTCGGCCAGCGTGCACCCCAGCAGCTCGGCCTCGGCGCCTTCCTTCACGCACAGCGCGCCGCCCTCGAAGGCCGCGTTCTGCGCGAGGAGGCTGTCGCGCATGACGAGCTTGCCCCCCTCGTCCACCAGCACGCCCGCGCCCTGCCGGCCGGTGTTCCCCTCGAAGCGGCACTGCGAGACGCGCGCCACCGCGCTGCCCCGCACCGCCAACGCGCCTCCGCCGAAGCCCGGCGCCTGGTTGAAGCGGAAGGTGCACCGCAGGAGCTCGAGCTCGCCCGCGTCGAGCGCCAGGCCCCCGCCCGCCAGCCCGGTGCGCCCGCCCACCACCGTGAGGCCCGCCACCTTCACCGCGCCGTCAGTCCGCACGCGCAGCACGGGGCCCTGCTTCGTGCCGTCGAGCACCACCGTGCCCATCGCCACCAGGCTGAGCGGCTTGTCGATGACCAGGTTCGCCGCGTACGCGCCGGCCGGCACGTTCACCAGCGCGCCGGGCGCGGCGTCGGCGAGCGCCTTCTCGAGGTCGAGCGGCATGGCGTCGCGTCAGCCGCCGAACTCGATGTTGTCGTACAGCTTCAGGAAGTCGGTGAAGGGCAGCTTGAAGGTGCCGTCGTCGGGGCCGTTGCCCGCCGGCTCGTCGAAGCCCCACGGGTTTCTCAGCGTGACGTACTTCGTGCCGTTCTCCACGGAGGCGCCGAGCACCGAGTAGAAGTGGTCGCCGTGCACGCCGGTGCCGTTGTAGTTGGCGCGCGGATCGTTGTCGGCGAACGTGCCCGCCGCGACGGGGCGGTGCTTCTCGGTGGTGGACTGGATGCGCTTGAACAGCGCGTCGGGCTTGTAGTCCTTCACCGAGCCCCAGTCGGCGGGGCGGCCGGAGATGGCCATGAAGAGGTCGCTGGCGGAGCCGCCGTTGCCCACGCGCTCGTAGCCGCCCTTCCACTTCGCGTACGCCTTCTCGAGGAGGCCGGGCCACAGCTCCTTCGAGTCGCGCCCGGACAAGTACACCGCCTCGCCGTTGGCCTTGCGCGCCACGTCGTCGTCGACGGTGATGAGCACCTGCTTCGGGCGGCCGCCTTCGCCCACGCCTTCGAAGAAGCGCACGGTGTAGGTGCCGTCGCCGTTGTCCTTGATGGCGTTGCGGATGAGCGACGGGTCGGCCACGGCCAGCGAGGCCACGCCCGCCGCGAGGTAGCAGTCGCCGATGTAGCCCTGCATCACGTCGTCGGCGGTGATGCCGTCGACGAAGAGTGACGCGTCGGGGCCCACCGGCGTCCAGGTGACGTCGGTGCGGTGCTCCTTGAGCGTCAGCGGGTCCTTCAGGTCCGCGCGCGGGCGGGCGGTGGCGATGAAGTCCTCCAGCACCGCCTTCGCCTGTGGGTCCAGCTTCGCCCGGTGCTTCATGACGAAGGTGGACAGCTGGTCCTGCAGCGCGGGCGTCCACTTCTTCTCGGCCTTCGCGTCCTGGACGATGGCCTCGGCCTCGGCGCGGGTGACGGTGCGATCCTGGAGGACGGCGGAGAGGCGCTGACCGATGCGGTTGGGCATGGGGAGAGTCCGGCGGGAGACGACGTGCGGACCCGCACCGTACCACGGCGGACGCCGGGCAGCCGCGCTCCTGCCGCCCGTCGCCCTGCCGCGTCGCTGGAAAGCGCCTTGTCCTTCCGCTGCCACCGCGTGCGACAGGGCGGTGACTGACTGCTCCACCCCTGGCGAGCGCGAGGGCAGCCGGGCTTTACACGCGCGCCAAGGTTTCGCGGGGATGCGCGCGGGCACCCCGGTTGCTTTGACGCGCTGCATGGCCAGCTCTCCGTCGCAGGAGCACCGCATTCCCACGCAGACGTTCCTGCTGCCCGGGCAACAGTCATGCGTGGTGGCGCCGTGGGAGCGCGAGAACCTCCCGAAGCACGGCCTGCCGCCCGCGAAGCCGAAGGCGCCGAAGGACGTCGGCACCACGCTCGACGAAGAAGACGCGCTCGACGGCGACCCGTGCGCGGGGTGGACCATCGGGCGCTGCGAGGTCCTCCGCCGCCTCTCGCCGGGCTCGGCCCAGCGGCTGCTCGCGCTGCGGCGGGAAGAAGACGGCGGCACTGCGGTGGTGGACGTGCGGAAGCTGGAGCTGGTCGACGCGCTCGCGCCCGAGATTGAAGCCTTCGCCGCGTCGGCTGCGCGCTTCGTGCACCCGCACCTCGCGCGGGTGTACCCCGCCGAGGTGGCCGAGGAGGGCCTCTTCTGGGTGAGCGAGCGCGTGTCGGGCGCGTCGTGGAGCGAGTTGACGGCCGCCTGCCGCGCGAAGGGAAAGGCCGTGCCGCTGGGCTTCGCGCTCCCGGCGCTGGTGGAGAGCGCCACCGCGCTGGGCGTGCTGCACGAGCGCGGGCAGGGCCACGGGCTGCTGTCGGACCAGGCGGTGGCGGTGGGCTTCGACGGGAAGGCCCGCGTGCTGGACGTGGGGCTCTTCCGCGTGCTGGCGCGGCGTGCGTCGTGGGCCGAGGTGCTCGACCTCACCGGGCCGTACCTGTCGCCCGAGCAGGTGCTGCGCGGCCACATGCCCGACGCGAAGTGCGACGTCTTCTCGCTGGGCATCCTCCTCTACGAGGCCCTCACCGGCGAGCGCGTGCGGCGCACCGAGCGCTTCGAGGACCGTGTGAAGATGCACGAGCGCGGGCAGCTGGCGCCGCCGTCCAGCCTCAACGTCATGCTGCCGCGCGAAGTCGACGCCGTCGTCTTCCGCGCCCTCGAGGCGGACCGCGCGAAGCGCTACGCCAGCGGTCCCGAGCTGGCGGAGGCGCTCAAGGCGGCGGCGGGCTCGTTCCTGTGGAAGCCGGAGCGCCGGGCGGAGTTCGTCGCCGAGCTCTTTGCCACGCGACAGAAGAAGGAACGCGCCCTCACCGCGCACGTGGCGAAGCGCACGGCGTCGCAGCCTCGCCACCGCGCCGTCGAGATGCCGGTGGCGCCGCCGATTCCACTGGTGCGCGTCGCGCCGCCGCCCCGGGTGGTGGCCAGGCCGGTTGCCCCGCCGCGCGCGAAGAAGCGCCGGAAGAAGGCGGCCGCGCCCAGCCGGCGCCCCGAGGCCCTGGCCCTGGCCGTGGGCTTCGTCGCGGCGGGCCTGCTCGCGCTGTCGCCCGCGTCGCCGCTGGCCAGTCCTGCGCTGCCCGCGGCGCCGGCCGTCGCGACGCCCGTCGTCGCAGCACCTCCGGAGCCGTCGGCCGACGTGCTGGCGCCGGTGGACGCGCTGGTCAGCGTCGAGCCACCGCCTGCGCCCGCGGTCAGCCTGGGGGCCACGTGGTGGTCCGACGACGTGCCGCCCGTCGCCCCCGCGGCGGTGGAGTCGTCGGACGCGCCGGCCGCCAAGAAGCGCCCCGCGAAGGTGCGCCCGAAGAAGCGCCGCGACGACGCGCCGCTGCCGCCGTGGCTGTCGGGGCGGTGACTCAGGGCGCCGCGGCCGCGTGGGGCGAGCTGGACCAGCTCTCCTTCACGTAGGCGAAGATGGCCGCGGCGATCTCGGGCACGCCGTGCCGCGCGTTGTTGAAGGCGGCGTCGAAGAAGCCGAGGTCCTTCGGGTCGACCTTGAGCTGCTCGCGCATGAAGGCCTCACGGCGCTCCGAGTTGTGGGTGACGAAGCGCTCCGCCTCGTCGCGCGGCATGCCCAGCCGGCTCATCATGGTGGTGATGCGCCACTCGAGGCTGGCTTCGATGCGGAAGTGGAAGCAGTTCGCCAGCGCCCGGCACAGCACCGCGCCGCCGCGTCCGACGATGATGGCGTTGCCGCTCTGCGCGAGCTGCACGACGTGGCGGCTCAACACGTCGAAGGCGCGCACGTGCTCGTAGAACTCCTTCGGCGCGAGGCCGAGGCGCTCGAGGCGGCCCGCGGTGACGCCGAGGTTCTTGAGGACGCCGGCGTCGAGGTGGGCGCCCTTCGCCGCCTCTTCCAGCAGCGTCTTGTCGTAGATGTTCCAGGGCTCGCCCGTCCACGCCTCGAGCTGGGCCTTCAGCCGCTCGGCCACCGGGAAGCCTTCGCAGCCGAACGCGCGCGACAGCGTGATGGTGGGGCGCGCCTTCACCTCGCGCTCCTGCTCGAGGTGCTTGAGGATGGTCTCCCACGTCTGGAGGCGCTGCGAGACGTTCGGCGTGAGGCGGGAAAGCGGGTTCGTCATGCCCCGAGGCATACGCCCGCCCGGGACGACACGGAAGCGGCTCGAACTCGGCAGGGCCTCGTCCCGTTCGCGGGTCGACGGGCCAGGTGCCGAGACGAAGGGAACCCAGGGGTTCCTTGCGGCTCAAGGACCGCCATACGACTTCGTGTGGCGCATGCGCACACCGCCCAGCGGCAGCGACTGGAGGTGGCGCCTCACGTCTTCGCGAAGGATGATCAGCGTCGGATCCTCGGCGAGCCGGAAGATGCGCCGATCACCGGCGCGGTCGGGGTCGACGTAGAACGAGCGGAGGTGCCCCCTGGCCCCCGAGGGGCGTGGAAGGATGACGCTGCGCGAGACGTCGAGGCAGGCCACCAGGCCGATGATGTTCGCCAGCCAGTAGCCCCGCCAGACCTCGTGCGTCAGGGGGTGCTGCAGCTCCACCGGGAAGTAGTCGATGTTGTCGATGCCGAACTGCGTCAGCGCACCCTTCAGGTCGTCGGAGAACAGCGTCAGCAGCGAGCCGATGATGTCGGTAGGCTCCTCCCCGCTCATCGACGAGAGCATCAGTCTGAGCGGACCCGGCCCCGGCGCGGGCAGCCGCTGGCCGCGCATCCAGTCCAGCGGCTCGATGTTCTCCGGCACGTCCCCCACGGTGGCGATGTTGGGGATGCGCAGGTCCTGTTCGAGCAGGTAGTAGTTCATCTCTTCGCCTTCTTCTTCGGCGCCGGGTTGTCCTCGTCGCCCTCACTCGGAGGCGGCCCCGCCTCGTGGGCGTACTCGAAGGCAAGCGGGCGCTGCGGCTGGTGCTACACCTTACGCCGCGCATGTCCATGAGCCGGAGAATCCTCGTCGGGCTGTCACTGGGCCTCGTCGTCGGCCTCTTCCTGGGAGAGCACGCGGCGGTGCTGCGCGTGGTGGCCGACGGCTTCGTGCGCCTGCTGCAGATGACGGTGCTGCCGTACGTGACGGTGTCGCTGGTGGTGGGCATTGGCAGCCTGGACCCCGCGACGGCCAGGCGCATCTTCGTGCGCGGCGGCGCGGTGACGCTGGTGTTGTGGGCGCTGGCGCTGGGCGTCGTCTTCCTGACGCCGCTGTGCTTCCCGTCGCTCGAGTCGGCGTCCTTCTTCAGCACCACGCTGGTGGAGGAGCGCCAGCCCACCGACTTCGTGTCGCTCTACATCCCGTCCAACCCGTTCCACGCGCTGGCGAACAACATCGTGCCGGCGGTGGTGCTGTTCTGCGTGCTCCGGTGATGGGCGTCGAACGGAAGGACGTGCTGCTCGAGCCCTTGCGCGTGGTGGAGCGCGCGCTGGCTTCGGCCAACCGCCTGGTGGTGCGCCTGACGCCGCTGGGCCTGTTCGCCATCGGCGCGCACACCGCGGGCACCATGGAGCTCGGCCTGCTGGCGCGGCTGCGCGTCTTCCCGCTGGCGTACGGTGCGCTGTCGCTGGTGCTGGCGCTGTGGGTGTTCCCGTCGCTGGTGGCGAGCGTCACGCCCACTCCCACGCGGCGGGTGCTGGCGCAGCTGCGCGACGTCTTCATCACCGCCTTCGTCACCGCGGACCTCTTCATCGTGCTGCCGGCGCTCCTCGAGCGCTCGAAGCAGCTGCCGCGCGAGCACGGCGAGGTGGTGCCGCAGGAGGGCTCGGCGGCGGATGTGGCGGTGCCGGCCTTCTACAACTTCCCCCACGCCGCGAAGAAGCTGTCGCTGTCCTTCGTGCTGTTCGCGGCCTGGTTCTCCGAGACGGTGGTGCCGGTGTCGGCGTACCCGCGGCTGGCGCTGGCCGGCCTCGCCAGCTTCTGCGGCTCCACCAACGTGGCGATGCCCTTCCTGCTCGACGTCGCGCATGTGCCCAACGACACCTTCCAGCTCTTCCTGGCGACGGGCGTCTTCAACGCGCGCTTCGGCACGCTGGCGGCGGCCTCGCACCTGGTGGTGCTGGCGCTGGTGGGCACCTACGCGATGGAGGGGAAGCTGAAGCTGTCGTGGCCGGTGCTCGCGCGGTACGCGGCCACCACGGCGGTGGCGCTGGCCGTGGCGCTCGCCGCGTTGGCCGTGGGCCTGCGCGCGCTGGGCAGCGGCACGTACGAGGGCGCGGAGCTGGCCGGGCAGATGGGCCCGCGCTTTCCGCCGGCGCCGCGCGTGACGGTGCTGGGCGCGCTGCCCGCGGAGCAGCCGCCTCCGGCGCCGGGCACGTCGCTCATCGAGGCGGTGCGCGCGCGAGGGAGCTGCGGGT
>Ga0272446_1005239_pt1 | contig 14482 bp, 12 predicted proteins | sample YNPCB0061_FD_194587 | JGI IMG/M metagenome (GOLD analysis project Ga0272446, IMG submission 194587) | Hot spring microbial mat communities from Yellowstone National Park, WY, United States - YNP-CB-006-1 | ecosystem: Environmental > Aquatic > Thermal springs > Hot (42-90C) > Sediment | place...
TCCACTGGTGGGAACAAAATCGGTGTCCTATCAATGCTTGTCCCTTAATTTGCCATCTGCCTGAGTTGCAAGACAAACCCGATTTCTACTCCCAAAAACGGGACTTATTGCACACGAAAGAACTATTTCCTGAATATAAACAAATTCATTCGCAGGTACTGCAAAACTGCATAGAGCGGGTGCACAAAACTTTTGACCGATGGCTAAAAGGGGACTGTAACGGCAAGAGAGCGGGGAGACCAAGATTTAAGGGAGTGGGGCGGTATCGTTCCTTCACTTTCCCCCAGATGAAACAGCACTGTATTCAAGGGAAGTTTATCCATCTGCCCAAGATTGGGCTGATTAAACTGATTCAGCACCGTCCTTTGCCTGATGGTTTTACAATTAAAACAGCTACCATTACCCGCAAGGCTGATGGATGGTATGTGACCTTAAGCGTGCAAGATGCCTCTGTCCCTGAGTTTACCCCTGACCCTGCTGTACCAGAAAACACCATGGGGATAGACATGGGTTTAAACTCTTTCTTGGTAACCGATGAGGGTGAGGCGATTGATGTCCCTCAGTATTATCGCAAAGGGCAGAAGAAGCTAAAGCGATTACAGCGGTCTGTATCTCGCACAAAGCAGGGGTCAAACCGCCGTAAGAAAAGCTTAAAGCGGTTGGCTAAGGCACATCAGAAAGTAGCTAATCAGCGCAAAGATTTCCATTACAAGACAGCTAATCAACTGGTGAGTGAGGGGAAGCATATTGGGTATGAAGCGCTCAATATCAGGGGTATTGCTAGAAGCAAACTAGCAAAATCTACTTATGATGCTGGATGGGGACAATTCCTGCAAATCCTGTCGGTCAAGGCTGAAAGGGCTGGACTGAAGACAATTGCAGTGAATCCCAACGGCACAAGTCAAGATTGCTCTCGGTGTGGTCACAAAGTAGCAAAAGTGATCCAAGATAGATGGCATTCTTGTCCCCATTGTGGACTGGAACTAGACCGCGACCACAATGCGGCGATAAACATCAAACACAGAGCGGTGGGTCATCCCGTTCTTAGAGCTAAGGAAACGCCCGATGGGATACCAGGGGTCACTGAGAAGCCTGCACTCTATGGGTCAGTTTGAGCGCGGGAGTATGTCACGGCAAACTATTCACAGTGGAGCACATACCATGTCCCTCAAATCAGCAAAGGAAGCATTACTGCGCAAGCATTACACCGAAGCGATCCAAATCCTCCAGTCCTATGTCCGCCAACATCCTGATCGGCACAGCAAGGATTGGATTCAGGCACAAATGTGGTTAGTGCGGGCCTACAAAGCCACTGGTCGGGCGGACAAAGCCATTCCCATCTGTGAAATGTTTTTTGAGGGGGATGATCCAGAGCTACAGGCATGGGCAGACAAGTCCCTGCGCGCCCTGCGGGCAGATTTAGAACAAGCACCCGACGATCGTCTGCAAAAAAATCTGGAAGTGGATGCGGTGCAAAAAACAGCCCAGCGCCGCTACAGCAAAAAGCCAGTGGTTCTGTCCCTACCGCCCATTTACCGCTGGTTGGCAATCCTGACCATGGTGACCATTGTTTTGGTACAGGTGGGTTTGACGGTCAGCCTATTTGTTGCGCCCCTATTTTGGCTCTATCTAGTGCCCCCGCCGCTGTTGATTAACTGGGCGATCGGGGTGGGCTTATTGGTCAGTGTGGTGTTCTTTTTTATGTCCCCCTGGATCGTGGATGTCACCCAAAAGCAATACCAGCGTACCCAGTGGATTACCCTTGCCGATTTGGAACCCTATAGCCCCGAAGCCGTAGAAACGATCGAGTATTTTTGCGATAAGTATAACTATATTGTGCCGCGCTTGGGCTGGATCGAGTCGGAAGTGCCCATCGCCTTTAGCTATGGCATTTTGCCCAACTCCGCCCGCATTGTCATCAGTCGGGGTTTACTGCGTTGTTTGGATGATGATGAAGTTGCCGCTGTCTATGGCTATCATCTGGGGCGCATCTGCTCTTGGAGTTTTACGGTGATTACCTTTGCCACTGCGCCGTTACAGATTTATTATTTGATTTATGTATGGTTGAATCGGGCGAGTTTCAAGGTCAAAACGGGGAATGGCATCATTCGCTTTTTGGGCAGTGTGTTCCAGACCATTTATCGGGTGGGCAACTATTTTCTGGGATTTGTAACTAGATATACCAGTTACTTGAACGATCGATACGGGGCGGAAATTACAGGGAATCCCAATGCCCTCAGTCGGGCTTTGGCCAAAATGGCTAGGGCTTTATTAGAACACCATCAGCCCGGTCAGCCCCTGAATAGATTATTAGAATCCACTCGATCGTTGGGTTTTTTGGATTATTACACCTCTTCCGCTGTGGGCATGGCATTGCAGGTGTTATATGCGGGACAAACGGATTACAACCCCTATGAAGTATTACTGTGGGAGTTATACAATCCATGGGCAAAGTGGCTAGAATGGAACTCTAGTCATCCCCTGATTGCCAAACGGATGGCAGTTTTCACCAAGTTTGCCAAGCAGTTGGGATTACACCACGAGTACGAATTTGTCGAGTTACAAAAATTAGAGAAGAAGTTGGATAAGAAGCGATTATCAGAGCATTTCTATCCCCATTTGCTGATTCAGATTGCCCCTGTTCTGGGCGTAGTCATAGGTATTGTCTTCCCCCTATTCTACGAATGGTTGATTAAAAATTATTTAGGGGAAAGGCTGGGTTGGCGGTGGTATCCCAATCCGTGGTTGATTCCCAGTTTGATTTTGGTGGGTTTGGGTCTGGGGTTTATGTTTCAGGGCAGTTTGCGCTATCCCAATTTTCGCAAAGTCATCGATACGGACATTGTCAGCCTCCTCACCAATCCCTATACCAATTGTTTACAGGGTTTGCCTGTGCGGGTGCCGGGGGAAATCATCAATTATTCTACGGATGATAATTTTGCAGGGTTTGCCCTGAGATTGGAAGACCAGGGCGCATTGATGTATGTACACTACCTACCTAGTTATGACGATCGTGGTACAAAGATGAGCAAAGTCCTGTATCGGTTGTCCCAACTGCTCGATCGAGCGGTAGTGGTTACGGGTTGGTATCGGCGGGATCACACGCCCATCATTGATTTACATTCCCTGCAACCCCTGCTTAAGGAGGATAGGGAAAATTTACCTGCCATTCGGGGGGCGCACCAATTCTGGAATAATCTGGTCAGTTCTGCCTTGGTGTTGAGTGGGATGTTATTACTGCTGGCTACTTCTCTATTGTTTTAGGATAATTCATTCAGGAGTTGGGAGTAACTCTGGTTCATTTTATCTTGTCCATCTCTTACTCCCCTCGCAGGGGTGGGGGGCAACCCTCGGACAATTGAAAGTGTCTTACTCCATTCTCAGGGTAGGAAAAAATAAATTGCTTACACTGTATTAACTCCCCTCGCCCTGTGGGAGAGGGGTTGGGGGTGAGGGAAAAACCGCCAATTTGAGACTGGGAAAGGAGTAAAATCGACTAACTCAACCCAAATCACCGCCCTCGATCGTATGATGGAAAAAATTTCCAGCGTACAATTGCGGGGGAGTGCATTTACTCTCAATCAAGACTAGCCATTTGCGAAAATTATGCCCATGCTCACAGTTAATCACCTCAGTATTCAATTTCATACCGATTCGGGCATAGTCAAGGCGGTGCAAGATATTTCTTTTACATTGGCACGGGGCGAAACTCTGGGAATTGTGGGCGAGTCTGGCTCAGGCAAATCAGCCACAGCCCTTGCCCTGATGGGACTACTGGCAAAAAATGCCCAAGTTCAAGGAGAAATTCTCCTCAACTTAGATGACCAACCCGTGAATTTATTGGAACTGCAGAGCCATGTGTGGCGCAGACTGCGGGGCGATCGATTGGGGATGATATTTCAAGAACCCATGGCTTCTCTGAATCCTCTGTTCACCTGCGGTCAGCAAATAATGGAAGTGATTATCCATCATCAACCCCATGTCCATGCTCCAGCGGAACTGCGCAGGCAGGCACGGGAGCGGGCGCTCCAACTCTGTCGAGAAGTGCGTTTGCCAGACCCAGAGCAGATTCTCAATAGGTATCCCCACCAGCTATCGGGGGGACAGATTCAACGGATTATGATTGCTTCTGCCATCGCCTGTAATCCAGACCTATTGATTGCTGATGAACCCACCACCGCTTTGGATGTAACCGTGCAAGCTACCATTTTGCAACTCCTCAAAGAGATTCAACGGGAACGACAAATGGCATTGATTTTTATTTCCCATGACTTGGGAGTGATTTCCCAGATTGCCGATCGAGTGTTGATTATGTATCGGGGCGAAGTGGTGGAACAGGGCTTGACTAAAGCAATTTTTGCCCAACCACAACATCCTTATACCAAGGGTTTGATTGCCTGTCGTCCTCAACCAGAGCTGAATTTAGCGATTTTGCCCACAGTTCAGGATTTTATGGAAGAGGTGAATGGAGAGATTGTTGCAAAACATCCCCCAGACCCTGTCTATCGGGGGAGTTCCATGGCAAATAGGAGTGAAGATGAAGTTCCCCTATTGCGAGTGGTGAATTTAACGGTGGATTTTCCTGTGCAGAATGCTTGGGGGATGACGATCGAGCGCAAAGTAGCCGTAGATAATATCAGTTTTGAGGTGTGGGCAGGGGAAACCCTTGGAGTGGTGGGGGAATCGGGCTGTGGCAAAAGTAGTATGGCAAAAGCCATTCTCCAGTTGATTCCCAGTCGCTCTCAAGGCATTTGGTTTGAGGGGACAGACATCACTAAAATGAAAGCACAAGCTCTGCAGAAGGTGCGCAGAGACTTACAAATTATCTTCCAAGACCCCTTTGGTTCCCTTAATCCCCGCATGACAATCGCCCAAATCATTGGTGAGCCGTTAGTGATTCATTCCCACCACATCTATAAGAATAAAACTGACCGTTTAAATAGGGTGCATTATCTATTGGCACGGGTGGGCATTGACCCTCGATCGAGTCATCGTTTCCCCCACGAGTTCTCAGGTGGTCAGCGTCAGCGCATCAGCATTGCCCGCGCCCTTGCCCTCAATCCCAAATTGATTATCGCCGATGAAGCGGTTTCCGCCCTTGATGTTTCCATTCAAGCGCAAGTGTTGAATTTATTGAAAGAGTTACAGGCTGAATTTGCCCTCACCTATATTTTTATCTCCCATGATTTGAGTGTGGTAAAACATATGAGCGATCGAGTGCTGGTGATGAATCAGGGCAAAATAGAAGAAATCAATACCAGTGATCAGATTTATGCCCAGCCCCAGAGTGCCTATACTAAAGAATTATTATCGGCCATTCCCCGCTTGGTAGTTTGAATGTTCATACTTCCATAAAATATGTTCTCATAGATACAGGAAATGATGACCACAGAAATCATCACCAGTGTTCACAACCCCTTAGTGAAACGATGGCGACAACTGGGCAAGAGTAGTAAACAGCGTCATTTAGAACAGTCTTTCTTGGTGGAAGGAACCCACTCTCTGATGGAAGCCTTGAGGTGTGCATCTGCCTTGGAAGTGGTGGGAGCCACTGCAGACTGGCAAGCCAAGCATCCCGAATTGGTGCAGGAAATTTACTGTCAAGGTCTGCGCTTGATTACCCTCAGTCCCCCCGTTGTGGCATCCATTGCTACGCAAGTTCAGCCCGATGGAGTGGTGGCGATCGCCCCCATGCGATTCATTCCGCCTCAAATCACCAGTTTTGCGGTTGCCCTGTGGTACATTCAAGACCCCGGCAATATGGGCACTTTGATCCGCTCAGGGGTGGCGGCGGGCATTGATGGTCTGATTATCAGTGGCAACAGCGTAGATGTAACCAATCCCAAAATTATTCGCGCGACGGCGGGGCAGTGGTGGCGCTGTCCCATGCACATTACCGATAATTTTGTCCTTGCACTGCAAACCTATCAACAGCAGGGCTTGCAAATTGTGGCGACTAGGGCTGGGGCGAATCGATCGTTGTGGCAGTGGGATTTTACCCAACCGACTATTTTATTACTGGGCAATGAGGGCAATGGTCTGAGTCCCGAACTAGAGCAGTTGGCGGATGTCTGCGTGGCTGTGCCTGTGCAGTCTGCGGTGGAATCGTTAAATGTGGCGATCGTGGGGGCTTTGCTGATGTATGAGGTATTGCGCCAGCGTCGTCAGGGGGAGGCATAGAGAAAAGGGGTGGGATCGATGGGTTCGCCGTTGCGGCGCACCTCAAAATGTAAGTGAGGACCTGTGGAAAAACCCGTCGAGCCGACGGCGGCAATCACTTGGCTTTTTTGTACCGTTTGCCCTTGGGTTACATATAACTCGTTACAGTGTCCGTAGAGGGTACTCAACTGATTCCCGTGATCAATGACCACCGCATAACCATAACCGCCATACCATTCCGCCACAATCACCGTACCCGCATCGGCGGCATAGATAGGAGTGCCCGTATCCGCGGCAAAATCTATACCTGTGTGAAACTTTTCGTAACCCAAAATGGGATGAATCCGCCAACCGTAGGGACTACTTACCGTGCCGTGGGTAGGAAATTGCATAATCCCTGTACCGAGGACGGGACCACCCGATCGAGCGCTGATCAGTTGTTGCAATCTTTGGGAGTCCTGTAATAATCTTTGCTCAGCTATTTCTAAACTTTGACGGTCACTTTTAATTTTGGCAATCACTTGGCTTTGGCGCACCACCTCCCCCGCAATTTGCGCCTTTTGACTGTGCAGTTTTTGCCGTAATAGCTCCACTTCGTTGGCTTGAGCCAGTACCAGTTGTTGGCGCTGGGCTACTCGATCGTAACTCTGTTTGAGATTGGTCAATAATTCTCGATCGTGGGCATAGATGCGTTGGATTTGGCGACGGCGGTCATTAAATTGGCGCAAATTAGCACTAGAAAGCAGGGACACCCACCACCGCTGTTGGGGTTGTCTGCCCAAATAGCGCAGGCGCGCCCGTGTCGCTTGCCGTTGTCGATCGAGGTTGGCTTGGGTCAACTGCAATTGTTTCTGCAAATCTTGGAGGGCTTGCTGGGCAAGTTTCAGGCTAGTTTCGGTGGCCCTAATTTGTTGTTCCGTTACCCGTAAATTTTGGCGCAAAGATTCTAAGTGTGCTTCGGCGGGGCGTTCCATATTTTCTAACACCCGTTTGCGGCGCTGGACCAACTCCTGTTGTTGTTGCAACCACTGTTGATAATTGTGTAAATTTTGCCCCCAAGCGGGGTTGATGTCCATTCCCCACAGCAATAATATCAGAACCACGATCGAGCACCACTTAGCCATAGGACAGGGTTTTGCTTTGCCTGACCCATATTAGCGCAGGAGTGGGGGATTCCCCTACTTTGCCCTCACCCCCAGCCCCTGGGAGGGGAGTAAAAATATCCCTTGCTCACCCCTACAGGTTCACCAAACCATGTTGCAAGGCATAGCGTACCAATTCTGTCCGACTACTGGTTCCCGTTTTCGTAAACAGGCGACTCACATACTTTTCCACATTGCGAATAGTAGTGCCCTGTTGCTTGGCGATTTCTTTGTTCATCAGCCCCGCCACCACCAGTTCCAATACACTTTGCTCTCGGGGTGTAAATTCTATTTTGATGGGCGCAGGCACAGTTTGCAGAGCCGATCGCTGTTGCAATAGGGTTTTAATTTCCGCAATTTGTCCCGCCAGATCGCCCGCCTGTTCCTGGTGAGGTAAGCGCTTGGCAATTAAATTTTCGGCGATCGCCACCAATTCGTCAGGGTCAAAGGGTTTGGGTAGATAGGCATCACAGCCTGCATTGTAACCCTGAATACGATCGGTGGTCATACCCTTGGCAGTTAAAAAAATTACGGGTAGGTGGGCACAACGGGGATTGTCCCGCAGTTGCTTGAGAAAGGCATAGCCGTCCTCTTGGGGCATCATCACATCGGTAATTACTAAATCAGGGATCGATCGGTCCAGTATTTGCCATGCCTCTTTGGGATTTGCCGCCGTCCACACCGTAAATTCTGCGTCTTCTAGGTAAGTTTTCACCGCTAAACGCAGACTGGGTTCATCATCAACTAAAAGCACGGTGGGCTGGAGCATAACAATTACCGAGGGAGCTTGGGGGTGAATGTATTATAGACTTTCGCCTCAAACTATTCATACCCCCGCCCAACCCCTAATCGTCGTCTCTCCTCTCTTCCCTAACAATCAATCCCGTATCAACTTCTACATAAGTTTTGATTCTTCTGCCGTTGGGATTGGTCAATTTGATCTCACACACCAAACGCCCCCTTTCCCAATCAATATCCACTTCCCTGATTCTGCCCCCGTAGCGATTGTGGGCGGACCGTAAACAACCCATCACTTGTTCTAGGGAGGCGGACTCGTGCCTATCGGCAAACGCGGGGCTAAAAGCCACAAAGTTGGTCAAAGCGAGGACAACCAAAATGACAAATTTCATATTTTGGACATAAGGTACAGTTCAGCCATAGAGACTAGCGCACCAATGCTCAAGTTCCTTTGAGGTCAGGGCAAAATCCAGAATGTTTGCCATTAGTAAAAGACTAGCGGACAATAATTCTGTATGGCATGACATGGTTTGTGTAATCCCTTGCAATGCTTATGTAATGCTCTACAATGTTATTGCATTAGGTTACATTGCTTGTGTATGGCATGACATTGTTAATAGCACCATCTACAACACTTCTGTATCAGCCTACATTGCTTCATGCACAGCTTAACATCTTGTTGTCAGGGTCAACAGAGTTATAGTATTACATTCATTAACCCTTGCATACCCTCAAATTGGCAGTTTGTCCCTCACCCCCAGCCCCTCTCCCACAGGGCGAGGGGAATCAAGTATTTCCACTAAGTAAATACCCTCAAAAGTGATGAGCGATGGCATCTTCTAAACGATCGATCGACAATTTAATAAAATCTGCTTCTAGTTCAGTACCTACGAAATACCGCCCCAATTTAAGCGCCGCTACACCCGTAGTACCGCTTCCCAAAAACGGATCAAATACCCAATGACCGGGGGCAGTGCAGGCGGAAATAATCCGTTCCAAGAGCGCCAGAGGCTTTTGGGTGGGATGCTTGCCCAACTTTTTTTCCTGACTGGTGGGGGCGGGGATCGTCCACAGGGATTTCATTTGTTTACCGTGATTGGCGGTCTTGAGTAGGTCATAGTTAAACAGATGTTTAGCTTTGGGATGTTTCACCGCCCAAATAATCGTTTCTGTGGCATGGGTAAAGTAGCGACAGGATAGGTTGGGGGGCGGATTCGGCTTTTCCCATGTGATGTCGTTGAGGATTTTCATGCCCAGTTGTTGCATGGCAAACCCGACGGAATGAATACCGTGATGGGTCCCCGACACCCACAGGGAGCCGTTTGGTTTGAGTAATTTTTGACAGCGGGACAGCCACGCCAAGTTAAATTCGTGGTTGGCATTCACGCCCAGAGATTTGTCCCATGCCCCCTTGTCCACCGTCGCCATTTTGCCCCCCTGACAAGTAATGCCCCCATTGGATAAAAAATAGGGCGGGTCAGCAAAAATCAGATCAAATATCCCCTCTGGATAAAGGCGCATCACCTGATCCATAAACTCCAGACAATCGGCGTGGTACAGCCACACCCCTACATCCTGCCTGCTATACACACAGCGGTTAGGCGCTAAGGATGAGGGTTGCAGATGGACTAGGGGAAAGGGATACATCTACCTGTATTGGACAACTTTGGTGGGCGGTGCGCCTGTTTGCACGATCGGGGTGGTGGGGTCGCGCACATCCAAATAGATAATGGGGCGACCGTTGATGGTTTGGGGTAGCGCCCGTAAACCCGCCAGTGCCTGCAACTGTTGAGGGAATAGCTCGGAACGATAACTGCCACAATGGACTAAGCCTAATTCTGTGGATAGGGTAAGTTCAGGAAACTGCCGGGCATCGATTTGCCTGATACCCACGGGGCTGGACTCTAACTGCTGATACAACAATGTCCATGATGGTATGGCTCGATCGCGGGGTTCCAAGACGGTCAGCTTGGGTTGGGGCATGGTGGGCGGATAACTGGTTTGGGGCATCCATACCCCTTCCCTGTCCAAAAAGCCAATTTGTCCCCGGCGGCTGGCAATGGCAACGGGGGTGCGTTCCTTGACCTCGATGGTCACTTGGGCGGGCAAGACGCGACGGGAAACTACCACTTGATATACAGGACTGACGGTTTGGATATGACGGGCGATGGCTTCAGGCTCGATCTGAAAAATGGATTGGGGATATTTAATGGGAGCGACTTTTTGTAAACTGGCTGAGGGGATATAGCGATTGCCTACAATCACGATTTGTGCTTCACTGCGGATGTGCCATTCCTGCCCCATGGCGATCCACAGGGAACAGGCGGTAGCGCCACTGACTGCCAGAAATTGCCAGATAGCACAGAAAATTTTGATCTGCCTCTGTTGGCGAATGGCTTGACGGCGTTTACTAAAATCTTGCATGGGCAAAATATAGCATGGTTGAGGCGGGCTACTCCTTTCCCACTCTCAAATTGGCAGTTTTCCCCTCTCCCAAAGGGGAAGGGGGTAAGGCTTAGCACCTGAAATTGCTTAGAATGAATGTGGACTGATTTGCCAATTGCCCATGTTACCCTCTGGACTAGCCATCAATGACTGCCTCACGGTCTATCGCTTACCTGTTCTCAGGGATAATTACATTTTTGTCCTGCACGATCGGGTTTTACAGGTGTCGGCTGTGGTTGATCCTGCCGTAGCCCAGCCAGTGATTGACCTGTTAACCGTTTTAGATGCACCCCTAGTTGCCATTTTCAATACCCATCACCACCATGACCATGTGGGCGGTAATCAGGAGTTGGTCGCCCGCTATCCCGCTACGGTGGTCTATGGCGGTAGCCGCGATCGCGGCAGGATTCCTTATCAACAGCAATTTTTAGAGCATGGCGATCGGGTGCCATTTGGCAGTACATCGATCGAGGTGCTATTTCTTCCGGGGCATACCAAAGCACACATTGCCTATTGGCTACCCACCACTGGCGATCTGTTTTGTGGCGATACTTTGTTTGGGTGTGGCTGTGGCAGGATTTTTGATGGTACGCCCACCGACTTTTTCCACTCTTTGCAGAGGTTGCGCCAGTTACCCCCTGAGACCAGGGTGTGGTGCGCCCATGAATATACAGAAAAAAATATCAGGTTTGCTTTGACCATCGAACCCGATAATCCCCATCTGCTCGATCGATTACAAAAGTTGCAACCGCCTACCATTCCCACCTCGATCGGGCTAGAAAAATTAACTAATCCGTTTTTGCGTTGGGATGCTGATGCTATTCAAGCGCGCCTGCACCAGACCGATCCCCTGAAAGTGTTTACGAAGTTAAGAGGTATGCGTGATCTGTACTAGGCTTGTGGGGATAGATATGACAGTAGAGAAACATCTTAGGACGCATTAAAAAATTTGCAACTTTTCCCTCACCCCCAGCCCCTCTCCCAAAGGGCGAGGGGAGTATAGCGATTCAATTTCCGTTTACACAGCAATCAATTTTTCACGACTGATATTTTGCAGGATGCTTATTTTTCCCATCCTTTGAAACTCCTTACTACTTTTGTCTGCAAGATGTAGAACCCAAGGTAACCGACAGGACTGAAATCCACTAGCAGGGTGTAATCTACTCAGATGATAAGTCTGCAAAGCTAGTAACTCTAAGGAAGTTTGACCATATTCATGAACTACGGTGAGAGGTCTCACACTGCCTATGGACTTGTTGATTGGTTGGCTGGTTACTAGAGTAAATGAATTTTCTTTGGGAGTGAAAATCACCGTGCCTAAACTTGCATCACCGTATTCTATTTCTCCATTACTTTTGCTAATTTCTTTGCCCATTCTTCCCGCACCACTTTTACGAACTCCTACCACATCTACGCCGATGTTCTTTTTTTCCAGTTCTGTTATAGTTTGCTGAAATTCTCCCTCCTGCACCAGTCCATCTCTCATTAAAAGTAGCTTTTGGGGGTAGCGCCCACATTTTTGATAGAACCTAAGCACTAGCTTAGATACAGTTTGCCAAATTGCCTTGCCAGAAAAAGTCTCTCCCCTTTGGACATCTGGCAGTTCCCAACCTAAACTCTGTCCATCAGCAAGCACGGCAAAGGCAGAAGTGCCATAGTAAAGTTCACGATTAGTGCCCGTATCAAAACCAATGATTAAATCAGCGCTGTCAGGATGATCTAAAGGTTGCAGTTGCACGGGTTGCCAACCAGCTTTACACAAAAGACCCAAGACCACATTCAGAGCTTTGTTATCATCTGCCTTTGGTAGAGGCACAATAAATTGGGTAGCTATTCCTGCCTGAAGCGCTTGCTCTCGGATTTTTTGTTTGCGTTCATTAGCAGACCAAGGCATAACCACTAAAATTGTCTTGACACCTTCATTAGACCAGTTTTGCCAGAACATTTGTTGGTCTAGTTCATTGTCAGGCAAATCTTGACCTGTGCGGTAAGAATTTATATCTATATTGGTGTTAGTTTTCTTAGCAATTTTTGACAGACATTCACGCACTTTTTGCGGATACTTGCGACTCTCATCATAAAGGTTCAGACAGCCAAACTTGGTTTCCCCTATTCTAGCACAGCCCTTATATCGTACTTTTGCCACCTTATCTACTTCTTGATTATTGAATGCCAATAACTTCGCCGACGGCATAATATATCCATTTAAGGTTAAGGGTTGCACTTCTTGAGAAACTCTATAAAGCCTTTCAGCAATTGTTTTTGCCGTCTTTTGAGCTTCCTGTAATCGAACATTCAAAGTTTTCTTAATATATTTAAATACACCTGTGATATTCACATCTTGTTTGCCACTTTCAGCAATGTTAGCTAACATTTCCATAGTTAAACTTGGGGATAATCTCTTTGAGAGGTGCACTGAATCTCTACCTTTGAATTCATTTGGTTTGCGAATAAAAACCACATAGGAACTATTGATTTCTTCTTCCGTAGCTCCCTCCCTACGGTGATAATCTGCCACGCTAATACCGAGTTCCTCTATGAAAACTTCTTGTGGCGATCGACCCACCAGTCCTTTGTACTGCCAAAAAAGATACTTATTGTTTTTATCTTTGTATGTGTTGCGTACATAACTAATGGGAATATCTGGGTATTCTTCTAACCATTGATGAAGTGTCCACGGGGTATAAAAGCGATGGTGTATATCAATTTCTAGGTAAAGGTTTCCATCCGCATCTATAGCAATATCTATTCGCCTACCACGATGGATTTCCCAGCCATTTCCACATTTCTCCACACCCTCTTGACTGGTAATCCACCAAATCAATCCGCCTTCAGTAGCTCTCTCAATTTCTGTTTTGTTAAAAACCCTTTTTAGCTCTTTCTCTAAAAACTTACGCTCATAGGTTTCTAAGGCTCTTCTTTCATAAGTGTTTGCGCAATCTAGAGTTTTCGTCCCTACCCTTGTCAACTCCCACTTATCACTTGTCATTGTTTCGGGACTGACTTCTTCCTTGGCGATGATCTGACTACCTAGGCTGACAGCAGTAACACCTAGTTTGTAGCAAACCTTGGCAATTTCTTTTTGTTCTTTTCCTAGTTCTGGATTTTCCGTAAATCTACATTCATATACATAAACTGTCAGGTCTCTTTCAGTGAATTGCTTGACATGAAAGCGGTTAAGAATGACTGAGGTGGATGGAAAATTTATCATGCAATTCAGACAGGGGGCAGGTTGTGATGGTAGGAAATTGTACCAAAATTCAGTGATCCCACATACCTATTTAGCAGACGGGGTTGCGATCGATCCGCGTCTAAAGGATGTTTAGCTAATTCACTGATGGATAACTGTTTTAGAGGATGCACCCAGTCAGGGGCGATTTCTTGCAATGGCAGTAACACAAAGGCTCGATCGTGCATTCTGGGGTGGGGCACGGTTAAGCATTCGCTGTGTACAATCAAATCATCAAATAGGAGAATGTCCAAGTCGAGGGTGCGGGCTGACCAGAGTTGACGGCGCTCCCGCCCAAATTTTTGCTCTGTTGCCAACAGGGTAGTCAGGAGAGTTTCGGGGTCAAGGGTGGTGGTGAGAATGGCGCAACCATTGATGTAATCGGGCTGAGGCGGGCTATCTTCTGCCACGATCGCCTTGGTGATATACCAACGGGAACATTTGTTGACGGAAATCGCAGGTAACCGATGTAAATAACTAACCGCTGTCCGCACTATAGTCAAAGAGGCTCCTAAATTACTGCCTATACTGATCGCTACTAAATGCACTAATGGTTCAAATCACTAAATAACTCCTAGTAAACTACCCCACGCATAAATGCGGGGGCTTTTGGTAGCCCTGCAGTTGGCAAGCCAACCATGAACCTCTAGGCTGGTTTACAGTCAGCCCCAATAGCGCAATTACATTCGCACCGTTAAAATCTGCATCGCCTTCCCAACCACAATAGCCACATCTAAAAACTTTGCCCTGTCTATAGGATTCACCTTTG
>Ga0272446_1005240_pt1 | contig 14482 bp, 10 predicted proteins | sample YNPCB0061_FD_194587 | JGI IMG/M metagenome (GOLD analysis project Ga0272446, IMG submission 194587) | Hot spring microbial mat communities from Yellowstone National Park, WY, United States - YNP-CB-006-1 | ecosystem: Environmental > Aquatic > Thermal springs > Hot (42-90C) > Sediment | place...
GTATCCGGGCTCAATCTGACGGGCATTTTCCTCCAGGGTAATGTCAGGGTTCCTCTCCTTGTTACTGAGAATCCAGGATTCCCGCTCGGTCACACACTCCGACCGAAATTCACTGGTGACAAGCTCATAACCCCAATCTCGAAAAGCCCCTTCGGTGTACTTCATAATGTTGCCCTTGTGCACCAGAGTTACCATTTGTTTGGCCTTGGGCAGTCGCAGGGCATGTTTCATGGCGCGGCGCACCAATCGCTGGGAGCCAGCCTTACTAATTGGCTTGATCCCTATCCCCGCGTCAAGGGGAATGCGCTTTTTGCCGTGCTCTGGCGTCGCGGGAATCAGATCTTCGTTCAGCAGCTTAATCAGGCGATCGCAGAGTTCCGTGCCCTGCCGCCACTCAATTCCCAGATAGATATCCTCTGTATTTTCTCGATAGATGATGACATCTAGCTTTTCAGGAGTTTTGTGGTTGGAGGGCGTGCCAGGGTAATATTTGCAGGGGCGCACACAGGCGTAGAGGTCAAAAATTTGACGCAACGCCACATTGAGCGAGCGAATGCCACCACCAATAGGGGTCGTCAGGGGGCCCTTAATGGCCACACCATACTCGCGAATGGCGGTGAGGCTATCCTCTGGCAAATATTGATAGGTGCCGTAGAGATCACAGGCTTCATCGCCCACGTAGATCTTAAACCAAGTGATTTTTCGCTGGCCGCCATAGGCTTTTTCAACAGCCGCATCGAATACTTTCTGGGAAGCGGGCCACAGATCCACACCCGTCCCATCGCCACGAATAAACGGAATGATTGGGTTGTCAGGAACAATAGGCTCCCCATTCTCGAATGTGATCGCTTCACCTTCAGTCGGCGGGGTAATTTTGTCGTACATCCCTCTAAATACTCCCAATCGCAAGCTGTTATTTTGTTTGATGCAATTCCCGCGAGCCGCATCAGCCCCGGCGAAGTCGCCTCAGTGGCAGTAAAATACTACAGCCGAACTCTGCAAAATGTAACCCAACACTCAATTTCTCCCAGGTTGAGATGCCATACATACACCATCATCGCGAACAGTCCTTTTGGGAGAAAGCGTGACCTGCCACCCAACTTACCTTGAGGAGCATGGATTCAATCAACAGCAAACCGAGGATGACCTCACAAAGCCTCAGGCACCCCGCAACTCTTTCTCCGTCTCTTTTGTGTCTCTGTGGTGAAGGTTTGGGTGATCAAACCCTAGTGCCTTCGTAAGGGCCACGCTCACCCAGCGCGATCGCAATTTTGGCAATTGGGAATCAAATCCCTACAAATTCCGTCACAATAGGCATAATCTTCAACTTTCTTCATGTGCCCATGCGCTGGCTGTCCGACCAAGTACAGGAAATCTTCAGTGAAATCGGCGGCGTCTTCCTCGCTCCCATGTTTGAGATTGGAGGCAATCGCTACTCCCTCAGCCTGATTCTGACCCTGGTCGTCATTACGGTGGCCGTATTTTGGGTTTCACGGGCCGTTAGCAACTGGATCAAACGTGGGCTACTGGTGAAAATGGGGTTTGATCGGGGCAGCCGCGAAGTGGTTGCAGCCTTCATTCGCTATTCCCTTACCGTGATCGGTTTTTTAGTCGTTTTGCAAACCGCCGGGGTTAACCTCAGCTCTCTCACTTTATTTGCCGGGGTTTTGGGGATTGGGATTGGTTTTGGGTTACAGAACCTGGCCAGCAATTTTATTAGCGGCATCACTCTATTAATTGAGCAACCCATCCGCGTTGGCGATTTTGTTGAAGTCGATAACCTCCTTGGCACCGTCGAGAATATCTCAATTCGCTCTACTACCGTGCGGACGCTCGATGCCGTTTCGGTGATTGTTCCTAATATTCGGTTTGTAGAAAATAATGTGATTAACTGGAGTCACCGTGACTCCCGTTGTCGTATCCATATCCCTGTGGGGGTTGCCTACGGCAGTGACCCTTTGCTGGTGTCTGAGGCGCTGCTGGATGCGGCCCGCAAAAGCTCACGGGTATTAACCGATCCGGCACCTCGTGTTTGGCTACGCCGCTTTGGTGAGAGTGCCCTTGAGTTTGAGCTGCTGATTTGGATTGACCAGCCCGCCGAAAGTGAACCCATTAAGAGTGGATTGAATTTTTTGATCGAACGAGAATTTCGCCAAAAGGGGATTGAAATTCCCTTTCCTCAGAGGGATTTACATATTCGCAATCTCCACGAGGTGCTTCCTCGCTTCCAGCCAGCGCCAGAACACCTGAATGGCAGCAAGATGCTGGAAAGAGACAGCAGCAGTGAGCCAGGAGAGGCCCGGCGATCGCCCCCCACCTTGCCCAATAATGCGACCCTGCGCGAATTGCTACGCCGCATCTCCTACTTTGAGGCCTGCAGTGATGAGGAACTGCTTCAACTGATTGAATATGGCTATCGGCAACTCTACCCTGCAGAGCAAATTGTCTGTGAGGAAGGCACTCCTGGCGAGGCGTTCTACATTATTCTCAAAGGCTCGGTCGAAATCTTTTCTCGTCGAGTCGAGCAGTACATCGCCACCCTGAATGAGGGCGAGTTCTTTGGAGAGATGTCCCTCTTGATGGGTATTCCCCGCTCTGCTACAGTGCGCACCCTGGAAGAAACGGTTTTATTTGTAATTGAGCGCAATGATTTGCAACGGCTACTCAATGCCCATCAGGGATTGGCCGACCAGATCGCCCGCCAATTGATGGAGCGCCAGCAAACGCTCAAAGATATGGGGATTCTCTCTGAACTTTCTGATGAAACGCCCATTGTCCGAATTCGAAAACGTTTGCAGACCCTCTTCGGCATCTAAAGTACTGGCATCTCAAATACTGATTTGAGACTCCGTCTAGCTTGAGATCGGTTGTTCCTCTAGACAACACGTTCGGCCTAAGCTGGGATAAGGTCTAGAGGGATTTTATTGGGCGTTTCTATGTCTACCAGTGCTAATTTTGACCTGGCTCCCCTGATTGATCACTCCCTGCTGTATCCAACAGCAACTCCAGAGCAAGTGGAGCAGTGGTGTGAAGATGCGGATCGGTTTCATTTTGCCGCCGTTTGCATTCAACCCGTCTACGTGCGGCAGGCCGTCAGCCTACTGCACAATCGCAAACCTAAAGTGTGTACCGTGATTGGGTTTCCCTACGGAGCGACAACCCCTGCCACCAAACTCTATGAGGCCCAGGAAGCCGCAGAAAATGGCGCAGCAGAGCTAGATGTGGTGATCAACATTGGCTGGCTCAAAGCTGGCAAAGTCGATGAAGTGCATCAAGAAATCGCTGAAATTCGAGAAGCTACGGGTCAGGTTGTCAAAGCGATTCTAGAAATGGCCCTTTTAACCGAAGCAGAGAAACGCCTGGCAGCCGAAATCTGTATGGATGCTGGGGTGAGCTTTTTGAAAACTAGCACGGGCTTGTTTGGGGGCGCTACTGTTGCGGATGTCCGCTTGCTGAAGGAAATCGCTAAAGATCGGGTGGGGATTAAAGCCGCTGGTGGCATTCGCACGGCAGCTCAGGCGGTAGAACTGGTGCTGGCAGGTGCTACCCGGCTGGGCACTTCTCGCGGAGTCGAGTTGCTGCGCGAGCGGGAGCAAATGGCAGAGGTAGGGCCGTAGCTCTAGGGATTTTGCCTTAGGGGTAGCAGCCTATGGTGCTTAAAGCAAGGAACTCAACATTCAAACCTTACCCAAATGTCTCGTACTTACAAAGCAACTGGCATTAATCTCAAGGCCGTGCCCCTGGGCGAGTCGGATCGGCTAGTGACGATCCTGACTCAGGAGTATGGACTGGTGCGCGTTGTGGCCATGGGTGCCCGCAAACCCAGCTCGCATTTAGGAGGACGCAGTGGGCTATTTGTTGTGAATCACTTGCTGATTGCCAAAGGGCGATCGCTGGATAAGCTCACCCAGGCCGAGACTCTGGCATCTTTCCCAAAACTGGCTCAGGATCTGGGCAAACTGGCCGCTGCCCATTACCTGGCTGAGTTAGTGTTATGTCAGGCATTAAGTGACCAACCCCAAGAGGAGTTGTTTTTTCTCTTACGGGAACAGTTGCATCAACTGGAGCAGTCGGATCGGGTAGAAATTCTGCCGCTCCTCACTCGTAGTGTGTTTCAACTTCTGGTCACAGCAGGCATTGCGCCCCAGGTTCATCGCTGTTGCCTGACGCAGCAGCCAATCACGCCCAACTTCAGCGAACCGAACTGGCGGATTGGATTCAGTATTCCCGCTGGCGGAATCTGCACCCTATCGGCGCTGGAGGGGTTGCGCCAGAAAGCACCGGCAAACTCTCCCAGTTCTAAACAAGAAGGCATTAACAGTTTAGGATCTCAATCCCACCATCACCCTCCAGTCACTTCTCTGCATCGAACCATCACAGCGACCCAACTCGCTTTTTTGCAAGCCTTAACCCAAGCTGAACCATCTCAGGGTGAAAATTCACAAAATTTAGGCAGAAACTTTTTAACTAAACCATCTACGCTAGAGAATGAGTGGCTGTCCGTTGAGCGCATCTTACGTCAGTATGCCAATTACCACTTTGATCGCTCAATTCGTTCGGCTGCACTGATTGATACCTGCTTTCCGTCTTAATCCGTAGCGATTTCCTGATTTACTATGCCCCGATCGACTCCACCTGATTCTCAAGTGCCACTTCCCCCTTCCCAAAAGCGCACCCAAACAAGGGAAAATAGCGTTAAGTGGAGTGGTTTAGAGATGAATGGAAAGGGCGGTGGCTCTGTGCCGCAAACCCCTTTGGGGCCTGAAGCAAGACAGTGCGATCGCTCCGTGAATCCGACTTTGAATCAGTCCCTACTGGCCGCTGATCGTTTGGCCGATGAGGAGTTTCCCCCATCCATGTTTCGTGAAGAAGAATCCCATAATGTCATTCCATCTTCGACTCCAGCAATGTCGGCGATACAGCCAAGGGGCGATAGTTTATCAACGGGGGCGGAGGCAGAACTGGGTGTAGGTTCCCCCCATACACCTCCCCTAGAGTCACCCCTTCCCCCAAAAGATTCTGTTCAGGAAGAAAACACTGGCTTTCTTCCTGTTCTACAAAACCTAAATTTTTTAACCCTCTGGAGTGGGCAAGTTTTTTCCCAGTTGGCCGATAAAGTGTATCTGGTACTGATGATTGCGATCATCGCCAGTCATTTTCAAGCCGAGGGACAAACCATTAGCGGATGGGTGTCGTCGATTATGATTGCTTCTACGATTCCAGCAGTGCTGTTTGGTTCGGTGGCTGGGGTCTTTGTCGATCGCTGGCCTAAAAAGGCCGTGTTAACGGCCACCAACCTGTTACGAGGCGGGCTGGTATTTGCTCTGCCCCTATTGCTATGGGCCTCTCAAGACTTTGCTCCGATTTATGGGTTACCCCTGGGGTTTATCGTGCTTTTAGGCACAACCTTCCTGGTTTCTACCCTGACCCAATTCTTTGCTCCTGCCGAGCAATCCGCGATCCCCTTAATTGTCGAGCGCCAGCATTTGTTATCGGCTAACTCGCTCTACACCACCACAATGATGGCATCTGTCATTGTTGGCTTTGCCCTGGGTGAACCACTCCTGGCCTTGGCAGACCAGGTTTTATCCTGGGTCGGTTGGTCCGTGCCGGATTTGGGTAAGGAACTGCTAGTGGGTAGTGGCTACACCATTGCAGGCATGGTGTTGTTGTTACTCAAAACTCAAGAGACTATCCCTGGCTCTCAAGCAGCGAATACGTCCGAACCTCATCCCCATGTTTTTCAAGATATTTGGGATGGGCTTTGCTATTTGCGCCAGCAGCGTCGAGTGCGGAGTGCCATGCTGCAATTGGGCATTCTGTTTTCGGTCTTTGCCTCGCTGGCAGTGCTGTCTGTGCGTTTGGCAGAAGTGATGCCGGCTGTTAAATCTTCTCAGTTTGGGTTTTTGCTGGCCGCTGGAGGGGTTGGCATGGCCTTGGGAGCAGCTTGTCTAGGGCAATTTGGGCAAAACTTCAGCCATCGTCGTCTCAGTTTAGCGGGTTCGATTGGCATGGCCGCCGCCCTCTTGGGGCTGTCAATTTTTACCCAACAGCTCTTGCCTGTTTTGGGGTTGTTAGTATTGCTAGGCTTTTTTGGAGCGATCGTTGGGGTGCCCATGCAGACTACGATTCAAGAAGAAACCCCGGAGGAGATGCGCGGTAAAGTTTTTGGTTTGCAAAATAATGCGATTAACATTGCCCTTAGTCTTCCCCTGGCGGTAACGGGCTTAGCCGAAACCTTTTTGGGGTTGCGCGTGGTATTTTTGGGGCTGTCAGCGGTGGTAATGGTCGGAGGGATCGTTACCTGCTATATTTCCGGTACAGGCGGATCCTCCATCGGTAATTAAGTCTGATTCAGGGCGTTTCCGTTGCAGCAGGTTTGCTGAAGGGCAAATTCTGCATCCGCTCTTAATATCAATGTTTTACATACAGGTTTTGAATGCATATTGCATGGCTGGGTAAGAAATCTCCTTTCTGCGGCAATGTCACTTATAGCCGTGAAGCCACTAACGCCCTGCGAGAGCGTGGGCACCAGGTGAGTTTTTTCCATTTTGCCCAAGAAGAAGCTGCTCCTGATAACTGGCCGGATTTCCAAGAATTTTCTCTGCCTTTTCTTTATAAGTCTCAGATTTACACGATTCCCACCCTGCGATCGCGCAAGGTGCTCGAACAATCCCTAAGAGAGTTGCATCCCAAACCCGATCTGGTACATGCATCACTCACCCTCTCGACCCTTGATTTTTCTTTGCCGGAGATTTGCCAGGAGCTAGGGCTACCCTTGGTCGCCACCTTTCACCCCGCCTTTGACCACAAGCTGCGTAATCTCTCCTCCAGTACACAATACCTGACCTACCAGCTCTATGCCCCGTCTTTGGCCAAGTATGACCGGGTCATTGTGTTTTCTCGCCTGCAACGCCGCTTGCTGGTGCGGTTAGGGGTACCTGCCAGTCGGGTCGCCGTCATTCCCAATGGGGTTGATGTGCAAAAATACGCTCCCGGCCCCTCTGACTTTAAGGCTGAAATTGGGGCGGAGCGGGTCTTTTTATACCAAGGAAGAATTTCTCCTGAGAAAAATGTAGAATCTTTGCTGAAAGCCTGGAAGCATTGCCGTATGGGGCCACGGTCGAAACTGGTGATTGTTGGTAACCACGGTAATCTGGCTTCTTCCCTGATGCCCTTCTACGGTGCAGAGCATGGCATTCTGTGGATGGGTTTCATTGCCGATGAGCAACGGCGGATTGAAATTCTCCGGGGTTCTGATGTGTTTGTCCTGCCTTCTCTAGTGGAGGGGCTTTCTCTTTCACTGTTAGAGGCAATGGCCTGTGGAGTGGCCTGCGTGGCCACAGATGCCGGAGCCGATGGCGAGGTGTTGGAGCAGTCGGCAGGGGTGATTCTGAAAACCCAGAGCGTCTCAACCCAGCTTAAGGTGCTGCTGCCCCAACTGCGAGATCATCCAGAATGGGTCCAATTGCTGGGTCAGAATGCTCGACGGCGCGTCGAAGAACGTTACACGCTGAGCGACAACATCACTCGGCTCGAGGCACTCTATGCCGAGATTTGCGACGGGCGTGAAGAGGTTGCCTACCAGAGTAGAAGTATAGTTAGTCGCGTCTTTGGAGGCTGAGGAGATGGACTTAACGGATCTGGCGTTTACCTCGGCCCTGGAGCAAGCCGAAATGATTCGCCGCCGCGAAATTTCGCCCCTTGAGTTGACGGAACTGTATTTGCAGCGCATTGCGCAGTTTAATCCCCAACTGGGCTGTTATGTGCATGTGGCGGCAGAGGTTGCGATCGCCGATGCAACAGCGAAGACGGAAGCGCTAACCCATACCTCTGACTTGCCTCCTTTTTATGGAGTTCCTATTCCAATTAAAGATCTCGACCCCGTTGCGGGAATGCCCTGTAGTTACGGCTTGAGTATTCTCAAGAATCGGATTGCGGCAGCCGATAATGGTGTAGTGCGGCGGGTAAAACAGGCTGGGTTTGTGATCTTGGGGAAAACGGCTACTTCAGAAGTCGGAACCCTTCCCTACACGGAGAACAATGGCTTTTTGCCCGTCCGCAACCCCTGGAATTTGGATTACACACCCGGTGGGTCGAGTGGGGGAGCAGCGGCAGCTCTCGCCGCTGGCCTATGCCCTATTGCCCAAGGTTCGGATGGAGGTGGTTCGATTCGGGGGCCAGCCTTTTGCTGTGGGCTGGTGGGTATCAAGCCTTCTCGAGGGCGAGTAACCCATGCACCCTATGGCGATCGCCTCAGTGGTGCTGCGATTGAGGGACCTTTGGGGCGATCTGTCGCAGATGCAGCCGCCCTGCTTGATGTTTTGTCTGGCTATGAACCAGGGGATCCCTATTGGTTGCCCGACCCAGAACCCTCCTTTCTGCGCTCCGCTCAAACTCCGCCCCCATGCCTGCGGATTGGCTTTTCGACAACGATTGAGCCGGTCGGTGCAGCCGATCCAATCTGTCAACAGGCTGTACTAGATACAGTCAGACAGCTAGAAACCCTGGGACATCAGGTTGAATCTGCTCCCAGAATGGATTTTAGTGAGCTGATTGATCCCTTTATCATCGTTTTTCAAGCCGTCTTGGCCGAAGCGGGGGTTCCCCCCTTTTTTCTGAACAAGATGAACCGCTGGTGGTGGGTAAAGGCTCAACTCTGTTCTAGCGGCAAATATCTGCGGGCAGTGGCTAAAATGCAGTGCGTCGCCCGCCAAATTGTCACCAAATTCGAAGCCGCTATGGATGTTTTGGTGCTGCCTACCTACATGCACCCACCTATCACTGTGGGGGAATGGGCAAAATTAAGTCCGCCTAAAACTCTGGAAAAAATCATTCATTGGATTGCCCCTTGCCCGCCTTTTAATGCCACAGGTCAACCCGCGATCGCCCTGCCCACAGGTTTCGCCCCCAATGGGTTGCCGATTGGTGTCCAGTTGGTCGGACGGCTAGGAGATGAAGCAACCCTCATAGCGCTAGCAGGGCAGCTAGAGGCTCAAATAACCAAGACGCGATCTCGTCCTGCTTTTGCCTCTCAGGGCGAATCCCTGACACAACTGGCGCCAAGCGCCTGACGGGGTACATTACAATAGCCAGCAGGCCACCCTTCAGCCTACTTAGAAGCCTAGCCCGCCATTTTTTTGCATTTTGCTCGGGTCAACCTTGCAATCATTGCCTCATAAACTTTTTCAAGAAATCGTCACATTTCTTAGGAAAGTTTATTTGACCTGCAAGTAGGAATGGGTTCATGTTAAAAGCTCTGAAAAGTCAGTCAGTGTTGATTTTAGTCTGATTTCTGGTAGCTCCGGGAAGGGGCCAACTGTCCCTTAAGCCTGAAAATGTGACACAGGGTAGATTGAGATCTCGGCTAGATTGGGTATCATTTCCCTAGATAGTGTGTTCTAACAAGCATTATTTACTTGATTCACAAGAAGATCTGGATTACTCTGATGCTTAATGAAAGCCGATGCTACGGAATTCAAAAAGATCCCAGAGAGATCTTGTCGTTCATCCAGGTGTGAGGAGGACAATTTAGATGTCGAAGTTATGGTTTAACTCTCTTTTGTGCAGCCCTGTTGCTTTGGGTGCTGCTCTAATTGCTTCAGGCAATGCTGCAATGGCAGCCGATGTCACAGTTGCTGAGCAGGCTCCCTCTGCTCCTGCAGAGGCTTTAATCGCTGCTCCTGAAGCAGGCATTAGCCCTGTTTTTTCTAGCACGGTTGAGGCTCCGGTGAAGGTTGCTTCTACGCCCGTTGAGACCAGTGTATCCAGCATGGATACCTCTTCCCTGGAACAAGTCAACCGTTATAGCCGCGAAGGTCGTAATACCCAGGCGCAAGTGACTTCCGTTTCTCAGTTGTCTGATGTTCGCCCTACGGACTGGGCTTTTCAGGCACTGCAATCTCTGGTTGAGCGCTATGGTTGTATCGTCGGTTATCCTGACCGTACTTACCGAGGTAACCAGGCTTTAACTCGTTATGAGTTTGCTGCTGGTTTAAATGCTTGCTTGGATCGGATCAATGAGCTTATTGCTGCGGCAACAGGTGACCTGGTCAAAAAAGAAGATTTAGATACTATCCGTAAGTTGCAAGAGGAGTTTGCCGCTGAATTGGCAACCCTGAGAGGTCGGGTTGATTCGCTTGAAGCTCGTACCACAACCTTAGAAAAGCAACAATTCTCTACTACAACCAAGCTGTCTGGGGAAGCGATTTTTGCGATTACGGATGAGTTTGGTCGCGGTGGTAACAACAACACGGTCTTCCAGGATCGAGTTCGCTTACTGTTGAACACTAGCTTCTCTGGAAAGGATTTGTTGGTCACCCGTTTGGATGCGGGCAATGCCGAGTTGTTTAACCAACCAGGAAAAGAAGGACAACAGACCTTCAACATCGGCAATACTGGTGGCAACAACGTTGCTCTGGGTTGGTTGGCCTATTACTTTCCTATTGGTGAACAGGGTCAAGTTTATATCCCAGCCTATGCAGGTCTGCACTACGACTATGCTCCCACTAGTTCCGGTTTGATGGAAGGGTTTGATGGCGGTAATGGCCCGCTTTCAGTTTTTGCTCAACGCAACCCGATCTATAACATCGGTGGTGGTACTGGTATCGGTGTAACCCTGCCTCTAGGCCCCTTGAAGATCAGTGCTGGCTACATGGCTGACAACTCCAACCTGCCCAATGGGGTGGGTGGTGCCAACGTACCTACTTCTGGCGGTGGTCTGTTTAACGGTAGCTACAGCGCCCTGGGTCAGGTGACTTTTGCTCCTGGGGATGCTTTATCTGTCAGTTTGACCTATGTCAATGCTTACCGTAAGGGTGGTCTGGGAATCTTTGATATTGGTGGTGGCGCTTCCGTTGTTGGTAGCGGATTCGATGCACCCGGTCTTTCGACGAGAGTAAATGCTTTTGGTGTTTCGGCTGCTCTTAAGCCTTCGCCAAACTTTTCTATCAACGGCTTTGCTACCTACGGTCGTGCCGACTTCCAGGGCGATTTGTTGGGTAATGCTGAATTCTGGAGCTTTGGTGGCGGTGTTGCCATTGCTGACTTCGGTCGCAAGGGTAGCCTGCTGGGGATTGCTGGTGGGATCCAACCCTACCTGGGTAATACCAACCGCTTCTTGGGGCCTCTCAGTACCTTATTTAACAAGAAGCCTATCCATCTGGAAGCTTTTTATAAGTTCCAGGTGAATGACTTCATTTCGATTACTCCTGGTGTGATCTGGATTCTAAATCCTGCCCAGGCAAGCTTCACGAATGATGTTGTCATCGGTACTATCCGAACCACCTTCACTTTCTAGTTTGTTGTTCAATCTGGATGAGCAGGTTGATACTTAACGAGTTAGAAGTTTGAAAGCCCTGTCGTAAGACAGGGCTTTTTAATGACTGAAAACCCTAGTGACAAACCGTAGTATAATAATAAAGCTGATCGTGACTTACTGACGTAAGTCGAAGTAATCGTGGATTTGTCTTGCAAGAATGAATATGCGATCGCAGCTCTGATTGAACTAGCGATTCATTACCATAGTGGTGAGCCGCTTCAGATTCGGCAAATTTCTGCGCAACAGCAGATTCCTGATCGCTATCTGGAGCAACTGCTAGCAACGTTGCGGCGAGGGGGGTTGATTAAATCGCAGCGAGGGGCAAAAGGTGGGTATGTGTTGGCCCGCGAACCCTGGAAAATCACACTCTTGGAAGTCCTGAAATGCCTAGATGGGCTGGAAGCACAACCTATCCAGCAAGAATCAACCCTGAAAACGACCGAGGGCACTATTATCCACGAAGTTTGGCAAGAGGCCCACGAGGCGGCGAATGCTGTTTTGCAGCAGTACACCCTGAAGGATCTCTGTGAAAAGCGGGATGCCCGCCGCCAACTCGACATCATGTATTACATTTAGACAATAAAGGCCACCTGGGTCGTAACCATTCTCTCCCCTGAGAAAAGGATACGCCCCGTAAATCCAATGCCTTCTTTGGTTTCAGCTTGATTTTCCCTCTATCTCCCTCTTTTGCAGATTGCCATGCGGATTGCTCAAAATATTACTCAACTGATTGGTCACACCCCTCTCGTCAGACTCAACCGAATCCCCCAGGCAGAAGGGTGTCTGGCAGAGATTGTGGTCAAGCTAGAGGGAATGAATCCCTCAGCTTCGGTTAAGGATCGCATTGGCATTAGCATGATTGAAGCGGCAGAGCAGGAAGGGGTGATTGCCCCAGGTAAAACTGTTCTGGTCGAGCCGACCTCGGGTAATACTGGGATTGCTCTGGCAATGGCGGCAGCGGCCAAGGGCTATCGCCTGATTTTGACCATGCCAGAAACAATGAGTGCTGAAAGGCGAGCAATGCTATGCGCCTATGGGGCGCAGCTAGAACTGACCCCCGGAATTGAAGGGATGAGCGGCTGCATTCAGCGAGCTCAGCAAATTGTCGATCAGCTTCCTAACGCTTACATGCTGCAACAGTTTCGCAATCCGGCTAACCCCAAAATTCACCGCGAAACAACCGCTGAGGAAATTTGGGCAGATACAGAGGGTCAGGTAGATATGATCGTTGCTGGTGTGGGTACCGGTGGCACCATTACTGGGGTCGCAGAGGTGCTCAAACAGCGTAAACCTGAATTTCGGGCGATCGCGGTAGAACCAGCCAATAGCCCAGTGTTATCGGGCGGAAGACCTGGCCCTCACAAAATTCAGGGGATTGGAGCAGGCTTTGTGCCGCCGGTCTTAAACGTGAATTTAATTGATGAGGTGATTACTGTCAGTGATGAAGATGCGATCGCCTTTGGGCGGCGACTGGCTCGGGAAGAGGGTCTGCTTTCAGGGATTTCGAGTGGAGCCGCTCTATTTGCTGCGATTCAAGTTGCTCGGCGGCCTGAGTATAAAGACAAATTAATTGTTATGATTCAACCCAGTTTTGGTGAGCGTTATCTTAGTACTCCCCTGTTTCAAGATCCAGAACTGATGCTGGCCAACACAATCAGCCCTTCTTGATCATCGGTCAACCGATCCTTGGGGATGGGAAGTGGCGGTTCCATGGCTCTTGGCGTTGAGAACTGTGAGGAGTTATAAGTTTTACTTAGCACACCTCTTACAAATCTCAAAACGATACTCCAGAGCAAGATGCCATTCCTCTTGAGAATATAGGCGATGATGGGAAAGTGCGGTTGCACGCAGGCAAAAAGGAAGGAAGCCGGTCATGAAAGATTTGATCCAGGGATTACGGAATTTTAAGGAGAGCTTTTTTTCCCAGCACCGTGAATTGTTTGGCGAACTGTCTCAGGGGCAACATCCTAATGTGTTGTTCATCACCTGCTCCGACTCGCGGGTTGACCCGAATCTCATCACCCAAACTGAGCCTGGCGATCTGTTTGTGATTCGGAATGCAGGCAATCTAGTGCCACCCTATGGTTCAACCAATGGCGGTGAAGGGGCCACAATTGAGTATGCCCTGCATGCCCTGGGGGTTGAACACATCATTGTTTGTGGACATTCTCACTGTGGCGCAATGAAAGGGTTATTGCATTTAGAAAAGCTCGAAGATGAAATGCCACTGGTGCATAGTTGGTTGAAGCATGCTGAAGCAACCCGCCGTCTAATCAAAGAAAACTATCGCACCTATTCGGATGCCGAACTGCTGGAAATTGCGATCGCCGAAAACGTCCTGACCCAAATTGAAAACTTAAAAACTTACCCCGTTGTGCATTCCCGCCTGTATCAGCGCACTCTCAAAATTTACGCCTGGATTTATTTCATCGAAACAGGCGAAGTTCTAGCCTACGACCCAGAAACTCATACCTACATTCCTCCTCAGTCTCAAATTGAGTACGATGAGCAAGGGAAAACCACACAAGTTCTTCAGACCCTGGCTCCTCCAGTTGCCTGTGAATTACCCTACTACCCAGAAATGAATCCATCAGAAGTTGCGCCCCCTCTGCAACCCACCGCCCACACAAAAAATAATGGTGCAGGCAATGTGGCGGTCACCCATGCGGCTTCAGCGAGTAGAGACAGCCATATCAGCCCGTCTCAGATGTCCCCTGTGCCACAGATGGCAGCGGCTCAGTTGGCATTAAAAGAAGAGGTTATGAACGGCAACAGTGTTCCCTGGCTATCGCCAGAGCAGGCGGATCGGATCTATCGTGGCTCCAAAGTTTAGACTTGACCTTTTCAACTGACCAGTGCCTTGTCCATTTAAAAATGTCCATTCAAAATGGAGCGATATGGCAATACAAGCTAAGGTTAGGACAAGGTGAAGGGTGGAACTCGTGACCAGAGGCGGAACCCACTACCCCTTTACTCAAAAAGCGATCACAGAGGACAGGTATAAGAGTTCCAGGTTTAGGACTGAAAGACATCTCATATCAATTCCCCAAATATTTGCTACATATAAAGAGTTGTTAAACCTAGCCGCCATGAGTGGAGTGCTCAAAATCGATATCGCTGAAACGTCAGAGGAGCTTAAAGCAGTCTTAGACCGACAGCAAC
>Ga0272446_1005241_pt1 | contig 14481 bp, 16 predicted proteins | sample YNPCB0061_FD_194587 | JGI IMG/M metagenome (GOLD analysis project Ga0272446, IMG submission 194587) | Hot spring microbial mat communities from Yellowstone National Park, WY, United States - YNP-CB-006-1 | ecosystem: Environmental > Aquatic > Thermal springs > Hot (42-90C) > Sediment | place...
TATAGCCTAATACAAAGGCAAGGCATATCGGTTGGATCATATGCTGGAAAGAGAACCCGGCAAGAATTGATAAGGGTGTGAGAGCGAAAAATAAAGTTATCAACGGCGCAGGTTCCTGACACGCACACGTTTAATACGGTTTTGATCGGTTTCCAGAACTTCGAATATCAGACCGTTGGGCCCAGGGACCGCCTCTCCTATTTGAGGCACATGTCCGGCAAGGTGAAACACATATCCGCCAAGGGTATCTATCGTTTCGCGTTCCTCTGGCGCAAGCACCGGTCCGAAACGATTTTCAAATTCGCTGACTGCCAATCTTCCGTCCAACAGCAAGGTGCCATCAGGACGCGCTATTATGTCAGGCTCCGCCGGATCGTCGTGTTCGTCCTCGATTTCTCCCACTATTTCTTCGACAAGGTCCTCGATTGTGACCAGACCGTCAATGCCACCGAATTCGTCCACAACCATGGCCATATGCCGGCGCGATTGTCTCATTTGCAAAAGAAGACGCGACACCGGCATGGAAGGAACGACGAACAAGACAGGGCGCAACAACTCTCGCACATGAAATTCTTCGCCGTTAGCCATATGTGCCAGAACATCTTTCATGTGCACCATGCCCACTGTTTCGTCGAGGGTTTCGCGATAAACAGGGATTCGGCTGTGTGCGTGCTGCGCCATCAGCTCTAGAAGCTGCCGTGAGTCACAGCCGATTTCCATCGCCACTATGTCGGCGCGGGGAACCATACAGTCCGCAACCGTGCGTTCGCGCATTCTCAATATGTTGGACAGCAACATGCGCTCTGCGGACGGAATGTTGCCGCTTTGGATCGGCTCTTTTATCATCTCCTCCACGGCTTCGCGCAGCGAAGCTTCCCTGTTCCGTCGCCGCGGCATCAATACTTTAATCGTACCGTAAAATCGCGCAAACAGACACGGGTTTTTCTTTCCGCTGTCTTTTTGTGCAACAGGATCAATTTCCGTTCCGTTCATGCTTTCTTTCGTTTTTTGTTCGCAATCATGTTTCCCGGTGAAACAAGAGGAGCATAAGGATCGGGCAATCCGAGCCTGGACATGATTTTCCTTTCCAGCCGCTCCATCACTAACGCAGAAGAACACCCATTATGATCATATCCGAAAAGATGTAAAATGCCATGTATCAAAAGATGAACAACGTGATCGACAAGCTTTTTGTTTTCCTGGCGCGATTCTTCGAAAGCGCATTCGAAGGCTATGGCTATGTCACCAGCGTATACTGTGCAGCTACCTTTTCTTTCTTTCACGGCCGCTTTTAGCTGTGAGCGCGAGAAATATGGAAAAGAAAGGACATTAGTGGGCTTATCGAGGCCGCGGAAAACACTATTCAGCCGTTTTATTTCCCTGCCGGAAGTCAACAGCACGGTAAATTCGGATTTTTCCGCCGCTTTTTTCAGCTCCGGCGGCAGCGCGATCAAAACTGCCTCGGTCGCGGTTTCCAGCTTCCGGCGCAATCCGGGCAGATTCTTCCATTGTGGCGCTGAAATTTCTATGTGGAGACAGCGCCTGTTTTTTTTAATCTTTATCATAAAGAATAATGGTTGTTTTCACAGACTATTTTTGGCTATGGCATACTTCCATTCTATTTATTAGCATGCCAGGCATGAATTGGCTCACAAATTTTGTCCGTCCAAAAATCCGGGCTTTTGTCGGGAAACAAAAGGAAATTCCTGACAACCTTTGGGAAAAATGCCCTGGATGCAGCGCCATGCTGTTCAGGCGTGAGCTTGAAGAACAGATGAACATTTGCCGCTATTGCGGATTTCATCTTAAGCTCAACCCCGCCAAGCGCATGGAAATGCTTTTTGATAAAGGAGCTTATGCCGTAATAGACATTCCGCGCGTGACTGTAGATCCGCTCAAATTCCGCGATCAGAAAAGATATATAGACCGTTTGAGAGAAGCGCGGGTCAAAACCGGCCGTCAGGACGCGATAATGGTCGCAGAGGGAAAAATGGGTGGCATACCGGTCGTGATTGCAGCGTTCGACTTCGCTTTCATGGGGGGGTCTATGGGAATGGCGGTGGGCGAAGGATTGGTGACGGCGGCACGGCTGGCGGTCGAGAAAAAGGCGCCGCTTATAGCCGTTCCCGCTTCCGGCGGCGCGCGCATGCAGGAGGGAATGTTGTCGCTTATGCAAATGCCACGATCTATTCTCGCCGCGAAAATGGTAAAGGAAGAAGGGCTGCCGTATATAGTGGTTTTCACCGATCCCACTACCGGCGGAGTCACTGCCTCCTTCGCTATGGTCGGGGACATTCATATAGCGGAAAAAGGAGCGCTTATCGGCTTCGCCGGTGCACGGGTTATAGAAAACACCATTCGTGAGACCTTGCCGCCGGGTTTTCAGCGCTCGGAATACCTGCGCGATCACGGCATGGTGGATATAGTGGTAACGCGCAAGGAATTGCGCGAAACCTTGATACGAGTTGTTCACTTGCTCCTGAAAAGGCCAGCCAGACCAGAAGGACAGCCCGAAGGACCCGTTCCGCACGGAGCCAGAAGCTGAGAAACAGTTTCCCGGGGAAAATGAAAAAGTCTTCTTCCGCCATTTTGGGACGCTTCAAGCGCGGCGGAGCAATGGGGATCGATCTTTCCCTGCGCCGCGCATATTTCGATTTATTGGCGAAACTCGGAAACCCGCATCTTAAACTTCCTCCGGCCGTACACGTGGCCGGTACCAACGGCAAAGGATCGGTTTGCGCGTTTTTGCGCGCCGCCGTGGAAGCGGCCGGATATTGCGCCCATGTTTATACATCGCCGCATCTGGTTTCTTACAACGAGCGGATACGCGTCGCTGGCGGGCTTATAGAGGAAGATGAATTCGTGGAAATACTTCTTGAATGTGAGAAGCTCACAGAGCCCGGGGAAGTGACCTGTTTTGAGGCTCTTACAGCCACGGCTTTCGCTGTTTTCGCGCGACACAGCGCCGATATAACAATAATAGAAACCGGTCTTGGCGGACGTCTTGACGCCACCAACGTCATTCCTTTTCCCTCGGCTACGATAATAACCCGTCTTTCTTTCGATCACAGGGAATATCTGGGAGAGACAATGGCCGAAATAGCGCGCGAGAAGGCGGGGATAATGCGCGCCGGGATTAAGTGTTTTACCGCACCACAGCCAAGCGCCGAGGCCATGATTGCTCTTCAAGAGGCGGCCGGCAAAACCGGAGCGTTACTGGTCGTTGGAGGTAAAGATTGGGCGGTGAAACAGCTGAGCGGAGAAGAATTCGCTTTTACCGGAAAGCAAAGGGCTTTGACTTTGCCTATGCCGGCGCTTGCCGGAAAACATCAATTGTGGAACGCAGGGCTGGCCGTTTCCTCGCTCGAGGCGCTGCCGTTGAAAATGTCAGAAGGGGCTTTGCGGATGGCCATGCAGACGGTCGAGTGGCCGGGGAGATTGCAGAAACTTGTTTCCGGACGTTTTGTGGAAAAGCTGCCCTCAGGGTGGGAATTGTGGCTCGATGGGGGGCACAACGATTCAGCCGGAGAAGTCCTGGCCGAACAGATGAAAGAGTGGCGAAGCCAGAACAGTGGTGAGGAAAGGCCTGTTTTCGTTGTGCTCGGCATGCTCTCCACCAAAAGGCCACAGGAATTCATGAAGCCAATGCTTCCTCATATAAAAGAATGGCGCACGGTGGCAATACCCGGGGAACCCTTATGTTTCACGGCGGAGGAATTAGCAAAATCAGCGCAAGAGCTGGGGATAGAAAACATATCGCCTGAAGAAAGTCCCAAGTTGGCCATTTCCGCCCTGTCTCGTTGCAAGGCCGTAAAAGCAAGAATACTGGTTTGCGGATCGCTGTATCTTGTAGGTCATTGCCTTCGTGAAAATTCGCGGAGCTGATTCGTTTTTTGCTGCTAATATCAGGCGAAAGACAAAACGGTTTGCCATAGAAAATCCAGGTCTTCCGGGCGGCTTAGGCTATGATCCCCGTCTTTTATCAGGGTTAGGCGCACGTAAGGCGCGTTTATATTATCGGCCAAGCGCAGAGCAAAATGCCAAGGCACCTCCATGTCTTTTTGTCCTTGCAGCAAATGCACGGCAAAGGGAAGATCTATAGGCGATCCCATTATTATGTGGTTTCTTGCCTCCTCGATGAATTTTCCGGTTATCGGAATGCGGTGATCAGGAGGCGAGGATTCGTCAAATATCATCCCTTCCTTTTCGAGCTGTTCGCGTTGTTTTTGAGTCAAACCGGGTAAAACTAGCTCTTCCGAGAAATCAGGTGCCGAGGCTATGCCTATAAACCCTGCAAAACGATCAGGGCGGGCCTTGGCCAGCAGCAGCGCTATCCAGCCTCCCATGCTGGAGCCTATAACAAGCTGTGGTCCTTCAGTCAGATTATCGAGCGTCTGCAATGCGTCATCAAACCACGCTCCAATTGTGCCATCGATGAATTTGCCGCTAGATCTTCCATGGCCCCGGTAATCGAAACGCAGAAATCCCCGGCCCGATGCACCGCATTTTTCCGCCAAAAAACTGGCTTTGCTGCCCGTCATGTCGGAGGCATACCCGCCCAGGAAAAACAAGGGAAACCCGGATTTTTTAGTTTCGCCTCCAGGCAAATGTTGATAGGCAAGCCGCCTGTCCGGTAATGTCAGGAAAGACACGTTTTCATTCATGATTCTACCGCCGCCGGTAATTCCATGGTCGCCCACGCATTTTCTCAGTCTATCAATAACAGCCGTGCGCACAAGCATGGCTATGAAAGACTGCGGCGTTTTGTTCATTCAACAGTGCTGCACCTGACACCCGATCTCGGGAACAACCAAAACGCACGCGAAGTCGTGGATTTTTCGATCCAGGCGCATCGCCAAGGGTGGCGGCCGATTGTAGCTTCGGCAGGGGGCGATTTGGTGATAGAGGCCGAGCGCGCTGCTGTGCGGCATGCTCGCATCCCGTTAAACGTAAATAATTTTGTGGCGCGATGGCGCTCCAGGTTTATGCTGGAGGCGCTGTATCAAAGGGTGCGCCCCAAAATCGTGCATGCGCATGGATTTGAAGTCTTGGCCCAAGCCAGCCGCGTAAGCTTTCTGCATCACGTCCCGCTTTTAGTGGATTTAACCGATCCGGCTCCATTCACGCGCGAGAGAAGAAAGCTGTTGCAGACAGCGGCACAGCGAAGAACATGGTTCCGTGTGCCATCCGCGTTTATGGCGGAACACCTTCGGCAGGAGCACGGCCTTGATTCCGGTTTCCTTTACCAGGTTCCACCGGGAGTGGATATGCAATGGTTCGATGCCGCCCGTGTTTCTCCGGAGCGTCTGCAGAAATTGGGGGAACTTTGGAGGCTGCCGGAACAGGCGGCGATAATTTTAATGCCGGCGCCGCTCGCCCCAGGCTATGGGCATAAACAGTTGCTTGAAGCAATGACCAGGCTACGCCGCAAAGACATTTTCGCGGTTTTTGTTGGCAGCGACAAGACATCTCCGGGGACCCGATCCGAAACCGAAAAACTGGTTTTATCCTGCGGACTTGGAGAAAGGGTTGTAATGCCGGAAGTTTGTCCGGACTGGCCTGCGGCCTGTTGGCTTTCCACTATAGTTGTTTCGATCAACACTACGCCACGTGGTCAATCTCTGGAGCTTTTGAGTGCGCAAGCCATGGGGCGTCCGGTCATAGTCACTGATTGCGGCGCGAACACGGAAATGGTCAAAGGAGGAGAAACAGCATGGGTAATTTCGCCCGGCAATGTGGATATGTTGACACAAGCGCTCGGCGAAGCGGCGAGCATGAATCAATCGCAACGCATAAATTTGGCGGTGCGGGCGCGCACTTTCGTTGCCGAAGCTTTCTCAGGGGAAACTTGGCGCTCATCCATGATAGGCCTTTATGAATCCATGCTCGGCCGCCCGCCGTCGATGGCAGAAACATCCTGAGGCATTCGGCGATGCAAACCAAAAGGCATGGCAAAGAAAAAAGAACAGTTCCTAACCCTGAGGCACACTGGTACGGATTCAGCAAAACCAAACCGGAGGAAAAATTCAGACGCGTGCGTTTTTTGTTCGATACCGTGGCTCCGAGCTATGACCTTATGAACGATTTGATGTCCGTCGGGATGCACCGGCTTTGGAAAAGTCGGCTTGCCGCCATGATGCGGCCCAGCGCAGGGCAAACCATTCTTGACGTTGCGGGCGGCACCGGAGATATGGCCCTGCTTTGCGCAGGGCATACCGGCGGCGAAGTCCGGGTGACAGTCTGCGATATATCGCTTTCCATGATGAGAGAAGGAAGGAACAAGGCGATAGACAAAGGATTTTTAAAGAGCATAGAGTGGGTGGCCTGTGATGCTGAAAAGCTTCCGTTCGCAGAAGAAAGCGCTGATGCGGTCTGCATAGCATTCGGTTTGCGCAATGTTACGCGGATAGACACCGCCCTCAAAGAAATGACCCGTGTTTTGAAACCAGGAGGCCGTTTTTTTTGCTTAGAGTTCTGTCCTGAAGCGGTCCCGATGATTAAAAGCTTTTATGATATTTACAGCTTTGGGTTTTTACCGTGGCTGGGAGAACGAGTGGCGGGAAACCGCGAGGCTTATCAATATCTTGTGGAAAGCATACGCAAATTTCCGGACAATAAAGAGCTGGCCGACCGTATAAAAAAAGCTGGGTTGGTGCAGATAAGATACGCGCCTCTTACCTTTGGTATAGCGGCGATTCATTCGGCGGTGAAAATCTGAGCGCTTTTGCCAGAATACCAGACTGTTACTCTCCTTTAGACGCATCAGGCCCGTTGAGACGGTCGCGCAGCTGTTTGCCGGTTTTAAAGAAAGGCACGCACTTGGCCTCCACATGCACTGTTTCTCCGGTGCGCGGATTGCGTCCTTGGCGAGCTTCGCGGCGTTTTATCGAGAATGCGCCGAAACCCCTGAGCTCGACGCGGTTTCCTCGCGCAAGGGCGTTGGCAATCTCGTCAAATACAGTGTTTACTATGCGCTCTATGTCACGTTGCAGCAGATGGCCATATTTTTCAGCAAGCCGCAGGATAAGATCAGATTTCGTCATTTTTGCTCTCCGCGAGCCGTTGAAACGAGGTCGGAACGCAAACTTGCCAAAGCCTTGCCGTCAAGTCAAGTCGTCCCTAATTTAACCCATTGCGAGGAAAAGCGTTTTCTGCCTAGACATGCCTCAGCGCGAAATTCGCGATTTCATATGGGGAAAAAAGGGCATAAAAATCACGTTTTATCAATCGAATAAATGGCTGCCGAGCAGTTTGACTATTTCGCCGGCCATTACGGCCGCGATTTTTTGCCTCTGCTTCGGTTGCTTGAGAATCGATTCGTCTTTAGCGTTGGAAAGGAATCCGGCCTCCACCAGTATCGAAGGAACATCGGGAGACCTTAAAACGGCGAAGTTGGCCGATCGCATCGGGCGTTCCAGTAAACACCAGCTTTTCCCGACAGCCTTGACGAATCCGGCTTTCACTTTTTGCGCCGTATTGTTCGCCCGCTGTGCAGCAAGGTCACATAAAATAGCTGCTACATCTTGATCAGATTTGTATATGTCGACCCCTCTTATAACATCCGCGTAATTTTCTCTTTCCGCGATAGCGTTTGCTAACTCGTCGGAAGCTTTTTGCGACAATGTGTAGACAGAAAGTCCTCGCGCCGTTTTATTTGGGGCGCTGTCCGCATGTATCGACATGAAAAGATCGGCTCTCGCGTCATGACCCAGTTTGACCCGTTCGCCGAGTGATATATATCTATCTTCCTTGCGTGTAAGCCTGACCTGAACGTTCTGGTTCGCGAATAAAACCTCGGCCATTCTGAGGGAGATGTCGAGGACAACGTCCTTTTCCATCAGGCCGCTTGAGCCTATAGCTCCGGGATCATGGCCGCCGTGGCCGGGATCTATCATTAAAAGACGCGGGGCACGCGGTTTTTTCTTGGGCGATGGAACGGGAACGCCGCGGGGGGAAGATATCTCGGCAAAAACTCTTGAAGGTATGACAAGACTAAAAGAAAACAACGGCAAGACTTTGCCCAGACGTAAAAAGTCACGGCGAGTCAAAACAACGCAGGAACGTTTGCCGGACATTCTTGACCCAAAAAGGTTGGAGGTGTCCTCCCAGTCTATTAGCAATTCGTTAACATTTGTTTTAACAGCGGAAATTTACGGTCAAGAGCTTATCTTCCGGGACGTTTATACGTACCTACCAAAACCGCTTCCGCCAAAATATGGCCCTTCATAGCTGCTTCGAGTTGGGATTTGGTAGGTGTGCCTGGGATGTCGAGGACGGCATCGAGGGCATACAACTTATGAAAGTAGCGATGTGTTCCTATGGGAGGGCACGGTCCACCATAGCCGGTGCGGCCCCAGTCATTTAAGCCTTCCCGGGTTCCGGGCGGAAGGTCTCTGACGTTTTCCGGCAGCCCGGTGACGTCGGCTGGTATGTTGAAAAGCACCCAGTGCACGTAGGTCATTTTCGGAGCTGCCGGATCTGGAGCGTCGGGGTCGTCCACGATAAGAGCAAAACTTTTTGTGCCTTCAGGAACCCCCCACCAATTAAGAGCCGGAGATATGTCTTTGCCGTCACAAGTACAAACGGCGGGTATTTGTCCCTTGTCGCTGAAAGCCGGGGATTCAATAGTGAAAGTCATGGCTTTGTCCTCCTTTGGATTTTTTACAGCACCCTGAACGATAGCTGCTTGGAGCGGCATAAAAGCGCCGAAAAACAAAAAGGCGCAGACAAGAATGGAAGGATAAAAACGCATGTGCAGATTTTGAAAGCAATTGCTGCGTTAGGCAAGAAAAACCGGCACCAGTTCAACGGTTTGTTTGACGGACGAAAACGAGTCTTTTAAACTTCACTTTTCTGTCCGGGGTGCCCTGAGCCGCCAAACAGCGGAGGGGCTGAGATTATACCCGTTGAACCTGATCTGGGTAATGCCAGCGAAGGGAGGCTATATGTCTGCCGTTTTATTGCCGGCTGTTCGCGCCGGCCAAGCGATCAAGACTTTTACTATGTTTTCTCCGCCGTGCTCGGCGGGCAGGAGCATAGTATGCGGCTTTTCTTGGCTCCAGCGCATAGGCAAGGGAGCGTGCACCGATCTTTGGTTTTCTCCATCTTTGTACGAAGAAGCAGCGATCTGCGCCCCGCGCGGGAAAAAGCCGGTTTTCGATGCTTTTAAAGCCGAATGGGCCGCCGTGCGCCAGTTTGAGTTGCTGCAAGAGGCGGGCAACCTTGCTATCGAAGACCTGGAATTCATGGATTTCAAACGCGCTTTCCACAATCTCATGAAAATGCGCGCCGGCGGCTACCGCGTAACCGTTATAACTCTTGGACGTTATGATAAAAGCGCCGGAAAGGATGATTTGCGGATTTTAGATGCCAGGCTTCAGGACGAAATAACGCGCATAATACATATGCTCTACCTCGAAGAACAAAGCGCTTTGCTTACCGGAGAACGCACGGCCTTGCTTGATGAGGGCAAATGGCGTTACGCCGAAACCTTGCCCCATGTTGCTATGACCTTGGGGTCGCGGGCCCTTTTGTCAAGGGAAAGCAAAAACAGCAACAACAGGCATGAAACGGATGAACTCACAAAAAAACTCGATCAACGGAGACTTACGGAGGAGTTTTTCCGAATTCTGGAGCTTTTGCCGCAACAGCATATAGCGCATAGCGTAGCGGTAGGTCTTGCGCTGCCCGAGGCTACAAAGGAGCGGAACTGGATTTATTTGGCGAAAAGCGAACATCAGTTTTCCACTTATATGCGGTTATTCTCCGACGTGTTCCGTGCTTTCGATTGCGTTTCTCTCAGCAGATTGCACGAGCGTGCGGAAACGAGCGGCGAATTTGCCGCCACTATGCGCCATATGCGCGGATATGGGGATCGCTTGAGTCATGCGGCAGAGAACAGAAATCGTGCGGCGGCGGCATTTCTGCGGAATGTAATATAATTGCCTGACAAGCGGTGGCTTTATTTTATTGCGATTCTGGTGACTTGCACCCCGGCTTCTTTCAGCTTTGCAAGCCCTGCTTTTATGCTGCGCCGCCATTTCGGTTTCAGTTTTTTGTTTTTGCGCGCGGCTCCGGCGGGGATTATAAGCTCACTGATTCCCGCCTCTATCATGACGCCGGCGCAGGTGGCACAAGGCTCAAGCGTAAGATAAAGCCGGGCCCCTTTGGTCTTCCCCCCGCGTCTGGCGGCATCCGCTATTGCCATCTGTTCGGCGCAGTTTATCCACAGCGAGCGGCGGCCGCTTAAGGTGCGCCGTGGCTTGCGCCAATCCACACCGCTGGCCATACGATTGGACGCAGCGGCCAGTTTTTTGCCCTTTGAATCGACGATTATGGCGCCCACTTTCACATCTGGATGCGGGCTGCCCCCCTCATCGGCGGGCAAAAGAGAGATTCGCTCGGCCTCCTTCAGCCAAGCGCAGTGTTTGGCAAGCAAGGACATTTTCGAATTCCGGTTTTTTATGGCTTTACGCCGAACATGCCTGAGTTATCAAATGCAGCAAGCATCGCAGTTTTTGCTTACCTTTTGGTTAAACAGGCTGCTAAAGCGTGGGCGCTGGACATGAAAGTCAGGAAATAGTAACAGCTTGTCTGTTCTTTACGAGGTTTCAAATGCTTCTCCGTCCGCGCCACTTTATACCGCCCGGCACCAAAATAGATTTTGTTTCCGCTCGCTGGTGGGCGTTCGGCCTTACCATAGCGCTGATGGTTGTCACTATAGTTTCATTGTTCGTTCAAGGACTCAATCTCGGCATTGATTTCAAAGGCGGAATACTTATAGAAGCCAAATCGGCTAATACTATAGACGTAGGAGCTTTACGCTCAGGCCTGGAAACGCTTGGACTGGGACAGACGGAGCTCCAGGAATTCGGAGGAGGAAACGAGATACTAATCCGTGTCCAGCGCCAGGAAGGCGGAGAGGAAGAACAGCAACGCGCTGTTCAGGCGGTGCGCGAAAAACTAGGGCAGGAATATGAATACCGCCGCGTAGAAGTGGTAGGGCCCACCGTGGGATCAGAGCTTCTGCGCGCCGGCCTTTTAGCCACAAGCCTCGCAGTTCTGGCCATCGCCGTCTATGTGGCTTTTCGGTTCGAATGGCAATTCGGGCTGGCCGCTTTTCTGGCGACCTTGCACGATGTATTTGTGACCGTAGGACTTTATTCGGTGCTGCAGTTGGATTTCAATCTCACTTCCATCGCGGCGCTTCTTACCTTGGCCGGGTACTCGATCAACGATACGGTGGTTGTGTTCGATCGCATCCGTGAAACGATGCGCCGCCAGAAGATCACGAACCTGCGCACGGTAATAAACGATTCCGTGAATCAAACCCTTTCGCGCACAACCATGACCGCTGGAACGACACTGGTGGCCTTGCTGCCCCTTCTTTTCATGGGCGGGCAGACCCTGAGAAATTTCTCGCTCGCAATTACGTGGGGAATTTTGGTAGGCACCTATTCGTCGATATACGTAGCGGCCTCCTTGTTGCTATACATGCCACCTTTGCGGCGCATGGATTTGGCACCAGCAAAACAACAATAACCCACAGATTAAGAACGTTTTCAGCGCAGATAATACCAATACAATCCCGTCAGCAGCCCCATAAACAGAAACGGCGCGAAGTGTATATATTCATACTGATCGCGCAATTTGGCAGAACGATTGAAAATACTTAAGGCCAGCGAAAACAAACCCCGCAAGGCCAACCATGAAATCCCCAGCCAGGCGCCCATCACCCATGCCCAAAGGGCGGGCTTGACCCCGAAAGCCGAGACCGCAAGCGCTGTCCACTTGGCATCACCCATGCCGATGGCGTCTTGTGTAAAGACCTTATAGTAAAGATGATTGGCCATCCATACCGCGAAAGCAGCGACGAAGCCTGACAGCAGATATTGGGCTGCGAGCGGCCAGCCGGAATAATAGCCACGGGCAGCGGTAACAGCGACGAGGCCGAGCAAAACTAGAGGATCAGGAACACGGCCGCTGAATGCGTCCGCAAGCGCTGCGGCGGCCAGTGTCAAAATAGCAAGCGCCGCCAACCACCATGCGGCGGGCGGCAGGTCGACAGCTATGAGCGCAAATTTCTCCGCGATTTTTTGAGCAAGAAAAAGCGTGTCCTTGCCATCGAAATGATGAACAATATTTTCCAGCGCATTCATAAACGCGGACACTTTACTATGCTTCCTTCGCGCTTTTTTCTTCGGTAAAGAAAAGTTGTTTTGGCATATCCTGCGGATCTTCCATTTCCTGTTGCCCGGCGATTTGACTGATGTCCCAAAGTTTTTCCGCTGTTTCGCGGGCGAGTTGTTTCCAGCGTCTAGTTTCTGACAGGCTGGCATGGAGTTGCTGTTCCATCTCGAATGCACGCCTGCTCCAGAATTCGACTTGTGTCTTCAGACTTTGGTTGTCGGCGCGCAGATCTCCGAGCATCTGCTGAAGTTGTGCCATCTGCGCTTCGAGATGAACTGTTTGCGCTGAGAAAAGGGAACGGGGAAAAGAAAAGTGGGAACGGCCCGACGAAGCGGCGCGGGCAAGATCGCTGAAACTTAGCCCGTCGCGGGATAAAAGCTGTCTCGCCTTGCGCACCGCCACGACCGCCTCACCTTCGTGACTCGAATCGGCGAGAGCCAATACTTTGTCCAATTGATCCACTTGCCGTTCGTTCATAATGTGTATTCTAGGATAGAGAATGTATAACGCTTGCTCCTTTTTAGAGACAGCACAGCCAGAACCCTTTGGTTAAAATAGTCGTGAACAAACATTCCGGCAAGCGTATGACTGTGAACCATCAAAAAACAGATAAAACAGGTGAAAACAATTCAGAACCGCGACAAACCGCCGGGCTATCTCGTGAAACCGGAAGTGGTGGTGCGACAGGGATTGAAGAAAACCCTCATCACACTGTAAACAAAAGCAAATTATTTTACGAATTTACTTACTTACCCCCATAGTTACCCCGATATTTCTGCCCTTCAAAAAGGATTGAACCGTGGCACTTGTCGATTATAGCGAGGCGACGCCGGAAAGCAAAACGAAACGAGGGGCATTGCCAATGATAATGATTCCTGCCCATCTAATCTGACATGGCAACCTTTGACAAATAATCGACCTTTCCTGCGTACGGTCCTACCTCAACCAACTGGCTTTACGCTCTCGATAGTTGCGGCGACCACATAATCAGTAATTGAGGTATCTGGGGTCCATTCCTTGATGAAACTTTTGCTTTCATTCTTAGGCTTAATGCGCACAAGTTCGAAGCCAACTTCGTGCAGCATATTTTCGACCTCTGTGATCGTTGATGCGCCGGCAATGCAGCCGGTGTGAAGCGCCATGTCCTGTCGAATTTCCTCCGGTAACTCTGCAAAAGCGGCGACATCGGATATGGCAAGCCGTCCGCCCGGCTTCAGGACGCGAAAGGCCTCGGCAAAAACGCGGAGCTTATTTGGCGATAGGTTGATGACGCAGTTGGAGATGATCACGTCGACTGTGTTGTCTGCAACAGGGAGGTTTTCAATTTCTCCCAGACGGAATTCGATGTTTTTATAACCGCCTTTTTCTGTGTTCGCCCGTGCTTTGGAAATCATTTCCGGCGTCATATCAACACCGATAACATGCCCTGTTTCGCCCACTTGCTTTGCCGCAAGAAAACAATCAAATCCGCCGCCGCTGCCAAGATCAAGAACTGTCTCGCCCGATTTGATGTTTGCGATGGCTTGCGGATTGCCGCAGCCAAGCCCCATATTCGCACCTTCGGGGATTGTGCTGACGTCTTCAGACGAATAACCTACGGCCTGCGCCATTTCGCGGGCGTTGGGGGCGGGGCCACTGCAACAGGATGTGCCGCAGCCACAGCTTTCGCTTTTTGCAACTTGGCCGTATTGTTGGCGCACGGCCTGACGGATTTTGTCGTTCTCAACTTCGTTCATGTTGTTCCTCCTGCACGTTGCGTCTTTATTGGTTTTTCTCTGCCTTGGGATTCTTATCAGCTTTTGGAGTAGCGACAACGGACACCACAGTTCCGCTCGTTAACGAGTCAGACGGGTTGACGATGACGCGATCTTTTTCGTTTGCGCCTGTAAGAACTTCTATGGTCTTGCCGTAATCACGACCGAGCTTCACGTTGCGAAGCTCGACTTTGCTGTCTTGATCCACGACGCCTATCTGGGGGCCGTCGGTTCGGAAAATCAGCGCATTTGCCGGAAGAGTTAGCGTGGGTTCCATCTTCGCTTCTGTAAAGCGTATCTGAGCATAGCCGCCTGCAAGAATTTCTCCTTTTGGATTATCAACTTCCAGTTCAACCAAAAGCGTCCGGGAGTCTGAAGCCATAGAACCTGCTGTACGAACAACTTTAGCGGTGAACACTTTTCCCGGAAGTTCGGGAATGGTCATCTCGGCAGTTTGGTCGGCAGTGATGCTACGCGCCATAGCTTGGGGCACTTGGACGTACACGCGCAATTTTCCCGTTTGCGCTAAGTGGAAGAG
>Ga0272446_1005242_pt1 | contig 14480 bp, 14 predicted proteins | sample YNPCB0061_FD_194587 | JGI IMG/M metagenome (GOLD analysis project Ga0272446, IMG submission 194587) | Hot spring microbial mat communities from Yellowstone National Park, WY, United States - YNP-CB-006-1 | ecosystem: Environmental > Aquatic > Thermal springs > Hot (42-90C) > Sediment | place...
ACGTCACGATCTGAATCGCAATCGGCCGGATTGTATTGGGCGTGCGATGCGTGCCCGGCGCGCGGGGCGCCGAAGCCACCTCACGCGCCATGCGCCGGCGCTGTCCTGCTGGGACGGCCGGCGCGCGGCGCGCCCAAAGCCGGGTGCCGCTAGGCCGCGGTGCCGCTAGGCCGCGGCGCGAGCCGTCGGCTGATCCGGCTCCAGTTGCGGGCGGACGCGCCGATAGGCGACGACGATGTGGTCGTACATCAGTTGCGCGGCGCGATCGGCATCGCCCGCGGCCATCGCCTCGACGATCCGCCCGTGTTCCTCCCAGACCGCCTTCGTCATCGCCGGCCGCCGCAACACTTCGCTCATCGCGCGGCGCAGATGCTGCCAGTTCAACTGCATCGTCTCGGCGATCAGCGGATTGCCCGACAGCGCGTAAACCCACGCATGAAAGTCGACGTCGGCCTGCAGGGTCGCCCTGGCATCGCCCGAAGCGGCCAGCCGTTTGCCCTGCTCGACCAGCTCGCGCCCGCGCGCCGCGTCGGATGCCGTCGTTCGTGCCGTCGCCAGCCGCACTGCGAGGGGCTCGACGGCCGACCGGAGCTGATAGATCGCCTCGAACCGCGCCGGGTCGATCGGCGCGACCGCCAGCCCGCGGCGCCCCGCATCCTGCAGGAATCCCTGGCTCTTCAGCAACGCGAGCGCGCTCATCACCGGCTGGCGCGAAACGTTCAGGCGCGCAGCGATCTCGTCCTGCGTCAGGCGCTCCCCCGGCTTGAACGTGCCGTCGCAGATCGCATCGAGCATCGCTCGGTAGGCCTGTTCGACGAGCGTTTTCTGGCGTGACAAAGATCGCATCGTTGCTCCGATCGGTATCCGGCCGAGCGGTCGGGTTGACAGCACGGCGGCCGGCGCTCAGACTTCGCATATCGTATACGGAATACGGAATTCGAACAAACATGGAGACACCGATCCGCGTTCTGCTCGCCAAGGTGGGGCTGGACGGCCACGACCGCGGCGTCAAGGTCGTCGCGCGCGCGCTGCGCGACGCCGGCATGGACGTCATCTACTCCGGACTGCACCGCACGCCCGACGAGGTCGTCACCACGGCGATCCAGGAGGACGTCGACGTGCTGGGCGTGAGCCTGCTGTCGGGCGTGCAGCTCACGGTGTTTCCGAAGATCTTCAAGCTGCTCGCCGAGCGCAAGGCCGACGACATCATTGTCGTGGCCGGCGGCGTGATGCCCGACGAAGACGTCGCCGCGCTCAAACGGATGGGCGTGCGCGAAGTGATGTTGCAGGACACGCCGCCGCAGGCGATCGTCGATACGCTGCGGCGGCTCGTCGCCGAACGCGGTCCGCGCTGAGGCGCACATGGAAGCGTGGTCCTGGCCCCCCGCCTACGACGAACACTACCTGCCGCCGGCGGACAGCCGCCATTGGTTTCCGCGCCGGGAGACGATGCCGCCCGCCGAACGCGAGCGCGCGATCCTCGAACGGCTGAAGCTCGTCTGCCGCTACGCGTATGAGCACGCGCCGTTTTACCGTCGTAAATGGGACGAAGCCGGCTTTCATCCCGACCAGCTTCGAACGCTGGAGGACTTCGAGGACAAGGTTCCGGTGATCCAGAAGAAGGATCTGCGCGAGGCGCAGTCGCGCATGCCTCCCTTCGGCGACTACCTGTGCATTCAGGAATCCGAGGTCTTCCATGTGCACGGCACCAGCGGCACGACCGGGCGGCCCACGGCGTTTGCGATCGGACGCGACGACTGGCGCGCGATCGCCAACGCGCACGCGCGGATCATGTGGGGCATGGGGCTGCGGCCGGGCGACCTGATCTGCATCGCCGCGGTGTTCAGCCTGTACATGGGAAGCTGGGGCGCGCTCGCCGGCGCGGAGCGGCTGGGCGCAAAGGCGTTTCCGTTCGGCGCCGGTGCGCCCGGCATGAGCGCGCGGCTCGTGCAGTGGTTGCACCTGATGAAGCCGAAGGCGTTCTACGGCACGCCGAGTTACGCGATCCATCTGGCCGAGGTCGCGCGCGAGGAGAAGCTCGATCCGCGCGACTTCGGACTGAAGGTCCTGTTCTTTTCCGGCGAGCCGGGCGCCTCGGTGCCCGGCGTCAGGGATCGCATCGAATCCTTGTACGGCGCACAGGTGATCGACTGCGGTTCGATGGCGGAGATGTCGCCGTGGATGAACGTCGCCGGCAGCGCCGAAACGCCGGGCATGCTGTGCTGGCAGGACGTCGTCTACACGGAGGTGTGCGACCCCGCGACGATGCGGCGCGTGCCTTACGGCGGCCGCGGCACGCCGGTGTACACGCACCTGGAGCGCACCAGCCAGCCGATGATCCGGCTGCTGTCGGGCGATCTCACGCAATGGGTCGACGGGCCGAATCCCTGCGGCCGGACCTACCCGCGGTTGCCGCAAGGCATCTTCGGCCGCATCGACGACATGTTCACGATCCGCGGCGAGAACATCTACCCGAGCGAGATCGACGCGGCGCTGAACCAGATCCCGCACTACGGCGGCGAGCATCGGATCGTCATCACGCGAGAGGCGGCGATGGACGAACTGCTGCTGCGGGTCGAACCCACCGAGGATCTGCATCGCGCCGGCGCCGCGGCGATCGAAATCTTCCGCGCGGAGGTCGCGCACAAGCTGCAGACCGTGCTGGGCGTGCGCGCGCGCGTCGAGATCGTCGCGCCCGGCGCGCTGCCGCGCACCGACTTCAAGGCACGCCGCGTGATCGACGACCGCGAGGTGTTCCGCACGATGCGCGCGCAGCTCGAGGCGACGGGACGCGCATGAGCGGGTATGTGGCTTCGACCGCGCTGATCGAGGGGGTCGCCGCCGGCGAGCCGCGCGCGATCGGCCGGTTGATCTCGCGCGCCGAAGCCGGCGCGGCCGAGGCGCGCGCCGCACTGGCGGCGATCTACCACCGCGCCGGCGCCGCGCACGTGATCGGCATCACCGGCGTGCCCGGCAGCGGCAAGTCCACACTGGTGGCGCGGCTTGCGCGGCGGCTGCGCGAGCGCGGCGAGCGCGTCGGCATCGTCGCGATCGATCCTTCGAGCCCCTACTCGGGCGGCGCGATTCTGGGCGACCGCATCCGCATGAGCGAAGTCGCGTCCGACCCGGGCATCTACATCCGCAGCATGGCCACGCGCGGTGCCACTGGCGGCATGGCGCGGGCGGCGCTGGATGCGTGCGACATCCTCGACGTCGCGGGCTACCGGACGATACTGATCGAAACGGTCGGCGTCGGCCAGGACGAGGTCGAGATCGCGCGCGCCTCGGACACGACGATTGTCGTGTCGGCGCCCGGACTGGGCGACGAGATCCAGGCGATCAAGGCCGGCGTGCTCGAGATCGCCGACATCCACGTCGTGTCCAAATACGACCGCAGCGACGCGCAGCGCACGCTGATGGACCTGAAGAACATGCTCGCACTGGGCGCAGCCTCGGGCGCGCGCACCGGTTGGCGCGTCCCCGTCATCGGGACGAGCGCCGTCAGCGGCGAGGGCTTCGACGAGCTGCTCGCCGCCATCGAGGGGCATCGGGTCGCTTCGCGCGACAGCGAACTCGGACGCGCGCGCCGGCAGAAGATCGCCGAGTTCCGGCTGTACAAGACCGCCCAGACGCTTCTGCTCGAAGCGTTCGAGCGCGCGGCCGGCCCGCTGCACACTGCTTTCGCTCGACGTCTGGCCGGCCGCGAAGGCGATCCGTATTCGCTCGCCCGTGAACTCGTGGCGAACGCGATCCGCAGGGAGTATCCGCATGAGTCCGCTTGACCCGACCACGCTCGAGAAGCTGCAACGCGAGTTGCGCGACTGGGAGACCCACGAACTGGCCGCGTTCCTGCAAAAGCAGCCGGAACGCCGCGCGCAGTTCTTCACGAGCGGGGATATCCCGGTCAAGCGCGTCTACACGGCGGCCGATGTCGCCGACACGCCGCTCGAAGACATCGGCCTGCCCGGCCGCTATCCGTTCACGCGCGGGCCCTACCCGACGATGTACCGCGGCCGCACCTGGACGATGCGGCAGATCGCCGGCTTCGGCACCGGCGAGGACACGAACAAGCGCTTCAAGTACCTGATCGCGCAGGGGCAGACGGGCCTTTCGACCGACTTCGACATGCCCACGCTGATGGGCTACGACTCCGACCATCCGATGAGCGACGGCGAGGTCGGTCGCGAAGGCGTGGCGGTCGACACGCTGGCCGACATGGAGGCATTGTTCGACGGCATCGACCTCGAGAAGATCTCGGTGTCGATGACGATCAACCCGACCGCGTGGATCCTGCTCGCGATGTACGTCGCGCTCGCGGAAAAGCGCGGGTACGACCTGAACAAGCTGTCGGGCACCGTGCAGGCCGACATCCTGAAGGAGTACATGGCGCAGAAGGAGTACATCTACCCGATCGCGCCGAGCGTGCGCATCGTGCGCGACATCATCACGTACTGCGCCCGCAACCTGAAGCGCTACAACCCGATCAACATCTCCGGTTATCACATCTCGGAGGCGGGCGCCTCGCCGCTGCACGAAGCGGCGTTCACGCTCGCCAACTTGATCGTGTACGTCGAAGAAGTGCTGAAGACCGGCATGCACGTCGACGAGTTCGCGCCCAGGCTCGCGTTTTTCTTCGTCTCGCAGGGGGATTTCTTCGAGGAGATCGCCAAGTTCCGCGCGCTGCGCCGCTGCTACGCGAAGATCATGCGCGAGCGCTTCGGCGCACGGAATCCGGACAGCATGCGGTTACGCTTCCACTGCCAGACGGCCGCCGCCACGCTGACCAAGCCGCAGCACCGGGTCAACATCGTCCGCACGACTTTGCAAGCGTTGAGCGCCGTGCTCGGCGGCGCGCAGTCGCTGCACACCAACGGCTACGACGAGGCCTTCGCGATCCCGACCGAGGACGCGATGAAACTGGCGCTGCGCACGCAACAGATCATCGCCGAGGAGTCGAACGTCGCCAACGTCGTCGATCCGCTCGGCGGCAGCTACTTCGTCGAGTCGCTGACGACCGAATACGAGCGCCGCATCTTCGACATCCTGCGCGAGATCGACGAGCGCGGCGGCACGATCAAGCTGATCGAGCAGGGCTGGTTCCAGAAGCACATCGCCGACTTCGCCTACGAAACCGCGTTGCGCAAGCAGTCGGGCGACAAGCCGGTGATCGGCGTCAACCGCTTCGTCGAGGAGGAGCCGCACGTCGACATCGACGTGCACCCGTACGACCAGACCACCGCCGACCGCCAGATCGCGCGCACGCAGCGCGTTCGGCGCGAGCGCGACAACGCAAAGGTCCAACAACTGCTCGCGCAGCTCGTCGAAGTGGCGAGGGACGAGCGCATCAACCTCATGCCGATCACGATCGAGCTGGTGAAAAACGGCGCGACGATGGGCGACATCGTCGAGCGGCTCAAGGGCTTGTGGGGAACGTACCGCGAGACGCCGGTGTACTGAGACGGGCTGCGCTAACCTTGCGCCCCTGGTCTTAGGACGCCAGCCGGCGCCTCGCAGCCCACTGCGTTCGATGTCTTCTGCAGCGTTGAATCTGATCGCCTATCTCGGCGAACGACCGCAGCTCGCCGCCCCGCCGCTGCACTTCGGCGCCGGCGCCGCGATCGTCGGCCGCGCCACACTTGGCGCCGGCGCCTGGTTCGGACAATTCGCGGTGATCCGCGCCGACGGGCATCACGTGCGGGCAGGCAATCGTCTGCACATGGGCCGGCGCGCAACCGTGCACATCGCGCACGACCGGTATCCAACGCTGCTCGACGACGACGTGACGATCGGCGAGTACGCGGTCGTGCACGCCTGCGAGGTCGGCGACGGCTGCGTGATCGAGGAACGCGCGGTCATCCTCGACGGTTCGGTGCTGGAGCCGGGTGCCGTACTGGCGGCCGACGCAGTGGTCTTTCCGCGCTCGCGGCTGCCCGGCGGATTCGTCTACGCCGGTCGACCCGCCAAGCCCGAGCGGCCGCTTGGCGAAGGCGAACTTGCACGGCGCCGCACGGCCTTGCGCGCGCGCAATGCGGCCGCCGAAAACGCGCCGCGCCCGGCGGCCGATCTGCGCGAGCCGCTCGACGCCAGCGTGTTCGTCGCCAATACCGCCACACTGCGCGGCGACATCTCGGCTGCCGCGCGGGTCAACATCTGGTACGGCTGCGACCTCGACGCCGACGGCGGGCAGATCGCGATCGGCGAACGCAGCAACGTGCAGGACAACTCGCTGCTCGCCTGCGGTCCCGGGGGTCGTCTCGAGATCGGGTGCGACACGACCATCGGCCACAATGTGCAAATGGCCGACTGCATCATCGGCGATCGCTGCCTGATCGGCATCGGCAGCGTGCTCGCCAGTGGTACGCGGGTCGAGGACGACGTGTTTCTCGCCGCCGGCGCGACGACGCGCCCCGGCCAGGTGCTGACGAGCGCAACGCTGTGGGGCGGCCAGCCCGCGCGCGCGCTCGGCCCCCTGGACGATCGCAAGCGTGCGATGATCGCCGGGACCATCGGCACTTACTGCGACTACGCTGACGAGCTGAAACGGGCGCAGGCGCTCGTGGCGCGCGCACACCGGCCTTGAACGACGCTCTGCTCAAATTCCTGTTTCACGATGCGCCCGTGCGCGCCGAGGCCGTGCGACTGCGCGAAGCGTGGCAGCGGATGACGGCGCTGCACGACTATCCGGCGCCGGTCGCGCGCCTGCTCGGCGAGATGACCGCCGCTGCGGCGCTGCTGTCGACGACGATCAAGTTCAACGGCGCGCTGATCATCCAGATCCACGGCGACGGGCCCGTCAAGCTGCTGGTCGTCGAGTGCCAGCCCGATCTGGCGCTGCGCGCGACCGCCAAGCTGCGCAGCGGCGCCCACGTGCCGGACGGCGCCGGCCTGCGCGAGCTCGTCAACGGGAACGGGCTCGGGCGTTGCGCGATCACGCTCGACCCCCGTGATGCGCAACCGGGGCAGCAGCCGTATCAGGGCATCGTGCCGCTGGAGGGCACTTCGATCGCGCAGGCGCTCGAAAGTTACATGCGCCGCTCGGAGCAGCTCGACACGCGCCTGTGGCTGGCCGCCGACGACAGCGGCGCCGCGGGGTTGCTCCTGCAGCAGCTGCCGCGCGAGGGCGGACGCCCCGCCGGCGACGACGGCGAGACGTGGCGGCGCGCGGTCACGCTCGCCGGCACCCTCGACGCGCGCGAACTGCTGGCGATCGGCCCGCACGAGGTCGTGCGGCGGCTGTACTGGCAGGAGCGGCTCGATACGGTCGCCGCGCTTACACCCCGTTTCCAATGCACCTGCTCGCGTGCGCGGATCGGACGTATGCTGGTTTCGCTGGGACGCGACGAAATCGACTCGATCGTCGCCGAGCTCGGCTCGGTGGCGGTGACCTGCGATTTCTGCAACGCGCGCCACGAGTTCGACGCGGTCGACGTCGCTCAGTTGTTCTCGACCGGGTCGACCGAGGCGGGCGCGCCGAATTCGCTGCACTGACGTCCCGGCAGGAGGACGTATGTTTCGCGACGCGATTGCAATCCTGGTGGCCGGACTGCTCGCTGGCTGCGCGACGGCGCCGCTGCCCGACGGCAGCCGGATCGAACGCCTGCCCTCGAGTGAAGCCATCACGCCGCCGGCGTTGACGCCGGAGCAGGCACGACAGCTGGCGCAACAGAACGCGCAGATCCTCGCCGAACAGAACGCGGCGCGCCAGCGCGAGGAGCAGCTCGAAGCGTGGCGCCGGGCCAACCAGCAGTACTACTTCGATCTGCACTACGGCCGTGTGTGGCCGTACGGCGGTTACTGGTGGAGCCCTCACTGGGGCTGGCGCCCGCGCTGGTCGCTCGGCTTCGGCTATTACGGCGTTTGGCCATAACGCGCCGGCCGGCGAGGCGTCACGGCGCGGTGGACCGTTCCATCTCGCGCCGGAAGCGGACCGCCGGATCGGCATCGTCGATGTCGACGTCCGTCCAGCGCACGACCGCGCCCGCGGCGACCTCGCGAGTCAGCCTCACCTTGTGCGCCAGCCCGATCGGCAGAGCGCCGATACGCAGCGAATCGGCCGCCGGCACCAGCTTGCCGTAGACGGTGTAGCCGCCCTCGCCGTCGAGCAGATCGCCTGCGCGCAGATCGCGCTTGGCCACCGCCACCACGTCGGCGTTGAAGCCGATCGGCGCACCGGTCGGCTCGCCGCGCAGACCCACGCTGGCCACGCTGATGCCGAGCTCCAGCCCGATCAGGTGATACGGCTTGTACAGCGCCGTGTACCGCCCGCTCGGATCGGTGACCAGCCCGTACTCCCTGAAGCAGCGCTCGACGTAGTCGCTGCCGGCGGCGAAGGTCACGTACACGCCCCAGCGCAGGTCGCGATTCACGGCACGCCCATCGCGTTCGAGGCTAGAGACCACCTCGACCTGGCCGCGATGCGCGAGCACCCCGCCCTCCTCGCGCGGCCGCAGCACCCGCGGCAGGTCGTCGACGCCGCACGGCGGAAACGCAAGCCCCGCGGGCACCGCCAGCCCGGTGGCGTTGGCCACCGCGCACATCTCGATCGCGCTCTTGGTGCCGTCGAGAAACGAATTGAACATCTGCGCGTTCAGGCCACCGGCGCGCGCGTCTTCGAGGGTCAACCCGTAATGCGCCCACACCGTGTCCGGTGTGGACGCGTGATACGCGGGCAGGTACTTCGTTCCCTTGCCGGCGGCGATGACCTCGAATCCGCACGCGCGCGCCCAGTCCACGAGCTCGCACACCAGCGCCGGCTGATCGCCGTAGGCGAGCGAATAGACGATCCCGGCCTCGCGCGCGCGGCGCGCGAGCAAGGGGCCGGCCAGCGCGTCGGCCTCGACATTGACCATCACGACGTGCTTGCGGTGCGCGCAGCATGCGAGCACGTGCGCGATTCCCGCCGCGGGCGAGCCGGTGGCGTCGATGACGATCTCGACGTCGTCCGATGCAATCAACGCCCGGCTGTCGTCGGTGAACCGCACGCCCGCCAGCTCGTCGCCGGTCCAGCCGACGCGGCGCAGCGCCTCGCGCGCGCGGCCGACGTCGAGATCGGCCACGATCGCGAGCCGCGCACCGGGCGTGCGCCGCACCTGCGAGGCGTACATCGAACCGAACTTGCCGGCGCCGATCAGGCCGACCTTCAGCGGCCGGCCCTCGCGTTCGAGCGCGACGAGCTTCGCATACAGATTCATTCGGCTACTTCTTCTCGGCGATGGCCGGTTGCGGTGGCGTGACGAACTGGAAGAACAGCTCGTCGCTGCGGATCATGTTCAATTGCTGCCGCGCGCGCTCCTCGATCGCCTCGCGGCCCTCCCTCAGGCTGCGCACTTCGGCGGCGAGCGCCGCGTTACGCGCCGCGAGCGCCGCGTTGTCGTGCCGCTGCGCCTCGAGGCTGCGCTGAAGCTCCCATACGCGCAGCCAGCCGCCCTTGCCGAACCACAACGGCCACTGGATCGCCAGCAGCAGTACGCCGAGGGCGACGGTCAGCGCGCGCATCGCCGATCGGCTACCTCAGGTTGTAGAACGCCCCGCGCCCCGGGAAGCTCGCGACGTCGCCGAGATCCTCTTCGATGCGCAGCAGCTGGTTGTACTTGGCGATGCGGTCGGAGCGGCTCAACGATCCGGTCTTGATCTGCAGCGCGTTGGTTCCGACGGCGATGTCGGCGATCGTCGCGTCCTCCGTTTCGCCGGAACGGTGGCTGATGACCGCCGTGTAGCCTGCACGTTTGGCCATTTCGATGGCGGCGAACGTCTCGGTCAGCGTGCCGATCTGGTTGATCTTGATCAGGATCGAGTTGGCCACCCCGCGCTTGATCCCTTCGCGCAGGATCCGCGTGTTGGTGACGAAAATGTCGTCTCCGACGAGCTGAACGCGGCCGCCGAGCGTTCGGGTCAGGTGTTCCCAGCCGTCCCAGTCGTTCTCGGCCATGCCGTCCTCGACCGACACGATCGGGTACTTGTCGCACCAGGTCGCGAGCAGGTCGGTGAAACCCTTCGCGTCGAGCGCGAGCTGCTCCGCTTCGAGGTGGTACTTGCCGTCGCGGAAGAACTCGCTCGCAGCGCAATCGAGTGCGAGCGCGATCTGGCTGCCGGCTTCGTAGCCAGCCTTGTCGACCGCATCGAGGATCAACTGGATCGCCGCCTCGTGGTTGCTGACGTTCGGCGCGAACCCGCCCTCGTCGCCGACGGCGGTGCTCATGCCCTTGTCGTGGATCAGTTTCTTCAGCGCGTGGAAGACCTCGGCGCCGTAGCGCAGCGCATCTGCGAAACTGGCCGCCCCGACCGGCACGATCATGAACTCCTGCAGGTCGAGGTTGTTGTTCGCATGAGCGCCGCCGTTGATCACGTTCATCATCGGCACCGGCATCTGCATCGCCCCGCTTCCGCCGAAATAGCGGTACAGCGGCAGCCCCGCCTCTTCGGCCGCGGCCTTCGCGACGGCCATCGACACGGCGAGGATCGCGTTGGCGCCGAGCCGCGACTTGTTCTCGGTGCCGTCCAGATCGATCAAAGTCCGGTCGAGGAAGGCCTGCTCGTTCGCCTCCAGGCCCATCACCGCTTCGGAGATCTCGGTGTTGATGTTCTCGACCGCCTTGAGCACGCCGCGGCCGCCGTAACGGCCCTTGTCGCCGTCGCGCAGTTCGATCGCCTCGCGCGAGCCGGTCGATGCGCCGGACGGAACCGCCGCGCGGCCCATCACGCCGGACTCGAGCAGCACGTCGCACTCGACGGTGGGGTTGCCGCGCGAATCCAGGATCTCGCGGCCGATGATGTCAACGATGGCACTCATGGTTTGTTGTTGTCTGGCTGGGCCAGCCCTTCGACGATGAACATGTTCATGATCGCCGCGCCCGCGCGTGCTGCGCGGGCGCGCGCGTAATCGGACGAGTCGTAGAACGCGCGCGCGGCCTCGATCGACGGAAACCTGAGCACGACCACGCGGTGCGGCGCGCGGCCCTCGAGCGGTTCGGTGCGGCCGCCGCGCACCAGCACTTCCGCGCCGTGCGCCTGCATCGCCGCGGTCGAAAGCTTCTTGTATTCCTCGTACTGCGTCGGATCGGTGACCTCGACGTCGGCGATGATGTAGGCGGGCATGCGTGGCGGCCGTTCCTCAGTTGAAGTCGGTCTCGATGAATCCGTTCTTCTTGGTCACGCGGTCGAGCTCGACCAGCGTCGCAAGCAGTTCGCGCATGCGGTTCAGCGGCACCGCGTTCGGACCGTCTGACTTTGCGTTCTTCGGATCGGGATGCGTTTCCATGAAGATGCCCGCGATGCCGACCGCCACCGCCGCGCGTGCAAGCACCGGCACGAACTCGCGCTGGCCGCCGCTGGAGGTGCCCTGCCCGCCCGGCAACTGCACCGAGTGGGTGGCGTCGAACACGACCGGGCAGCCGGTCTCGCGCATGATCGCGAGCGACCGCATGTCGGACACGAGGTTGTTGTAGCCGAAGCTCGCGCCGCGCTCGCAGGCGAGGAAGCGGTCTTCCGACAACCCCGCCTCGCGCGCCGCCTCGCGCGCCTTGTCGATCACGTTCTTCATGTCGTGCGGCGCGAGGAACTGGCCCTTCTTGATGTTGACCGGCTTGCCGCTGACCGCGCAGGCGCGGATGAAGTCGGTCTGCCGGCACAAGAACGCCGGCGTCTGGATCACGTCGACCACCTGCGCCGCGACGGGTACCTCATCCTCGCCGTGCACGTCGGTCAGCACCGGCACGCCGATTCTCCGCTTCACTTCCGCCAAGATGCGCAAGCCTTCGTCGATGCCGAGTCCACGGAAACTCTTTCCCGAACTGCGGTTGGCCTTGTCGTAGCTCGACTTGTAGATGAACGGGATACCGAGCGAAGCCGTGATCTCCTTGAGCTGGCCGGCGGTGTCCAGCGCCAAAGCCTCCGTTTCGACCACGCACGGCCCGGCGATCAGAAACAACGGGCGGTCGAGTCCGACCTCGAAACCGCACAGCCTCACTGCACACCTCTGCGAAGCAGAAATGCCTGCCCTCGCCCGCCTGGCGGGAGAGGGGCCGGGGGTGAGGGGATGAGGCGCAGCCTCATCACGCGACTTTCTGCAGCGCGGCGGCGCGTCGCGCCTTCGCGTAAGCGAGGGCGGCCTCGACGTACGCCTTAAACAGCGGATGCCCGCCGCGCGGCGTGCTGGTGAACTCCGGGTGGAACTGCACGCCGATGAAGAACGGGTGCCCCGGCAGCTCCATGATCTCCGGCAGGTTCTCGGTCGGCGTGCGCGCCGATACCTTGTAGCCCTTCGCCTCGAGCATCGCGACGTACGCGTTGTTGACCTCGTAGCGATGCCGGTGCCTTTCGTTGACCTCCGCTCCGTAGATCCGCCAGGCGAGCGTGCCTGGCTCGACCGGACACTTCTGCGCGCCGAGGCGCATCGTCCCGCCGAGATCCGATTTGTCGCTGCGCCGCTCGATGCGCCCGGTGCGATCGGTCCACTCGGTGATCAGCGCCACGACCGGGTGCGGCGTGTCCGGATCGAATTCGGTCGAGTTGGCGCCCGTCAGTCCGCACACGTTGCGCGCGAACTCGATCGTCGCCAGCTGCATGCCAAGGCAGATGCCGAGGTAAGGAACCCTGTTCTCGCGCGCGAACTGGATCGCGCGGATCTTGCCCTCGGTGCCGCGCTTGCCGAAGCCGCCGGGCACGAGGATCGCGTCGAGGTCCTTCAGCGCGGCGGTGCCTTCGCGCTCGATCTGCTCGGAATCGACGTACTCGATCGTCACGCGCGTGCGCGTGTGGATGCCGGCATGCGTCAGCGCTTCGTTCAACGACTTGTACGAGTCCGACAGGTCGACGTACTTGCCGACCATGCCGATGCGCACTTCGCTCTCCGGATGCTCGAGCGCGTAGACGAGCCTGTCCCACGCGGCGAGGTCGGCCGGTCGCGAGACGATGCCGAGCGCGAAGCAGACGATCTCGTCGAGCCCCTGCTTGTGCAGCATCGACGGCACCTTGTAGATCGAGTCGACGTCCCACACCGAGATCACCGCGTTCAGCGGCACGTTGGAGAACAGCGAGATCTTCGCGCGCTCCTCTTCCGGGATCGGGCGGTCGGCGCGGCACAGCAGCACGTCGGGGGAGATGCCGATCTCGCGCAGCTTCTGCACGCTGTGCTGCGTGGGCTTGGTCTTCAACTCGCCGGCCGACGGCACGAAGGGCACCAGCGTCAGGTGCACGAAGCAGCACGAACCGCGCCCCAGCCGCAGGCTCATCTGTCGCGCGGCCTCGACGAACGGCAGCGACTCGATGTCGCCGACCGTGCCGCCGATCTCGACGATCGCCACGTCGGTCTTGCCGTCCCACGCGGCGCGCGCGCCCCGTTCGATGAACTCCTGGATCTCGTTGGTGACGTGCGGAATCACCTGCACCGTCTTGCCGAGGTACTCGCCGCGCCGCTCCTTCTTGATCACCGATTCGTAGATCTGGCCGGTCGTGAAGTTGTTCACGCGCCTCATCTTTGCCGAAATGAAGCGCTCGTAGTGCCCGAGGTCCAGATCGGTTTCCGCACCGTCCTCGGTGACGAAGACCTCGCCGTGCTGGAACGGCGACATCGTCCCCGGATCGACGTTGATGTAGGGATCGAGCTTGATCAGGGTGACTTTGAGGCCGCGCGATTCGAGGATCGCGGCGAGCGAGGCGGCAGCGATGCCCTTGCCGAGCGAGGACACGACGCCACCGGTAACGAAGACGTATTTCGTCATGTTCGTTGGGTGCCGACTGCGTTTGCGCAGCGCGGGCGTTACCGGTAAAGCGGCAGTATACGCAAGGCGGTCGAGCGGCAATCGCGGGTTCAGCGACCCGGGCTCGCCGTGACCTTCACCGCTTCGGGCAGACGCAGCCCGCGCGCCTTCATCACGGCGCGCAGCCGATCCGGGTAATCGGTGATGATTCCGTCCACCCCGAGATCGATCAGCCGCGCCATCGCCGCCGGTTCGTTGACGGTCCACGGCAGCACCTTCAGCCCGAGCGAATGCGCCTCGGCCACCAGCGCGGGGGTCAGATTGCGCCAGAACATCGACCACGTGCCGCACCCGGCGGCCTTGACCAGCCGGGGCAGCGAGTCGCCGTGTTCGGCGCGCTTCAGCCCCGCATGCCACGGCGACGCGCCGCTGGCATCCACACGGACCGTGTCGAAGTTTTCCGCCTCGATCGTCAGGCAGACGGTGTCGATCTCCGGCGCGATTCGCTTGACCTCCAGCAGCGTGCGCCAGTCGAACGACTGGATCGTCGCGCGCCCGACCATGCCGCTGCGGCGCAACGTCTCGACCACCGCCTGGGCAAACGGCGCGGGCGCGGGTGTAGCGGCGTCGCCGGGGACGAGCTTCGTTTCGAGGTTAAATCGCACCGGCACGCCGCTCGACTCGACGAGCTCGATCAGTTGTTCGAGCGTGGGGATGCGCTCGCCGTCGGCCGGCTGCTGCTGCGGCCACTGGCGCGCGTAGCGGTGCTCCGGATTCAGCCGG
>Ga0272446_1005243_pt1 | contig 14479 bp, 11 predicted proteins | sample YNPCB0061_FD_194587 | JGI IMG/M metagenome (GOLD analysis project Ga0272446, IMG submission 194587) | Hot spring microbial mat communities from Yellowstone National Park, WY, United States - YNP-CB-006-1 | ecosystem: Environmental > Aquatic > Thermal springs > Hot (42-90C) > Sediment | place...
CATAAAGTATCACATTTGTAAAGTATTCTTCAAAAAAGATTGTAGGAAGATTTATGAACAAAAAAATGTGACATTTTAAACTGGGAATTAAATGTGACATTGACATTAGTAATAACACCCGATTATTTTTAAAGTTTTCTTTTTCTTCCATCTTGGTAAGGATAGTTCTATCCGTCCCTGCGGCACATTGCTAAAAAACACAAAATTATTTATAATAAACCGTATGGAAAAATTTTATATCGAAACTTATGGTTGTCAAATGAACGAGGCAGACAGTGAATACATGGCTTCTGTATTGTTGTCTGTTGGTTATCAGGCTTCTCAAAGTCTTGAAGATGCCGATATAATTCTTGTTAATACTTGCAGTATCAGGGAAAAGGCAGAAAGCAAGGTGTTGAGTTTTTTGGGTAGGGCTTATCCCTACAAAAAGAGAAATAATGCCATTCTCGGTGTGTGTGGTTGTGTTGCAAGAAAAGAGGGCGAAAATCTGATAAAAAAAGCTCCTTATTTAGACATGGTTTTTGGCCCGCATCATATCGGTAGATTGCCAGATTTTATCAATGTTGTGAGGAGAGATAATAGAAAGGTAGTGGAAGTTAGTGACAAAAGTGAGATAGAAAGGGATAGCAGTATTGTTGTGCCAAATGGCTTGAGGGCTATGGTACCCATAATGCAGGGGTGTAATAATTTTTGTAGTTTTTGTATAGTGCCTTTTGTTAGGGGCAGAGAGGTTAGTAGAAGTAGTGACGATATTATTGCTGAGATTAAACATCTTGTTGCCAAAGGTGTTAAAGAGGTGATGTTGTTAGGACAGAATGTTAACTCTTATGGAAACGATTTAGGTATAAAAAACGGTTTTCTAAGTCTACTTGAAAAGGTTAATGAAATTGAAGGTTTGGAAAGGATACGCTTTACCACATCCCATCCAAAAGATTTGACGGACGAACTTATTTCTGCCTTTGGAAGGCTTGACAAGCTTTGTCCACACATCCATCTTCCTGTTCAGTCGGGCTCGGATAAAATTCTTGCCTTGATGAACAGAAGGTATGATTCTGCTACCTATCTAAAGCTAATCGAAAAGTTACGCAATATGTGCCCAGAAATAGCTATAACTACTGATATTATTGTTGGCTTTCCTGGAGAAGAAGAAAGTGATTTTCAGGCTACGATGAAACTTGTTGAACGTGTTGAGTATGATGGAGCCTTTTCTTTTAAGTATTCTGCACGTCCAAAAACGAAGGCTGCGTCTATGTCCAATCAGGTTCCAGAAGATGTCAAACAAAGGCGTTTAGAGGAGTTGCAGGCGTTGCAAAAGGAGATTACTTATAAGAAAAATCGTGCTTTAGAAGGTAAAGTCTTGCCTGTTCTCGTTGAAAATATAAATAGAAGAAATTCGAAGGAGTTTTCTGGAAGAACCCCGTGTTTTCGTATTGTCAATTTCTCAAATTCTTCTCCAGTTCAAGATTTGATTGGCAAGACTGTAAATGTTAAAATTAGTAGAGGCTTAAAGAATTCACTCAAAGGTGAGGCGGTTTAAAATGCCTGCTGGCATGGTAGAAGTTGAAGTTTTCACAGTACTGCTGGATAAGACAAACCAGACTCCCGTGCTGCTTCTAAAAGAGAAGGGAGGAAGCAGAGTTTTGCCTATCTGGATAGGCTTTTTTGAGGCAGAATCTATCATAATGGCAATAAAAGGCTTGGTTTTGCCAAGACCTATGACCCACGACCTGTGTTCAGATACGATTTGTCTATTAGGGGGGAAGCTTTTAGCGGTTCATATTTATAATCTTCAAGGTGGAACTTTTTATGCCCGTCTTGTGATAGAACAAAATGGAAAGGTTTTAAATCTTGACTCTCGTCCCAGTGATTCTGTTTCTATTGCGTTAAGACAGTCCTCGCCAATTCTGGTGAGCGAAAAGGTCATGGCAGAAGCTGGCATTGCTGATATGAAGAACATATCGTCGTCACAATTGGAAGACATTCTAAACGATTTACCAGAGGAAGCCTTTGGTAAATACAAGATGTGAAAGATATGGCTAACGAAACAATACTCATTATTGACGACGAATCATTCTTTCTTGACGCTCTTTCTGATATCCTGACGAAAAAAGGTTATGATGTCAAAAAAGCCCTTTCGCTTGAAGAAGGTATTGAAATTCTCAAAACAAACAGGGTGGATATCACTTTTCTTGATGCATCTCTAAAGAATGTAATAGGCACAGCAGGTTTAACCAAAATTAAAGAGATTAGAGAAGATATGGAGATTGTTGTAATAACCTCCCTTGACGATGCACCTCAAGTCTCGGATTTTTTGAAAAATGGTGCGGTTGACTTTGTTGTAAAGCCATACAAAAGTGAAGACCTTGCAGTTGTAGTGGACAGGATACTGAAGAGAAAGGATATAGAAAGCGAGAGGGAAATTTTGCTCTTTGAGAACATTGAATTTATAGAGCTGTTAAGTCTTTATCGAAAGATTGCCAAGCTTTTGACCATCTGGGAACTTGACAGGTTAAAAGATGCACTTCTTGACGAGATTATGCAGTGTACCTTTGGTCAGGGTGCATTGTATTATCACATAGCAAGAGAGGATGACAGCTTTTTTACGTGTAATTTTTATAAAGGCATCGTTAATACAGAACTTGCAAAGCAGAAAATCCCAAAAGATATTCTTGAAAATTCAGATTTTTCCTTTTATATAAAACCAAGAGAGCTTAATATACCTCTTAAACTGGACGAAAAAAGTTACGGGTTAATAAAGGTGGTAGAACCTTTTTTACAAGAAGGCTTTGGTGAAAAGGAGTTTAATAAGGCATATCTCGTTTGTGAGTTTGTATCTTATGCATTAGAAAACGCAACACGTTTAGAGTTGTTGCAAAGATGTGCTGTTAAGGATGAAAGAACTCAGGCTTACTACTGGGATATATTAAAAGATTTTGTTAGAAAAGAGATAAACAAGGCTCTTCGCTACGATAGAAAGCTTTCTGTTATAGGCATAAATATTGAAAACATTACCGAATTACGAAAAAATTATGGCGAAATGTCCGTTAAAGAGGCTGTAATTGAGTTTAGCAATACAATCAACACCGTGATTAGAGATTCTGACTGGTTTGTCGAAAAACGAGATGGGGAGCATCTGATTTTTTTAACAGAAACAGATTACTTTGGTGCCATAATGACCATTAGAAGAATAAGACAGGCACTCATCGGAAAGGGACTTATCAAGGGCAGTCGTGATGTAGGTGAGTTGTTGGTTAATATGGCTGCTGTTGGACTTCCTGTGCACGGTACTTCCTTAGAGGAACTATTAAAGGTTTTAAAGGCAAGGCTTATCATAAGCAGAAACAGTATATATTACAGGATGGACTTTAATAAAAATAACTTTAACCATCTTTGTGAAGATATCTTGAAGATGGATTTAAACACTCAGTGGAAGGGTGATGGTATCTACTACTGGTGTGAAGGATGTGAGAAACATTTTTACGAGATACTTTCGCTCTTTATAAAAGACGTTAAACTTAACAATAAAAGACGTGGTGTTTTTTATGCAGGTGCATTTGATGGCAGAAAGATGGGTTTTATAGATGAAAAAAATGATTTTTCTGAACTAAATACGAAGATTTACCTGTTTTTTAACGAAAATAAGGATGCCTTTGAACTTCCGGGCATAGTAAATGTAGGGGCAAAAGACAAGTTAGATGATTTAAAGTTTCTGCTATACCTTAACGAAAACTACTCTTATATCAGCATATATAAAGATGGCAAATACTTTGAAAGTAGCGATGCCTTACTTGTAGAGGCACTAATTAACAAGATACAGATTGAATACTACTTACAGTGGCAGTTATAAAATGGAAAGATTAAAAGTCCTTGTTGCAGAAAACGAAGAGAAAAGTTTAGCAGGCATTAAAGAAGCCCTCAATGAGCAATATTACGAGGCAGTCTTTGCATCGGATGGAGTGCAGGCACTTCAGGTTGCCTTACAGTGGCAGCCTGTTATTATAATCGTTTCGTTAGATTTACCTCTAATTGATGGGGTGAAACTTAGTCAGATAATACGAACAAACCCAAAAACAGAGGCAATCCCTATCTTCTATCTTAATGAAAAAACAGTTCATCTTTCACACTTTAGAAGAAATACAGACTACTTTATAATTAAACCTTTTAACGTTGACGAACTGAAAAGGATACTAAACGGCGTTAGAAAAAAAATCCTTAACGTCTCTTTTTTAAAAAAGGAAGAGGAGTTTTCTGGTAACTTAAAGCAGATGCAGATGCCAGACCTTCTGCAGGTGCTTTCTATGAACCAAAAGACAGGAAATCTTTTTATTTATTCAGATCAGGTTAATAAAGAAAAGAAGGCTATCGTTTCGTTATATAATGGCAGGATAATAAATGCTTCAATATCTAAAATATCTGGATTAAAGGCTTTGTATAGAATACTTGCGATAAAAGAAGGCTTTTTCAGTTTTATCCCAAGCGAACCAGAGCTTCCAGAAGTTATTGCTGAATCCACAGACAGTTTAGTAATGGAGGGGTTAAGGCAAAACGACGAGATGCAGGAGATAAGAAGAAAATTAGGGGGAGAAAATTTAAGGGTCTATTTAAATATTAGCACTGATAAGCTGCCACAGGGTTTAAGACCTAAAACACTTGAGGTGATATCAGCCATAGATGTGTTTCCTGATTTAAATGAGCTTGTTGACAATGTAAACGTTCTTGATTATGAAGTGTTGAAGATTATTCATGGATTAAAGGAAAAGAATGTTATAAGGATAGAGGAAGTTTCTGATAACACATCTACAAACAACATAACATTTTCAGCAGACCTTTTACTCGAACTAAAAAGGACGATAAATAAAAGATTTTGTGGCTTACAACCACCTTACAATCTTGTTATACCAGTGTTCATAGAAGGTGATAATATTGAACCATTTCTTAAAAACTTGATTAAATTTAACTTTTCCCCTTATAAAAATGATATGCTATGTCTTAGACGCAAAGAAAAAAATATTGGTTATTTAGGCTTACTTAAGCTTGTTGAGAGTTTAAATATCATACTTGTTTACTTTTACAATACTGTGCCGTTTAAGCCTTTTTTTAACGCTTATCTTTCTCGCTCTTTGGGTGTATTGGTGATTGGAGAAAGGGAAAAATTTAGCGACGTAACAAACTTTTTTGGCAAAAAGACGGCATTTATTGCTACAAAAGAACTCGGTAGCTTTGATGCGTTAAAAAGGGCGATAGAGAAGGTTTTTGAAAATTTTGTTAAGGAAAATTTATGATTGATTTGCACACCCACACCATTTTTAGCGATGGCGAACTGATTCCTTATGAACTGGTTCGCAGGGCTGAAGAAAAAGGCTACACTTTTATTGCATTGACAGACCATCTTGATTTCTCAAATATGGATTTTGTGATACCACGCATTATCCACGTGGCAGAAAAGATAAACAAGGAAAACAGAAAGATAAACGTGATACCGGGTTGTGAATTGACACATATCCATCCATCTTCTTTTGACGAAGCAGTAAAAGAGGCAAGAAGGCTTGGTGCAAAAATTGTTGTTGCTCACGGAGAAACACCAGTGGAACCTGTTGCAAAAGGGACAAACTTTGCTGCAATTAACGCTGGCGTTGATATTCTGGCACACCCTGGTTTAATTACCGAATCAGAGGTGCAGTTAGCGGTAAAAAAAGGTGTTTTTTTAGAGATTACCGCAAGGGGCGGGCATAACATAACAAATGGTCATGTAGTAAAATTGGGTTTGTCTTTAGGTGCAAACTTTGTTATAAACACCGACGCCCATGCACCGAAAGATTTGATTGATAAAGAGTTTGCCATGACTGTTGCTGTTGGGGCGGGTTTAGGGAAGGTTCAGTTTTCTAAACTTTACAAAAGGGTGGGAGATTGGGTCACATCTCTAATATAGAAAACACAACAGTTCCAGACATCATCTATCAATTTTTTTCATCAAAGTATGTGGCAAACTATCTTGGTTTTTACGTGCCAAACTTTTATGATATCAGAGAGTTTATCTTAGACAATCTTGATGAAGTAGAACCGGGTTTCATAAGGATAGCGTTTGCTGACTTTAACGAAAATACTGTTAATGAAGGCTTTGAGGACAGGATTACCCTTGAAAAACTTAATCAATTTTTAAGTTATCTTTTGAAACATTTTAACAAAATCAGGCAGTTTTTTGAGGAAAGGGGAGAAGTATTTTGTATAGAGTTACATTTTCAACTTCCCTTTATCCACAAAAGTATCCTCAAGAGCAGACAAAAGAGGATGTTGTTTATAAAAAAAAAGATAAGGTTTTATAACACTTACAGACAGAACCTAAGAGGCATTTTTCTTGTTACACAAAAGGATGAAGATGTTAGCCAATTTTTACCCAATCACCATCTTTTACTAAAACTTCCATCAAACTTAGAAAATTTCAATTTCTTTCTTGCGTATCCATCACAGCTAAAAGACTACTGGGAACTGGTTTTGCAGGAAGCCAAACTGTCTTTTTAGGTGGACTTGCCAAACTCAGATTTGATGCTTAATCTTATTAACAAGGAGGATAAGAAAGATGATAGACTTTGAAAAGTTTACCTACAAAGCACAAGAAGCTGTACAGGCTGCTTATATGCTTGCACAGAACAAACAAAATCAGGCGGTAGAACCCGAGCATCTTTTGTATGCCTTGTTTACTGATGCAAACTCGGTTCCATCACAAATACTTTTAAAGATTGGTGTCCAGTTAAAAACGTTACAGAACAGGTTAGAAACACAGATAAACAAATTTCCTAAAGTAGCAGGTGGCAAAGGTTTTATATCACCAAACTTAGAAAAGCTGCTTGCTGAAGCATGGAACGAAAAAGATGCATTGAAAGATGAGTATGTAAGTACTGAACACCTTTTGCTTGCGGCAACTCATCCCGATGTAAAAGTCTCTAACATTTTAAAAGAGTTTGGAGTAACAAAAGACAGCATCCTATCAGTGCTTCAGGAAATTAGGGGAAGTCAAAGGGTTACGGATCAGAATCCCGAAGACAAATATCAGGCACTTAATAAGTATGGAAAAGATTTAACAGAGCTTGCCAGAAAGGGTAAGGTTGACCCTGTTATAGGTAGAGATGAAGAAATTAGGCGGGTAATACAGGTGTTATCAAGACGAACAAAAAACAATCCTGTATTGATAGGTGATCCAGGTGTAGGTAAAACTGCAATTGTGGAGGGACTTGCCCAGAGAATTGTTTCTGGCGATGTGCCAGAGATGTTAAAAAACAAAAAAATTGTTGCCCTTGATATGGGGTCTCTTATTGCAGGGACAAAGTATAGGGGAGAATTTGAAGATAGGTTTAAGGCTTTATTAAAAGAAGTAGTCCAATCAGAAGGCAAAATTATTCTCTTTATTGATGAGCTTCACACGATAGTTGGTGCTGGTTCTGCAGAAGGGGCAATGGATGCTGGTAATATGATAAAACCAGCCCTTGCAAGAGGAGAACTACACTGCATTGGTGCGACTACCATAGATGAATACAGAAAGTACATAGAAAAAGACGCTGCCTTAGAAAGGCGTTTCCAGCCCGTAATGGTAGAGGAGCCTTCGGTAGAGGACACGGTTTCTATTCTTAGAGGATTAAAAGAAAAGTACGAGGTTCATCATGGTGTCAGAATAAAAGATAGTGCAATTGTTGCAGCGGCACATCTATCAAACAGATATATTACAGGTAGATTTTTGCCCGATAAGGCGATTGATTTGATTGATGAGGCGGCATCACGGCTTCGTATCGAGATAGACAGTGTTCCAACAGAGATAGATGAGGTACAGAGAAAAATAATTCAGCTTGAGATTGAACGTCAGGCACTAAAGCGTGAAAGTGACGAAGCCTCCCTTGAAAAACTTGCAGAGGTTGAAAAAGAAAAGGCAGAATTAACAGAAACATTAAATAGCCTGAAACTTAATTGGGAAAAAGAAAAGGGTAAAATTGGAGAAATAAGGGCTTTAAAAGAAGAGATAGAAAAGATGAAACTTGCAGAGGCGGAGGCATTGAGGACAGGTGATTTGAATAAAGCCTCTGAAATCAAATATGGTAAGCTACTGGAGTTACAGAAAAAGCTGAACGAAAAAAACGAAGAACTAAAAGAAATTCAAAAAAACAGACAGATGCTAAAGGAAGAAGTTGATGAAGAGGATATTGCAAAGATTGTGTCTAAATGGACGGGCATTCCTGTTTCAAAACTGCTGGAAGGTGAACGTGAAAAGTTGATAAAAATGGAACAGCTTTTAAGTTCAAGGGTTGTAGGTCAGAAAGAGGCTATAGAGGCAGTTTCTAATGCGGTTAGAAGAAGCAGGGCAGGACTGCAAGATCCAAACAAACCGATAGGTTCTTTCTTATTCTTAGGTCCCACTGGCGTTGGAAAAACAGAACTTGCAAAGGCGTTGGCGGAGTTTCTTTTTGATGACGAGAAGGCGATAATAAGGCTTGATATGTCTGAGTATATGGAAAAACATTCTGTATCAAGGCTAATTGGTGCTCCTCCCGGCTATGTTGGTTATGAAGAGGGCGGATATCTGACAGAGGCAGTAAGGAGAAGACCCTATGCTGTAATACTCCTTGATGAGATAGAGAAGGCTCATGCCGATGTGTTCAACATCTTGCTTCAGGTGCTTGATGAGGGAAGGCTTACAGACAATAAGGGTAAAACGGCAGACTTCAGGAACACCTTGATAATAATGACATCTAATTTAGGAAGCCAGTATATTCTTGATGAGGCACTTAGCTACGAGGAGATGAAAGAAAAAACCAACAGTCTGCTAAAAAGTTATTTAAAGCCCGAGTTTTTAAACAGATTAGATGAAATCATAATCTTTCATCGTTTGGATGAAGAGCATATAAAGATGATAGTGGATATCCAGCTTAAGGCTATAAAAAGATTGCTTGCAGAAAAGAATATCACCATTGAACTTGATGAAAGTGCAAAAAAATACTTAGCAAGAGAGGGATTTGATCCTGCTTTTGGTGCAAGACCTCTAAAAAGACTTATCCAAAGAGAGATTCAGAACAGGCTTGCGTCATTGATTTTACAAGGTGAAATAAAGGACGGTGATGAGGTTAGAATTAGATACGACGAAACAAAAGGAGAACTGATATTTAAATAGATGCTTAAGTAAGATGATTTTTAGACTTCCATTAGGAATCTTTTTTGCCGGGCTCGGTTTTATCAAAGGAGCACGTAGTGAACTCTTTGTGCTCCTTTGTTAGCTCGATAAGTCTTGTTTCTATGTCCCTTAGCTGGTCCATAAGACATTGTAAAACCTGTGCTTCTGGGTCTGGCAACTTTTCATCAACCTTAACCCTTTCCTTCCCGCGATATGTGATTCTTCCGGGTACTCCTACCACTGTTGAATCGTCAGGAACATCTTTCACAACGACTGAACCCGAACCTATTAAACAGTTGTTGCCAATGGTTATTGGTCCCAAAACCTTAGCACCTGCACCGATGACCACATTGTTGCCAATGGTTGGATGTCTCTTCCCTTTTTTCCATGAAGTGCCACCTAAGGTAACACCATGATAAAGTGTAACATCATCGCCAACTTCGGCAGTTTCTCCTATAACAACGCCCATGCCGTGATCTATAAAAAATCTTTTACCAATTTTGGCACCAGGATGTATTTCTATGCCCGTAAGAAATCTTGCGATGTGGGAGAGAAATCTTGCTAAAAGTCTAAAGTTCTTTTTCCATAAAAAATGGTTTACTCTATGAAAGAGCAGTGCATGAAAACCCGGATAGCAAAGAATTATCTCTAAGACACTCCTTGCAGCAGGGTCTCTTTCAAAAACAGAGGTTATATCTTCTTTGATGGTCTTAAAAAATTTAAACATATTAGTTAACTATACTTGATTGGGAAAACTATCCCAACCTCTGTGCCTCTATTCAACTCACTTTTATAATACACCTTTGCGTTATGAAAAACAACAACTCGTTTAAGAATGTTCAAGCCTAAGGTTATAAAATCACCTTTAATATTGGTTTGCATATCATCCTTTGTTAAATACGTGTTTATTGCGTTAAGGATGTTTTCTGGCATTCCATGCCCTGTATCTATAATACGTAAGACGGCATTTTTGTCTTCTTGAGAAAGTACTAAAAGGATTTCACCCTTATCGGGGGTGTATTTTATTGCATTTCTGATTAAATGAAGGATGGTTTGAGAAAGCATCAACTGTTCACCCTTTATCACAAGGGAAAAATTTGGGATGTTTAAAGTAATCTTTATCTTCTTTTCGTCTAACTCCTTTTCAACTCGGTTTGTAATATTTTTTAAGAGGTATGTAAGGTCAATATCCTTAAGCATGTAACGCTCTTTTTCAAGATTAAGGCGGGCAAGAAAAATTAAGTCTTCTATTGTGTTGTAAAGTTTTTCTGCACAAGTCAGCATAATGTCAATGCTTTGTTCTTGCAGGGGAGTAAGTTCGCCTAACTCTTTGTTTTTAAAAAGTTTTAAATACCCAAAAAGTGGTGTTAGAGGGGTTTTAAACTCATGTGATATGCTCTGCAAAAAATTACTTTTCATACGGTCTAAATCCTGTAACTCTTCGTAAGCCTTTTCAAGTTGTCGGGTCTTTTCCTCTACACGTCTTTCTAAACCCTTCTTTGTCTCTTCCAATTCTGCAGCAAGTAGTTCAAGTTGCTGATTTGAAGCCTGCAACTCTTCGTTCATTCCTTTTATTTCTTCAAACTGCTGTTCTAACTCCTGCTCATTTTCTTGTAGTTTGTTAAGTGTTTCCCTTATTATCTCTCCTAACATCCTCATCTCACTGCTTTTAAAGTCTTTCACATCGATGTTATGAATTACACCCTTCTCCTCATAATCTTTGCAAAGGGTAGATAACTTGAAAAAATCTTTTAAAAAATTTCTGTAAAGTGTGACAGCGATAATTATAATAAACAGCAAAGCCAATAATGAATAAATTGAGTAAAACAAAGGATTTAAGGTGATTTTCTTTAGTAAGTTGTCGTGATAGTTGGTTTCCATCCTCTTAAGAGAATCTCTTGCCAATTGAGAAAATCTTTCAAAATCAATCTTTTCGTTAGTGATATCCTGTGCTTTGGTTTCGTCTGAAATATACTGAAAGATTAGTTTCGCAATGGCATCACTTTTAATTTTCATCTTCTCTAAGTTTTCACGTAAATTATTAATCTGAGTATCATCCCTTTTGTGACAATTACTGCAACCGTAAGAATCAAACTTTTCCTGAAAGACCTTAATCATAGCATCGATTTTTTTCTGTTCATCTGACAAGTTTATATCGATTGGCGATTTGCCCTGAAGCTTTTTTTGTATAAATATTGACTGAATCTGCTTATCAATGCTGGAGGTTATCTGATAAAGTTGTTCTTCAAATATCAATAAGTTTTCGTGTGTGCTTAAAAAAGCTTTAGTTTCGTTGTACAGTTTTAATGAAAAAAATACGCCCGAGAGAAAGAAAATACAGCAAAAAAACGTAACAAAAAGAAAAGATTTCTTCATTTAACGATATTATAGCATTGGTAATTGGAAAAATTAAAGAAAAAAAGGGCTTTTTTCAAGCCCTTTTTACAAGATTATCTAAAAAAAACAAATGTTATGAGGATAAAAAGCGGAACTAAAATACCACATGACCATGCCATATAACCAAAGAAAGAAGGCATTTTAATGTCATTTTCTTCGCATATTGCTTTAACCATAAAGTTTGGTCCATTGCCAACGTAGGTGTTAGCTCCCATAAAAACAGCTCCTACAGAGACAGCCCTTAAATAAATTTCTGGAACCCCAATGATTAAATGATCTGTAATTCCTTTAAACTGTGCAACACTTTGAGCTGTGGTTGTAAAAACAAGATATGTAGGGGCATTATCAAGAAAGCTTGATAAAGTACCTGATGCCCAGAAAAACTGCCAAGGTTCCGTAATCCCTAACTTACTGCCGTTCATCTGAAGCATCTGCATGACAGGCACCATCGTAACAAAAATCCCAGCAAAAAGTATTGCTACCTCAATAATTGGATGGTAAGTAAAGGCGTTTTCTTCTCTCAACTGGACAGGGGTAAAGTAGATAGAGGCTAATGCTGCTGCAATCATCATAGCTTCTCTAACAATAGGTGGAACAAAAAAGGAGATTATAACAACCAGTAAAAGTAAAAAGTTTATTTTACCTCTAATCTCAAGCTTTTTCTCAGGCAGTTCACCCAAAGCCTCTGCTAACTTATCCCTGTCTTCTTTTTTCATAAAATGGTTATCCAGCATAAAAAACAGGAACAAAAGTATGCCAACAGCGAATGCCCAGATAGTTATCAATTTGAATGTCCAGAAAAAGGGCACACCTCGTAAAAATCCAAGAAACAAAGGCGGATCCCCAAGAGGAGTTAAAAGCCCCCCAATATTAGATACAAGAAAAATGAAAAATATGCACAAGTGGACAATGTGTTTTCTCCACTTATTAATCCTTAACAGGGGTCTTATAAGCACCATGCTTGCACCAGTCGTTCCGATAAAACTTGCAAAAAATGCACCCATAAAAAGTAAAAGCGTATTAATCTTTGCTGCACCGTTTGTACCAATCCTGATAACTATTCCACCAGAAATAATAAAAAGAGAACCAAGTAAAATAATAAAAGACACATATTCTGTGATGGTGTGAACCAAAAGTATCTTTTCTTTCATTATGATAATGACAGCAGCAGGGATTGCAAGGAATAGTGAAACGTAACCATAGCGTTTGCCCCACCATTCAGAATTAATCAGAGGAAAAACAGCTATTGAAAGTAACAAAGCTACGAAGAAGATACCACTCCAGATGGGGAACTCAACAGCATGATGAGCACCTTCTTCAGATGCCAATGCAAAAACAGGAAATAAAAATAAAGTCGTTAAAATATAAGCAAATCTCTTCATCATTTTTCTCCATTTTTTTAAAATATTACATGCGAAAGGACACCTTTTTTAAGGTGGTCTTCTATCTGTTCAACTTCTTTTAGTTTTTTCACACAATTTAGCACACTTTCTTTTGCCTCATCGCCACCAACAACCCCTTTTACAATTAGGTGCTTTCCACCATCTTTTCCTTCAAACTCAATCTTGCCTAATTTAATAAGGTCATATTTAAATAGCAAAAGCTCAGCCTTCTTCTCCACGAGCTTATTTTTTAGAGCTTCTTGTACACGCTCATAATTTACCGCTTCAAAAAACTTCTTCGAGTAGTTGCAGGTGAGTTCTATGGCATCTTCAAGTTTCACATAGCTTGAGTTGATGACGAAAGAAAACATCGTTGGATCAAAAATCTCTTTGTCAAAATAGTAGCTAATAAACTCTTTCTTTTCAGCATCTTTTTCTTTAATAAGCTCTAAGGCATCCTCATAAGAAATCTTTTTTGCCTCAGCCAAACGCTTGATACGGTCGCTTGTTTTTGCCACAAACTGTATGGAGATAACGTTTTCTATGTCTTCAAGCACAATGTGAGCAGCCCTGCCCGCAAAAACAACATTATCTTTCAATGCGATGTCGTAAATGCTTGCCATTAAGGCTGTTTTATAAAAACTTTTGTTCGTAAAAAGCTCGCCAATTCTCTCCAAAAACGTTGGGACATCTTCATCGTCTGTCAGGTCAAGAAAGGACGGAAGTTCTTCTTTTCCCTGAATAAGCTTGTTTATAAACTCTTTGTCTGCATACTGATAATTGAGACATTGAGCAAGCCTTTTTGCAAAGGTGGTGCCACCAGCACCATACATTCTTGATACTACTATTATTCCCATAAATTTCCCCCCTCTTATTTTTGTTTTACTACAAGCCTTTTTCAAGGTATAATAACGCAAACAAAATTCAAAAATAAAATGATATTACAGTTTAAAAACTTTTGGCAATAAAAATTTGTTTATTTTTATAAGGAGAGTTGTGTATGAGAAGATTTTTATTCTGGGCAGCGGTGTTTTTTGGGCTTTTTTTATCTATTTATTCAGTGCGTATATTAGTCAGAGAAAGGGATATGGCAAAAATTAATGTCAAACAGTTTAAAACTAAGTTGTTTACAATAACTTCCCCAGACCTTTTTGCAGAAAGAAACATCGTTGAAGTGTTTGAAAAGAGATACGGTGTTCCGCTTAAATTCAGTTTTAAGAACGACTTTGATGCTTATGTTGCTTTGAAAACTGATACTAATGCAGTAATTTACCCCGCCTTTGCTTTTGATAATTTGATGCAAGCACAAATACTTAAGGCGATTGATGTAACGAAAGTGCCAAATATCAAGACGTTGATGGAAGACACAAGGACGGAAATAACAAAAAAATACAGCAAAGATGGTGTTTATGCAATACCAGTTGCTTATGTACCCTACGCTATGTTTTTTAGTAAGACACAGCTAAAAGAGTCAACCTCTGGGAAAGAGATAATTTCTCTTACTCCGTCAATTGCTTTAGCTGACAACATTGGAACATTTTTAACA
>Ga0272446_1005244_pt1 | contig 14470 bp, 8 predicted proteins | sample YNPCB0061_FD_194587 | JGI IMG/M metagenome (GOLD analysis project Ga0272446, IMG submission 194587) | Hot spring microbial mat communities from Yellowstone National Park, WY, United States - YNP-CB-006-1 | ecosystem: Environmental > Aquatic > Thermal springs > Hot (42-90C) > Sediment | place...
CACGGCCTCTTTCACGCGAGCGTGCCGCTCGTGCTCTTGCAGCCCCGGGCTGTCTTCGATCTCGTTGGCGACGGCCGTACCCAGGTTCGACGTGAGAATGATGACCGTGTTTCGAAAGTCCACCGTGCGCCCCTGACCGTCGGTCAGCCGCCCGTCGTCGAGCACCTGCAGCAGCACGTTCCAGACGTCGGCGTGGGCCTTCTCGATCTCGTCGAACAGCACCACGCTGTAAGGTCGCCTCCGCACGGGCTCGGTGAGCTGCCCGCCCTCGTCGTAGCCGACGTAACCGGGAGGAGCGCCGATGAGGCGCGACACGGAGTGCTTCTCCATGTACTCCGACATGTCGAGACGGATCATCGCACGCTCGTCGTCGAACAGGAATTCGGCCAGGGCGCGCGCAAGCTCCGTCTTCCCGACGCCCGTCGGTCCAAGGAACAGCAACGATCCGATCGGCCGCGTCTCGTCACCCAAGCCGGCGCGCGATCTGCGCACGGCGTTGGCGACCGCAGAGAGCGCGTCGTCCTGACCCACGACCCGCGCTCGCAGGCCGTCTTCCATGCGAAGCAGCTTCTGCATCTCGCTCTCCAGCATCCGGTTCAGCGGGATGCCGGTCCACTTCGACACCACCGCCGCCACGTCCTGCTCGGTGACCTCCTCCTTGAGGTACGCGACCTTTTCTTGCACGCTCGCAAGCTCTGCCCGCAGCGACGCCAGCCGCTTCTCGACTTCGGGGATGCGCCCATACTGAATCTCGGCTGCCTTGCCCAGATCGCCTGCACGCTGAGCGCGCTCCATCTCGAGACGTAGATCCTCGATGCGCGGCTGCAGCTCGCGGATCTTCGCGATGAGCTCCTTCTCCTTGAGCCACTGCGCCCGCATCGCATCGCGCTGCGTGGTAAGCTCGCCCACGGACCGGTTCACCTCCTCGAGACGGGCCCGTGATGCGGCATCACGCTCCTTCTTGAGGGCCTGCTGCTCGATCTGGAGCTGAAGCAGACGCCGCTCGACTTGGTCGATCTCGGCGGGCAGCGAATCGATCTCCATCTTGAGCTTCGAAGCCGCTTCGTCGATGAGGTCGATGGCCTTGTCTGGCAGGAATCGGTCCGAGATGTAGCGGTTGGACAGCACCGCCGCCGCGACCAGCGCGGCGTCCTGGATGCGAATGCCGTGGTGGATCTCGTAGCGTTCCTTCAAACCGCGGAGGATTCCTATCGTATCCTCCACCGACGGCTGGTTGACGTACACCTGCTGGAAGCGTCGCTCGAGCGCGGCGTCTTTCTCGATCCGCTTGCGGTACTCGTCGAGGGTCGTGGCGCCGATGCATCGAAGCTGCCCACGAGCCAGCATCGGCTTGAGCAGGTTAGCGGCGTCCATCGCGCCTTCTGCGGCTCCCGCACCCACCAGCGTGTGCAGCTCGTCGATGAACAGAATGATCCGCCCGTCCGCCGCCTCGATCTCCTTGAGCACAGCCTTGAGCCGGTCCTCGAACTCGCCGCGGTACTTGGCCCCCGCGACGAGTGCGCCGAGGTCCAGCGCGCACAGTTGCTTGTCCCGCAGAGACTCGGGTACGTCGCCCTGCGCGATGCGCAACGCGATGCCCTCCACAATCGCGGTCTTGCCCACGCCGGGCTCGCCGATGAGGACAGGATTGTTCTTGGTCCGCCTCGACAGCACCTGCATGACACGTCGAATTTCCTCGTCCCGTCCGATGACCGGGTCGAGCTTGCCCTTGCGGGCCTGGTCGGTCAGGTCACGCGTGTACTTCTCGAGCGCCTGGAAGCGCGCTTCGGGGTCCCTGTCCGTGACGCGATGCGCGCCTCGAACCGATGCCAGCGCCGCGAGCAGCTTGTCGTACGTCAAGCCAGCTCTGCGGAAGACGGCCTGAACCTCCTGGTCGTTGCGCACCGCCGCCAGCAGCAGGTGCTCGACCGAGATGAACTCGTCCTTGAGCGCGCGAGCCTCGTCCTCCGCCTTCTGGACTAGCTGCAAGGTCCGCCGCGAAGGCTGAGGATCGGCGCCGCCCGTCACACGCGGAAGGCCCTCGATTCGCTGGGACAGGTCGGCCACAACGCTGCGCGGGTCGGCGCCAGCCTTGCGGACAAGGGGGTTCGCCACACCATCGTGTTGCTCGAGTGCTGCCACGAGCAGGTGCTCGGGCAGAAGCTCCGGGTTGCCCCGCCTGGTCGCCAGGTCGAGAGCATCTCGAAAAGCTTCCTGGCTCTTGGTCGTCATCCGATCGCTGCGCATGGTCTTGTCTCCTGGCACACCGATGCCTTCCTCCGAGCCGCCAGCGGGCAGCTCCAGGAGTACACACCCACAGCCCGGCCCTGGAAATACCGGGGCGAAAATCGGGCCAAACAGTTCGCTCGTGAAGATAAGTCGGGGAGCGCAGGTGGCAACCCCGCGGAACGTTCCGTCAGATGTCGAGGTTGCGGACGTTCAGCGCATTGTCCTCGATGAACTTGCGTCGCGGCTCGACCTGGTCGCCCATGAGCAGGATGAAGAGCTGGTCGGCATTGACCGCGTCGTCCACGCGCACCTGGAGCAAGGTCCGACCGTCAGGGTTCATGGTCGTCTCCCACAGCTCCTGGGCATTCATCTCACCGAGGCCCTTGTACCGCGAAAGTTGCACGCCTTTGCGTCCTCGTTCGTCGAGGTAGCGAATCAACGCCTCGGCGTCTGGCAGGACCGTTTCCTCGTTGCCGCTGCGAGCGCGATAGGGGGCAGGGCCGATGCTGACGAGGTCTTCATGGATGGAGTCCAGCTCGCTGAACTCGCCACTCTCCGCGACGGTCCAGTCGAAGACGCCTGGCGAGGCACCGGAGCCTGGGCGCGGGTTGAAGACCAGGCGGGCGGCTCCGTGCTCGGCGTCCCAGTCCACGGTAATCTCCAGGGGGAACAGGTCGGGGCTGGTCTTCTCCAGCAGCGCGCGCGTGGCCTGGGCTGCCTCCTCGCAACGTCGACGCTCCCGAAGCAGCTTCTGGTTCAATCTGGAGGCCTGCACCAAGGCGGAGACGAAGCGCGAGTCGCAGCGGCGGTGGATCTTCTTCAGCACGACATTCCACTGGGACAGGCGGGCAGCGAGATGACGCAGCGGATCACCCGTCCGCACCTGGTCGTTCGCGCTCACGATGGTCAGGCCGTCGACGGCGTTGTCGACGGTAAACGTATCGAGGGCGGCCTGATCCTTCAGGTACAGGTCCTTCTTTCCCTTGCGAACTCGGTAGAGCGGCGGCTGAGCGATGTAGAGGTATCCCTTTTCGATGATTTCAGGCATCTGCCTGAAAAAGAACGTCAGCAGAAGAGTCCGAATATGCGAGCCGTCGACGTCGGCGTCGGTCATGAGGATGATTCGGTGGTAGCGTAGCTTGCTGATGTCGAACTGGCCGGCGTCGTTGATGCCGCACCCAAGCGCCGTGATGAGGGTGCCGATCTCCGCGGAGGACAGCATGCGATCGGTGCGGGCGCGCTCCACGTTGAGGATCTTGCCCTTGAGGGGCAGGATGGCCTGGAAATGCCGGTCGCGACCCTGCTTGGCGCTGCCTCCGGCGCTCTCGCCCTCCACGATGTACAGCTCGGCCTTCGCAGGATCCTTCTCCTGGCAATCGGCCAGCTTGCCGGACAAGGAAGTCACATCGAGGGAGGTCTTGCGCACGGCCTCCCGGGCCTTGCGAGCCGCGTCGCGCGCGCGGGCCGCCATGACCGCCTTGTCGATGATCCGGCGTGCTACGGCGGGATTCTCCTCGAAGAACTGCCCGAGCTTGTCGACCACCACGCTCTCGACGATGCCTTTCACCTCGCTGGACACCAGCTTGGACTTCGTCTGCGAGTCGAACGACGGGTCGGGGTGCTTGACGCTGATGACGGCGGTGAGACCTTCGCGGCAGTCTTCGCCGGTCAGACCGTTCTTGTCTTTGATGAGGCTTTGCTGGAAAGCGTAGTTGTTCAGCGTACGGGTCAATCCCGCCCGCAGGCCTGTCAGGTGCGTGCCGCCGTCCTTGTTGTGTACGTTGTTCGTGTAGGGAAAAACCTGCTCCTGGTAGCTCGAGTTCCACTGCAACGCGATGGAGACCACAATCGGGATACTCGAGCTGTCCGTGGTGGAAGACGCGGTGATGTAGATGACATCGTCGTGCGCGGGCTCCTTGTTGCGATTCAGCAGCGCAACGAACTCCTTGATTCCGCCCTTGTACTCGTAGACCTCGGAGCGGATGCCGTCCTTATTGCGCTCGTCGACGAGCCGGATGACCAGCCCGGCATTGAGGAAGGACAGCTCGCGCAGACGGTTCGCCAGGATATCGAAGCTGAACTCGGTGAAGGTGAAGATCGTCGGGTCCGGCTTGAAGGTGATCTTGGTCCCCGAATGGGTGGTTTCTCCGATGGCCACGAGCCGGTCCACCGGCACGCCGCGCCGGTATTCCTGGAACCACACCTTGCCCTCGCGCCGGATCTCCATCTTCAACCATTCCGAGACGGCATTGACCGCCGACACGCCGACGCCGTGCAACCCCGCCGACACGCTGTAGCTGGCGTGGTCGAACTTCCCACCGGCATGAAGCATCGTCATCACGACTTCCGCGGCGCTGACCCCCTTCTCGTGCATCCCGACCGGAATCCCTCGACCGTTGTCCTCCACCGTCACGGATCCGTCATAGTGCACGGTCACGCGGATCTCGGTGCAGTAGCCCGCCAGGTGCTCGTCGACCGCGTTGTCGACAGCCTCCCATACCAGGTGGTGCAACCCGGACCCGTCGTGAACGTCGCCAATGTACATCCCCGGGCGCTTGCGCACGGCTTCCAACCCTTCGAGGACGGTGATGTTGTTCGAATCGTAGGTATCGGACGGCGGGACAGGCGTCGGGGCCGGCTGAACAGTGTTCGTCTCGTTCATGAACATCCTTGCGACCGTGTGCGGAGCTGGCCGGTCCTTGGTGAGTCTTGTCGTGCGTTGCGCAAACCTGGGAGGATCTCTTGGACGCGGCCGAAACCCCTTGGTCCATAGCGCAAAACGCGCTCTTCGGCAAGCGATCCGACCTCCTCCCGAGCCCTGCCCAGGTCTCCTACTGCCGGCGATGCTCGCGATGCCCCCACCGCGCATCCCCGCGAGCATCCAAGCCCCGTCTTCATCCGCCGTGCGGCTAAGTCGTCCCTTGCGCCGATCCCGTCCGCGGGTACACCTGCCCCGCGATCACCTCGTACATCGCAGCCGATCCAAGCACGCTCTCGATGTTGCTTGCGACCTCCCGACGAGCCGTCGTGAGGAACACCTGGTCCAGCCTGTTGCCCAGCAAGGCGAAGAACGAGCTGGCGCGCGCGGCGTCGAGCTCGCTCGATACATCATCCAGGAGCAGCACCGCCCGGCTGCCCGCCGCCTCCGACAGGCAGGTCAACTCGGCCACTTTAAGGCTGAGCGTGATCAGTCGATGCTGACCCTGCGACGCAACGACCCTTGCCGGCCGGCCGCCCAGCAGGATCGACAAATCATCGCGGTGCGGCCCGAAGCGCGCCGTCGGACGACGCAGATCCCTGCTCCTGTCCTGCCGCAGCCGCTGGGCACAAACCTCCGGGTCTTCGCTCCCGGCCGGGTCGTAGTGCACGACAACGCTCGACCCCTCCGCGGCCATCGCACGAAACGCTTCGGAGCACACCTGCCCGATGCGATCCGCGGCCTGCCGTCGCGCCCGTGTCAGTGCAGCACCATGCTCCGCCAGAAGCCTCTCCCAGGGATCGACGGACCGCGACGCCTCCCCCTCGCGCTCCAGCGCAGTCTGCCGTTCCCGCAACGCCCGCGTGTACGCCCGATGCGCGGCGAGGCTGCCTGGATTCTGAAACAGCGCAACCCGGTCCAAGAGCGTGCGGCGCACCGATGCCGTCCCCATCGTCAGCTCGAGCTCACCCGGGTGGAACACCACCACTGGCGTTCGCGTGGCGTATCCGGCAAGATTTGCCGGCTTCTGCCCGTCGATTCGCACCACCTGCTGCGTGCCCGCCAGCCCGAAGGCTTGCACGCGCACCATGATCCCGTCGTCAATCCTCGCCGTTACATGACAGCCCTGCGCGTCATGCTCGACGACGTCTCTCACCCGGTGCGTCCGGAAGCTCTTCGTGGTTGCCACCAGGTACAACGCTTCCAGCAGGCTCGTCTTGCCTTGGCCGTTGTCTCCATACAGCACGTTCACGGCTGCCGACGGCTGCAGATCCACGGCGTGGATGTTCCGCAGCCCGCGGATGGACAGCTCTCGAACGACAGTCGGCTTCACGGCTCCGCTTTTCCGAGAACGCTGGCGCGCGACACCTCCAGAGGCTTCGCCCGCGCGCCTCAAATGCGCATCGGCATCACCACACCGACGAAGCTGCGCGCTGGGTCGTCGCTCGCCGGCCTGATGACCGCAGGGTCCAGCTCGCCGGACAGCAGCAGGAGAACTTCGTCGTCGGCGAGCACGTTCAGCACATCGAGCAGGTACTTCGCGTTGAACCCGATCGTAATCGCGCGCCCTTCGTAATCTACTGGGATCTCGTCGAAGCCGTCGCCGCTCTCCGGGCTCTCGCTCGTGATTCTCATCGTACCGCTCTCGAGCGCGAGCTTCACGCCGCCGGTGCGATCGTTCGCGGCAAGCGACACCGCCCGAAGCGCGTCGGCAAGCGCCACGCGTGGCGCCCGTACGGTCAGCTCGGACGAGTGGGGAATCACCTGCTGGTACGCCGGGAACTGTGCATCCACGAGCTTCACCGAGAACCGCGTGTCCCCCACCGAGAAGAACGCATTGGGCCCCGACTGCGTGATCGTCAGCATCCCTGCCCCGGCACCCTCCTCAGCCTTTGCCTCGCTCGCACCCGCCTCCTCGGTCAGCTTGCGAAGCTCTGCGATTGCCTTCAGCGGGATCAGCATGGTCGCGGTAGCCTTCTTGCCGCCTACGACCGCTTCCATTTTCGTCAGACGATGCCCGTCGGTCGTCACCATCCGAAGCTGCTCACCATCCCACTCGAACAGCGCGCTGTTCAGGTGAGCCCTCGTCTCGTCCGTCGAGATGGAGAACTGGGTTCCGGCAATCAGACTTCCGAGCACCCTCCCCTCAATCTCGAGCGATGGGGCGTCGGCAGCCGGCTCCGGAAGCGGCGGGAACGAATCTCCGGGCAGACCGTGCAGCCGAAACCGACGAGGCGAGGTGCCCGACTTGATCTCCGTCGCTCCCGACGCGTCCACGCTGATGTTCACCGGTCCGTCGGGCATGGTCTTCAGCCGCTCGAACAGATCGCGGGCAGGCACGGCGGTGCTGCCACCCTGTTGGATCTCGGCGGCAGCCCGTCCGCTGATGGACAGGTACAGGTCGGTAGCGGCAACCTTCACGGTGTTTGGCGAGTCGACGCTGATGAGCACGTTGGCCAGAATCGGCATGGTGCTTTTCTTGTCGACGACGCCCTGGCAGCGAGCAACGAGACGGAGCAGGTCCTTTTTGGCGACAGAGATGTTCATGGAGCTAGTGCAACCCTTGGGTATGGGTTAGGTGGACGGCCCATCCCCCTTCTCATAAAAGAGAGGAGGTGTCGATAGGGGCTGTGGAAGATGGGGACAAGTCCCCTAACGACAAGATATAGCGTCGTTAATCGCTGCCCAGGTCGGGGGAGAAGCAAGGGGCAGCCGCAGCGTCTTGTCCACATCCCACGGCATCGGACGGGCGTTCCACCAGGACGTGCCCAGGAAACCCAGCGTCTGACTCCCAGGTTTTCCACACCGACCATGGGCTGCGTGGGATCGGGTGTCGTTGCCTGGCGCGGCCTGCACGTGCTAGGGGAACCCTCGATGATCCAGCATCGCCACGCAGCGCCAACGCGTTTCCGGTCGTTTCTCGTGATGGTCGGAGTCACCACTGCGCTCGCCTTGGTGACCACCGGGTGCAGGGAGGAAGCTCTCAAGAAATCAGGAGGCGCCGCATCCGCCAGCGGGCTTCCCGCGCAGCTCACGCCGGCGCAAGCCGGCATGGTCCTCGCCACGGTCGGTGACAAGAACATCACGCTCGGAGACTTCGCTGCGGCGCTCGAGCGGATGGACCAGTTTGACAGGCTTCGCTATCAGACGCCAGAACGTCGCAGGGAGCTGCTCGATCACATGGTCACCGTCGAGCTGTTGGCGCGCGAAGCCCGACGCCGGGGCATGGACAACGATCCGCAGGTGAAGGAGGCGTACCGCCAGATCCTGCGGGAGGCCTTGCTGACCGAGGCCCGCAAGGGCGTCGCCGATCCTGCGTCGATCCCCGAAGCGGAGGTACGAGCCTACTACGAGAGCCACGCGGCCGAGTTCCAGGAGCCGGAACGTCGACGGGTCGGTCACATCATGGTGAAGGACAAGGACACGGCCGAGAAGCTGCTGCAGGATGCGCGCAAGGCGAACGCTGCGCAGTGGGGCGAGTTGGCGCTGAAGCACTCGATCGATGCGCCCGGCAAGAACTACAAGGGTCCGTCGGAGCTGGTTGGCGATCTCGGCTTCGTAGGTCCGCCGAACGACGCACGCGGAGCCAACCCGCGCGTGCCCGAGGAGGTTCGCGCGGCCGTGTTTCAGATCGCAGCGCCCGGCGAAGTCCTCGACCACCCCGTGGCAGACGCCGAGGGACGTTGGCACATCGTCCGTCTCGTGGCGAAGACCGACGCTCACATGCGTCCCTTTGCGGAAGCAGAGCGTCTCATTCGGGTGACGCTGGTTCAGCAGGAGATCGCGAAGCGTGAGAAGGCGCTGGAAGACGAGCTGCGCCAGAAATATCCGGTGACGATCGACGACAGCGCGCTGGCGGCCGTCAAGGCGCCACCAGCCGCCTCCCATCCCAATCCGCATGGCCCACCAGGCATGGGACACGCTCAGTAGTCCCTCTGACCAGGCGCACGATTGGCGCTGGCAGTTGCGACACGCGATCACGACGGTCGAGCAGCTCGGTCGGTTTGTCTCGCTCTCACGTGAGGAGCATGACGCCGCGGATCATGCGCAGCGGCAAGGTCTCCCGCTGCTGCTGACCCCATACATGGCGTCCCTGATGGACCCTGGCCGTGCGGACTGCCCCATCCGTCGCCAGCTCGTGCCCTCGATCCTCGAAGCACGCGTCGTGGAGGGGGACCGGAAGGATCCCCTCGGCGAGGACGATCACCTGGTTGCTCCGCACCTCATACGCCGCTACCCCGACCGGGCGCTGCTGCTGGTCACCAAAGGCTGCGCCGTGCACTGTCGGTTCTGCACCAGGACACGAGTCGTCCGACAGGGGCGAGGAGCGATCCCGTTGCGACAGCTCGACCCGGCCTTGAGCTGGCTGCGAAGCCATCCGGAGGTGCGCGAGGTCATCCTGAGCGGTGGCGATCCTCTGCTGTTGTCCGACCGGAGGATCGGACGGCTACTGGAGGCGGTAAGGAGCGTGCCACACATCGAGATCGTGCGCATCGGTACCCGGGTGCCGGGCGTGCTTCCCATGCGGGTGGACGAGGGACTGGTTGATGCGCTTCGGCCGTGGCAGCCGATCTGGATCATGGTTCACTTCAACCACCCGCGCGAGCTGACGAGCGAAGCGCGCAGCGCCCTGTCAAAGCTGGTGGACGGTGGCTTTCCGGTCATGTGTCAGACGGTTCTGCTACGAGGGATCAACGACGACCCGGCGGTTCTGGAAGAGCTGTTTCGGGGCCTCGTGCGCGAGCGCGTGCGACCGTACTATCTTTTGCACGCCGACGTCGTAGAAGGCACGGGTCACCTGCGCACGGCGTTATCGAGGAGTGTGGAGATCCACGCCGCGCTGCAAGGCCGCCTATCCGGGATCGCGCTTCCGAAGCTGGTGGTCGACACCCCTGGTGGGCGGGGCAAGGTGGTGGTGGGGCCCGAGGTCATCGTTTCACGAGGGGCGGGGCGGACGACATTGAGGACGTTCCGGGGCGAGGAAGCGGAGGTCGTGGACCCGCCGGGGGGCAAGACCGGCGACGGCTTGGTCCCGGGGCCAACGAGGGCGTAGGTTCCGAAGCGCCTACCGGAGTCGTTGCTTCTGCGGTACGACAGGCGTCGGTTCATGGCAACACGCCGCACCCCGAGGGACGACCGGACCACGCTGTTCCAAGCCGCGGACAGGGGGCGGGTGTGGTCCGACAAGGCGACACCCTTGGCGGAGCGGATGCGTCCGATCGACCTGCAGCACATGGTTGGGCAGGCGCATCTCATCGCAGCGAGCCGGCCGCTTGCCAAGGCGATCGCCAGCGACCGCGTACCGTCGATGGTGCTCTGGGGTCCGCCGGGAAGCGGCAAGACGACCCTTGCGCGGATCATCGCCGCCCGGACGAAGGCGACGTTCGTACCGTACAGCGCGGTGATGGGATCGCTGCCCGAGCTTCGGGAGATCCTGGCCGAAGCGCGCAAGGCGAGAGCCTACGAAGGGCGCAGGACGATCCTGTTCATCGACGAGATCCACCGGTTCCACAAGGGCCAACAGGATGCGTTCCTGCCGGACGTGGAGAACGGCACGGTCACGCTCATCGGAGCGACCACGGAGAACCCGTCGTTTTCGATCAATGCGGCGCTGCTTTCCCGCTGCAAGGTGTACCGGCTGGAGCCGCTGGGCGAGGCGGATCTGAGCGAGCTGTTGGGGAGGGCGCTGGCGGACGAGGAGCATGGTCTGGGCCAGGCGGGGGTCGACGCTGATCCGGCAGCGCTGTTGCAGATTGCAAGAGTGGCGGATGGCGACGCGCGACGAGCATTGAACGCGCTCGAGATGATAGTGGAGCAGCTCGTGCGCGACGGACAATCTCGGTTGACCTTGGAAGCTGTGTCGCGTGTCGTTGACAGGGAGACGTTGCTCTACGACAAGTCGGGGGAGGAGCACTACAACGTGGTCTCCGCGCTGATCAAGTCGATGCGCGGATCCGATCCGGACGCAGCGATCTACTGGGCGATGCGCATGCTGGAGGCGGGGGACGACCCGCTGTTTCTGCTGCGACGGCTCATGATCTTTGCAAGCGAAGATGTGGGCAACGCCGACCCGCGCGCGCTGCAGGTTGCGGTCGCCGCCGACCAGGCGTTTCGCCGGATGGGGATGCCGGAAGGCCTGTATCCGATCGCGCAAGCCGTGTTGTTCCTGGCGGTGGCACCCAAGTCCAACTCGGTGGGCAAAGCGTTCACCGCCGCACGCCAGGCGATCCGGGACCACGGTTCGCTGCCTGTCCCGATGAAGCTCCGCAATGCAGCGACGGCGCTGATGCGACAGGAGGGCTACGGCCAGGGCTACCGCTACGCGCACGACTACGACGGACACGTGGTGCCGGGTGAAACCTATCTGCCGGACGGCCTCGTGGGCGAGCGTTTCTACGATCCCGGCGTGCAAGGTCTCGAGAAGGCAATCTCCGAGCGGATGGAGGCACTGCGGAAGCGTTCAGGCTGAGCGTCGGCCCGTCCACGGAAGCTGGACGTTCGAGCCCGCGCGGTGTACTTTCGCTTGATGAATCCGTCGCGCGCGCAGACCACGCCGTTGCGGCCGGTTCTGTCCGTGGGGCGCTATTCGCTCTTCGGAGAGCTCGCAACCGGCGGCATGGCGACCGTTCACTACGGTCGCATGCACTCCGTTGGCGGATTCAACAAGACGGTCGCCATCAAGCGGATGCGCCGTGACGTCGGGATGGACCAGGAGTTCGTCGCCATGTTTCTCGACGAAGCGCGCCTGACCTCCCGCATCGAGCACCCGAACGTGGTGGCGACGATCGACGTGGTGGCCGAGGGAGGCGAGGTGTTCCTCGTCCTCGAGTACGTACGCGGTGAGTCTCTAGAGCGTCTGAGAAAGGCGGCGCGCGCGCGCAAGGAGCACATCCCCGTTCCGATCGCCGTCAGCATCGTGTGCGGCGTGCTCGCTGGACTTCACGCGGCGCACGAGGCGGTTGGGGAAGACGGCCGGCCACTCGGTATCGTGCATCGCGACGTCTCGCCCCAGAACATCCTCGTGGGCGAAGACGGTGTTGCGAGGATATCGGACTTCGGGATCGCGAAAGCGGAGAGCCGTCTCCAGGTCACGCAGGACGGGCAGATGAAAGGGAAGCTGCCGTACATGGCGCCCGAGCAGCTCGCGGGATCGCTTCAGCTCGACCGCCGTGCCGACATCTTCTCCGCGACCACCGTGCTCTGGGAGCTGCTGGCCGGGCGGTCGCTCTTCCGGGCAGACCACCCCGGAGAGACGATCGCGAAGGTCCTGTCCGCGCCGATCCCATCGTTGCGCCCGCTGCGGCCGGACGTTCCCGCCGCGCTGGACCAGGCGATTCGACGAGGTCTGGCACGTTCTCCGGACCAGCGGCCATCCACGGCGGCCGAGCACGCCGAGCTGCTCGAAGCCGCGCTCGGGCAAGGCCTGGCCTCGCCGCGAGCCGTGGGCGCATGGGTGTCCAGCCTCGCCGCGGAAGTGCTTCGGTCCCGCGCCGACTATGTCAAGCAGATGGAGTCGATCTCCAAGCTCGACGCCACGTCGAGTCATGCCGGTAATGCAAGCATGGACAGCGTGGCGCAGCCGGTGGCATCGGACACGGAACGTCCGATGTCAGCGCCGTCGAACGCCGTTGCACCGCCTCCGAAAGGCGATGAGTCGTCCATGCCCCTCGGCTCCGTCGGGTCGCTCGGCACTTCGGTCACAGCCGCAGCGCTTCAACGTTCGCGTACCACCAGGCTCGCATGGATCGTCGCGTCGTTCGCGTTCGTCACGACCTGCGCCGTGATCTTCCTTGTGGTTGCACTGCTTGGAGCGAGGAATCCCACGGCCAGCCAGCCGCAGCAGGCCGCGTCTTCTCCAGGGGGCTTCGTCGTCGAACCCGTCCCCGCCGCAGGGTCCGAGGCTGAACGTTCCTCGGCGGCGGCTGTTTCGAGCCCTGCTCCGCCTGACGGACCAGAGGGTCCAGCCGATGCTGTCCCGGCGTCGTCGAGGACGGCTGCACCCCCGGCTGCAACGCGCCCGACGCCACCACGGCCAGCTCCCACCAGACCGTATTTGCCGGACATGCCATGACCTTGATCAACAGGACGATCGCAGGGGTTCTGCTGGGCGGACTGATCGCGACGGGCGCAGGGCTCGCAACCGCCTCCGATGCCGATGCCGTCGCGTCCTACAAGAAAGGCAGGATGCTCATCGAACGGGGGCAGTACCAGCAAGCCCTTGTCGAGCTGGAGAAGTCCAATGCGGAGTTGCCCAGTCCCAACACGCTCCTGCTCATCGCTCACGCCAATCGAGAGCTGGGACAACTGGAGCTGGCGGCGTCGCAGTACGAACACGTGATCGAGGACGCCGAGCGGAAGGTCCAGCGGGGGGAAGCGCGGTTCCGGAAGACGGCAGCGGATGCGCGCACCTGGCTCGACAAGCTCGCGAAGGATCTGGGCAGGATCACGGTCACCGTGGCGGGTGCGTCCGGCGACGTGGTCGTGCGTGTCGCGGGCGAGATCCGCACCCCATCGCGGGTCGAAGGCGACGTGATGGTGTTCGACAGGCTTTGGGTGGCACCCGGGCAAGTGATGGTGACCGCCGATCTGCCCGGCAAGGTGTCGCGTCGCACGATGGTCGAGGTTCCACGTGGTGGTCCTGCGACGGTCGTGCTCGACCTGTCCCAGCCGGGTGCGCTGGCGCCGTCCGCGTCCGCGAGCCCCACGCCCACACCGCCCGAGCCGTCGTCGCGCCGGCACGTGCCGTCCATGAGCTGGATAGCCGGAGGGGTCGGCGTGGCTGGCGTGGCCACCTTTGCCGTCTTTGGGTCCATGGCTCGAAGCAAGGCCAACGAGCTGGAGGCTTGCTCGCCCACCTGCCCGGAATCGAAACGGTCGACGGCGGATGCGGGAAAGCGGGACCAACAGCTTGCGAACATCGGTCTGGCCGTGGGTGGAATCGGTCTCGCCACGGCGGTTGGCTGGTACTTCTGGCAGCCGAAGGGCGAGAGCGAACGTTTGGGGATGACGGTCCTGCCCGGCAGCGTGACGTTGTCTGGACGGTTCTGAGCGGGGGTGACCAGGCGGCGGACAGCATGCAGCGCGGGGTGCATGCCCTTCCAGGTGATGCATGACGTCGCGCAGCAGCACGATGTCGTAGCAGTCCGTGCCTAGCGCCGTCCGCCAGAAATCTGGCCCGGATTGCTCGGGTGATAGAGCGCGGATCGCATGATCGATGCAACGCCTTGGGCAGACCGTGTTCATCGTGGCCCGAGCGCGAAGGCCCTCGTGTTGCCGGCGGAAGTTCTGGAAACGATCGAAGCGATCGTGCGTCTTCCGAGCACCGAGCAGCGTGTCGCCAACAGAGGGCAAGCCGTCTTGCTGATGGCTGCCGCCGGGGGCACATCGGACATCGCGATGCTTGTCGGGGTCAACGCGCGCACCGTGCGCAAAGGGAAGAGTGGAGCTGCTCGACGTCGTGGCAACCTGTTCGCCGCACGGACGGGGGAAACATCGTGTGCGACAAGCTGTTCGCACACAACACCGATGACGTTCAAGACTGGT
>Ga0272446_1005246_pt1 | contig 14468 bp, 13 predicted proteins | sample YNPCB0061_FD_194587 | JGI IMG/M metagenome (GOLD analysis project Ga0272446, IMG submission 194587) | Hot spring microbial mat communities from Yellowstone National Park, WY, United States - YNP-CB-006-1 | ecosystem: Environmental > Aquatic > Thermal springs > Hot (42-90C) > Sediment | place...
GCAGTCTTGAGTAGCCAAAACTTAACCAATTTCCAAATAGTTGTAATAGATGATGGCTCCACCGACGGTTCAGAAACAGCTATTAAAACCAATTTTCCTGAAGTAGTTGTATTAAAAGGGGATGGCAATTTGTGGTGGACAGGGGCAATTTGTTTAGGCATGCAGTACAGTGTAGCACAGGGGGCAGATTATTTATTTTGGCTAAATGATGATTGTTTGCCAGCGGACAATTGTTTAGAAATAATGGTGCATTACCTACAGAATTATTCCCCTTGTATGATCGGCGCTAATTGTATTGATCTGATTACTCAAGAGTCGATCGAGACAGGTTTTATGGAACATAAACGGGTCAAAGTTAATGGGGATGAAATTATAGATGTGGATGGTTTAAGTGGTTTTTTAGTAGGTATGTCCAGTGTGATTCCTAAACAGATTGGTTATCCTGATGCGCGTAAATTTCCCCACTATGCCAGCGACTCCATTTATACTTTAATTGCCAAGCGCGCAGGCTATCCAGTCAGGATTTTAGGCAAAGCCATCGCCTACATTACCGACTACACCAATCCTGCCATTTCTTTTCGGGAATATGTGTTACAAACAGGGATCAAATCATGGCATTTTTACTTTCGATCGCCCAAAACTAGCTATCGTTTAGCCACTCGTTTTTTCTATTACACTATTAAAAAAGGCTTTTTGCGGGGACTGATTATATTTTTAATGCAAGGTTTATCATGGAATTTAACTTGGCTATGGCTCACCCTAACCCATGCAAAAAATTCTCATCGTTCATAATGAATATCAATTTCGCGGTGGAGAAGCCACCTATGTATCTGCACAAATAGAGTTATTACAAAATCAAGGACATAAAGTCCACCTACTCGTGAAAAATAATCAAGAATTACAGCAATCTTCCCCCTTTAAGTTATTTAAATCTGCCCTCAATTCAGCATGGAATCCCCAAGCACAAATCGAAATCGATCGAGCTATAGATTCCTTTGCTCCAGATTTACTCCACGCCCATAATTTTTTTCCCCTGTGGTCGCCTGCCATTCATCACATTGCCCAAAAAAGGGATATACCCACGATTCAGCATTTACACAACTATCGTTTAGGTTGTCTTAATTCTTGTCTATTTCGCAACAATCAAATTTGTGAATTATGCGTGGGCAAAAATCCTTGGCGGGGCGTCCTTTACCAGTGCTACCGTAATTCTTTCCTCGCTTCTGGGGCAGTGTGGTATATGCTTACTGTCAACCGTTGGCGTAATACATGGATAAAGGATGTGTCTATGTTTCTAACTCCCAGTCATTTTTCAGCGCAAAAGTTAGTAGAGATTGGTTTACCTGCCGAAAAGATGCGGGTTTTGCCCAATTTTGTGAGTGATCCCCTTGCCAACCCTGTGCCCAGCCCCACCTTGAATGCTCCACCGACTTTTTTATTTGTAGGTAGATTATCGGCAGAAAAGGGGATTATGCATCTTTTGCAGGCGTGGAGTTTGCTGTCTCAGCCAGAGTGGCGCTTGCAAATCGTTGGAGATGGATTACTTCTGCCTGACATTCAACAATTTATCCAAGAAAAATCCTTAACCAATGTGCAATTACTGGGGAGAAAACCTAAGTCAGAAGTGCAAACCCTGATGCAAAATGCCCTGGCGGTGCTTGTTCCTTCTATCTGTTACGAAACTTTTGGACTGAGTGTGATTGAAGGTTGGGCAAATGATAAACCTGTCTTAGCATCTGATATTGGCGCTTTGCGGGAGTTGATTGCAGACGGAGTGAATGGTTGGCGAATTCCACCCTACGATCGACAGGCGTGGGTAGATCGGTTACGGTGGTGTGGTGAACATTTATCAGAATTGGCGCTGATGGGTAGGAATGGTCGATCGAGTTATTTGGCTAAATATACGCCCGCCAAACACTACGAACAGTTAATAAATGTGTATCGATCGTTAGTCTAATTCGGCAAAATGGTAGGGCGGTAGAGGTTCTCCCCATTGCCATTGCCATTCTGTCCATTTGTCCGAGTTTTGTTGTAATAAATTGTCTAATTCTAATCTCTGGGATAGGGATAATAATAAGTAAAATTTGTGAGGTTGGTCGCTGGTAGGCAAGCACAAAATTGGATAGGGAGTAGCATATTGCCCGCAGTAACTTTGTAAATAATTCATCCATTGATTTTGGCTATTAGTTAAGCGATCGTGCCATAGTTTTTGCGCTTGATATTGTTGTTTTTTGCCTAGTAAATAAGACTTGCCATCAGATGGAGGCTCGGATTTAGATAAATTAGGATTAGGCACAGGCTTGGCAATAAATTCTAAAGCATACTCAGCCTTCTGTTGTAAAAAATATAATTTGCGGACTAGGGCATCTTTATACTGTTGTAGATAGGAGTGTAAAAGCGCTTCCGATGGAAAAGCCGTACCAAAACGCACAGGCACGATCGGACAATGTTGAAATACCTGACAAATCACTTGATCGTGTTCTAGGATTTTCTCTAATAGTTCACTTTCAGGTAACTGTCTTAGCTCAGTTAAATCAATACCTGCCGATACGATCGCCACTATAGGTACAGAAACTACAATTGTAGTTGGCGAGGCAGAAATACCCCTAAGTAAATCCAACAAATGGCATAAATCTCGATCGGCATTTTGCCCCAAAGCCTGATCAGACAATAAACTAAAGCCGTAGATGTAAAGCATAAACTAGATCATCCAGATAATTGGCAACTAACCCTCAATGCCCTAGGAACCACTAAAACTTACTAACAACTGAGGCAAACCCAAATTGGAAAATTTACTATAAATATACATAACCATAGGTTACATTAACTATAGATAAATTATTTACATACCAGCGCCCAAATTTGTTGCTCATGCACAGAAAATCATGTTAAATTTAGCCTATCAATTTTAATTACTACATGAATTATGATGACACCTTTAACCGGCAAATCCTTGCTCCAAAAATTGAAGGAATTGGGGGATATTCCCAAACGGGAACAAGCCCGCCAATGCGGTTATATTGCCTCCACTAAAAGCACTAAAGGCAGAGTAAATTTGACCAGCTTTTATGAAGCAGTAATAGAGGCAAAAGGCTATAATCTTGATCCTGACCACCCCAAAGATGGCAGGGGGCGCGAACCCTCCTATCGGGTCACCGTACACAAAAATGGGCAAATTGTAATTGGTGCCGCCTACACTAAACAAATGGGGTTAAAAGAGGGGGACGAATTCGAGATTAAATTGGGTTACAAACACATTCATCTTAAACAAGTTACTACGAACCATTAGTAGTATTACCCCTAAATTTCCCCATGCTCTCAGAAATTTGTGGTTAATCCCAACTGGCAGACCTGTGATTTAATGCTAAAAATAATTAGTTGGTTGCCAAAAGCTACTAAACTATTAACAGTTGTGATTAAAAACTAACATAAAGTTCACTAGGCATCCATATCCCTAAATCTATGGAATTACTGTTACTATTTGCCCTGCTGGGAGAGTTTTCGCCTAGTCCGCATGGGGCAATCTCCCACAGCCATATCGCCCAAAATACTTCTGTCCAACAACTGCGTAATAATGCCGATGCCCTATTCAACAATAAACAGTATCGGGAAGCCATTGCCGCCTACGATCGATACCTACAAGCAGAACCAGAGGACGGGGGTGCATGGACTAATCGTGGCAATGCCCTATTTTTTTTAGAAGAGTTTGAGTCAGCCTTGCTATCCTTCGATCGAGCGGTGAAAGCCAATCCTGAAGTGGGTGGATTTTGGTTAAATCGGGGCAATGCTCACTACGAATTGAATCGCTATCGTGAGGCAATCCAAGACTACGATCGAGCTATCCAGTTGGATAAAACTTTGAGTGGGGCATGGACGAATAAAGGTAACGCCTTAAGCCGTCTTTCCCGTTATCGTGAAGCTATTCCAGCCTATAACAATGCCTTGAAAATTGAGCCAAATTCCTACCTCACCCGTGCCGCCAAAGCCCTTGCCCTATCACACTTGAAACAATACAGAGAGGCTCTGTCCGAAACCCTCAAAGCCCTTGCCAGCGAACCTAACCATCCCTATCTAGTTTTTCGCCATGCCTACGCCCTCGATGATTTGGGGAAGTATCAAGAAGCCTTGAAACAATATGATTTAGCCCTGCGATTAGTGCAAGGACAGGAGTGGGAGAGTTATGTATGGCATGGCAAAGGCATTACTTTCCTGAAACTTGGTAATTTCCCTCAAGCGTTAGCTAATTTCGATCGAGGGATTAGCCTGAACAAGTACAAACTTTATCCCCGATTGCATCCGGGGGATTTAGTGATTACTGACTCGTTGATAGGTAAAGGGCAAACCCTTGTCCAGTTGAAAAGATACAGGGAAGCGATCACCGCCTTTGATCAAGCCCTAGCCATTAAACCGAACCTAGACCAAGCCATCCGTTTGCGGGAACAGGCACGGCGACTATTACGCTAGTCCCACCCAGTGTAAATAAATCCTTAATATATCTGCCCCCCACCACAGACTGACCATTCCCGCCAAAGCCAAGGAGGGGCCAAAGGGGAACGGCTGTTTACTGCGCAGACCAATCAATGCGCTAAACAATAGCCCGATCGCGGAGCCGAGAAAAATCACCAACAGTATTCGTTCCCAGCCCAACCACGCCCCCATCATGGCTACTAACCTAGGGTCCCCCGCCCCCATTGCCTCTACCCCCAGCGCCCAACTGCCCACCCCCCGCACTATGTCCACTAGCCATATCCCCAAGACCATACCCCCGATCGAGAACAGCAAACTGCCATAGGCAGTAGTGGTCTGCCCCAACACAGGATTCCATTTGTCCGTGTAGGCAATAACCAAGTGAAACAAAACCCCCGCCACCAGCCCCGACTTAGTTAAAGGGTCAGGCAAGAGCATGGTATCCAAATCTATCAGAGCCAGCGCTAACAACCACGATAAAAATAGTCCATAGCCAATCCACACCCCGATCGAGCCATGAGGGAAATGCCCCACCGTAAAGGCAAACAAAAGTCCCGTCAGTAATTCCACCGCAGGATAGCGCCAAGGGATGGGAGTACGGCAATAGGCACATCTGCCCCCCAACCACAACCAACCCACGATCGGTACATTGTGCCAAGGTTTTAATAAATTTTTACATTTAGGGCAATGGGAAGGGGGATGAATCAAAGACAAGCCCGCAGGCAGACGGTAAATTACCACATTGAGAAAACTGCCAATGCAAGCACCCAAAATTAAGGCTAGTATTTGCGCCATCACAAATTTACAGGGATAAAATTTCTCACCTTAGTATAAGATTAAGAATAGCTGTGCTACCTCCCCCCTATGTTAGCCAACCCCACCATCGCCAATCGCTTTCGTATCCTCTCTGAACTCGGACACGGTGGTTTTAGTAAGACCTATATTGCCGAAGATTTGCACCTGCCTGACCATCCCAAGTGCGTAATTAAGCAGTTGCAACCTATGGATACCCGCCCCGAGGTGTTAGCGGTGTCACAAAAAATGTTTGAGCGGGAAGCTCAGGTGCTGTACCGTTTGGGTACTCACGATCGGATTCCCTCTCTCCTTGCCCACTTTGACGATGGCACTAACTTTTATTTGGCGCTGGAATTTATCGAGGGGAAAATCCTGAATCAGGAAATTAACAAAAACTCCCGTCTGTCCCAAGCCGCCGTAATTGATATTTTGGAACAGATTTTGTCCATTTTGCAATTTGTGCATCAGCAAAATGTAATTCACAGGGACATTAAGCCCGCCAACATCATTCGTCGATCGAGGGATGGGCAATTGGTGCTAATTGACTTTGGCGCGGTGAAAGAAGTAGCTACCAAAACGGTGGATATGCGGCAACACACCCACACCACGGTGGCGATCGGCTCCCCTGGGTATATGCCCGATGAACAGGCTAATGGCAGACCCAAATTTGCCAGCGACATCTATGCTTTGGGGGTAATGGCAATTCAAGCCCTGACTGGCGTGCCCCCCACCCAACTGCCCGAAGACAGCAACACGGGGGAAATTCTCTGGAGGCATCTATTAACCGAGAATCCCGTAAGCGATAATTTTGCGGACTATCTATCCAAAATGGTCTTGCCCCACTTTTCCCAACGGTGGCGATCGGCGGATGAAGCCATGGCCGCTTTGCAATTTGTGAAAGCCAATCCCCATTCCCAGAAAACCATCTCCCTTGGGGAAGCATTTACGCCTACGGCTAAACTTACCCAGCCCCTGACGGAGGAATTGACCCAAAACCTAGCATTTCCCGATAGTGAAAACTATGAACCCACTGTCTATGATCCCCCTGCTGTACAAGAGCCTGTTACAGCCAGTGCTGACCCCACCCTAGCCATAAATCGGGACATTCCTTCCCAACTTACCACTGCCAGTGGTGGCACAGCCGTTGCTCCCACCCGTTCCCCTGCTCGATCGATCATTTCCCTGGTTTCTATTCTTGGTTTAGCGGGGGCAGGAATCGGGGGATATTGGTTTTGGCAATCGTGGCAGACCGATCGTTTCCATGCGGAAGAATTGGCGGTGATTAGTGGTCTCTTGGATGCGGGGCAATATCAAGAGTGTACCCAAAGAGCTAGAGCCTTCCCTGAAACTTCTGCCCGTCTCAACTCCGCCCAGGACCTAGCCAACCGTTGTCAAGCCGAATTGACCAAGCAGATCAACCAAGCCAGTAAACAAAAGTTAGAGTCAGCCAAAAAATTGGCCAAGGATAAAAAATATCGTGAAGCGATCGTGCAGGCGCAAGCAGTTCACCCCAATAGTCCTAGCTACCAAGAATCTCTCACGCTGACGGAAGCGTGGTCAAAGGCAGTGCTAAAAAATGCCACCACACTCTATCGGGAGCAAGGCAAACTCAAGGAAGCGGAAACTTTACTCCAGTCCATTCCCGTAACCGTTCCTACAGGGAAACATATCAAAGCCACCCTTGCCAAATGGCACAAAGAACACACAGCCAATCAAAAAGCGGTAGCCACAGCCAAAAAAGCGGTAGAAGAGGGGAAATGGAATACGGTATTAGCCCAAGAAAAACTGGTAACCACCCCCCACTGGAAAAAACAAATCCAACCCTATGTCGATCGTGCCACTGTGGCTCTAGCACCACCGCCCCCGCCTACCTACAGTTCACCTGCTTACAGTGAACCTGCCTATAATCCGCCCGCCTACAGTGAACCCGCCCCCGCCTACAATCCGCCCCCACCGCCACCCCCAGCCTTTGAGCTACCCAATAAGGGGAACTAATCATGCCCGCCCGTGATTTTTTTCATAGGTTGGTGCGGATAGCCCTCGAGAAGGCTAATTGGCAGATCACCCATGACCCTTATTTGCTCCAGACAGGCAGTTTCGATTTAGCGATCGACTTAGGCGCAGAGCGAATAATTGCCGCCCAGTGGGAAAAATTAAAAATTGCTGTGGAAGTGAAAAGTTTTTTGGAGTCATCTAAAATATCAGCTTTTTATTCTGCGTTAGGACAGTTTATTACCTATCGTTTCGCCTTAAGAAATCTCGAGCCTGATCGTAAATTATACTTAGCTGTGCCAGACGAGTTGTACGATAAATTATTTCAGACTTCACTGGTACGCCAAATCACAGAACAAGAGCAGGTCTATCTACTCACCTACGACATTTTTGAGGAGGTAATTTGCCAATGGATACCATCGCCCACTACCGCCAGTGCATTCAACAACTGCTGAACGATCGAGCCAGTCTGGCGTGGGACACCAGAGTACAGGCACAGACTATATTTGACACCGAGCGGGATCACTACCAATTAGTGTATGTGGGTTGGCGCAATCACAAGCGGGTGTATGGAGTGGTTTTGCACCTGGACATTATGGACGGGAAAATTTGGATTCAACAGGACGGCACAGAAATTGGCATTGCCAATCAATTAGTAGAAATGGGCATACCCAAAGAGCAAATTGTCCTTGCTTTTGATCCGCCTGAACTACGACAATACACTGGGTTTGCGGTGGGCTAAACTGCAAAATTGCAAGCTACTCCCTTACTGGTGTAGGAACAGACAAATTGATTGCACTGTATTAACTCCCCTCGCAGGGGTTGGGGGTGAGGGAAAAACTGCCAATTTGAGAGTGGGAAAGGAGTATCAATCCGATATATCTTGTTCAATAATTTGCCCACCAAATATATCTATGACATTTCTTAGAGCCACCTCTAGGGAGTTATTCTGAAAGTTTTTTTTTACTGGTTCTGGAGGTTGCGATGTCACAGCAGTTTGGGTATCTATGCTAGGGGTTGGTACTTCAGGTGTCTGCACATCCCCAGTAAATTTGTAGCGAATGTGTATCTCCCTACGCAAAATTGTTTCAGCGGCTTTTTCCAGATCGGGGCGCTTTTTTTTCGCTAATTCTGTGCGTTCCTTTTTACGGGCTTCCTCTGGCGGCTCTGCTAAACCAATCAAAATATCATTTTCCCGAATTTCTAAAATTTGTGCATTTAAGGTATTAGTTAATATGGCTCTGGTGGGAGGGGATAATTGTGCCAAAATTTGTTGCCACAGCTGAGATTTATCTAAGTGGGAAGTTTGACTAGATGGGGCTTCTGGGGGAGCAATCGGTTTAGGCTTACGATCGCTAATAGCAGGGGATAAATTGGGAACAATCGGTTTAGCTTCCGTGGTTGGTGCAGAAGCAACAGGAGTGATGGCTTCTCTAGCAGTAGTATCGGTTTGGGGGATTTGTAACAAATCAAACAGGGTAATTTCTAACCATAGGCGGGGTTGGGTAGTATTTCTAATTTGTACTTCTGCCTGCCTTAATTGTTGTTGCGATCGAATAATTTGGGCAGGAGTTAAATCCTTAGCTAAAATTTTACATTTTTGCCAACCTTGATCGGACAGGGTAACCAATTCGGGCTTATCGATCGTCATTTTCGTAAGCAATAAATCCCGATACAAACTAGCTAAATTTTGCAGAACAATCATTGGCTCTCTGCCGCGGTCTAAAATTCTTTTCAAGTTAGTTACTAAGGACAGAGAATCTCCCTGAATGATATTTTCTAGTAATAGTAATAAATCCCGTTCAGGGACAGTGCCCACCAAATCCCACACCACCTCTGGCGTAATTTGTCCCGACAATAAACTCAGTTGGTCTAATAAAGATTCCGCATCCCGCAATCCCCCTTGGGCAATTTGGGCGGTGAGTAAAAGCGCTTCGGGAGTGATAGCAATCCCCTCTCGATCGGCAATCATTTGCAGATGAACAACCATACTATTTAAGGGAATACGCCGAAAATCATACCTTTGACAGCGGGAAATAATAGTCGGTAACACCCTTTGGGGATCAGTAGTCGCCAGAATAAAAATTACTCGATCGGGCGGTTCTTCTAAAGTTTTCAACAGGGCATTAAATGCCGCCCCGCTCAACATATGGCATTCGTCAATAATATAAACTTTGTAACGGGCAATCACAGGGGCAAACTGGGCCCGCTCAATCAATTCCCGTATGTTGTCCACCCCCGTATTACTGGCGGCATCAATTTCTGTAATGTCAAGGGCTGTGCCTTTGGCAATGGTTTGACACAATTCACATTGACCACAGGGGTCAGGGGTGGGTCGATCGACCGCCAGACAATTTAACGCCTTTGCCATAATGCGGGCGGTAGAAGTTTTACCTGTGCCTCTTGCCCCAGTGAACAGGTAGGCGGGGGCAATCTGCCCCTGGGTGATGGCATTAGTGAGGGTACGGCTGATGGGTTCCTGACCCACCAAGTCAGCAAAGGTTTGGGGACGATACTTGTGATGCAGGGGGATATACATATTCTCCATTTTATGGGCTGGGGGGTAGTTCAACCTGTGCTAGACTGGGTTTACCTTGTTTCCAACAAATTTGCCCCACTGTCATTTAGAGGTTGCTATGCCCATCGGAGTCCCTAAAGTCCCCTATAGAATGCCTGGTTCCAGCTACACGGATTGGATCAGCATCTACGATCGACTGTATCGGGAACGCATCATTTTTATTGGGCGAGAAATTGATGATGAACTGGCAAACCAAGTGGTGGCGGTGATGCTCTACCTAGACTCGGAAGACTCAGGCAAAGATATTCGTCTTTATATCAATTCCCCCGGTGGCTCGGTGACCGCAGGCATGGCAATTTTTGACACCATGCAATATATCAAATCGGAAGTGACTACTATTTGTGTGGGACTGGCGGCTTCTATGGGTTCCTTTTTGCTCATGGCGGGCACTAAGGGGAAACGGTTTGCCCTGCCCCACTCCCGTATTATGATTCACCAGCCCATGGGGGGTACTAGAGGCCAGGCTTCGGACATTGCCATCGAGGCAAAGGAAATTTTACGCATCAAGAAAATGCTCAACCAAGAGTATGCCAAACGCACAGGTTTACCATTAGAAAAAATTGAAAGAGATATGGAGCGGGATTACTTTATGTCGGCAGAAGAAGCCAAGGAATATGGCTTGATCGATCGCGTAATTGACAGCACTAACACCTAGAAGTTGGGCAAAAAGTAGAAACTAAAGCCCAGAATCAAATAGGTGGATAAAAGTAATAAACCTTCTAGCCAGTTAGATTGACCATCGCTACTGATGGAATTGGCAATCAGGACAGAAATGCCTACGGCTAACAACTCAAATAAGTTGAAATTTAAGTCCATGGGCTTACCCAAAAGCCACCCCAAAATCACCACGCAGGGAGCCACAAACAACGCAATCTGCATACTAGAGCCAACCGCTACGGACATGGACAATTCCATCTTGTTTTTCATGGCTACAGTCACCGCCGTGGCGTGTTCCGCCGCATTGCCGATAATGGGCAGAAGGATCACCCCTGTAAATAGTTCACTCAAACCCAGAGTGGTAGTAGCTTCCTCTAAAGTGCCCACCAATAATTCCGACTCGATCGCCACCGCCACCGTCGCCAATAGTAATACCGTAATCCACAGGGGCAAATTAACACCATGATTACTTTCCTCTTCTTGGGCCGCCACGCTCACATCATAGATATAGCTATGGGTTTTCATGGAAAATAATAGGCTAGAGCCATAGACTACCACCAACACGATCGCCACCGCCACCGACAATTTTTGGATCACTGCTTCACCAATGTAGGGACTACTAAGGTTGAGGGCTGTGGGTAAAAGAATGGCAAATACAGCCAGAGACATGATGGAGGCATTCACACTAGCAATGCGTGGCTCAAAGGATTGTTCCTTGTAGCGCAGTCCCCCCAAAAACATGGACAAACCCATCACCAATAGCAAATTACCAATGATAGAACCCGTCAAACTAGCCTTGACCACCTGCACAAATCCCCCCCGCAAAGCGGCGATGGCAATGATCAACTCGGTCATATTGCCAAAAGTGGCATTCAACAGTCCGCCAAGGGAAGGACCCAACACCACAGCCACTTCTTCGGTGGCGGTACTCAGCCACCCCGCTAGGGGCAAAATTGCCAGACCAGAGGCGATAAAAATTAACGCAGGGTTCCACCCCAGCCAATGGGCCACGATCGAGATAGGGATAAATACCAGAAAACCGTAACTAAAAATTTTATTCAGCATTGGGTTAGGGGAGTAGGTCAACCTTGTATTTTAATCTATCCCCTCCGGCGAAATAGAAAAATTTTTCGCATTTTAGAACTTATTGCCGATGGGGGTACGGCGCACCAAAGACAACAGAGTAACGCCCCAAGCTAGCGTCAGCCACCCCAGCGCCAAGCCGCCCAAATCCAGCAAATGCTCACCATAGGACCAAAAAAATACCCCGATCGCCAATAGCCCGCCCCATTCCCATGGCAGAAACAGCCACTGACGAGCGATCGGTTCAGGGTAGAGATGGGCAGGGGACACCAAACACAGAATAAGGCGCGCCCCATACCCACTCAGCAAACCTACACTCAGCAGTAACAAAAATAGCAGATAGGCTGGCATACTGCCTTGCCATGTCCATAGCACCACCGCGCCCAATGCCACCAGCACAAAACCCGCCATAAGGCCCGCCCCTTGGGGTAAGAGGATATGCACCAATTCCAAACTGTCCCTAGTACAGGAGTGGCGCGCCAAACTACCACACTCCCGCATAGCCGTTTCCTCCTCTGGATTCAATTCCAAGGCAAGGGGCAAGGTAATCTCTTGGCTATAACCCGACAACTGCCACCATTGGATGTCCTGCGCTTCCATCATGGTCACCGCCTCTAGGCGATTAAATTGGCCCAAGGGTAGGGGATAACAGGCTTGCGTACCCCAAATGCCGTAAAAATAAAGGTAAAGGGTATGGTCTTTAATGGTAATTTGCCAACCGTGATACGCCAAAATGCCCCACAGCGCCAAAATCACCGCTAACCCATAGCGCCACTCTGACCAATTACTATCCCCATCTACGGTCAGCACCAGCCAGCTACTGATGCACATCATCAAACTGTGACACAGCCTTTGCCACATCTGCCGATCGTCCGTCCCTAAACCAGTTTTAGCTTGGCTCGATCGACAGGAACAATTCACATACAGACCAGCAATACTAGCGCACAAGCCCACATAGAGACAGTACAGCAAAACTATTTGCCCGCTGTAACTCAGGACAGACACTATGATCCACGCAATTCCCAAGCAGGCTCCATAATAATTTAACCAGCGGGATTGCAGGGGCAGGCTGAAAAATACACAGGCACAAACAACACCAGTGCCGATCGATCCCCAGAGAACTACTAGCAAATCATGGCTGATCAAATGCCAAATACTCAAAGCGCCGAGTATGAATAAGCCCCCAAGGGTATTGACCATGATCTAGACAGGGGCAATGGCTTCGGGACGGGCAAAAATCATCCGCCCTGCTGAAGTTTGTAAAGCACTGGTAACCGTTACAGGCAATTGCTTACCGATATAGATGCGCCCCTCTTCTACCACTACCATAGTGCCATCCTCCAAGTAGCCCACCCCTTGGGACGGTTCTTTCCCTTCCTTGAGCACTTTTAGACTCAGACTGTCCCCCGGTAAATAGTTGGGACGCAGTGCCTGAGCCAAGTCATTGATATTTAACACATTCACCCGCTGAAAACTGGCTACCTTATTTAAATTGTAGTCATTGGTGATCAGGGTGCTATTTAACTCCTGCGCCAACCGCACCAGCTTGCTATCTACCGTCGCCAAATCCTCATAGTCAGCGGGGTGGATATTGATCCGATCGCCATATTCCTTCCTTAGGTTGTTGAGAATATCCAAACCCCTCCTGCCCCGCAAACGCTTTTGTTCATTGTTACTGTCGGCGATCGTTTGCAACTCTTGCAGGACAAAACAGGGAATGAGTAACTGCCCCTCCAAAAATGCAGTATGGAGCAGGGCTTGAATCCTGCCATCGATGATGGAGCTAGTGTCCAAAATTTTTGTGGTAGCGGGGCGCAGGGTCCCTTCAGCCAAGAGACTACTCTCTACCGTGTTGGGATTGACTAGGCGCAATAAAGCTCTGCCGTGGGTATCCGCCAAAGTCATACCGGAATAGGCAAAAATGATACTCACCAACAATGCCGCCAAAGGTTTAATAAAGGCAAAATCTTCAGGAATGGGGATCAAAAACAGGGGCAATAACATCAAATTGGCCACCAGTAGCCCCATCACCAAGCCTGCCGCTCTGCCCAATAAAGTTTCCACAGGCATCGATCGAATCTGTGCCTCTAGGCGGCGGTAGCCATTCTGTACCAACAGCCCAGTCACCAGACCCGCAAATGCCCCGAAACCCAGCATTAGCCAACGCAAACTAGCCAATTTTTCATCGGCAATCCAAGGGGCAGGTAAAAGGTCGGTACCATGAAATCCAGTACCAGCGCCCCCTAGAATAAAAATGACAATGATAACCGCATCGATCATCCAAAACTTTAGTCAAGAATTCCGTTTACCATTTTTGTACCTCATGCTGTACCAGCATACAGTACCTGCCGAGTAAGACGGCTTTACCCCACCATCATAGCACGGAATCAGGACACAGTCCCACCGAACCGTCCTAGATGTAGGCAAGCATGGGGGCAGGAAATACTACTTAATTTTTACCCGAAACCGCACAAAACCATAATTTGTAGTGGAAGGGTTGACTATGGTATTGGCAGGCAAGTTGGGGAAAGTAGGCGAACCAGAAGTGCGAGTAACATTCACCACCACAATACCATTGGGATTGCTGGTAATAGGATTGCCCAAGGTATCAAAGCAATTGGGAAGTATTGCCCGCGATCAGGTGGATCGTTGATATTGGTGAGATAGGCGGTGGGAGTGCTACTACCGATGGCAAGCGCAATACCAGAATCTGCAGGCAAGCCACCATCTTTGGGAGAGAGGGCATTATAGGTATCGGGAACAAATTCCGTATTAGCAGGGATGGGATCGCAAATACGCACATTCTGTGCCTTATTCCCCCCCGCATTGACAAAATAAATGGTGTAGTCGAGGGTATCCCCTGGTTTAGCCTGCAAAGTCGGTGTACTGCCATTGA
>Ga0272446_1005247_pt1 | contig 14468 bp, 12 predicted proteins | sample YNPCB0061_FD_194587 | JGI IMG/M metagenome (GOLD analysis project Ga0272446, IMG submission 194587) | Hot spring microbial mat communities from Yellowstone National Park, WY, United States - YNP-CB-006-1 | ecosystem: Environmental > Aquatic > Thermal springs > Hot (42-90C) > Sediment | place...
TCTTTTTCTGCGGGGTGGTTGCTGTTGTATTGGTTTCAGTGTTGCTTGCCATGCCACTATTCTACCGCAATCTCGAATTTGACAAGCTCAAAAATGCCTTAATTTCCGACCAATGGCGTAAGTCCTAATGACATGACATAGGAGCTGAACCCGCCCCGGAAGCGCGCGACGCCCCTGAGCTGGCGCATGTGCACTTTTTCACAAGAAAAGCGGTGTAAAGTTGACACCATCCGTAAAATCGTGCTAGACTCGTGCCACGGCTGCAATCTAGCTGGCGCCACCATATTGACTGCATCTGACTCACGACTCGACATGTTGAGCGCATAGATTGGCATGTTGAGTCGTTTTGTTGTCCAGGCTTCACGCTCTATCTAGCCTTTACGGTCTGGCCGGCACAAAGTAATGGGAGACAACAATGGCTCAAGCATATTTCCCACTCCTGGTCTTTGTCATCATCTCGATTGTCTTTGCGTTTATTGCGATTGGGCTGCCCAGCATCCTTGGCCCACGCCGGAAGAATCAACAAAAGCAGGAACCCTACGAATCCGGCATCATTCCCTTTCACGACGCCCGCCGCCGTTTCCCGGTGAAGTATTATTTGGTGGCGATGCTATTCATTTTGTTCGACATCGAAGTCATTTTCCTTTACCCGTGGGCCGGTGCATTGCTGCCGCTGCGCGACAATTACGGTCTCTTGATTGCGCTGGCGCCAATGGGAGTCTTCTTGCTGATTTTGATCCTCGGCCTGGTGTATGAATGGTCCAAGGGTGCACTGGACTGGGAATAGCGAGGGAGCAACATGGGTCTCGAAGAAAAACTACCCGAAGGAATCATCACCACCCAACTGGAAACGCTGGTCAACTGGAGCCGCGAGAACAGCACGTGGCCGCTGCTCTTTGGCCTGGCTTGCTGCGCCATCGAGATGATCGCCACTGGTTCGGCGCGTCACGACATTTCGCGCTACGGTTCGGAGCTCTTCCGCGCCAGCCCGCGCCAGGCCGACCTGATGATCGTCTCCGGGCGCGTCAGCAACAAGATGGCGCCGGTGATCAAGCGCCTCTACGACCAGATGTCCGAACCCAAGTGGGTGATCGCGATGGGCATCTGCGCCAGCGCTGGCGGCCCCTTTAACAACTACGCCATCATCCAGGGTGTGGACAAGATCATCCCGGTCGACGTCTATGTACCCGGCTGCCCGCCGCGGCCAGAAGCGCTGCTCTACGCGCTCGACAAGCTGCGCGAGAAGCAGGCCAAAGACAGCTTCCGCACCTACGCCAACCTGAACGCGCCGCCCGCCCCCACCGTTCCGGACGATATCGAATCACTCGCAGCGCTGCGCCAGCCGCAGCTTGCCTGATCTGCGGAGAAGATCATGCTCAACGTTTCTCCACGTGTACGCGAATATGAAACCCTGCCCGGCTTGAAGCCATTGGGCATCCCGGCAGTGGCGCCGCTGCCCACCGGCGAAAGTGAAGATACCAATCGGCTGGTCGAGCGCTTTGGCGACGCCATCCTTGCCGCCGGGCTGCATCACGGCCAACAGGTTGTCTATGTCAAGCCGGAGCAGTTGATCGCCCTGGCAGAGTTCGCCAAGAGTGACCCCGCCCTGCGCTACGAAGCGATTGTCGACGTTTCCGCCGTCGATCGCTCTGAACTGCCGATCAGCGACGCGCGCTTCCACACCGTCTATCAGTTGCGCTCCTACGCCCGCAAGCAACACCTGATGGTCGTCTGTCCGCTCGACGATCGCGGCGAGCCGGAAGCTCCCAGTCTGGCGAGCGTTTACCAGGGCGCGATCTGGCCCGAACGCGAAGTGTGGGACTTGATGGGCGTGCGCTTTGCGGGCCATCCCGACCATCGTCGCATTTTGATGCCGGAGCACTGGCCCAACCACCCGCTGCAAAAGCAGGTTCCCGTCGGCGGCGAAGAGGTGCCCTTCACCCTCACCTGGAGCGACCCGGAGTTCGAGTCCTTCGGCAAGCAGATCATGGCGGCGGAGAGCAAGCCGCCGGTGCTGCCGCCCGGCATGAACATCGAGAACATGATCATCAACATGGGGCCGCACCATCCCAGCACACACGGCGTCTTGCGCCTGGTGGTGGAACTGGACGGCGAGACAGTGGTCAACGTCGACCCCGACCTGGGCTACCTGCACAGCGGCTTTGAGAAGACTGGCGAGAACAAGCGCTACAAGGATTTCGTCTACTACACCGACCGCATGGATTACCTCTCGGCGATGAGCAACAACCTGGGCTACTGCATTGCAGTGGAGAAGCTGCTCGGCGTCGAGATTCCGCAGCGTGCGCAGGTCTTGCGCGTGATCATGGCGGAGTTGCAGCGTCTCGCCTCGCACCTTTTCTGGCTCTCGACGCACGTGCTCGATGTGTCGGGCACCGGCATGTCGCTGCTGATGTACGCCACGCGCGAGCGCGAACGCATCCTCGATCTCTTCGAGATGGCGTGCGGCGCGCGCCTGACCGTCGGCTACATGCGCGTCGGCGGCGTCTCGCGCGACATTCCGCCCGCCTTTGCCGGGCATCTGGAAGATTTCCTCAAGGCGATGGCAATCCGCATCGACGAGTATGAAGCGATGCTCACCAGCGGGCCGCTGTGGGAAGAGCGACTGCAGGGCATTGGCGTATTGACGCGCGACGAAGTGATCAACATGGGCTTGACCGGGCCCATGCTGCGCGGCAGCGGCGTCGATTGGGACTTGCGCCGCGATGCGCCCTACAGTGGCTATGAGAACTACGACTTCAAAGTGCCGGTCTTTACAGAGGGCGACTGTTACGCCCGGTATCTTGTGCGCATGGAAGAGATGCGCCAGAGCCTGCGCATCATCCGCCAGGCAATGGACAACCTGCCCGATGGCCCCTTCCGCGTCGAGGACCGCAAGATCACGCCGCCGCCGCGCGCCGAACTCGACATTAGCATGGAGGCGCTGATCCATCACTTCAAGTTGATGACCGAAGGCTTCCACGTGCCGCCGGGGATGCTCTATCACGGCATCGAGTCAAGCAAAGGGGAGCTGGGCTTCTTCATCTACAGCGACGGCTCGGCGAGACCCTACCGCCTGCACGTGCGCGGCCCAAGTTTCAACAACCTGTACGCCATCAGCAAGATGAGCAAGGGCGCCATGTTGTCGGACATTGTGACGAATATCGGCTCGATCGACATCGTGCTGGGAGAGGTTGATCGATGAGTCATGGATCGATAGACCACGGATTTGACGGATTTGGCGGATCATCGCGGATTCTGACGCTCTTGCATGATGCGCATTACCATCGTTGACGTGTGACGGATTTGGCGGATTCTGACGCTCTTGCATGATGCGCATTACCATCGTTGACTTGTGACGGATTTGGCTGATCATCGCGGATTCTGACGCTCTTGCATGATGCGCATTACCATCACTGGCGTGTGCCGGAGTTTGGCGGATTCTGACGCTCTTGCATGATGCGCATTACCATCGTTGACGTGTGACGGATTTGGCGGATTCTGACGCTCAGATTTGAGGGGAAAATCTGATGCCAATTCAGGACAAGGAAATCAGCGACAAGATACTCAATGCATTCTTCGCAGTGTATAACGGGTTGGGCTATGGCTTCTTGGAAAAGGTTTACGAAAACGCCATGGTCTACGCAATGCGTCAGCGAGGACTTCAGGTTGAACAGCAGCGCCGGATTTCGGTCTATTTTGATGGCGTGATGGTTGGCGATTACTTTGCCGATATATTGGTCGAGAATAGGATAATCGTGGAACTCAAAGCTGCAGAGTCAATCGCAGAATCACATATTGCTCAGTTGATGAACTACCTAAAGGCAACGCCATGTGAAGTCGGATTTGTTCTTAACTTCGGTCCGCAAGCGTCGTTCAAGCGGCTATTGTTCAGTAACTTCAAGAAGAAGAACCTGAAAATATCCGTTGAATCCGCCGAATCCGTCTAATCCGTGGTCTATTTCAGTTGATTGGGTCAACAATTATGATGTTAACCGAACCAATTCGTGTTGAAATCAAGAAGTGGATGGATCTCTACCCCGCCGGCCGCCAGCGTTCGGCGATCCTGCCGGCGCTCTATGTGATCCAGCGCGAGTTCGGCTACTGCCCGGTTGAGGCGCAAAACGAGCTGGCGGAGATGCTGGCGATCGAGCCGGCGGAGGTGGGCGCGGTGGTGGACTTCTACCACATGCTCCACACCGAGCCGAAGGGCGAGTACCACGTCGAGGTCTGCACCAACGTGCCGTGCATGTTGCGCGGCGCTGGCCAGTGCATGCACCACTTCGAGGAGAAGCTTGGCATCCACCACGGCGAAACCACCGCCGACGACCAGTACAGCCTCGACCACATGGAGTGCCTCGGCTCGTGCGGCACCGCGCCGATGGTCTCGATCACCGAGCGCAAGACGGGCCAGATCCGCTACTTCGAAGAGCTGGACTCCGCCGAGGATGTGCAAAAGGTGCTCGAACTGGTGAAGAGCGGGAAGGCGTTCTCCACGCTCGAACGCTGGACGCCTGAAGGCGATCCCAAGCTCACCGGCAAGGCGGCAGGCCCCTACCGCATCGGCGGCATGGAGGAACGTTTCCTCACCGCCCGCGTGGGCAAAAAGGACAGCCACAAGATCGCCACCTACATCGCTGATGGTGGCTACGAAACCGCCAAACGCGTGCTGACGACGATGAAACCCGAAGAAGTCGTCGAACAGGTCAAGGCGAGCGGCATCCGCGGGCGCGGCGGCGCCGGCTTCCCTACGGGCATGAAGTGGGGCTTCCTGGCGCCAGCCATGCCGCACTATCTCGTCGTCAACGCCGACGAGTCGGAGCCAGGCACCTTCAAAGACCGCATCATCATGGAGTATGACCCGCACCAGTTGATCGAAGGCATCATCCTGAGCGCCTACGCGATCAAGGCGGAGCTGGCGTTCATCTACATCCGCGGCGAGTACTACTTCGCCTACACGCGGCTGGTCGAAGCGGTGCAGGAAGCCACGAAACAAGGCTTCCTCGGCGAAAAGATTTTCGGCACGGATGTAAACCTGCGCATCGTCGTCCATCGCGGCGCCGGCGCTTACGAGTGCGGCGAAGAGACGGCGCTGCTCACCAGCCTGGAGGGCTACCGCGGTCACCCGCGCATGAAGCCGCCCTTCCCGGCGGTCGAAGGACTCTACGCCAAGCCGACCATCGTCAACAACGTGGAGTCGATCGCCAACGTCACCCACGTCATGCGCCATGGCGTCGCCTGGTATCGCACCTTCGGCACCGAGAAGTCCCCAGGGATGCGCATCTTCTGTCTCAGCGGCAACGTGAAATATCCTGGGCTGTATGAGCTGCCGCACGCCACGCCGCTGCGAGATCTACTCTACAAATATGGCGGCGGGCCGCAGCACGACGAGCATCCTTTCAAGGCAGTGGTGCCCGGCGGTCTCTCCATGAAATTATTGACCGCCGAGCAACTCGACACGCCGCTGGACTATGAGGCGGTGCAGGCGGCCGGTTCGCTGCTCGGTTCGGCGGGCGTCATCGCCATCGACAGCAGCCAGTCGATGGTCAAGGTGGCGCGGCGTACGCTGAGCTTCTACCGGGAGGAGAGCTGCGGCAAGTGCACGCCCTGTCGCGAAGGCACCGGCTGGCTGGAGGACATCCTCCTGCGCATCGAGGAGGGCAGCGGGCGCGTCAAGGATATCGATCTGATGGCGCGCATCACGACCTTCATCGCGGGCAAGAGCTTCTGCCCCTTCGGCGAGGCGTCGGTCTGGGGCTTGCAGAGCAACCTGGCGAAGTACCGCGCCGAGTTCGAGCAATACATCGCCCTCACCAACCCGGAAGAAGCGCCGCCAGTCATCCCGATCCGCCCGATCTACCGGCCCGACACAGGCAAACCCAGCGTGGCGACCGACAGCGCGTTCGAGATCGAGGGCGAGTCGCCGCTGAATCGGGATACACCGATTGTGGCGATTGGAGATTGAGAGATTGGAGATTAGAGATTAGAGATTGGGTGATGCGTGGGGGTGGTTCGTAACTGAGCGTGTTTGGTGGACGCCAAATCCGTTGCCGTCTGCATCCGTTGTAGTTGTTTTGTGAGCAAATTATGGCCGTGCTTGAAGCCGACGTGCAGGTGACCGAACAGGCTAAGCTCATGGAGCCGATCGATCCTGCCGAACTGCAAACCGAATACCTGGATTCATTGCGCCGGCTATCGCTCGATGACTATCATTGGATGATCAGCGCGGGTTTTTTCCAGCGCGACCAACTTGTGGCTGACCGGGTTGAATTGATCGATGGATGCTTAGTCGAAACGAGTCCAAACCGCCCACCCCACGCGTCAACCGTCGAGCAACTCACCACTGTCCTGCACGATTTACTGCATGGACGCGCCAGTGTGCGCTGCCAATTGCCGATTACACTGGCAGTACAACAGAGTGAGCCTGAACCGGACATCACAATTGTCAACAGCGGGGGACGGTATACAAAGGAGCACCCCAGCGCCGAAGACGTGTTGCTCGTGTGCGAGGTCGCCGACTCCAGCCTCACCTACGATCGCAAGGTGAAGCTCGACCTGTACGCCCGCGCCGCTATTCGTGAATACTGGATCGTTAATCTGAATGACCGCGTGGTTGAAGTCTATCGGCAGCCGGTGACGACGGGGCGGCGGGCGGTCTACCAGTCGCGCCTGGAACTGTTGCCCAGTCAGCGCATCGCACCGCTGGCTTTCCCCGATGTTGAAATTGCGTTGAGTGAGATTTTTCTTGAACGAGAAGCGGACTAAGCTATGACCGATCTGGTAACGCTGACTATTGACGACCGCCAGGTTTCTGTGCCCAAAGGCACGCTGGTGGTGGACGCCGCCGCCAAACTGGGCATCGAAATCCCGGTCTTTTGCAGCCACCCCAAGCTCGACCCGGTGGCATGTTGCCGTATGTGCCTGGTCGAGATTTCAGGGCCGCGCGGCATGATGTTGCAGACAGCCTGTTCCGTGCCAGTGGCGCAGGACATGGTCGTCAAGACCGACACCCAACTGGTGAAGGAAGTGCAGGAAGCCAACCTCGCCTTCATCCTGCTCAACCACCCGCTCGACTGTCCGATCTGCGATAAGGGCGGCGAATGCCCGTTGCAGGATCAGACCATGCGCTACGGCCCCGGCCTCAGCCAACTGGTCGAACCCAAGCGCATGAAGAACAAGAACTACCTGATCTCCGACACAATTGTGCTCGACCAGGAGCGCTGCGTGGTCTGCTGGCGCTGCATCCGCTACCTGGAGGAGTGGGAGGACAAGCCGCAGCTCGCCCTCTTCGAGCGCGGTGGCAAGACGATCATCGACATTCAGGACGGCAAACCAGTCGACGCCAGAACCAGCGGCAACATCATCGACATCTGCCCGGTCGGTGCACTGACCAACCGCGTGGCGCGCTTCGCCTATCGCCCGTGGGAGATCGAGCGCACGCCAAGCATTTGCACCCAGTGCTCGCTGGGCTGCAACCTGCGCATGGACACACGCACGCACAAGCTGCGCCGCGTGATCGGGCGCGAGAATATGCAGGTCAACGACCAGTGGATTTGCGACAAGGGGCGCTTTGCCAACGCCTGGGTCAACGACGAAGGTCGCCTGACGATGCCGCTTGTGCGCAAGAATGGCAAGTTGACGCCAGCGACATGGGGTGAGGCGCTGGCGTTGGTCGCGGAGAAACTACAGGCGATCAAGCAGCAGCACGGCGCCGACGCCATCGGCGGCATCGGCAGCGCCAAGCTCGCCAACGAAAGCAACTATCTGCTCCAGCGCTTCATGCGCCAGCTCATCGGCACGAACAACGTCGACCATCGCGACGGCGGCGACGTGGCTGCACTGCCCACGGGTCTGCCCGCGCTGGCGGACGTGATGAAGCCACAGTACGGGCCCGACCCCAGGCACGATGTGATCATGCTGGTCGGCATCGATCCCAGCGAGGAGATGCCGGTGCTCGACCTGCACCTGAAGCGCGCGGTGCGTCGTGGCAAGGCGCAGCTCGTGATCGTGCACCCGCGCCAGATCGAATTGACGCGCTACAACGGCCCCTTCCTGCAAGCAAATCCTGGCACGGAAGTCACGCTGCTCAACGGGCTGCTGTTGGCGCTGACCGTCGCCAAAGAAGACAAAAGCTCTGAGGCGCACAAACTCAGCGCGGGCGCCAGCGATCGCCAGGTCGAGCAGCTCTGCGGCGTCAAGATGGCTGACGTGCGCAAAGCCGCCGATGTCCTGGCCGCTGCCCAGAATCCGCTGATTATCTACGGGCCGATGGTGGCGCGCGGCGAGGCGGGCGTTCCCTTGCGCCAGGCGCTGATCAACCTGGCGCTCTATCTCGGCAAGCCGGAAAATCTGGCGTACGTCGGGCTCGAGGCGAACAGTCAGGGTTGTCGCGATATGGGCGTGCTGCCCGACCGGCTGCCCGGCCACGCTGCGCTCGATGACCGCATGGCTTCCGAGCTGCTCGGCAAGTTGTGGGGCTGTTCGCTGCCCGTACACCCCGGCAAGAGCTACAAACAGATGCTCGACGCTGCGGGCGGTGAGATCAAGGCGCTTTACATCATGGGCGCCAACCCGGCCAGCGAACGGCCAGCGTGGGCGGAGAATCTGGGTGAACTCGACTTCCTGGTCGTGCAGGAGCTCTTCCTGACCGAGACCGCCGCCAAAGCCGACGTGGTGTTGCCCGCGGTGAGTTGGGCGGAGCAGGACGGCGTCTTCACCAATCTGGAGCGCCGCGTGCAGCGTGCGCCGAAAGCGCTCGGCAATCCGCAGAGCAAGGCTGCGCCGGACTGGATGATCCTGGATCACCTGGCAAGCTACTTCGACGCACAGTGGGCGCACGCCAACGCGCAGGCGGTGACAGCGGAGATTGCGCAGGCCGCGCCGATCTACAGCGGGCTGACCTGGGAGGCGCTCGGCGACCAGGGCTTGCAATGGAGCGTGGCGGATCACAGCTACGTGCAGCCAGAGATGAGGTACGCCCGCGCCGTGCAGCCCGACCTGCCCAAAGCCGCTGGCGGGTTGGCGCTGTTGAGCGGCACGGTGCTCTACGACGGCGGCAATCTCTTCAGCCTGACCAAACAGATGAAAAACATGGCGTTCGGCGCCGAGGTGCGCTTGAACCCGGCGGACGGCGAGAAACTCGGCGCAGCTGAGGGTGAAACCGTCACCGTGCGCAGCGAGTACGGCGCGCTCACGCTGACGGTCAAGCTCGACGCCACCGTCAAGCCGGGTGTGGCCTGGATTCCAGAAAGCCTGACCGACGCACCCGTCGGGGCCTTGTTGAACGGCAGCGCAATTGCCAACGTGTTGATCGAGAAATAGATTTGGAGATTGGAGATTGGAGATTGGAGATTGGAGATTGAGCGATTGGGACTTCGTGCATCGGTTCGTCTGACAGCGCACGAACGCTCCAATCTCTTAATCTCTTAATCTCTTAATTTCTTAATCTCCCAATCTCTCCCAACACTCCAGGTGCACTTATGGATTGGTTGAACCTGATTGTTATTCCGGTCATTCGGTCGGTGGTGCTGATTGTGGTGCTGCTGACCGGCTTTGCGTACCTGACGTGGTACGAACGCAAGCTGCTGGCGCGCTTTCATGTGCGCTACGGGCCGAACCGCGCTGGCCCCAAGGGGTTGCTGCAGCCGGTGGCTGACGCTGTGAAGGCAGTCTTCAAGGAAGAGATCATCCCCGGCCACGTTGACAAGGTGGTCTACCTGTTGGCGCCGGCGTTGGCGCTGGTGCCCGCCTTGATCATCTGGGCGGTGATTCCGCTGGGCAAGGGCTTTCCAGCGGTGGCGGACGTGCCGATCGGATTCCTGTGGATTCTGGCGGTGGCGGGCATCGAGAGCTATGGCGTGATCCTGGCGGGCTGGAGCAGCAACAACAACTACTCCCTGCTCGGCGCGCTGCGCTCGTCAGCGCAGATGATCTCCTACGAGATTCCACTGGGCTTGTTCCTGGTCAGCATCCTGCTGCTGGCGGGCGACTTCAGCCTGGTCAACCTGGTCGAGGCGCCGCGTGCGTGGTGGGAATGGCTCTGGCTGTGGATCATGTTTCCGTTCTTCTTCATCTGCATTCTGGCGGAGACCAACCGCAGCCCCTTCGACCTGCCGGAGACCGAGAACGAGTTGGTCGCCGGCTTCCAGACCGAGTACGGTGGCATCAAGTTTGCGCTCTTCTTCATGGCCGAGTACATCAACATGATCACCACGAGCGCGATCATGGCGACCCTGTTCTTCGGCGGCTACGCGCTGCCCTTTGGCATCGGCAGCGAGATCATGCCGTGGTTGGGGCCGTTCATTCTGGCGGGCAAGATCGTCGTGCTGCTCTTCCTCTTCATCTGGGTGCGCGCCAGCCTGGGGCGCCCGCGCTACGACCAGTTGATGCGCTTCACCTGGAAGACGCTGCTGCCGATTGCGTTGGGATATATGATTATCACGGCATTGTTGACGGTGTTCTTTAAGTAGCAGATAAAAATAGCACGCGGATAACGCGGATTGTGCAGATTGACGCTGATCTAACCAAATCCGCTTCAATCCGCAACATCTGCTTCATCCGCGTGCTATTGAATTTCTATCAAGGGAAATATCCGCATGGCACTAAGAGATCTTCTAAAAGGCGCAACTGAGATCGGCAAGGCGATGGGCGTAACGCTCAAGGCGCTCACTGAGAAGCCGGTGACGACCGAGTACCCGCGCGATCCGGTCCCGCTCTACCCGCGCTTCCGCGGCAAGCATGAGCTGCGCCGCTACGAAAACGGCATGGAGCGTTGCATCGGCTGTATGCTGTGCGAGGCGGCCTGTCCGACCGGCGCCATTTACGTCGAGGCGACGGAGAACGATCCAGCGCATCCGACTTCACCCGGCGAACGCTACGCCAAGGTCTACGAGATCAACCTGCTGCGCTGCATCTTCTGCGGCGACTGCGAGGAGGCGTGCCCAACGGAGGCGATCGTGCTCGGTCACGACTTTGCGATGGCGAATTACAACCGCCGCGATTTTATCCTGACCAAGGAACAGTTGCTCAATCCCGGCGAGCCGAATGTGGTGATCCGGCCGGAGTGAGACATAAACGATGGAACGCGGATGACGCGGATACAGCGGATTTTCGCTGATTTGATCCGCGTTCATCCGTCCGATCTGCGTCATCGGCGTTCTATTCTTTTTTAGCTGAAGTGAGTCGCTTATGGACTTTGCAATGATCTTCTTCATCCTGGTTGGCGCCTTGAGCGTGGCGACTGCAGTCGGCGTCGTCACCAGCAAAGTGGCGGTGCATAGCGCGCTCTTCTTGCTTGTGCATTTTGCCACACTGGCGATCCTCTACGTCACGCTCAACGCCCAGTTTTTGGCGGCGACGCAGATCATCGTCTACGCTGGCGGCATCGTGATCCTGATTTTGTTCGTGATCATGCTCATCGGTTCGGCGCCGTTGGAGACCAGGGCAGGGTATCGCTCGTGGGTTCCCTACGCCGGGCTGGCGTTGGGTGTGCTGATGTTGGCAGGGATGGCGATGACCATCCTGCAGATGCCGCTGACGCCGCTCGATCCCAACGCCAACCAGGGTGGCGCCCCGATTATCATGGGCATCGAACTCTATTCGCAGAATATTCTGCTCGTTCAACTGGCGGCGGTGCTGTTGCTGGTGGCGCTGATCGGCGCATTGCTGTTGGCACGGCGGCCCAAAAATGAGGAGTCTCCGATCTCCAATCTCTAGTCCTATCGATCGAGATTGGAGATTCAGAGATTGAGAGACTGAGAGATTCTTGGAGGAAGAACTCGTGGTTCCAACCAGCTATTATCTCATCCTGAGCGCCATCATTTTCACCATCGGCGCCGTAGGCGTGCTTGGGCGGCGCAACGCGTTGATCATCATCATGTGTGTGGAAATGATGCTCAACAGCGTCAATCTGACCCTGATTGCGTTTGCCATGCAGTGGAACAATCTCAACGGTCAGGTCTTCGTCTTTATGGTGATGGCGGTGGCCGCCGCCGAAGTCGCTGTCGGCCTGGCGATCCTGATCGCACATTTCCATCTGTCCAAGACGACCAATATCGACGACATCAATCTGATGAAGTGGTAGAGGCAATACTGCCGGAGAACGATTATGTTTGAATCAGTCTGGTTATTGTTTGCCCTTCCGGCGTTCGGCGCGCTGATTATTCTGTTCGCCGGACAATGGATGTCGCAGAAGGTCGTGGGTTGGGTGGCGTCGGCGGCGGTGGCGGCGGCGTTCCTCATGTCGGTGCTGCTCTTTTTCAGCCTGACGGCGCTGCCTGCTGAGGAGCGCAGCATCACCATCACCTGGTGGCAGTGGATGACGATCGGCGACTTTCACGTCCCCGCTGCGGTGTTGATCGACCCGCTGAGCGTCACCATGGCGATGGTCGTCACCGGCGTCGGCGCGCTGATCCATATCTACTCGATCGGCTACATGGATCACGAGCCGCGCTACCAACGCTTCTTCTTTTACCTGAACTTCTTCATCCTGGCGATGCTGACGCTGGTGATGAGCAACAACTTCCTCGGCATGTTCGTCGGCTGGGAAGGCGTCGGTCTGGCTTCGTTCCTGCTGATCGGCTTCTGGTTCGACAAGAAGGATGAGATGTACGGCTGGTACGCCGACTGCGGCAAGAAGGCGTTTATCGTCAACCGCATCGGCGACTTTGGCATGATCCTGGCGATGATCATGGTCTGGTCGACGCTGGGCACGGTTGTTTTCACCGAGCTGAACGAGGCGGCGCATCACCTGGCGCCCGCCACAGCGACGATCATCTGCCTGCTGTTGCTGCTTGGCGCAACCGGCAAAAGCGCGCAGATTCCCCTCTACGTATGGCTGCCAGACGCCATGGCCGGCCCCACGCCGGTTTCGGCGCTCATCCATGCCGCAACGATGGTGACCGCTGGCGTCTACATGATCATTCGCACCAACATGCTCTGGCACCTCACCACGGACGCCGGTCTGGTGACTGCCTGGATCGGCATGTTGACTGCGCTGCTGGCTGCTTCGATCGCCATCGTGCAGACCGACCTCAAGAAGATTCTGGCGTACTCGACCGTCTCGCAGCTCGGTTTCATGATCGCTGCGGCCGGGCTGGCGGCGTATGGCGCTGCGCTCTTCCATTTGGTCACACACGCCTTCTTCAAGGCGTTGCTCTTCCTCGCCGCCGGCAGCGTGATGCACGCCACCCACGGCATTCTCGACATCAACCGGCTGGGCGGGCTGCGCGCGAAGATGCCGACGACCTACCGCACCTTCCTGATCGGCGCAGCGGCGCTGGCTGGTATCCCGCTGATGTCCGGCTTCTTCTCCAAGGACGCCATCCTGGTGGTCGAGCTGGAGAAGAACATTGCGCTCTACCTCGTCGGCGCGGTGACGGCGCTGCTCACGGCGATCTACAGCTTCCGCGCCGTCTTCGTGACCTTCCACGGCCAGCCGCGTGACCAGCACGTGTACGATCACGTGCACGAAAGCCCTGGCGTGATGACTATCCCGCTGTGGATTCTGGCGGTGTTGAGTGTAGTCGCCGGCGTGATCAATTTGCCGTTTGTGCTGACGCTGGATCGCTGGCTGGAGCCGGTGATCGGGGAGCACGAAAAGATTCCGCTGGTGCTGGAACTGCTCGGCATCACGATCAGCATCGTGATTGCGGTGTTGGGCGTGTTGATCGCGCGGTCGCTCTACCTGACGAACGAACCCTGGGCGCGGCGGTTGACGCAGCCCTTTTCCTCCCTGCGCAAACCTGCGGAGCAAAAATGGTATGTCGATGAAGCCTACACCTTCATCGTTGTCAGTCCAATCAAAGCCGCCTCTGGCTGGTTTGCGCGCGTCTTCGATCCAAGGGTGATCGACGGTGCGGTCAACAGCGTCGGCGGTGTGCTCAGCGATGCAGGTGAAGCGGTGCGCAAGCTGCAAAACGGCGCCATCCCAGCCTACGCCCTCAGCATCTTCCTGGGCGTGGTGGTTGTAATGATCTACTTTATTTTTGCTGGATAGAGGATAGACCACGGATTTGACGGATCAGGCGGATTTCTGCGGATCAATGCCGGTGGAACAAATCAGCGAAAATCCGTCCCATCCGCCTGATCCGCGGATAGACCACGGATTTGACGGATCATGCGGATTTCTGCGGATCAACGCCGGTGGAACAAATCAGCGAAAATCCGTCCCATCCGCCTGATCCGCGGTCTATTGTGACATAATCTACGGTCAATTTGCGAGGACTTACCTTATGGCTTTATCGATTCCATATCTGCTCACCATCATCACCTTCCTGCCTTTGTTGGGTGCAGTGATCGTGGTGCTCGCACCCGGCGACGGCGCAAAGAAGTGGCTGGCGCTGGCAACGACCCTTGTCACCTTCCTGGTCAGCCTGCTGCTGTGGACGAACTGGCAAGATGGCTACGCCGGGATGCAGTTCGTCGAAGACACAGTCTGGTTTGCCCCGCTGAGCATCCGCTACGCGCTCGGT
>Ga0272446_1005248_pt1 | contig 14468 bp, 11 predicted proteins | sample YNPCB0061_FD_194587 | JGI IMG/M metagenome (GOLD analysis project Ga0272446, IMG submission 194587) | Hot spring microbial mat communities from Yellowstone National Park, WY, United States - YNP-CB-006-1 | ecosystem: Environmental > Aquatic > Thermal springs > Hot (42-90C) > Sediment | place...
GCCAGCAGCGTCAGAATCAGGGCCGAAAAGAGACCGCCCACGACGACGGTCGCCAGCGGACGCTGGACATCCGAGCCGATTCCAACGGCGCGCGCCGCCGGAATCATCCCCAGCAACGCCACGATGAGCATCATCAGCACCGGCCGCATCTGCTCACAGGCGCCGGTGAAAATGGCGTCCCGTACGGACAGCCCCTCAACTTCACGCAGGCGGTTGATTTCCGACACGATGAGCACGCCGCTCATCACCGCGACGCCAAACAGGGAAATGAAACCAACGGCGGCCGAAACGCTCAGGTTGATATTGCGCAGCCACAGGGCCACCAGCCCGCCGACGAGCGCAAAGGGAACGCTGGCCAGCACGATGCCAGCATCCCGCGCCCGGCCGAACGTCATAAACAGCAGCCCGAAAATGATGGCCAGTGTCACCGGCAGCACGATGGTCAGCCGCGCCCGCGCGCGGGTGAGGTTCTCGAACTGTCCACCCCACTCGACGGCGTAGCCGTCGGGCAGGTTGATCCGGGTGGCCACGGCCTGTTGGGCTTCGCGGACGAAGCCGCCCTGGTCGCGTCCCCGGATGTTGGTGCGCACCGTCACCTGGTGCTGGTTTTCACGCCGGGCAATGATGCTGGCCCCTTCCACAACGGCAATTTCAGCAAGCTGCGACAGGGGAATGCGCCCGCCATCGGCCGTCGGCACCAGAAGCTTGCCAATCGTGGCCGTGCTGGCGCGGGCTTCCGGTGTGTAGCGGACGACGATGTCAAACCGCCGCTCGCCCTCGAACACCACGCCCACCGGACAGCCGCCGATGGCCAGCTCGATGAGGTCCTGTACATCAGCCACGTTGATGCCGTAGCGCGCCACTTCTTCCCGGTTGACGCGCAGCCGCAGTTGCGGCTGGTCGGCTTCCTGTTCAATGGAGCTGTCAGCCGCGCCCGGAATCTGCCGGACAATGGTCAGGGTCTGTTTGGCCAACTCCCGCAACTGCTTCAGATCGGGGCCGCGCAGAATGATGGCCAGGTCGGCGCTCGATCCGGTGGCCATTTCGGTCGAGTTGTCAAGGATGGGCTGGGTGAAGTTGAAGGTCGCTCCGGGAATGCCGGCTTCCAGCCGACGCGACATTTCCGCCACGAGTTGGGCCTTGGTGCGTCCGGTCGTCCAGCTTTCGTAAGGGTGCAGGTTGACCAGCAGCTCGTTGCGGTTGGGGCCGTACGGGTCGGTGCCTTCGTCATTGCGTCCGCTCTGGGAGATGACGCCGGAAACCTCTGGAAATTCCCGAATCAGCGCGCGGATGCGATTGGCCGTGCGAGCCGATTCCGTCAGGGAAATGCCAGGCGGCAGGTTGGCGCGAATCCAGATGACGCCTTCATCGAGCTGCGGCAGGAACTCCGTCCCAAGGCGCAGCCCGATGCCAACTCCAACCAGCACAATGGCGCCAGCGGCCCCCACGGTGAGCCAGGGGCGCGCCAGGGTCACTTCCAGCGCAGCGGCATAGCCCTGCCGCAGCCACCGGACAACCGGGTTTTCCCACGTCCGCACACTGCGCGTCAGCCAGTAGCTGGCCAGCACCGGCGTCAGCGTCAGGGACAGCACGAGTGACCCCAGCAGCGCACTGCACACGGTAAACGCCATAGGGCCAAACAACCGGTACTCGACCCGCTTCATGGTGAACAGCGGCAGGTAGGCGGAAATCAGAATGACCGTGGAGAAAAACACCGGCCGCTCGATGTCGAGTGCCGCCCGCCGGACGGTTTCAAACACACTTCGCCGGGAATGCCGGTCATCCGCCAGCCGGTGCACGATGTGCTCCACCATGACCAGCGTGCCGTCCACGATGATGCCGAAATCGAGCGCCCCCAGACTCAACAGATTGGCAGGAATGCCGGCCAGCTTCAGACAGACAAAGGCAAACAGCAGCGACAGCGGGATGGTGATAGCCGTCAGCAGCGCCGCCCGCACGTCGCCCAGGAAGAAAAACAGCACGAGCGTAACGACGATAAGCCCTTCAATGAGTGTCCGCGAGACGGTGCGCAGGGTGTTGGAAACCAGTTCCCCCCGGTCATAGACGGTCACGAGGCGGACACCCTGCGGGGCAAGCTGGGTGTTGAGTTCGGCAATGGCTTCCTTGAGCGCGGCCAGCGTGTCGCTTGGATTTTCCCACCGGCGCATCAGGACAATGCCTTCGACGCCGCCGGATACGTCGTCATAGCCGAAAATACCGGTTTGCAGCGCCGGGGCGATGCTCACCTGCGCCACATCCCGGACAAACAGGGGGACACCATCAAAGGCCCCGATGACAATGCGTTCAATGTCCTGCCGGGAGCGAACCAGCCCGACGCCACGCACGACCAGGCTCTGCTGCTGATTGTCCACGATGCCACCGCCGGCATTGCGGTTGTTGGCGCTGATGGCGTCGGCCACCTGCTTGGCCGTGAGGGCGAATTTTTCCAGCTTCAGCGGGTCGAGTTCCACGCGGTAGGTCTTGACCAGCCCGCCAAAGGTGGCCACATCCGCCACGCCCGGCACCTGGAGCAGGCGCGGCAGCACCACCCAGTCCTGAAGCTCGCGCAGCTTCATTTCCGGGATGCCGTCGCCGTCAAGCCGGTAGCGGTATATTTCGCCAATGGCCGACGTCAGCGGCCCCAGTCCCGGCTGTACGCCTTTCGGCAGTTCGGCATCCCGCAGCCGTTCGAGCACAAGCTGCCGGGCGAAGTAATCATCCACGCCGTCGTCAAAGGTCAGCTCGACGACGGACAACCCGAAGATCGTCCGGGAACGGCGGCCGATAACCTTGGGCGTGTTGTTCAGGGCGCGTTCGATGGGGATAGTGACCTGCTGCTCGACTTCTTCAGCGGCATTGCCGGGAAACTGGGTGATGACGACAACACCTGTATCGGAAATGTCCGGGTACGCCTCGACCTTGAGGTTTTGAAACGCCCAGACGCCGGCGCCGATGAGCAGCAGGGCTGCGGCCAGGACAGCGGCGCGGTAGCGCAGTGCCAGATTTGGAAGTTCAATCATGGTTGCCCTCGCTTCAATTGCGGTACAGCAGCATCGTTCCCCCGACCACCACCCGTTCTTCCGGCCGGAGACCTTCGAGCACGGCGACCCGCTCGCCAAGCGCCACGCCCACCCGCACGGGACGCCAGTCAAACTTGCCCGCTTCCCGTTCAACAAAGACACCGGTGACACCTTCCCGTTCCACGACTGCCGCTTTCGGAATCACCGGCAGCGGCGTCGGGGCGTCAGAGAGCCGGAGACGGGCGAACATGTCCGGGCGCAGCCGCTGCACGCCGGAAGTGAGCTCCACGATGACCCGCGCCGTCCGGGTCTGGGGGTCAATGGTGTCGGCAATGCGGATGATCCGCCCGGTGAAACGTTCGTTGGGAAAAGCCGTCAGTTCGACTTCGACGTTTTCACCCACCTCCACAAGGTAGAGGTTGGCTTCCGGGACGTTGGCCGTGACGACCAGCCGGCTCAGGTCCGCGACGGTCATCAGCGACACGGACGTATCGGTGCGGTACTCGCCAGGAACCACGGCGAGTTCAAGGACCTTGCCGTTGAGCGGGGCGCGGACGGTAATGCGCTGTTCGCGTCCGCTGTCATCCAGCCCAAGGGTTTCGAGCCGCCGGCGCACCTGTTCCCGGCCGGCTTCGGCCTGCGCCACGACGGCGCGGGCCTGCTCAACCGCTGCGCGGGACTGCACCACAACGTTGTCCGCCGCCAGAACTTCCTTCTGGGCAATGGCCCGGTGTTCGTAGAGGTCTTTGGCGCGTTCGGCATCCTGCTCGGCTTTGGCCAGCGCCGCTTCGGCCTGCGCCAGACCAGCCCGGGCCTGCACGAGATGGGCTTCGGCCTGCCGCAGCGCCCCGATGGCTTCTGCCACGTCCGGGCTTTCCAGCGTCACCAGCGGTTGGCCGGCCCGGACAGCATCGCCTACCCGGACACGCACTTCCGTAATGCGTCCGGGCAGTGGCAGCATGATGCGCGCAATGCGGTTGGGATCGAGTTCGACCTTGCCGGGCGCGACGACTTCATCGCGCGGCACACGTTCGACGGTCACGGGTTCGACCCGGATTTCCTGTTTCCAGTCGTCTTTCCGGGCCGGATTGGCTGGTGCTTCCGCCGGTTTCTGGCAGCCGATGGCCAGACTCATGACGAAGCCAGCTAGGGCCAGCCGACCGGCGTGGGTTTTCAAGACATCTTTCATGGCGTTCCCTGGGCAGTCAGGTTGTCCAGCGTAAAACGCAGCCGCGCATATTCGGCGCGGGCATCAATGTAGCCCTGCATCGTTTCGTTGTAGGTCCGCTGGGCGTCCAGAAATTCAACGAAACTGGCTTCACCCCGGCGGTAGGCGTATTCGGTCACATTGAGAACATCGCGGGCCTGTTCGAGCAGGCCGCTCTCGAAACTCAGCAGGACGGTGTTGGCGGCCCGGCACTGGGCATACGTGGCTTCAAGTTGGGCGCGGATTTCCCGTTCGAGGGCCGCAATGCGCAGTTCGGACTGGCGGATTTCGGCCTGCGCCCGGGCAATCCCGCCCTGATTGCGGTCATAGATGGTCAGCGGCAGGGACAGGAACAGTCCCAGCGAGTTGCCCGTTCCGGCCAGACCCTGCTGGCGGCGGTATTCCACGCCGACGGTGTACTCGATTTTGCCCCGGGCAATCTGGAGTTTGAGATCGGCCAGCGTCCGCGCCTGCTCGGCGCGCAGCGCACGCAGGTCGGGGCGCAGATCAAGCGCGCGGGACAGCAGCGGGGAAAGCCCCGGCGGAAGGTCATCCCGGCGCATGTCCCCGACGGCCTCGAAGGTATCCAGCGCCTCGGCTCGCCCCATCAGGGCCTGAAGCCGGTTTTGCGCCACGCGCCAGCGGGTTTCCGCCTGAATGACCGCCTGGTTGAGCTGGATGGCGGAAACGCGCGTCCGTACCAGTTCAATCGGGGCCAGATCGCCGGCCCGCACCCGGGCGGCATTGATGGCGACGAGTTCTTCAAAGGTCTGCTGGTTGGCGCGCGCCAGTTGCAGGCTTTCTTTGGCGGCCTGAAGTTCGACAAACGCCTGCTGGACTTCAAGTGTGAGCTGGCGCAAAGCGTCTTGCAGGCGAAATTCGGCTGCTGCCCTGGCCTGTTCAGCGACGGCGATCCGGGCGCGGCGCTTGCTTGGGCGTTCCAGCGGCCAGTCCACACGCGCCGCATATTCTGGCGGGCCGGCATTGTTGATGGCGTCGTAGCCCGTGCCGAGTACATCCAGGTGGTCTCCACCCAGACTCAGCACCGGATTGGGACGCAGCCGGGCCGCGATGACTTCAGCTTCCGCCCGTGGAATTTCGTAGCGTTCAGCCAGAATGCTGAGGTTGCGTTGCAGGGCTTCGGCGACGGCCTGTTCGACGGTGATCGCCATTGGGTTGGGCGTCTGGGCCGAAGCGCCAACAGTCAGCCACAGCAGGGCCAGAACGGTGACACACCATACGTGCATCCGAACACCAGGCATGGACAGCTTTGTACTCCAGAAGGGTGTGGGTTGGTGTCCCCGCAGGATGAGGTAAGTTATCGTGGAAGACGAACAATTGACGTGGCTAAACAAACAGACTGTCTTTTCCCGACCAAGGCTGTCCGGTCAGTCCATTTCGCCGACGCCAGCGGCCGGTTGGACGACCCACATCCGGGCCGTGCCGCCGGTGTGTTGGGCATAGGCCCGTGGGACTTCACGCAAAAAGGCATCCAGGGCTTCCGGCGCGACGAGGTTGACCGTACAGCCACCAAACCCGCCGCCGGTCAGCCGCGCACCGTAACAGCCGGGAATCTGCCGGGCGGCGGCCACCAGTGCATCGAGTTCCGGGCAACTCACGGCATAGTCTTCGGAAAGTGACCGGTGGGAAGCCGTCAGCAACGCCCCGGCCTGGGTCCAGTCGCTGGCGCGCAGCGCCTGGGCAAATGCCGTGACCCGGCCGATCTCGGTCACGACATGCCGCGCCCGTCGCAGCAGCGGTTCCGGGAGCACATCCAGGGCGTCCACAAGGTCAGCCGGGGACAGATCGCGCAGCGAGGCCAGAGCTGGAAAGCGGGATGCAAGGTGCTGCCGTGCGGTTTCGCATTCCTGCCGGCGGGTGTTGTATTCCGAAGCCGCCAACTGGTGCTTCACGCCGCTGTCGGCCACCACCACGGCGCATTGGTTCGTGTCGAGCGGAATGAAGTCAAAAGCCAGGGAACGGCAGTCCAGCCAGACGGCATGCCCGGCGCGGCCGTGCGCCACCACGAACTGGTCCATCAGTCCGCAGCGCGTTCCGACGAAATCGTGCTCGGCCGCCTGTCCGGCGCGGGCCAGCGCCAGGCGGTCAACTGTGTGTCCAGCCAGAGTGAGCAGGGCAAAGCCGACGGCGACTTCCAACGCGGCCGAGGAAGACAGTCCCGCTCCGGTCGGAATGTCGCTCGTGATAAGCAGGTTCGCGCCGGTCAGGCGAAAACCGGCAGCTTCAAGGTGAAAGGCCGTTCCGGCAAGGTAATCACGCCACGTGCCGGTACGCCGGCCGGGGGCATCAAGGTCAAGAACGTCTGTTTCCCCCAGGTCGTGGGCGATGACGTGCAGTTGCCGGTCCGAACGGGGACTGGCCCAGACCCACAGGCGCAACCCAATCGCCATCGGCAGCACAATGCCGGCGTTGTAGTCCACGTGTTCGCCGATGAGGTTGACCCGTCCGGGAGCTGAAAAACACCGACCGCCGACGCCAAACTGCTGCCGGAAGGTTTCCGCCGGGGTTGCCATTCACAGCACCCGCTGGATGAGGGCCCCACCGTCCACAGTCAACACCTGGCCGGTCATGTAGGATGCCTTGTCGGAAGCCAGAAACAGCGCGGCAAAGCCGATGTCGTCCGGTTCGCCGATGCGTGGGACGGGCTGGGTGGCTTTGAGGCGGCGCATCAGGTCTTCGTTCTTCCAATAGAACTCGCTGAAGTCGGTGCGAACAAGACCCGGTGCCAGCGCGTTGACCCGAACGCCGTAGGGGCTGAATTCCTGCGCCCAGTTGCGCGTCATCATGATGAGTCCGGCTTTGGTGAAGCTGTACAGCAGACCCTGATACTGCGGCTGGATGCCCGAAATGGACACGACGTTGATGATGGAGCCGCCTGTGCCGCGCTCGATCATCTTCGGCACGGTCAGCCGGATGAGCCGCAGCACGGACTTCACGTTGACATCCACCATTTTGTCGAGCATTTCGTCGGTCACATCGAGCGACGGCCCTTGGCCAATGTTCGTCACGCTGTTGTTGACGAGAATATCCACCGGGCCGAAAACCCTTTCTGTTTCGGCCACGAGGTTTTCGATGTCTTCCTTGCGTCCGACATGGCAGCCGACGCAGTGGATGCGTCCGGGCATGTCGGACAGCTCGGCGGCTGTCGCCTGAAGCACTTCCAGCTTGCGGCTGGCAATGACGACATTGGCGCCGGCCGCGACAAAATGCTTCGTGATGGATTTACCGATGCCGCGGCCGCCGCCGGTGACGATGGCAACCTTGCCGGCAAGTGAGATGTCATTCAGGGCCATGGTGCGTCAAACCTGTGTGTGGATGGAATAGAGCGCGACCAGTTTGCCGATAACAAGAGCCGTATTGCAACCTGACGCTCAATCGGATGCCCTGCGCCAAGACCTGCCTCGTCCAAGCGAACCTCTTTTTCAGGCGGCCAGGCTCGTTGTATGCTTGTGCAATGATACATACTGCTGCCACTTGGCGTTGTACTTCAGAGAGAGGGACAGCTCAGCCTCAGAGAACCAGCCTGAGAGTGTATGACTCATACCCAGATGCTCCCGGAAAATTTCACCATGGCCAAGATGACTGGTATTGCATTGCTGGTGATCCTTCTTTTGGCTTGCCCACCTTCCAGGACGGTCTCCAAAGAGAAAGATCCACTGGCCCGTTTGTTGGAAGGAAATCGCCGTTTTACGGTTGGGCATCCTATCCATCCTGATCAGACGCTGGGGCGTCTCCGACAACTCAGAAAGGGGCAGCATCCTTTTGCCGTTGTCGTGAGTTGTTCAGATTCGCGTGTCCCACCTGAGATTATTTTTGACCAAGGATTGGGAGATATATTTTCTGTTCGGACGGCGGGCAATGTGATTGGCGATTATGAACTTGGCAGTATCGAGTATGCTGTAGAACATTTGGGCTGTCGTCTCATCGTTGTACTGGGGCATGAGCAGTGCGGTGCGGTGAGCGCATTTTTGCAACACGAGTCAAGTTCAACTCCAGGCCATATTCAAGGTATCCTTCAGTACCTTGCCAGTGAACCCGAGGAGAGGTCACTTCCAGATCAATTGAAGCACAATCTTGATGCTGCAATTAGAGCGAATATCTTACACGGAGTTCACGTACTTGGTTCGTCTGAACCAATTCTGCACCCACTTGTTGAGAAGAAAGAACTTACTATTGTTGGTGCGCTCTACAGGATAGACAGTGGCAAAGTCGTGGTTTTAGACACTTCAAGTCAGCCGGTTGTAGATTATTCAAAGCCGTGACAACGGCCGCTTACTCTTCACCCTCAATCCCTGGATACCAACATAACCAAATACTGACACGCCAACTTGTGGACGGTGGTTTCCAGGTGTCTTTCGGGTAAGGCGGGAGCCAACCGGAGGGTGGGTTATGGTTATGGTTGCGGTACTGGGCGAAGTGTTGGGGTGGAAATCACGTTACCCTGGGTTGCCTGACCGTTGCGCTCCAGCGTGCACCGTTCGAGCCGGGCGGCAGCACGCTCCAGCGCCCGGACGCCCGCCTGCCGGTTGTCCGCGATGCGGCTGTCATACGCCCGGAGCTGGGACTGCCCGGCAAGCCGGATGCCATCCCTGCCGTGTCCGATAATGCTACATTCGACGAGTTCCAGCCGGGCGTCATCGGTGGCGGCAAGACCATGGCCCGGTCCGTCGTGCAGGCGGCTGCGGCGCATGACAAGCCGCGTCTCCGTCCCTTTCACGGCAACCTCCTCGCCCGCCGCAGCCGTCATCTGGCTGTCCTCGATGGTGAGTGTGCCCCCGTCGAGTTGAACGGCCGGGGCGTTCTGGCTCCGCATGGTCAACCCGCGTACGACTTGTGAGCCAAGGCTCTGGCGCAGGCAGGGCGCGTCCTGTGGTGCGATGACGACACTGCCGGCCGGGCCATCGGCGACGAGTTCGATGTTTTTCGTCAGGACGACGGTTTCGCGGTACACGCCGGGACGAATGAGGATGCGCGTACCTGTCCGGGCTGACCGGATGGCTTCTGAAATCGTCGCAAATTCGCCGCCTGCCGGGGCCACAATCGTCTCGTTCGGCAGCATTCGCCACATGTCTTTGCCTTCAAAATACCGAATCGTCAGCCAGATGCCGGCCAGCATCAGAAAACTGATGAGTCCGATAACCAGTAGCGCCAGGCGGCCCGTGTGGCGTCCGGGCGGGAAAGCGATGGACGCCACGGCAAACGGACGGAGGGACGGCGACGACGTGCGCGCCGTGGTTTCCTGGGTGAGTTCCTCGGCGCAGGCGTCCAGTTCTTCGGCCATCTGCTGCGCAGTGGCGTACTGCCGGCGGCGGTCGCGTTCGAGCGCACGCGCGACGATATGCCGCAGCCGCGCCGGAAGCGTATGTGGAAGTGGGTCAGGATAGAGCGTCCGAATCGCCAGCAGCAGATCGTCCTGGTTCTGGTGCGGAAACGGCAGGTCTCCGCTCAGCAACTCGAACAGCAGTATGCCGGCTGCCCAGATGTCATCCTGGGGCGTCGGCGGCGCGTCAAGCGCATGGGGAGAGACATACGGCAGGATTTCCGCCGGACGCGGGCGGACCTGGCTGAAGCCGTAGCCGCGCAGGCGCACATGCTCGCCGTCGAGCGCCATGTAGTTCGGGGCAAGTCGTCCGTGTACCTGCCCGTGCTCGTGCAATACCTGAAGCGCCGCCAGAAGCTGACGGATGGTGTGGACAGCTTCTTCCGGCGTGAGCGGACGTGGACGTTCGGCCAGCGACGCCGGCAGGTAGGGGCTGACGACGAACATCAGCGCGTCCATGGTCACGACATCCAGCACCGGAAGCAGGTTGGGGTGCGGGGGTAGCTTGGCCAGCTCGAACGCCAGGCGGGTCAACGGACTCGTCGCCGGTGTGTCCTGGAACACGTCAAGCCGGACGACAGCCTGATCTGAAAGGCCCTGTCCGCACCAGGCGGCATCGCCCACATCGGCTGGCAGCGGGGCATCGAGGCGGTAGTCGCCGATGACCTGACCGGGGCGTAAGGGCGGCACGTTGGCAGCAGGCTGGGACATGTGACATTACGCAAAACAGACGTTACCGACGCAGAAAGGCGATGTAGTCCTCTTCGGTGTCAATGTCGCATGCGCCTTTGGGAAAGGGCAACGTCGTCACCTCGTGGCGGTATTCCTGCAGGTAGCGTCGGGCGCCGATGTCGCCATGCGCTTCCAGCAGCCGGTGACGCCAGACGTACCGGAAGAGTACCGGCACGCCGGGCGTCCCGGCATAGTCGCAGGCGGCCGCCGTGGCTTCGGGATGGTCCCGGAGAGCGTCCTGAAGCCGGTGAAGCTGCGTGACGGAAACCAGCGGTTGGTCAGGGGCGAGGACGAAAAAGGTGGCTTCCGGCGGCCGGTTCGGGGGGAGCGCCGCGACGCCACAGCGCAACGAAGCGCCCAGCCCTTCCGCCCACTGTGGGTTGTCAATGAGTTCGACATCGGGGGCGCCGTCGGCGTCGGCGAGGTGGGCGCGGTAGCTTTCGGCATGGCCGCCAAGCACAACGAGGATGGGCGCAGCTTGAACCGCGCGCGCCAGACGGATGGCCCGTTGCAGGAGGGATTCGCCGTCAATGGACAGCAGAAGCTTGGGGTGTCCGCCCATCCGCCGCGCCGCGCCACCGGCCAGCAGGATGGCGGCACTGGGAAACCGTCCGGGCGCGGCGCTCATGGCAACAGGGAGGATGAGACTGGCAGGGGCGTGTGAATTGGCGCCTGCCGGTGGCGGAGGAACTGGCCATTGCACCGGTTGGCAACGGCCAGAATTTCAGCCACGATGGAGACCGCCACTTCCACAGGCGTTTCCGCGCCGAGGTCGAGACCTACCGGGAAATGCCAGGCTTCAACGATTTCTGGAGCAACACGACAGCCTTCGTCCGCCAGTTCGGCCAGCATGCGTTCGGTGCGCCGCCGGGGACCCAGCAGGCCGACGTAGCGCGGTTGGACGGTGGCCAAACGGCGTACGATGGCTTTGTCGCTGGGGTAGTGATGGGTCATGACGACGACATAATCCTGCGCCCGCAGCGGGAGGTCATTGACCGTGGGCACCACGAGTACCTGCCGGGCGGTGGGGAAGCGTTCCGGCGTAGCCAGAGCGGGACGCCAGTCGGCCACAGTGACATACCAGCCGAGCCGGTCGGCCAGTTGTGCCAGGGGGAGTGCGTCGTCACCGGCGCCCAGAATGGTCAGTTGGAGCGGCGCGGGGAGGAATTCGACAAAGGCTCTGAGACTGCCCTGCGCGGTGGTGTAGGTCATCTGCCGTGAGCGGCGTTCAGCCAGGCAGGTACGCAGTTCGAGGTGGAGTTGTCGGAGCCAGTCCGCCTGTTCAACCGGTGCACCGTCGGCTTCGGGGGTGTTGGCCGTGTGCAGCAGCCGAAAGCCGACGCGGCCGGCAAATCGGCCTTCGGCCTGGAAAATATGCGCCAGGGCGGCATCTTCGCCCGTGGTGCGGATCAGCGCCAGCAGGTCAAGGGGGTGATCGGGCTGGTGGGCATGGAAAGGCTCGATGTAGATGAGGGTTTCACCTTCACAACCCAGCGCCGGCCCCCACGTCGTATCCGTAGCGACATCGTGCAGGTCATAGCTTACCAGTTGCGCCTTGCCGCTGGCCAGAATCGCCTGCGCCCGCTCGATGAGGTCCGGTTCAAGGCAGCCGCCGCTGATGTTGCCGACCGTCTCGCCTGTTTCAGCGATGAGCAGGCGCGCTCCGGGCCGCCGGTAGAACGAGCCGGTAACGCTCACCACGGTGGCAAGTGCCAGACGGCACGGGGTCCGGGAGGTGAAACGGCGAAGCGCCGTCAGAAGCACATCGAGTTCAGACATCGTGGTATAAAAGGCTAAGGCTGATAAAGGCGGTTGTTCACCACTGGCTGAATGAACGGCGGTTGTTCGTGCTTTGTAACATGCCTGGGTTGTCACACTGAAATTTTTGAGTGCCGTATAACCTGCCAGCCGGAACCTTTTTCTGTCGGCAGCGACTACCAGCTTGCCAACTGTACCCACAACTGAAGGACTGGCTATGTCATCTGCGTCCGAGGAACTCGACAATCCGCTGTATGGCGACTTTGAGGATTACCTCGACGGCAAGCTGCCGCCGGCGCGCCACCGGGAAGTTGCCGACTTGCTGGCGCGTTCCGCGGCGGCGCGGGAAAGGCTGGAAGAGCTGCGAACGGCGCGCAGGTGGTTGGAGGGAACACACTGGGACGTGCCGGAGCCAGGCGGGTGGCCGTCGGCAGGGGAAATTCTGGCCCGCGCCGGCTGGCGCCCTGCGGCGTCGTTGCCGGCGGCCAAGCCTGACCGGTCAACCGGAAGATTTGCCGGGTGGCTGTCCGGGTGGATGCCCTGGCGATGGAATGTTCGTTCGCCGGTCTGGGCGTTTGGGGCTGCGGCGGGTGTGTTCTTGCTGGTTGGGGGCGGTTTGTGGTGGGTTCTCAGCCCGTCGGCGCCGGATGAACTGGCACAGTCAAAGGCATCTGAAACTTCAGCGCCACCAACTTCTGAACTGCCAGCACAGCCAAGTGCGGCAACGGCCCGGCCGGAGGATGCCGCCCGTCCGGCACGGCCCGGCGAAGCCGCGCCGGTTGGTGCTGCCCCACAGAAAAAAGACCCGGCGGCATCGGTGCTGGAAGCGGCGTCGCCGGAGGGGAAATCAAAGCGGGCGGGGCCCTCAGCCGGCTCGCCTGGGATAGCGGAAGACCTGCAACGGGCGGAAGCTTTGCACGCGCCAGTGTCGCCGACACCGCCGCCGGAACAGACGGCTGGACAGTCATCCGTGGCGGCTGCGCCATCAGCCGGAGATGAAACGGCGCACAAGGCAGAAGCGATGTCGGCGGAACGGCGGGAAGCCCGTCCGTTGGCCGCAGCTCCGCTGCCGGAGGCGGGTGCTGCGCCGTCTGTGGCCGGGCGGGCGTCCGGTGCTGGAGCCACCGACAGGGCCCGCGATGAAACGAAGGAAGCCCCAAGGGCAAAGCCGGGCTCGGCCGCCAATGCCCAGGGAGCAGCCGCCCCGGTCACGGCGTTGACCTTACGCCTGGTGGTGGCGAACCGGCGCGCGGCGCTGACTCAGGTGGCGACTGTGGCGCGTGAGTTTGGCGGCAGTGTACGGCTCGATGGTGAACAGGTGGCCGTGACCGTGCCGGCCGGGCAGGTCTCCGCTTGTGCCGTCCGGCTACGGGCGCGGGTGTCCGTGGCGACGGAAGGGGAAACGTTGCAGGTGACGATCCGGGAGCGTGAGTGAGGGGGGCGAGTGGAGAGTAGCGAGTGGCGAGTGGCGAGTAGTGAGTGGTAAGTAGCGAGTGGCGAGTGGGGGGTGGCGAATAGCGAATAGGGAATAGCGAATAGCTGATGGGGAAAGGAACGATGCGAGCAGATGACGGAGAGCTGGCTGGTTCGTTCGTATGTTTCTATCCTTTTTTCACTTTCCATTTCTCAGTCTCCATTTTCCATTCCCCATTCGCTATTCGCCACTCGCTACTCGCTACTCGCCATGTTTCACCGTGAGGCGGACACCAACAATGGCAATGTCATCGAGTTGGGCTTCTGTGCCGCGAAAGAGATGGATTTCCCGTGAGAGGGCTTCGGCCTGCCTGGCGGCTGGCAGGCTGGCTATTTGCTGTAGCTTCTGCCCGGTTCGGCGCGAACCATAGCGTTCACCGGTGGGGTTTTTCTGGTCGGTGAAACCATCGGTCAGCAGGTACAGCATGGTTCCGTCAGCGTAGTCAACCTCGTGGTGGGTGAAGGTCCGGTATGCCTCGCGTTGGCGTCCGCCGATGGATTTCGTATCGCCTTTGATGGTGGTGAGTTCACCGGCCGGCGTCACGAGGTAAGCGCGAAGGGCCGCGCCGGAAAAGCAGAGCCGGCCAGTCGCGCGTTCGATGCGGCACAGTCCGATGTCCATGCCGTCCTGGGCGGTTTTGGTGTCACCGTCCTGCTGCAGGGCGCGGCGAATGCCAAGGTGGAGCTGTTCCAGAATGAGAGCCGGTTCAGTCACACCTTCCTGAATGAGTCGATCGAGCAGTGTGATGCCGATCATGGACATCAGCGCGCCCGGTACGCCGTGCCCGGTGCAGTCGCCGACGGCCAGAAGCACCGTATCGGCGTCGAGGTTACGCAACCATTGACATACTCCCCTGCCTAAAGGCAGGGGATTCTTGTTCTTGGTTCTGCGAGCGCACTTACTTCATCAGGTTGCCCCTCTAAAGCAGCGGTGCAT
>Ga0272446_1005249_pt1 | contig 14464 bp, 14 predicted proteins | sample YNPCB0061_FD_194587 | JGI IMG/M metagenome (GOLD analysis project Ga0272446, IMG submission 194587) | Hot spring microbial mat communities from Yellowstone National Park, WY, United States - YNP-CB-006-1 | ecosystem: Environmental > Aquatic > Thermal springs > Hot (42-90C) > Sediment | place...
ACGGCCAGGCCCAGGCAGACCATGCTATAATGCGCCGTAAGCGCAAAATGACAGATCTGTCATGATTCGGGCGACGCTCCACCTTCCAACACACGGCCAGAAAGCCTATGTTCGACCAGGACACCTGGCGCGCTCGCATTGCTGAACGGCTCAGCGGCTTTGCGCGCAACCCTCGCCAAGACATCCAGATCTCCGGAACCGGGACGGTGCTGGGCTATCTGGCCGTACGCACCCTGGAGCCGCTGCTTGACGCCTACCAGCGCGAGCCGATCGCGGCCGTACTGGCGCTGGCCGAGATCACCCGTGGCCCCGGCGCCGACCTGATCGTGCGCCGCGCGGGTCAGATGCGCTACCAGGTGGCCCACCTGATCGAGCGTGAGCTGCGCACCCGCGCCGAGGTGCGTGCCGCGCTGGAGCAACTGTTCATTACCTTGAATGTGATCCACCTCGCACGCCAGCGGCTGAACAGTACCCGCGACGAGTGGTTACGGGTCACCCTGCTCAGCGAGCTCGATGGCTTCACCCCCGGCGAGTTCAGCCAGCTCCGGCGCCTGCTCCACGACCCGGGCTGGCAGTCGCGCTACGAGACGATCCGCAGCCTGCGCACGCGCGCCGGCCACTATACGCCCGGCGACCTGGTGCTGCTCCACGACGGGCTGGGCGACAGTGCCTCGCACGTGCGGGCCGCGGCCGCGCGTATGCTCGGCCAGTTCGCCGGCACGCCGCCCCTGCCCCTGGTCAAGGCGCTCACCCGGGTCGCCCTCTATGACTGCGATCTGGAGACGCGCTTCGCCGCCGCGCGCACGCTCGGCACCCTGCGCGATCGGATCGCCTCGCCCCAGTTGATCGACCATCTCGGCCAGTGCCTCAACGATGATGACAGCTTCGTGCGCTCGGCCGCCGCGATCGCGCTGGGCCAGCTCGGCGAACTGGCGGGCACCCCCACGCTGATCAGCAAGCTGACCGCGCTGATCAGCGACCCCGACGCTTACGCCCGCGAGGCCGCCGCCCGCGCCCTCGGGCGCATCGGCGCGGCCGCCGCCACCACTACCGTGCTCAATGCCCTCACCCGCGCCATGGAGGACCCGGACGCCAATGTCCACGAGGCCGCCATCGATGCGCTCACCAGGCTGCGCAAGCTCCGCGCCACTGTGCCCCTCAACTCCTCACGCCACCCCAGCGAACCGCTGATGGTCTAATACCAAATCCAGTTGGCAGTTCCGCATTGTCGTTGCCGTTATCGCTCATCGTGATGCCATGTGCGGCAATCTGCAATCCAAAATCCGCAATCGGAAATGGTATAAGTCGCCCATCCGGCCAGTCGTTGGTCGCGCTGAGCGAAGCGCGACCAACGACTGGCCGGAGGCGCTCGATGCGATGAGTCGCGTGCATCGCCTCCTCGCCGCCTTGCCTGATCGATGAGCGCCCGGACCCCGTGTGCTATAATCGGCGTGTCAACGATCATGGGCAACGTTTCGTGGCCTTGACCTCTCCTGCGGAGGTGTGTATGGAGATCACCCACCGGCGGATGAACCGGGTGGACCTGGTGACCGTTGCGGGGCGCGTTGACGCCGCCACCGCGCCGCAGCTCAAGCAGCAGATCGACGCCCTGTTCGACGAGGGACGCTACCGGATTGTGCTCGACCTGGCGCAGCTCGAGTACATCAGCAGTCCCGGCCTGCGGGTGCTGATCGAGGCGCGCAAGCGCGCCCGCGAGTGGAAGATCACCGACCTCGAGGGCGGCGATATCAGGATCGCCAACCTCCCGCCGCGCATCAAGGAGGTCTTCGACCTCACCGGTTTCACCTCCCTCTTTGAGCTGTACAACGATACCGTCGAGGCGGTTGGTTCCTTCTGAACGCTGTACAGAGGGGGGCTGCAGGGTGGGCGGCGGCTGTGTCGCCGCCCCGCCGCTGCCCGCTACCCCGTCCCGCTATGGATAGTATCACCCTCACCGCCGACCTCGACGCCCTGGCCAGGATCAGCGCCTTCATCACCGAGGCCGCCGAGCGCGCTGGCCTCGATGAACGGGCAACGTGGCAGGTGCAGCTCGCCGTGGACGAGGCCGCAACCAATGTGATCCAGCACGCCTACGACCCCGAGACACCCGGTGAGATCACGCTCAGCTGGCACTGCGCGGACGAGCGCTTCGTCGTGACCCTGCGCGACTTCGGGCGCCAGTTTGACCCGGGGAGCATCCCCGCGCCGGACATCACCTCTCCGCTGGAGGAACGCCAGGTGGGCGGCCTTGGCATTTACCTGATCACCCGGCTGATGGACGAAGTGCGCTTCGACTTCAACCCGCAGGGTGGCAATGTGCTGACGATGGTCAAGTATCTCGGCACGACCAACGGCGATGACGTGACAACCCTGCCGCTCAGCGGGCGCGTTGATGCCGTCACCGCGCCACAGCTGAGCCGCGACGTCCAGGCGGAGATCGCCCGCGGCGCACGCCGCATCCTGCTCGACCTGAGCGGGGTGACCTTCCTCTCCAGCAGCGGGCTCCGCGCGCTCCTGCTGATCCGCAAGGATCTGATGACACTTGGCGGCGAGTTGCGGCTTGCCGGGCTGCTGCCCCAGGTCTACGAGGTATTCGAGCTGACGGGCTTCACCCAGGTCTTTGCCATTCACGCGACGGTGGACGAAGCCCGCGCCGCGTTCGGCCAGGGGCGTGCGTGAGCCGAGAGCGGCTGCTTATCCTCTATGCGCTGCTTGCCGGGAGCGTCGGCTGGCTCTGGCTCCTCGTTACCCCACAGCACGCCACGCCGCTCGCTGCGCTGGCGCTCTTTGCCACCCTGACGCTCGCCGTCGATACCTTCAGCTTCCGGGTGCCACCCGCCGACACCCACAGCCTGAGCGGGATCGTGCTGCTCAGCGCGGCGCTGGCCCTCGGCCCGGCTGCCGGGGCGCTGATCGGGGCCGGCGCAGGGGCGCTCGCCGGGGTTCTGCTGACCTTCATCCACCACCGCCCGCGGAGCTTCTATCTGCTGGTGGCCCGCCCCTTCCTGCGCGGCGGGAGTCGCGCCACGGCCATCCTCGCCGGCGCGGCGCTGGCCACGATCGCCAGCGGCCAGCCCCAGTACGATCCACAGCGCCTCGATCCACTGGCGCTGATCCTCTGGAGCGCACCGTGTTACCTGCTGTCCCTGCAACTCGGCCGCATTGGGCGCGAGTATCTGCAGGGTGGGCGCAGCGGGGTCAGCACCTGGTGGCGCAGTAGCTGGCGCCTGGCGCTCGGCGCCGAGTTTGCGCCACTGCCGCTGGCCCTGCTTGGCGCCGCGATCTATACCCGGCTCGGCAGCGCCTACTTCCTGCTGGCCGGGCTGGGCCTGGTGGCCGCCGCGGCCGCCGTGCGCCGCGCCACGCTCAACCTGGCCAGCCAGCGCCGCAGTGTGCGCGAGCTCGCCCTGCTCAACGAAGTCAGCCGCGCGATCATCCGGAGCGAACTGGACGTCGCGACGCTCTGCGAGCTGATCTACCGCGAGGCCAGCAAGATCGTCGATACCGCCTCGTTCCACCTCGGGCTGTTCGAGGATGGTCTCTACACCCTGATGGTGCGCGTACAGGATCGGGTGCGCCTCCCGCCGCTGACGGTCGACCTCAGCGCCGGCGATGGGCTGATCGGCTGGATGCGACAGACCGGCAAGGCTCTGCTGGTCGAGGACTTTGCCAGCGAGATGGAGCGGCTCCCGGCGCGCCCGCGCTACCAGAGCGAGCGCCCGCCGCGCTCGGGGATCTATGTGCCGCTGATCGCTGGTGATGCGGTGATCGGTTCGATCTCGGTGCAGAGCTACCGCCCGCATGCCTTTGGCGCCAACGATCTGCGTCTGCTCTCGCTGATCGCCGACCAGGCAGCGGTGGCGATCGCCCGGGCGCGGGCCTTCGCCCAGGCCAGGCAGCGGGCCGTACAACTGCTGGCCATCCAGCAGGTGAGCGAGCAGATCAGCGCGATCCTCGATCTGGACGTACTGTTGCCCGCGGTGGTGCAGCGCATCCGCGAGCACTTCGGCTACCACCCGGTGCACATCTTCACCATCAGCGCGGGCGACGAACGCATCCACTTCCGCGCCTCGACCGCCAGTGGCACGCCGCTCGACGAGGTGCGCGCCGCACCGCTGCAGATCGGCCAGGGGCTGGTTGGCCACGCCGCGGCCACCGGCACGCCGATCCTGGTCGGCGACGTGGACGCCGATCCGCGCTACATCCGCGACAGCCGCGGCACGCGCTCGGAGCTGGCAGTGCCGCTGCGGATCGGTGAGCAGGTGGTGGGCGTGCTGGATGTGCAGAGCGACAACCCGGACGACTTCGACGCCGACGATCTGTTTGTGATGCGCACGCTGGCCGACCAGATCGCCGTGGCGATCGAGAGCGCCAACGCCTACCGGGCCCAGCAGGAGGAGGCCTGGACCCTCAACGCCCTGCTGCAGGTGGCCGAGAACATCAGCGGCTGCAGCAGCATCGACGCGCTGCTGGCCACCGCGGTGCGCCTGCCGCCCCTGCTGATGGGCGCGTCGCGCTGCTACGTGCTGCTCTGGGAGCGCGCGGCCAGGCGCTTCAGCGTTGGCGCGAGCTACGGGCTGGGCGCCGCCCGGGCCGCGTTTGCGGCTGGCCAGCCGATCACGCCCGCCCAGGCGCCCATCCTGGCCGCGCTGGGCGAAGCCCCGTGCCTGATCAGCCTGGTCGATGCCGCCACCCGCGCACTGGCCTGGCCCCAGCTGAGCGAGGTGGCCGGCAGCGGCAGCCTGGTGCTGCTAGCACTGCTGGCCCGCGCGGGGCTGCTGGGCGTGCTCGTGCTCGACTACGACCGCCCCGAGCTGCAACTCGACGAGCGGCAGCACAACCTCTGCGTCGGCGCGGCGCGGCAGGTGGCGGCGGCGCTCGAGAGCCTGCTGCTCGCGCGCGAGGCCGAGCAGGCGGCCCACCTGGAGCAGGAACTCCTGGTGGCCCGCGAGATCCAGCACGCCCTGCTGCCGGCCCGTACGCCAGACCTGCCGGGCTGGCAGATCGACGCCACCTATCGCTCGGCGCGCCTGGTGGGCGGCGATTTCTACGACTTCTGGCCCCTGACCAGGGGTGTGGGCAGCGCGGATGGGCAACCAGCGGCGGTAGCCCGGCGCTCTGCGAGCGACGACCCGCCACGGGGCGACACCGCCGGGCTGGCCAGCGGCGTAGCGCCGGCCGCCACCCCCCTCCTGGTTGCGCACCCGGCGCCGGCGGAACTGGGCTTCGTGATCGCCGACGTGAGCGACAAGGGAGTGCCGGCGGCACTGTTTATGGGCATGTCGCGCTCGCTGGTGCGCGCCGCGGCCCTCGACGGCTCGCCGCCGGCCCTGGCGCTGGAGCGAGCCAACCGCTGGATCAGCCGCGACTCCGAGTCGGGCATGTTCGTCACCCTGTTTTATGGCGTGCTGGAGCCAGCAAGCGGACGACTGCGCTACAGCAGCGCGGGCCACAACCCGCCGCTGCACTACCGGGTCGCCGATGGCAGCATCGCCGAGCTGCGCGTGCCGGGGATCGCGCTGGGCGTGCTGGAGGCGATCACCCTCAACGAGGCCGAGACCTGGCTAGCGCCGGGCGACGTGCTGGTCTGCTACACCGACGGCGTGACCGAGGCGATCGACGACGGGCTGGTCCAGTTCGGGCTGGAGCAGCTGCGGGCGCTAATCGTGGCGCACCACGACCAGTCGGCAGCGGCGATCGGGCGCGCGATCAGCGCGGCCGTCGATCGCCACGGCCAGGGCCAGCCGCCCTTCGACGACGTCACCCTGGTGGTGATCAAGCGCGAACCGAACTGAACGGCCTCACGCCCCGCGCACAGGGATGCCGCGTTCGCGGAGGTACTGCTTGACGCCAGCGATCGTATACTCGCCGAAGTGGAAGATCGAGGCGGCGAGCACCGCGTCGGCGTGGCCCTCGGCGACACCGCGGTACATGTGCTCGGGTGAGCCGACGCCGCCGGACGCGATCACCGGCACGGGGACGGCGACCGTCACGGCGCGGAGCAACTCCAGGTCGTAGCCCGACTTCTGGCCATCGGCGTCCATGCTATTGATGCAGATCTCGCCCGCGCCGAGCTCGACGCCGCGGCGGATCCAGTCGATCGCGTCGAGGCCAGTGGGGCGCGGATTGGCGCCCGTATGGGTAAAGACGGCCCAGCGGGGCGACTCACCCGGGGCGCTGACGCGCCGTGCATCGACCGAGAGCACGATACACTGGCTACCGAAGCGCCGCGCGCCTTCTTCGATCAGCTGCGGGTTGAGCACCGCCGCAGTATTGATCGACACCTTGTCGGCGCCCGCGCGCAGCATGCGGTACATATCGTCCACCGTGCGCAGGCCACCGCCGACGGTGAGCGGGATAAAGACCTGGGCGGCGGTACGCTCGACAACCTCAACCATGATCGCGCGCTCGTCGCTCGAAGCGGTGATGTCGTAGAAGACCAGTTCATCGGCGCCAGCGGCATCGTAGGCGGCGGCGAGGGCCACCGGGTCGCCCGCGTCGCGATGGTTGACGAAGGAAACGCCCTTGACCACGCGGCCGGCCTTCACATCAAGACAGGGGATGATCCGTCGAGTCAGCATAGCGTGTTCCTATTTGGGGCGAACCTGGCCCTTGCGGCCCTTCTCGTCACTGGGCGCAACCGGGGCAGCGGCCTGGGCCTCGGCCGCCGCGCGCCGGCGGCGCGCGTCATCGATCACCGTGCGGGTGGCGCGTGTGGCCCAGACGGCGAAGAAGGCGAGCGTGATCAGCGCCAGCGGCACGACCAGGACGAAGCTGATCAGCAGCACCACGCCCATCAGCAGCAGGGTGACGATGGTAAAGAGCGGGCGACCGACCGACATCAGCAGCGCATTGCGCCCGATCAGCCGCAGGCCGGGCTGCTCCTGCAGAAAGATCAGCGGATAGGCGTAGAGGATCAGGCCGAGCCAGAAGAGCAGCAGGTAGAGCCAGAGGCCAAGCATCACCCCGCCCAGCATAGAGTTCATACCGAGGTAGAAGCCGAGGTTGAAGATGATGACCAGCAGCCCGGCCACGGCGATGGCAGTCAGCGTGAGGCCCAGGCGGGCCTGGCGGCGCATCCCGGCGAAGAAATCGGCCAGCTTGATCGCCCGGCCGTCGGTGACCCGGTAGGCCACGTGGAAGAGACCGGCGGTGGCCGGGCCGGCAGGCAGCACGCCAAGCAGCGCAGCGGCGAGCGCCAGGGCCGGCTCATGCATGCTCAGGGCGGCAACCGCGAGGCCCCAGAGCGGCAGGCTCATCACGGCCCAGATCAGGTTGCAGACGATGAGCAGCAGGAACTCATCGAGCAGGTCGCGCAGGGCAGCGCCAAGCGCGCGAAATGGGTTGAGCATGGCGCTACCCCGGGTGGATCTGCGGGTTGGCCCGTCGGGCCGGCGGCATACCAGCCGCACAGATACGTGGCTCTGGCGCAGCGGTACGCGCCAGAGACTGGACCATTATACCAGAAGCGGCCGGCCATGCCCCGGTTGCGCCGGGTAACGGGCCGTGCTACAATCCCCATACGGCGTTATCGTGGACTACCCCTTCCCGCGCACCCATGACAGAGCAGACAGTCTCCAAAGAGCGGAACTCCCCCATCCCAGGGCTCGATCCCGCCGCGACCCCGTTGCTCGGGCTCGGGCTCGGCCTGACCGGCCTGGCACTCGGCTTGCGGCCGCGGCTGGCGCCGCTGCCGCTGGCGCTCACCGCCATCGCCGCGGCCTTCTACCGCGACCCCGATCGGGTCACCCCCGGTGAGCCCGGCAGGCTCTTCGCCCACGCCGACGGGGTCGTGCTGGGTGTGGAAGACGTCTATGAGCATCGCTTCGTCCACTCGGACTGTCTCCGCCTGGTGGTGTCGATGACTCCCTTCGATGTGCCCGTCTGCCGCAGCCCTATCGCCGGCACGGTGCGCTTTGTGGAGCAGGTGAGCGGTGAGTATCGACCGGCCGGTGACCGGGAGGCAGGCGATCGGAACGAGCGGGTCTACATCGGGCTGGATACCGAGTGGGGGCCCATGCTGGTTGCCCTGGTTGCCGGGCCGCTCGGGCGACGGATCGCCTGTCGTGTGCGCGCCGGGGACCGGCTGGAGGCGGGGGCACGGCTCGGCACGGTGCGGTTCGGCGCACGGGCCGACCTGTATGTACAGCGCGATACCGTGCAGCTGCTGGCTACCCCCGGTGAGCACCTCGTCGCCGGTGTCACGCGGATCGGTAACGTGGTCGCTCTGTAAGGCGACCGAGGCTGCACGACACCCTATGCGCGGACCTGGCTCGCCCTATACGCTGCTCTTCGACGACGATGACGCCCCCGGCCCTGGTCTGCCGGCGGGCGTTCGCGCTATCTATGGCGGTGACTGGCGCCTGCGCGACGCGCTGGCCGAGCGTCCCTACACCTTCACCAACTTTGTCGTCTCGCACGATGGGCGTATCTCCTTCGATGAGCCTGGCCGCGCCGGCGGCGGCGAGGTGAGCCGCAACGTCGCGCACGACACCTGGCTGATGGCCTTGCTCCGCTCGCGGGCCGACGCCATCCTCACCGGCGCCGGCACCCTGCGGGTGACACGCCGCCACCGCTGGACGCCGTGGGAACCCTTTCCCGACGACCAGCCGGCCTTCGCCGCGCTGCGTGCCGCCGAGGGCCGGGCGCCGCTGCCCATCCTGGTGGTCGTCAGCGGCAGCGGGGCATTGCCCGCCGACGCGGCGGCGCTGCACGTCCCGGGCCAGCCGGTGCTTGTCGCCACCACAAGCGCGGGCGCAGCCCGGACGCACGCTACCCTCGCCGGTCTGCCCCAGATCGCTTACCACGTGAGCCCTGGTGATCGTGTTGATTTCAGCGTGCTGCTGCGCCACCTGCGCCACGAGCATGGCGTGCGGAGCCTGCTCAGCGAGGGCGGGGCGCAGGTCTACGGGCAGTTGATCGCCAGCCGGCTGATCGACGAGGTCTTCACCACGATCAGCCCGATCATCGTGGGCAACCGCAGCGCGCCCGCCGCCCCTCGCCCCTCGCTCGTCGAGGGCGCCGCCTTCGACCCCAACGATCCGCCCCGGCTCCGGCTGATCAGCCTGCGCCGCCACGGCGACTTCCTCTTCCAGCGCGCGCGCCTCAGCAGCGCTTCCTGAGCATGCCCCGGCGCCGCCACAGCGGGCGCCGGGGGTGCGAACCGCTACCACACCCCCTTTGTCGGGCAGCGTTGTTGCGCCGACCCCCACCGCCGGAGGCGAACGTCGCATGATCCTGCTGACAACCTCCGTGTTGCTCACGCCGGGCGCGCGGGCGCCCCGCCCGTATGCGGGTCGGAGGCCGGCGGACCCGGGTGTGCCGGCAGGATCGTCGCATCGGCCCTGATCGCCGAGGGCGCCGGCAGGGCTCTGTTATAATGGCGCGCGAGAACCGGCGCAAGCGGAGCAGCGCCACGCTATGGCCAATGAAGAGCTACGCCTGGTCGCGGCGGGACAACGGGGCGACGTCGAGGCGTTCAACCAGCTGGTGCGGCTGTACGAGGGCCGGGTGTACAACCTGTGCTACCGTATGCTCAGCGATGCCGATGCCGCCGCCGACGCGACCCAGGACACCTTCATCGCTGCCTACCGTAACCTGAACCGTTTTCGGGGCGGGCTGTTTCGTGCCTGGCTGCTGCGGATCGCCACCAATACCTGCTATGACATGCTGCGGGCCCGCCAGCGCCGGCCCGCGGTTTCGCTCGATGCTGGCTACGAGGACGAAGACGCTGGCCCGCGGCTTGATCTGCCGGACCCGGCCGAGTCGCCCGACGAGGCGGTGCTGCGCCGGGAACTGGCGCAGGCACTCGAACTGGGCATCGCCCAACTGCCTGAGGATCAGCGCATCGTCGTGATCCTCAGCGATGTGCAGGGACTGGCCTACGACGAGATCGCCGCCGTGACTAACACCACCCTCGGCACCGTCAAGTCACGCCTGAGCCGCGCGCGGGCCCGCTTGCGTGACATCCTGCGCGCGGGGGAACTGCTTCCGTCAAAATTTCGTCATGATGATGAGTAGCTGATGGGCGCCTGTTCCGGGCGCCGCCCCCGACGACGAGCGTAGCGATCCGGCTGATACGACGATGCAAAGCTCCCAATCACAATTTGATCACATGCCCGAGCGCGACCTCGAGTTGCTCTCCGCATATCTCGATAACCAGCTCACGGTTGCCGAGCGCATAAACCTGGATCGTCGCCTCGCGGCCGAGCCGCGGCTGCGGGCCGAGCTCGAGGAGTTGCGGGCCACCACGACGCTGCTGCGGCAACTTGCGCCGGTGCGCCCGCCCCGCTCGTTTACGCTCGACCCGACAACGGCGCCGCGCCCGCGACGTTTTATCCCGATAACCTGGTTTATGCAGCTCGGCAGTGGCCTGGCCGGTCTGGCGCTGGTCCTGCTTGCCACGGTGCAACTGCTGGTCATGGGAGGCGTTGGCGTTGAACTGGCCCCCGCCGCTGCGCCAGCCCCGGCCACGCTGGAGGCGGAGGCGCCGACGGTCGCGACGATGGCCGAGTCGGCCCCGAAGACGAGCGGGGCAATGGCGCCGGAGGCCACGCCCGCCGCCGATCAGGCCGCGACTCAGCCGCCGCCGCTGGCGGGCGGCGCAGGCAGCACAACCGAGAACGGCACGGGCGGCCCGCCCGCGATCGACCGCACGGTTGACACCTTGCCCGGCGGCGCCGAACGTCAGGCGACGCCCTTCGAGACGCCCGCCCCCGCTGTGCAGCCCAGGGGCTTCCCCGTGGGGCTCACCCTTGCCCTCGGCCTGGTGTTGATCGGCCTGGCGCTGGCCTGGCACCTCGCCAGCCGCCGAACTGGCTAGCCAGCCACGGGCTCAGGGTGTGGCGCTGGCCATGGCGGTATCAAGCACGCGCTGGAAGGTGTCCATGTCGCGTTTGAGATCGCCGAGGCGCTGGGCGACCTGGTCGGTGGCCGAGTCGGCGCTGAGGGCGTCGGCGGTGCGCAGGCGCACCGTCTCGGCGAGCACGTTTTCGAGGCTGGCGTGGATGTTCTGCAGCTGGGCCTGGATGCGCCCGATGTAGGTCGTAAGCTCGGCGGCATTGCGCTGCTTCTCGGCCAGCGCGTTGCGGCTCTCCTGGAGTTGCTGGCGGGTGTAGGCATCGCTGGTGGCGGCGATCTGCCGGTCGGTGGCGGCGATGCGCGCCTGGATAGAGTCAACCTTGATGCGGACGAGGTACGCCTCGATCACCTGGCCCCGCTCACCGAGGGCGTAAGCCTGCTCCAGCAGTTCCTGGGTCTGGGCACTGATGCGGGCCAGCAGCCGGGCCAATGGGCCGCTGGCCTGGGCGATGCTGCGCTCGATCTCCTGCTGGGTGCGCTCGATCGCGCCGATCTGGGCGCGAAAGGTGGGGCTGGTGAGCCGTGGCCGCGGCGCGCGCTGGCTGGCGGCGGCCAGGGCCGGGTCGCGCCCGCCGAGCGCGATCATCAGCCCGTAGGCGAGCAGGCCGAGCGGCAGCAGCCACCAGAACAGCAGCAGCCCGCCAGCGATGGCGGTAAACAGCACCATCAGCGCCAGTGGGCGGCGGGCAGCATAGACGTAGGGATTGCGCACGGTTGACCTCTATTGCCCCCCGCTCGGGATGAGGGGCCTGATCTGCTGATCCCAGGCGGTGATCAGCGCCGCGATGACCTCGCCGGGCGGGGTCTCGACCTGGGCAGGAACATCGATGCTGATCCCATAGGCGGCAGCGCCGGGGAAGGGGTTGGTGGCGTCGGCGCCGCTCAGGGTGATGCGAGGGTCGATGGGGCGGAAACCGGAGCGCAGCGCCAGTTCCTGTTGTGGACGCTGGAGCAGGAAGTCGCGGAAGCGGGCGGCGGCCTCGCGCTCGTCACGGCTGGTCAGCGGCTCGCCCAGAATGGCGTAGGGGTGGTCGCTGAAGAGCGTCGCCGGCGGGTAGTAGACACGCAGCGGCTGGTTCCAGCGGCGCTCGGCAGCGGCGATGTTCTCAATGGCCAGGTTCTCGTAGACCAGCACCAGGTCGTAGCGGCTCGGGCCAAACTGGACCATGTTGCTCATAAATGTACCGGTGCTCTCACCAACGTCATACACGCCGCGCTGGATGTCACCAAGCCAGCTGAGGAAGCCCGGGTCCTGCACATCGGCCACGGTGAGCCCGGCGGTCTTCTCGTGGTAGGCATAGGCCATCAGCAGCAGCGCCTGGGCGCCGCTGTTGGAACTGAGGGGTGAGGTGTGGCCGAGTTTGACGAGCCCCCACCGCGCGGCCCGCTGGCCCTCGGGCGTGTCCGGGCCCAAGCCGTTGGCCGCCGCCACCGCGGCCCAGCCCCCCTCGGCAACGACGGCGGCGTGCAGGTCGCCCCAGAAGTCCTGCACGCCACGGGGCCAGAGCACGCGCGCACGCTCCTCCCAGGCGACGGCAACCAGCGGAGTGAGCACGAGCGGCGCCGGAGCGTCGGCAATGATCGCCCCGCCGTGGCGCGCCGCCCACTCGCTGGTAAGCATCTCGGTCCAGAGACTGCTGGCCGGGCTGACCACCGTGGGCCGCGGCGCCTCGTCCCAGTCCTGGCGAGCAACCCGGTCGGCAATCTCGCGCGAGCCCATGCCGACCAGGCGCACGCGGATCGGGCGACCGCCCACGCTTTCGCCGCGCGCCTCGAAGCGGCGGGCGGCCTCTTCCAGCCAGACGCGCTTCTCGGTGCCATACCAGATCACCAGGTCCAGCGGGGCCAGCCGGGGGCCAAGCCCGGGATCGAGCGGGGCGTAGCCCAGCGGCCCGGGCAGTGGCACCAGCAATTTGAGCGCCACGGCCAGCAGGCACAGGGCCAGAAAGCCCAGGCCAATCGTTCGCGCAAGAGCCTGCATCGTATCCTCGACGGCAAGACCGGTCTGCCCGGCACGTCCGGCGCGTCACCGGAGCGCCCCTATTCTAGCCCAGAGACGGCACCAGGGGAAGGGGTGATACCGATTCTGCTTGCTGGCATCGCATTGGCTCAGCTCCACACCGCCACAGCTCTACAGCTTTACCAGGCCCTGTGTGGAGCTGGAGCGCTGTGGAGATGAGCGGGACAATGCGGGATTGCCAATTCCACCTGGTATGAAAGGTGTCAGCCCCGGGCTGTTGCAACGATCCTGCCGGCTGGCAAACCCGTGTGCGCGGGCCTCCGGCTCGCATGCGGGCGGGACGCCCGCGCACCCGGCGTGGGCAAAACGGCGTTTGCCAGCAGGATCGTTGCAACAGCCTGGCCGTGCGGCGCAGACCCGGGCAAGCATGGAGTACAATAAGAGAAGATGTTGTGCCAGGAGGAGCTCCTATGACGCTCAAGCGCCAGCGCCCCCGGCGGCGGCCAACCATCCAGCCACAGGGCTACGGCGAGACCCAGGCAACCAATCCTGCCCTGCGCGCCGCCGTGCTGCAGCTGATCGAGAAGCAACTCACCACGGGCAATCCCCCCGAGACCGGGCAGACGCTCGAGCGCCTGGTTGCTGCCGGCTACAGCCGCGAGGGTGCGATCAACCTGATCGCTACGGCCGTGGTGAGCGAGATCTTCGATGTGATGGCCCGCGGCGAGGCCTATGACGCCGCCCGCTACTACGCGGCCCTGGCGCGCCTGCCGCGCCTCCCCGGCGACGAGGACGATCCCGCTGATGCGCCAGCCGGGGAGGCCGGCGCGCTGGATGCCTGGTGAGCCAATGGCCAACCCCGTCCTGCCCGTGATGCGTTCGCTGCTGATCGAGCGCCCCGCGCGCAAGCAGAGCTACGCCCAGCTAGCCCGGGCCCTCGAAGCCGATGCCGAACCGCTGATCGCGCGCTTCGTGGCGGCCACCGATACGCCCGAGAACCGCCACCAGCTCCGCCATATCATCGGCCTCGAGCGCTGGGGCCAGCGCCGGCTGCGCACCGCGCTCGGCGAGCCCCCCGTGAGCGATGAGATGGACGATTACATGCCCGAGCGCGGCCTGTCGCTCGCCGACCTGTGTGCCGCCTTCGCCGCCACCCGCCGCGAGACGGTGGTGCTCGCCCGCCAGCTCGAGGCCCGCGGCATCGATGGCGCACAGCAGGTCGCCCACAACCAGTTCGACCCGCTCACCCTGCGCGGCTGGCTGCGCTATCTCAACCTCCATGCGCGCCTGGAGGGCCGGCGCGTCAAGTAGCCCACCCCTCCTCTCCTCTCAGGTGAAGGGTGTTTGGCGGATAGCATCCTGATGCGCTGCTTGCCCTCACCCCCCTCCCCCCCTCTCCCAGGCTGGGAGAGGGGGGGTATGTTGTTGGCGTTGCGGTGCGCCAGCGAAGCTGGCGCACCGCAACGCCAGATTCTGGCCTCCTCCCCTGGCAGGGGAGGGGGTAGGGGAGTGGGGTATGCGGGGCCTGGGGGCGCAACTCCCAAACACCATCCACCTGAGAGCCCCTCCTCTCTCCACTATACCCGCATCAAGGATCGAGCAACGTCCTGGTGTTCGTACCCTGCGCTACCACTCTCCGCATGC
>Ga0272446_1005250_pt1 | contig 14462 bp, 10 predicted proteins | sample YNPCB0061_FD_194587 | JGI IMG/M metagenome (GOLD analysis project Ga0272446, IMG submission 194587) | Hot spring microbial mat communities from Yellowstone National Park, WY, United States - YNP-CB-006-1 | ecosystem: Environmental > Aquatic > Thermal springs > Hot (42-90C) > Sediment | place...
TAAGTTCACAAATCTGCTGGGCGAGAATTTCCTCTATAACATCGCTTTACCGAAAAGTGAAAGAAATCGTTAACTTGCCCTGCTTTGTGTGACCATAATCCAGTCAACCAGCATTCAAATTAAAAATCTCAACTCCAACTTTATCGGAAAGCTGCTCTTTGGTAGCAATATAACTTTCCCGATCCAGGAAAATGTGTCCTATGAAACAAAAATTCATCATCAAATCTCTTTGCTTAAAATCCCAAAAAACATGCGGAAAGGGATTTTATGGAACTCTTGCAGGTATTGCCAAGACTGGGGTTGTACCCTCTACTGTATGGTTTTGAGCAACAGTGTCATACACTGTATTTCACTGTTTTATTATGGCATAGGCATGATGAAAGGAGGAGTGTATGACACTGTTTTATATGGGGTATTGATTAGATTTGCTGGTTTAAAAGTGGCTCTCAACCAGTAATTACTTTTCGCTTTGTAAGTTTATTAAAGGTCGATTGTCTTGATTTTTTCGAATTGATTGAATTCGCTTTTCCGGTCTTTCTGTTGATATGATTTGGCTGAAATAGGTGAATACTGGAATAGCCAAATGCCTCTGTTTTTCAGGCATCTGGTCTCGATGGATGAAGATGGATGATTTAGAAAAAGAGCGGGCGATCGTGGCTTAAAACCAGGTCTTAGTAAACTTTCTCATATAGGAGAGATAGTCTAGCCACCAATCAATATACTTTCGAGTTGAGAAGTCTTCTGGTTTAAGCTGGGCAGCGACTTCGTTGTTGGCCATAGCATCTATTGACCTACCGGAATCCAGTGAGTAAGTCAGATTGAGATCATCTCCCAAGGGCTCTGGACTCTCATTGAAAACCGTCTGATTTTGTATGAGAGGATCTGCGGCGTCTGTTTGTATGGCGGGAATTGAGTTGCTGCTTGCATTTTGAGCCGAGCTGTAAGGATGGGAACTGATGGAACTATCCGCTGAAACAGCTAATCCATCTAATTCTGCTTGGGCTAAGAATTGTTCAATCGCATCCAAAATAACCTGGGAACGATTCGGTTTTTTACCCATTCGCCGGGAAGGGTAAAGGCGTTCTGCCAGTTGGTCAATTCGATCCAAGGTTTCAGGCGGGATGCGGATAGAGACCAGGGGGGAATTTGCCATTGCTGACACCTCGTAACTGTCTTAATTTCTCTTTCAGAGCATTTTTCAGACTCAGTTGTGCTCTAAAGCGGAATGCTTTCTGGCAAGGAGAAGCTCATCCTTCCCAGTTTTGCAAATTTGCCCTCATCCCCCCACCCCTTCTCCCAAAATAGAAGAAGGGGCACTGGATTCAAAGTCCCTCTCCCGCTCTGGGAGAGGGATTTAGGGTAAGGGCTACGAAAGTGGGATGCACCCGAAGCTGATCCTTCCCAGTCATCGCTATTTGAAGCTAATTGACCAAACTGACCTGAAACCAGGTAAGAGCCGATAGGAATAACCTGTATTCTCTCCTGTATCCAGATTAGCCTGTGCAACTGATGACTGACAGTGAGGTAGGGAGAGTGTTGCTCTGTATCTGAGTCTGTATCTAAGTAGCTGAGGGTGTTGACAGTGGACTCTATCTGTCCAGGGGCAAACTCTCATCTCTGATCTAAGTATAGATACTTATGCAAATGCCTTTCAAATTCGTAATTTCTCTACAATATGGAATCTAAGATGGAAAGCCAGGAGGAATGGATGTCAATTCGGGAGCCTTAGCCGTAATGTCGATGATATGAATTCGGGGGGACTGTTAACCGTCCTGATTCATTAGATCGAGCCGATCTGGCAACGCTACTGCATCTCCTGTCCCAGAAACAGATTCAACCCATCATTGCCGATCGCCTGCCGCTGGCTGAAGCAGCCTATGCCCATGAGTTACTGGAGCGAGGGGCCGTGACTGGCAAACTGGTGCTGATTTGTGATCCATCGATCGCAGGCTGATGGCCCAACGACCTGTCCTGTCACCTTACCCGAAACCCAACTCAGAATGGGGGACAGTCGAGCCCAAAAATTGCAGAGGGAGAAATCCTCTCTGCAATCAGAAACTGATTCGTTGTTGCCAGGGAATCTGGGCGATCGCTAGAAAGAGTCCAGATCGAGGGCTTGCGAACCACCCCGTTCCAACTGCGCCAGAAGCCTGCCCAATTGGGTCCAGACTAACCAGGCAATGAACATGGTTAGGGGCAGGGAAATGGCATAGGCGATTTTAGTCGGAAAGCCGAAAAATTCTACTCCAGAGGCCAGGAATACGACGACGGCTGAAACAATTCCCAAATAGGGGACTTTCAGAGAAGTGCCCTGTAAGGTAGCCAAGGTCCGGGACGAGCGACTTTTGGACCATTCCATGACCGACTGCCTTAAAACGGCATCGAATGCGACACCGGAAGCAATACTGGCCAGTAAAGAAGCAATAAGGAGAAAGTAGGGTGGATCAGTGTACACAGATGATAAACCTCGTCAGGTCAGGGACTGGGGACTCATTTCTTTTGAAAAGCCATTGCTGATGGTAGCAAAGAAGCGGTACTGGCTGCAGAGAACTCGGCCAGGACTCCCAGGGCGGCGTTAAACAGTCTGCTGGGTTGCAGATCGTCTTTAATCAGGTTCCACAGCCGCTGGACTTCTTCCGTATGCAAGCGATCGTCCTCCGTTAGGGCAATTAACAACTGGCGACGGAGAAACTTGCCTTCATCGGACAGCAGGAACTGTAACCCCATTTGCGCCGTGGGCAGCAGATCAAAATTATTATCCGTGCGGGCAATGCGAATCAGGTTTTCCAGGCGCTGCCACTGGAATCTGCCATCCTTAAACAACACTTCCAATAATCTGCGGCGCAGTTGGGGCGATTCACCTGTCAGTAGGCGCTTAGCCACATAGGGATAGGCAATTTCGACAATCTTAAAATCGGGGTTAAGGGTCAGGGCCAGTCCTTCCTGGGTAACCAGCGAACGGATGATCAGGGCAAACTTGGCCGGGACTCGAAAGGGATATTCATACACCAGTTCCGAGAAGCGATCGGTGATGGTCTTGAAGTTAAAGTCCTTGACACTTTCACCCATGACCTCGCCCAGGACTGTTTCTAAAGCCGGAATAATGGGGCGAATATCCGTATCTGGGGTTAGAAATCCCAATTTGATAAAGTCGCTGGCCAATTCGACATAATCCTGATTAATCAAATGGACAACCGCATCAACCAGCGATTCCTTGGCACTTTCTTCCAGTTGGTCCATCATGCCAAAGTCGATATAGGCCATCTGAGTTCCCAGCGGTTCCGGGCGAGAATTAGGCAAAGATTGCCCACCTACAAGGCACTGGGGAGCCACAGCAAACAGATTGCCAGGATGGGGGTCAGCATGGAAGAAGCCAAATTCCAACAGTTGGCGCAGTCCAGAGGTGACTCCAATTTCAATCAACGCATTGACATCCATTCCTTCCTGGCTGATTCGTTCGGCGTCAGTCAGCTTGAAGCCATGAATCCACTCCAGGGTCAGAACCCGGCGACTACTATAGCGCCAGTAAATAGAGGGCACTTTGACCGTTGGATCATCCCGAAAGTTGGTGGCGAATCGTTCAGCATTACGGGCTTCATTTAAATAGTCAATTTCCTCAAACAGTTTGACGCCAAACTCATCCACAATCAGCGTCAGATCATGGCCCAGATTGAGGGGCAGCCAGGGTGCCATCCAGCTAGCGGCCCACCGCATCAGGTACAGATCCAGGGTTAAAACTGGCAGCAGATTGGGGCGCTGAACTTTGACTGCAACCTCTTCCCCACTGTAGAGGCGAGCCCGATAAACCTGGCCCAAACTGGCGGCAGCAACCGGTTCGGGTGAGATTTGGGAATAAACGTCTTCGACCGGACGATCCAGTTCCGATTCGATGATATTGAAGGCAACTACGTTGGAGAAGGGCGGCAACTGATCTTGCAGTTTAATGAGCTCTTCCAGAAAATCCTTGCGGACCAAATCGGGTCGAGTCGAGAGAGCCTGTCCAACTTTGATAAAAGTGGGCCCTAGGTCTGTCAAAATGTGGCGCAGTTGCTCAGCTCGCTTAACTTTATTCAGGTCTACCTGGTCCAGCCATTCATCCCATTTCAGCCCCAGACAAAAGAGCAAGAATGTCACCAGAATCCTAGTTGCCCGCCAGATGGCCTGTAAGGGGCGATAACGATAAAACCGGGCAATAGCGGCTGCATCGTAACGCTTCAATTGAGCAAGGGGATGTTGACCCACGTGTTTTATTTACCTCTCAGAATAGAAAATCGCAAGCCGAACCTTCGCGGGAGCCTTTGCGATTCTCCATGCCATCAAAGTCAGGGTCAGAATCACCGAGCCCCCAATCCATATCAACATCTCAACCGATCAGATTTCGGTTCTGCATCATTCCAACTGATTATCTTTTTATTAAGATAATCATAAATATAGTATATAAAACTACAAACAATCTCGACCAGGGTGGATGAGGTCAATCGATTTTCACCGTCAAATCCATGTCTGCCTATCTATCACTGACTGATTAGCTCTAGCTGGCTGGAGCAGCGCCGGTCAGACTTTGATGACATGGCTTTGGAGAGAGGGGCTGAAGGTCGGAGTGGTTGGTTCGAGGGGACACTGCAATCGCATAGACACAAACCGTGACCCAATTTAATCTTTGTTTAACTCTTCCTTAAGAGAAGCTGCAGTTTTACTACCTGGCCCATCACCCGCCACAAAATGAAGCTGTAGTTCTCCAGTTACATCGCAATTCTACTAGTGTTCTGTCAAACCCTAATTTTAAGGTGAACCCATTGGCTCGTAGTCGGCGCTTTAGCGCTGAAGCGCTGACTACAAACCCTAATTTCTAGAGTTGACGCTGCACTAGGTTGTTGAACAGGGCTGTGCTGAAACCCTTTCCAATCAAGGATTTTGCATCTTGGCTTGTTTATGTCTGCTGTTGAATTGCTCTGTCTGGCACTACTGTATTGACTGGCTTGAATCCGGTCTGCAGATTATCCATGCTCTAGTGCCGGTGGGCCAGCCGTTCTACCATTTTTGCTGGTGAGGAACGATATGAGTGAAAACGTTTTGTCGGGTACCCGAAACGTGGCGATCGTGGGTCCCTATCTCAGCGGTAAAACAACATTACTGGAAAGTATGTTGTTTGTAACTGGAGCCGTAACCCGTAAGGGCCGGATACAAGATAAGAATACTGTGGGGGACAGTGCTCCAGAAGCCCGCGATCGCCAGATGAGCGTGGAAGTTAATGCCGCTGCCATAGCATATGACGGTGTTCATTTTACTTTTCTCGACTGTCCTGGTTCAGTTGAGTTTGCTCAGGAAGGGTTGAATGCTCTGGTTGGGGTGGATGCGGCTGTCGTGGTGTGCGAACCCGTTGCTGATCGGGTTCTGACTCTGGCTCCATTGTTCAAGTTTTTGGATGACTGGCAAATTCCCCATCTGGTGTTTATTAACAAGATGGACCGGGCCGATGTGGATTTTATCGATGTCTTGCAAGCGTTGAAGCAGGTCTCCAGTCGTCCGTTGGTGGCTCATCAATATCCCATCGGACGGGGGGAAAAGTTGGTCGGGTTTATTGATTTGGTTACAGAGCAAGCCTATCACTATCATCCAGGGGCTCCGGCAGATCCAGTGCCCCTGCCAGAGTCGCTGCGGGAACAGGAGAAAGCCACCCGCATGGAAATGTTGGAAACGCTGGCGGAATTTGATGATCACTTGCTGGAAGAATTATTGGAAGACATTGACCCACCCCAAGATGAGATTATTCAAGACCTGAAGATGGAATTAGGGGCCGATCAGATTGTGCCGGTTTTTGTTGGAATGGCCGATCGCGACTTTGGCGTCCGCCCCTTACTGCAAGCTCTGCTGCGGGAAGCCCCGAACCCTGAGGCAACAGCGGAAAACCGGGGTGTAAATTTGTTAAGTGACGATGTGCTGGCCCAGGTGCTCAAGACCTATTACACGCCGCAGGGTGGCAAGCTCTCGCTGGTGAGAGTTTGGAAGGGCACCTTGACGGATGGCATGACCCTGAATGGAGTGCGGGTTGGGGGAATCTATAACCTGTTCGGTCAACAACAGCAGGGGGTGAATAGTGCCACTGCGGGGCAGATCGTCGCCCTGGGACGCATGGAAGGCATCAAAACCGGCGATACCCTGGTTGCTGGAAACACGCCTCCCTCTGATGAGTTACCCCGACCCACCCATATTGCGCCGGTATTTGCCCTGGCGATTCGGGCCAAGAACCGGAATGATGAGGTGAAGCTGACGAGTGCCTTGGGGAAACTCCTGGAGGAAGATCCATCCTTGGCCTGGGAACAACATGGCGATACCCATGAAGTGATTCTCTGGGGGCAGGGAGATATTCACCTGCAAGTGGCCATGGATCGGTTGCAACGGAAGTACAATCTGCCCATGCTGACCCATCCACCGCAGATTCCCTATAAGGAAACAATTCGCCGGGCGGCATCAGCCGTTCATGGTCGTTACAAGCATCAAACTGGCGGACATGGTCAGTTTGGCGATGTCTATCTGGACATTCAGCCTCTGGCCAGAGGAGAGGGCTTCAATTTCAAGGAAACCATTGTGGGCGGTGTGGTGCCCCGACAGTATATTCCGGCGGTGGAAACCGGCGTCCGTGAATACCTTAGCCACGGGCCATTAGGGTTTCCAGTAGTGGATGTTGCGGTGACGCTAACCAATGGTTCGTACCACACGGTGGATAGTTCTGAACAAGCCTTTAAGCAGGCGGCCCGGTTGGCGATGCAGGAAGGCATGGCCAAATGTGAACCGACGCTGCTGGAACCCATCCTGAATGTGACGGTTTCGGTGCCCAATGACTTTACCTCAAAAGTGCTCAGGTTGGTCAGTGGACGGCGGGGCCAGATCCTGGGTTACGACGCCAAGGAAGGCTGGTCTGGTTGGGACCAGATTGCAGCTCACATTCCCCAGGCTGAAATGCATGACCTGATTGTGGAATTGCGATCGCAGACGATGGGGGTTGGCTTCTTCAACTGGCAGTATGACCACCTGCAAGAAGTGCCAGACAAATTGGCCGAAAAGGTGCTGGCCAGTGCCAGTAACGGCAAGTAAATCGATTGGGTTAAGTTGGTCAGTCTGAAATCATCGTGATCGCCCTTTTTAAGCGGGGTGATCACGATTTTTTGCGGGTTCCGGCCATCTGGATAAACATCAGGTTGAACACTGAGATCAAGGCTGGCTCAACAGTCTGGAGTCACCCGTTATTGCCCTATCGTCTGAGATCAGACGCAGATCAAAAGTATAGTGTCAGTTTGCGATCGCCCTACCGACCTGGGAAGTTGATAATGCTGGCTTATGGATTGCTTTATCTAATAAAACTTTACAAAATAAAGCCGAAGCCAACAATAATAGTAGGGAGTAGATAAAACCGTTACAGAAATAACCGTTTAATGTTGCGGGAGGTATGCCATGGTTGCACTCAATGAACGGGTTCAGTCTCACCTGACCACTGAGGTTCTGGAAATTGCCCCTGACACAACTGCAATCCGCTGTCTGGATTGGGATCGAGATCGCTTCGATATTGAATTTGCCCTGCAGAATGGCACGACCTACAACTCTTTTTTAATTCGGGGCGAGAAAGTGGCTCTGGTGGATACCTCCCACGCCAAGTTTCGGCAGCGCTATCTCGATCTGTTGACGGGTCTGATCAATCCGGCAGAGATTGACTACATCGTCATCAGCCATACCGAACCGGACCATAGCGGCCTGGTGGGAGATGTGTTGCAGTTAGCTCCCCAGGCGGTGGTGGTGGGGGCAAAGGTAGCCATCCAATTTCTGGAAGACCTGATTCACCAGCCGTTTCAACGGATGTTGGTGAAGAGTGGCGATCGCCTGGATCTGGGCAATGGTCATGAACTGGAGTTTGTTTCGGCTCCCAACCTGCACTGGCCCGACACCATCTTTACCTACGACCACAAGACCCAGGTTTTGTTTACCTGCGATGCTTTTGGCATGCACTTCTGCGACGACTGCACCTACGACGAAGATCTGGAGTTGATTGGACCTGACTTCCATACCTACTATCAATGTTTGATGGAACCCAATGCCCGCTCCGTCCTATCAGCCATTAAGCGCATGGGCGATCTGCCCCCCATCACCCAGATTGCCACCGGACATGGTCCCTTGCTGAAATATCACGTTTCTGAGTTGGTGGGCCGCTACAAGGAATGGAGTCAGGCCAAAGCCAAGGCCGAAACCACCGTGGCCCTGTTCTATATGTCCGAGTATGGCTTTAGCGATCGCTTGGCCCATGCTGTTTCCCAGGGCATCAGCAAAACTGGCGTGGCGGTGGAAGTGATGGACTTGCGGATTTCCGATCCGCAGGAAGTGCGAGAACTGGTCGATATGGCGGCTGGTATTGTAATTGGCATGCCCCCCCAGGCGGAAAGTGCGGTGACCCAGAGCATTCTGGGAACGATCCTGGCCTCTGCTCGGGCCAAGCAAGCCTTTGGCCTGTTTGAAGCGGGCGGTGGCGATGATGAATCCGTCTATCCGCTGCGCAATCGCTTTCAGGAATTGGGGTTGATTGAAGGATTTTCCCCCATTCTGATTAAGGAAACACCGACAGAAGCGACCTATCATCTCTGTGAGGAGGCGGGTACCGACCTGGGCCAGTGGCTGACCCGCGATCGCAGCATCAAGCAAATGAAGTCCCTGGACAATGATCTGGATAAGGCCCTGGGACGACTGAGCGGTGGACTATACATTATCACCGCGAAAAGTGGCGAAGCTTCCAGCGCCATGCTGGCTTCCTGGGTGGCGCAGGCCAGCATGAAACCCTTTGGTGTCACCATTGCGGTGGCCAAGGACCGGGCCATTGAGTCCTTTCTCCATACGGGCGATCGCTTTGTCCTAAACATTTTGGAAGAGGGTAAGTACCAACCGCTGATGAAGCACTTTTTGAAGCGGTTCCCACCTGGCGCCGATCGCTTTGCTGGGGTCAAAACCTATCCAGCCAGTAATGGCGCCCCCATTCTGGCCGATGCCCTGGCCTTTCTGGAATGCGAAGTGGTCAGTCGGATGGAATGTAGTGACCACTGGATTGTCTATAGCACGGTGGACAATGGCCGTATTTCCAATCCGGATGCCCTGACGGCTGTCCACCATCGCAAGGTCGGCAACCACTATTGATTGCAGATTTCCCACCTGGGGCTGCCAAGCCAACCATTGCTGCTGGGCCGGTAACCGGCTTCAGGGGATGATGCCTGAGCTTACAGGCTCGGTGCTGCCTGGCAACCCCACTGACACCTTCCAGTATTGAAGCTGGCGATGCAGGCTATTGGTTAAACCAATCGATTACCTGTTGAGTTATAAGCAGGACTTAATATAAGCTGGAAACCATTCCCGCAGAATATGAGGAAATCTCTATGCAAACGCCCCTTAAACCCTCGTCGTTCACTTTGTGGCTTAGTCGCGATCGGGTTGTCCGCGCCCTGGAAACCGTTCAGGATTTGATCATCATTTCGCTTTGCATGGGTCTGTTCTGTTTCATGGTGATCCAATTGCGGGCCATGTTTTTCTCCCTGTTGCCGCCGCTGGATTTCCAGGTGGTCACCGCGGATATCCTGTTCCTGTTGATTCTGGTGGAACTGTTCCGGCTCCTGATCATTTATCTTCAGGAGCAACGGGTGTCGATTGGGGTAGCGGTGGAAGTGTCCATTGTGTCGGTTTTGCGCGAGGTGATTGTCCGCGGTGTGCTAGAAGCTCCCTGGACGCAAATTATGGCCTGCTGCGCCTTTCTGTTGGTGTTGAGTGTGCTGCTGGTAGTGCGGGTCTGGCTGCCGCCCACCTTTGAGGGCATTGATCCAGAAAAGCGACTTTCCAAAAAGCGGATCATGGAACTGCATGATGAACTGCCAGCAACCAATGGCCAGAAGTTGAGTCATGCAAACGGTGGGTCGATCCAGTCGGATATGGCAACCATTAACAATCGTAACTCTCATGTATAGTGGCGAAGGGTTGATGGATAGTGGTTAGGGATGGGCCAGTTCAGGCACTGATCGGAACCGGACAATCGCTGTCTGAACTGGTGTACTGTCGGTCAATCCATACGGCCACCCCTGTCGTTGAAACACTTATCTCACCTCATTTCCTGGTTGTGTTATGGCTGATGTAAGACCCCGTGATGTGCAGGTGGCCGAAATTGGCGCCAATACCCTGGTTTTGCGATCGCGCACCTGGGAGCGACTCAAGTTTGAAGTGGAATACGCTCGACAGCGCGGCACCACGGCCAATTCCTATCTGATTCAGGCCCAGGAGACCGTCCTGATTGATCCACCGGGTGCGTCTTTTACGGACCTGTTTCTGGAAGAATTGCAGCAGCATCAGTACCTGCAGCGCTTGAACTACATCGTATTAAGCCACGTCAACCCCAACCGGGTGGCAACCCTGAAGCGGTTGCTGGAAGTGGCTCCCTATGCCACGGTGATGTGTTCGAAACCAGCCGCCAATACGCTGCATTCCCTTCTAGCCGATCAGTCATCCAGCATTTATGCCGCTCGGGATGATGAGGCGCTGGATTTGGGTATCGATTATGCCGCTCGGACGTTTAGGCTGCACATCGTCCGGGATGAGGACGTACTAGATCTGGGCAATGGGCACACGTTGCAGTTTTACTTTATTCCCACTCCCCGTTGGCCGGACGCCATTTGTACCTATGACCCCGGCACCCGCATCCTATTTAGCGACAAGCTTTTTGGCGCCCACGTCTGTGACGAGGCGGTTGTGGATGAGCATTGGAAGCGCTATAGCGACGATCGCCGCTATTTCTTTGACTGTATTCATGCAGCTCAGGCAATTCAGGTGGAAGCCGTTCTGGACAAACTGGCGGCCTTGCCCAGCAAAATGTATGCTCCGGCCCATGGACCGATGGTCCGTCATAGTCTTACTCGTCTGACCCAGGACTATCGCAACTGGTGCCAACAGCAGGAAAGTCAGGAAGTTAGTGTGGCTTTGCTCTACACCTCGGCCTATGGCAATACGGCCACCCTGGCCCATGCGATCGCCAAGGGAATTGCTGATGCTGGCTCTGCTGTTGAGTTGATCGACTGCGAGTTCACCGAACCGGATGCCATTGCCCGGGCGATCGCTCGCTGCGATGGATTTATCATTGGTTCCCCGACGCTAGGTGGTCATGCCCCCACCCAAATTCAGACGGCCCTGGGAATTGTCCTTTCAACGGCGGCACAAACCAAAGTGGCTGGCGTATTTGGCTCCTATGGTTGGAGTGGCGAAGCGGTCGATATGCTGGAAAGCAAACTGCAGGATGCGGGCTACCGCTTTGGCTTTGATACCATCCGGGTCAAGTTCACGCCAACCGCAGAGACCCTGCAACAGGCAGAAGCAGCAGGAATCGAGTTTGTCCAGACGGTAAAAAGGGCGAAGAAAGTCCGGGCGCCCCGTCAAATTAGCGTGGAAGCCCAGACCGACCGTACGGGACAGGCGGTTGGTCGGGTAACCGGGTCACTGTGCGTCCTGACAGCCAAAGATCGGGATATCCATGTCGGCATCCTAACCTCCTGGGTGTCGCAGGCAACCTTTAACCCGCCTGGTCTTACAGTTGCTGTTTCCAAAGAAAGCCTGGCCGATGTGCTGGCGGAACCAGGAGCCCAATTTGTCCTGAATATTCTGAAGGAAGGGCGGAATCTGCGGCGCTACTTCCTCAAACCGCCCATTCCGGGAGAAGACCGCTTTGCCGAACTGGCCACTACCGAGGCCAGCAATGGCTGTAAAGTGCTGAAGGATGCCCTGGCCTATCTGGAATGCACCGTTGTAAACCGGATGGATTGCGGCGATCACTGGCTGCTCTATGCTACGGCCAATTTTGGTAAGGTATGGGATGCTTCTGGCGTAACTGCTGTCCAACACCGGAAATCCGGGAATAGTTATTAGAACCCTGCCAGGAGAGATATGGCACGTTCTTTAGCTGCCAGTCCCTTATTGTCTTCAGCCGCTATTTCATTGATCGCGCCTTGTAGAACGTCTCCAGACTATTGCGATCGCCCACAAAACGCCAATGCCAGGGTTCGTAGCTGACTCCCTGGCGATTATTTTTAGGAAAGGAGAGTTCAAAACTGAAATGGGCGGCGTTGGCCTGCAGCCATCGATAGGCAGCCGTCTGTTCAAACGTCTGGCTCAGGTTCGTGGCTGGCGTGTTCCCATCCCCGATATCAACCGCATAGCCCGTGTGATGTTCGCTGTAGCCAGGCGGGGCACTGACCTTGGCCCGCTCAGACGCAACCTGCCCCCGATCTGCTTTGACATTAAAAAAGAGATAGTCCTGATCGGTTTTGGAGCGGAAGGCTGAAATGGGAACCAGGCTGACGCCTTCCTGTCGAGCGGCTGCAACCATGGCCTGGAAGGAACGGGCGGCGGCCCGGCGCATCAGAATGCTGCCATCACTGACGATGGGTTCCAGTTCTGACCGGGGAGCTTCGGTATAAGGCAGGTGGCCCAGGATGGTGTAACTGTTGGAGCCAGGCGTTGGGCTGGCAGAAGCATTAGGACTGGCGGATGGGTTGGGCGCTGGATTGGCGATCGCCGTTTCATTTTGGGACTGACGCATCTGCAGGGAAACCAGCCCGCCCGTCAGTAGCGACACCCCACCCATGGCCGCAATTCCAGCCAGAACCAGCCCTTTGCTGAACCGGGGTTTCTTGGGGACCTGGGGGGTATCTCGCAAGGCAACCGGAATATCCCCTGTCTGAGCATTGGCTAGAGACAGGGAGGAAGGAGGTTGAACCTTGTCAGGAGTAAGGGGATTGTTCAAGCTCTAAAACTCCTGAACAGAACGTTGCTTCAGGAAGAATTGTAGACTGAGTGCAGTGTAACAGGAAAATTGGCCAGCGAGGAGGATTTTTCTTGGGGATCTGGGAACAGAGATCGGAGGACAACAAGGGGCTCTCGTCGCCAGAAAGACCGATTTTTTTCGGGTAACATCGTTCAATCAATTCCAGACCCGATAAAATCAAGGATTTTCCCTAGCTCGTCAGGTATGCCAAATCTTGCCGGTGTCTATGCCCACCTGGTTGGGTGGACCTTCGTTGGATGGATCTTGGGCCGCTATTTGCCCAAGTCCGCCCCAGTCTTTTTGGGGAAATGGCTGTACTGGTTTGGCGTGCCGGTTAGCATTCTGGCCTTTCTACGCCATGCGCAGGTTTCCTTTTCCCTCTGGCTGGCGCCGCTGGTGGCCTGGACTGCCATCCTGTCGGGAATGGGCATAGCCTGGTGGTTGGTGCGGCATCACTCCCTCAGCGATCGCACCAAAGGCAGTTTTCTGCTGGCTTCCATGGTCGGCAATACGGGCTACATTGGCTATCCGGTCTCTCTGGCGCTGGTAGGACCGCAATACTTTGCCTGGGCCCTGTTCTATGACATTGGATCCACTCTTGGAGCCTATGGCTTAGGGGTGGCCCTGGCGGCCCATTTTGGCGACAGTCAATATAGCCCCTGGCAGGCCTTACAGGCCGTGATCAAGAATCCGGCCCTCTGGAGTTTTGCGATCGGCCTGCTGATGCGCGATCTCTCCCTGCCAGCAGAACTCGAAGTGGGACTGAAAGGATTTGCCTGGATGGTCATTTCCCTTTCCCTGGTTCTGATTGGCATGCGCCTGAGTCAGCTCTCCTCTTTCAAACGGCTGAAACCTGCGATCGCCTGTTTGGGCATCAAGATGGTGCTGATCCCATTGGTCTTGGGGATGGGCTTACTGCTACTGGGACTGGCCCATGGCATTCACCGGACGGTGCTGCTCCAGATGGCAATGCCACCCGCCTTTGCCACCCTGGTTCTAGCCGAAACCTATGAGTTAGACCAGGAACTGACCGTGACCACGCTGGTTGTGGGCTGTCTCTGGCTGTTGGTCATGTTGCCGTTCTGGCTCTGGCTCAGCCGTGGCTAGTGGTCTGTCAAACCCTAATTTTAAGGTGAACCCATTGGCTCGTAGTCGGCGCTTTAGCGCTGAAGCGCTGACTACAAACCCTAATTTCTAGAGTTGACGCTGCACTAGTGGTCTGTCAAGACTGTTTTGAGGGGCAAAGCCTCCTCAAAACAGCCTAAAAATGGTTTTTGTAGATTTGAGCTATCCCTCCAATCTATCCTGACGGACTACTAGAACTTGGTGCCTGGATTACGGCTCTGCAACTGGTGGTAATTGCGTCAGGAGCGATTCCGTCGTCGAACGGGGATCGGCCGCATGCATCACCGCCCGCACGATCGCTACCCGCTTGGCTCCAGCCGCAAGAACCTCCGGCAGGTTGTCGGCGTCAATGCCGCCGATGGCAAACCAGGGGAGGGACGCTTGCTGGGCGGCGTAGCGCACATATTCCAGGCCAGCGGCTGGTCGTCCGGCTTTGGTGGGTGTTTCGTAGACCGGACCCACGCCAATATAGTCGGCGCCTTCCTGAATCGCTCGCTGTAGGTCC
>Ga0272446_1005251_pt1 | contig 14458 bp, 12 predicted proteins | sample YNPCB0061_FD_194587 | JGI IMG/M metagenome (GOLD analysis project Ga0272446, IMG submission 194587) | Hot spring microbial mat communities from Yellowstone National Park, WY, United States - YNP-CB-006-1 | ecosystem: Environmental > Aquatic > Thermal springs > Hot (42-90C) > Sediment | place...
CGCCGCGGTTGGTCTCAATGGCGGCACTGCAGTCACGCAGGACTCCACCACCGACGACACGGTCGAGACCACCCTCGACTCCAGCGGCGGCGCCAACCTCTCCATCTCCACCCAGGAGACCGCCGAGCGCGCCGTCAACGCCCTCGCCGATGCCGTGAAGAAACTCGGCGAGGCCCAGGCTGTCGTCGGCAAGGGCCAGAACCAGTTCAACTTCGCCGTCAGCCTCGCTGCTACCCAGCTCACCAACCTCGCCGCCAGCGAGTCGCGCATCCGCGATGCCGACCTCGCCTTCGAAGCGGCCAACCTCACCAAGGCCCAGATCCTCACCCAGGCCGGCGTCGCCGCCCTGGCTCAGGCCAACGCCGCCCCGCAGGCCGTCCTCAGCCTGCTCCGCGGCTAACCTTCCCGTTGATCCTCCTGAGGCAGACCTTGGGGCCCCGGCGGCGAAAGCCCGCCGGGGCCTCAAGTTTTTCGGGCATTCCGCCGATCCCTCTCCTCAGAGGATTCCCCGATGACGACCACATCCCATCCCGCTCCCGTCTCCGCCGAGCAATTCCACCTCGCCGCCCTCGAACTGCTCTCTTCCGGCCACGTCGAAGACGCCGTCCGCTCCCTCCGCCGCGCCCTCGATCTCGACCCCGCCCGCGCCGCCGCCTGGAACGACCTCGGCGTCATCCTCGAAGCCCTCGGCAACCGCCGCGACGCCATCTCCTGCTACTGCCGCGCCCTCCGCGCCCAACCCGCCATGCAGGAGCCCCGCCGCAACCTCCTCGCCCTTGCTCTCCAGGCCGCTGCCGCCTCGCCGCCCCCGCGGCCCGTCTCCGCCCGCGCCGCCGCCGCCATCGCCCGTTGAGCACGGCTGCGCTCCGCGCCTACTCCAGCCGCTTGTGGAACCGCCGCGCGCTCAACGCCACAATCACCACTCCCATCCCCGCCAGCGCCGACAGTTGCGGCCACAAATCCCCCGCTCCGCTCCCTTTCAGGAACACGCCCCGCACGATCTCCATGCAATACCGCAGCGGATTCAGATACGTCAGCCACTGCACCGGCTCCGGCATGTTCCGGATCGGAAACGCAAACCCGCTCAGCGTAAACGCCGGCTGGAAGAAGAAAAACGACGCCATCATCGCCTGCTGCTGCGTGTGGCTGATCGTGCTCATGAACAATCCCGCTCCCAGCGTCGACAGGATGAACAGCATCCCCGCCCCCAGAAGCAGCAGAAAGCTCCCTGCAAGCGGAATCCGGAACACCAGAAGCGCCGCCCCGGTGAGCAGCAGCAGATCGAACAGCCCCACCAGCGCGAACGGGATCGTCTTGCCCAGCATCAGTTCGATCGGCCGCACCGGCGTCACCATCAACTGCTCCATCGTCCCCATCTCTTTCTCGCGCACAATGCTGAACGCCGTCAGCATCAGCGTCACCAGCGTCAGCACGTTCACGATCACTCCCGGCACAAAGTAATTCCGGCTCCTCAGCTCCGGGTTGAACCACACTCTCCTCTCCGTTTCCACGCCCGGAACCCGCACCAGCACCGGCCCCTCCCGCGTCCGGTCCACCAGCCGCGCCCGCTGCTGACGCTCCAGCATCTTGCGGTTGAACCCCGCCACCACGCCCGAAGCGTGGCTCAGGATGATCGCCGCCGTGTTCGAATTCGCCCCATCCAGCAGCAACTGCACCTGTCCCTGACGCTGCGCTCCGATATCGGCGCTGAATCCCCGCGCCACGCGCACCAGCGCCTGCACCTCCCCGCGATCCACCAGTTCCTGCGCTTCCTGCTCCGTCTTCGCCCGCGCTACAACCTCGAATTCGTGCGACGCCTCGAACGCGTGGTACAACTCCCGGCTCGCCGGTCCGCCGTCGGCATCCATCCAGCCCAGCTTCACCCGCTCCACGTCCAGGTTCACCGCAAAGCCGAACAAGATCGTCTGCAGCAGCGGCGGCACCACCAGAAGCACGCGCATCCTCGGGTCCCGCAGCGCCTGCCGGAACTCTTTCCTCACGATTCCCAGAATCCGCTCCCGCATCTCACGCCACCTTCTGCCGCAGCTTCCGGCTCGCCACCCCGAACACGATTCCCGCGTAAATCAGCAGGAACAATACCGGCGTCCACAGCACGTCCAGCCCTGTCCCTTTGAGGAAAATTCCCTGCAATATCGTCACAAAATACCGCGCCGGCACCACCCGCGTCACCTGCTGCACGATCCACGGCATGTTCTCGATCGCAAACACGAACCCGCTCAGCAGGAACGCCGGCAGGAAGCTCGTGATCAGCGCCGCCTGGTACGCCAGCAACTGCGACCGCGCCACCGTCGACAGGAAGATCCCCCAGCACAGCGCCCCGAACAGAAACAGCGCGCTCGCCCCCGCCAGCAACAGGTAACTCCCGCGCATCGGCACCCCGAACAGCCCCACCCCCGCCACCAGCGCAATCACCGTGTCCGCCACCCCCAGCACGAAGTACGCCCCCAGCTTCCCCAGCAGCAGCTCCCGCGGGCGCACCGGCGTCGCCAGCAACTGCTCCATCGTCCCGTTCTCCCATTCCCTCGCGATCGTCAGGGAAGTCAACATGGCGGCAATCAGCATCAGGATCACCGCAATCAGCCCCGGCACGATGAAATTCTTTGATTGCATCGCGTTATTAAACAGCACCCGCGGCCGTAAATCCGCTGGCGGATCCAGCTTTCCGGCGCCTTTTTTCTCCAGCCATTTCTGCCGTAATTCGAAAGAATACGCCATCACCAGCGCCTCCGCGTATCCGGCCGCGATCGATGCCGTGTTCGAATCGCTTCCGTCCACAAGCACCTGCACCTTCGCCGTCTCCCCCGCCGCCAGGCTCCGCGCAAAACCCCGCCCGATCACCACCGCCAGCAGCGCCCGTCCCTTGTCCAGCCGCCGCACCACCCCGCGGTACCCTTCCGGCGCGCCCGTCACCTGAAAGAACTTCGAGCCCCGGAACCGCGCCGCCAGCTCCCGGCTCTCCGCCGTCCCGTCCTGGTCGTAGACCACCGTCGGGATCCGGTCCACGTCCAGCGTCAGCGCGTAGCCGAACAGCAGCAGCAGCAACAGCGGCACTGCCAGCGCCATCATCAGGCTCCGCCAGTCCCGCGCGATGTGCCGCAGCTCCTTCACGAAAACCGCCCGCAGCCGCCTCGCGCTCATCGCCTCCGCGCCTCCTCCCGCTCGATGCACGCCGCGAACACATCCTCCATCGCCGCCCCCGCCCGGCACTGCTCGCGCAACTCCGCCGGCGAGCCCAGCGCCACCACACGCCCCCGGTGCATCAGCGCCAGCCGCCCGCAATACTCGGCTTCATCCATGTAGTGCGTCGACACCAGCACCGCCGCGCCCCCTTCTGCCATCTCGTAAATCAAATCCCAGAACCGCCGCCGCGCCATCGGGTCGACGCCTGAAGTCGGCTCGTCCAGAAACAGCACCGGCGGCTCGTGCAGCACCGCGCAGCCAAGCGCCAGGCGCTGCTTCCACCCGCCCGCCAGGTCCCGCGTCATCTTCTTGCGCCCCCCTTCCAGCCCGGCCATCCGCAGCGCGTACTCCTTCCGCTCCTCCCTCCGCTCGCGCGCCACCCCGTACACCATGCTGAAGAACTCCAGGTTTTCCTCCACCGTCAAATCGTCGTACAGCGAAAACTTCTGCGACATGTACCCGATCGACTGCTTCACCCGCTCCGGTTCCGTGGCGACGTCGTGCCCGTTCACCCGCGCCTCGCCGGACGTCGGCGCCAGCAGCCCGCACAGGATTCGGATCGTTGTCGTCTTGCCTGCCCCGTTCGGCCCCAGAAATCCGAAAACCTCCCCGCGCCCGATCTCCAGCGTCACCCCGTCCACCGCCGTGAACGTCCCGAAGCGCTTCACCAGCTCCCGCGTCTCCACCGCCGCCTCACGCTGCATCACCGCGCTCCTTCCTCCGGATCAGCACCAGAAACGCGTCCTCCAGCGTCGGCTCGATCCTCTCCAGCCGCACGCCCGCCGCCCGCTCCACCGCCTCCGCCTCCGCGCCCTCCTCCAGGTACACGTGCAGCGCCGCCCCCGCCGGCTCCGCCGCCAGCACGCCCTCCGCGCCGGCCAGCCGCCGCTGCGCCTCGCGCCGCCCGGCGTCCGCCACGCGAAAACAATACGGCGCAATTTTGTTCCGGATCTCCGCCGGCCTCCCCGCCTCCTCCAGCCGCCCGCCGTCCATCAGCCCCACCCGCCCGCAACGCTCCGCTTCATCCAGGTACGCCGTCGAAACCAGCACCGCCATGCCGTCCTTCGCCAGCCCTTCCAGGATCCGCCAGAACTCCCGTCTCGACAGCGGGTCCACCCCGCAGGTCGGCTCGTCCAGCGCCAGCGCCTGCGGCCGGTGCAGCAGCGTGCAGATCAGCGCCAGCTTCTGCTTCATCCCCCCGCTCAACTGCCCCGCGCGCCGCCGCCGGAACTCGCTCATCCCCGTTGTCTCCAGCAGTTGCCCCGCCAGCCGCTCCTGTTCCCGCCGTTCGGTCCCGAACAGTTCGCCGTAGAACTCGATGTTCTCCTCTACCGTCAGGTCCTGATACAACCCGAACCTTTGCGCCATGTACCCCATCCGGTCTTTCACCGCATCCGGCGCCCGCGCCACGTCGAACCCGCACACCTCCACCCGCCCCTCGTCCGCATCCAGCAGACCCGCCACCAGCCGCATCACCGTCGTCTTGCCCGCGCCGTCCGGCCCCACCAGCCCGAAGATCTCGCCCGCGCGCACCTCGAACGACACGCCGCGCACCGCCTCCACCGCGCCGAACCGCCTCGTCACGTTCTCCACCCGGATCATGTCATGGCCTCGCAAGAAAACCGGAACGCACCCCGCCCTTTCCCCGCCGTGTTCTGCCCGCGCATGGCCCGCCTCTCACTCCAGCCGCAACACCGCATCCGCAGGCATGTTCAGCTTCAGCTCCAGCCGCGGGTTTTCCATCTCGATCTTGACCCGGTACACCAGCTTTTGCCTCTCCTCTTCCGTCTGGATCTGCTTCGGCGTGAACTCCGCTTCGGAGGAAAGGAACGTCACCCGTCCCGCGTACTTCTTCCCCGGGTACGAGTCCGTCGTCACCTCCGCCGCCATGCCCGGCTTCACCTTCCCCAGATGCCGCTCCGCGATGTAGCCCCGCAGCCACGGCTTCGCCATGTCCCCGATCGTCACCACCGCCGCGCCCCCCGCCAGCACTTCCCCGCGCTCCGCGTTTTTGCTGAGCACGATCCCCGCTGCCGGCGACTTCAGCACCCGTTCCGCAAGTTGCACCTCAAGCACCGCCAGTTGGGCCCGTGCCCGCTCCAGCTCCGCCTGCCGCATCGCCAGCTCTTTCCGCCGCCGCTCCAATTCCAGCGCCCCCGCGTCCGCCAGCCGCAGCGCCGCCTGCGCCCTCTCCACCGCCGCCCGCTGCTGTTCCACCTGCTCCTTCCGAGGCCCTTCTTCCACCAGCGAGGCCTGCTCCCGCGCGCGCCGCAGGCCCGCCGATGCGGCTTCGAACCGCGTCCGGAACTGCTCGAACTGCGCCGTCGAGATGTCCTCGTTCCGGTGCAGCGTCTGCGCCCGCTCCCAGTCCCGCTGCGCCAGCCCGAACTGCGCCTCCGCCTCCCGCAGCGCCGCCCGCGCCGCCTCAATCTCCTGCCGCCGGCTCCCGGCTTGCAACTCCTCCAGCCGCCGCCGCGCCGCTTCCAGTTCCGCCCTCCGCACCGCCCGCTCTTCCTCGAGCGCCTTCTCCTGATACTCGAGCGCCGCCCGCGTCTGCTCCACCCCGCGCGCCGCCGCCTCGGCCGCCGCCGCTTCCCGCTCCCGCGCCCGCTCCAGTTCCGCCGTGTCCAGCCGCGCCACCACTTGCCCCGCCTGCACCGCGTCGCCTTCGTCCACCAGCAGCTCTTCCAGCCGCCCCGGCGTCTTGAACGACAACTGCACTTCCGTCAGCTCGATGTTCCCGCTCAGCCGCAACTCGCTCTCCTCGGCCCGCGCCCGCGCCGCGCGCCACAGCACGACGGCAGCCACCACGGCCGCCGCCGCCACAATCGCCACGATTCTTTTCTTCATCGCCGCTCTCCCTTGTTCAATCCAGCATCAGATCCAGGTTGCCCGCCGCCGCTCCCAGCTCGATCCGCGCCGCCTTCTGCCGGAACGTCGCCGCCACCACCGCCTCGCGCGCCCGCGCCAGCCGCGCCTGCGCCTCCGTCACCTCCAGCGGCGTCGCCACGCCCGCCGCCACGCGCCGCTCCGCCTGTTCCAGCTCGCGTTCCGATTGTTCGAACGCCGCCCGCGCCGCTGCCACCTGCCCCTCGGCCGATTTCAGCGCCTCCAGCGCCAGCCGGATCTCGGCCTCAACCTGCCGCGCCGCATCGCGCGTGCGCACTTCCTCGGCGCGCTTTTGCGCCACGGCTTCTGCGCGCCGCGCGTCCCGCCGCCCCCCGTCCCACAACGGCACCGCCACCTGCACCCCAGCGGTGCGCGTCGGCAGATACACGCTTCCCGTGCGCCCGATCACCCCGTAATCGCCAAACGCGCGCGCCGCCGGCAGCCGCTCCCACTTCGCCGCCGATGCCGCCAGCCGCGCCGCCCGCTCCCGCTCCGCCTGCGCCTTCAGCTCCGGACGCAACTCCCGCGCCGCTTCCAGCGCCTTCTCCGGCGGCGGGATCTCCGCCGGCGCGTACGCCATCCGGTCTGTCAGCTCCAGTTCCGTTCCCAGATCCGCATTGATCGCGCGCAACAGCCCCAGCCGCGCCGCCGCGCGCTCTTCCTCCGCCAAAACCATTTTCTGCCGTTCCTGTTCGAGCACCGCCGCCGCCCTCGTCACCTCGATCCCCGTCCCCGTGCCCGCCGCCTTTTGCGACCCGGCCAGCTTCAGCAGCCGCTCCGCCAGCGCCACGTTCGCCCGCGCCGCCTCCAGCACCGCATCCGCTCGCAGCGCGTTCAGATACGCCTTCGCCGCCGCCGCCCGCGTCCTCAGCAACGCCTCTTCGGTCTCTGCCGCCGCCGCCCGCGCCTGCGCTTTCGCCGCCTGCCACCGCCGGATCGCCGCCAGATCGAACAGGCTCTGCGACGCGGAAGCGCGCGCATCCTGCACGTCGATCGGTCCCACGAACACCGGAAACGCGATTCCCGGCGCCGCCGGAAACTGGATCCCGAACGACGCCAGGTTGTTCGTGAAGCTCCGGAACGTATAACTGCCGTCCACGTTGGGCAGCAGCGGCGCCAGCGCCTGCCGCCGCCGCGCTTCCGCCGCCCGCGCCGCCTCCCGCGCCAGATCCGCCCGCGCCGCGCCGCCCGGCGCCACGGCCATCTCCACCGCCTCGCGCAGGCTCAGCCGCAAAGTCTCCGCCGCCGCTGCCTCTACCGCCGCCCATCCCAGCAGCGCCGCAATCCATGCCCGTCTCATGCTTTCTTCCTCCCTCGCCCGCTTTTGCCTGTCCGCGTAGGCTTGGCCGCGCCTCCCCCGCCCGCGCCCCGCAACGCCTTCAGCCCGGCGGCGATGTAGCGCACCATCCGCTCCACCGTTTCTCCGCCCGCCCCTTCCGCCTCCGGCGCCCCGCCCGCCGCCCGCCGGATCAGGTCGCCCAACAGCAAATAGTGCGACAGCACTCCCGCGCTGAACACCAGGCCCCACAGCAGGTCCTCGCGCTTCACTTCCGGCATAGCCCGCTCAAGCGTCGCCAGAAACCGCGCCGCCACGCCCGCAAACACCACCGGCAGCAGCCTCTCCGCCCACCCGCCCGGCTCGCCCACCACCCGCGCCATCAGCTTCGGCAGAACGCCCAGCTCGCCCCCTTCCATCCGCGCCGCCACTACCGGCTCGACAAACGCCCGCGCCACATCTTCCAGCCGCGCTGCCCCGCCGCGCCGCTCCGCCTCGTCGAGCATCTCCACCCGCCGCCGGTTCACCGGCTCCAGGCGCCGACGCACCACCTCCAGAAACAGCGCTTCCTTCGACCCGAAATGGTAGTTCACTGCCGCCAGGTTCACCCGCGCCTCGGCCGTGATCTGGCGGTGCGACGTCCCCGCGAAGCCGTGCTCGGCGAACAGCCGCTCGGCCGCGTCCAGGATCCGCTCCCGCGTCGCCTGTCCGGGCACGGCGGAAGGCCCCGCCGGCTCTTCCGGCGCCTCCAGGCCGGTCAGTGGGTCATACGATGTATGAATCATACGATCACTTCAATCATACGCCCGTTTGAAGTTTTGTCAAGCCTTGACGAAACGAACCGAAAACGCCTTTCCGGGAGCCGCTACGGCTGCGGCGCCAGATGCGGGAACACGTACGCGTATCCGAGCACCACCAGCCCGATCACCGACGCCAGAAACACGCTGTGCCGCAGCGTGAACCGGAACAGCCGGCTCTCCTCCCCCGCCGCCATCCCCGTCGCCGCCGCCGCCACCGCGATCGATTGCAGCGAGATCATCTTCCCCATCACCCCGCCCGACGAGTTCGACGCCGCCATCAGCACCGGGTTCAGATCCAGGCTCCGCGCCGTCACCACTTGCAGGTTGCCGAACAGCGCGTTCGCGCTCGTGTCGCTCCCGGTGAGAAACACGCCCAGCCACCCCAGCAGCGCGCTGAAAAAGGGAAACGCCGCCCCCGTCGCCGCAAACGCCAGCCCCAGCGTCGCCGTCGCCCCCGAATAGTTCATCAGAAACGCCAGCGCCAGCACGCTCGCCACGGTCAGCACCGGCTTCGCCAGTTGCCCCGCCGTGTCCCGCAGCACTTTCCCGAGCAGCGCCGGCCGCGCCCTCAGCACAAGCGCCGCCAGCAGGCATGCCAGCAGGCACGCCGTGCCCGCCGCCGCCAGCCATTGGAACGCATACCGCGCCGCGTACGGCGCCGGCGCCGGAACAACCGGCGGCACCTGCACCACCATGTTGTGCAGCCACGGCCATTCCACCGTCGCCGTGTACGATTGCAGCACCGCTTTGATGTCCGCCCGCCCCCACGCCAGCACGCACGCCACCAGCAAAATGTACGGCGACCACGCCTTCAGCACCGCCCGCCCCTCATGCCGCGGCCGCAGCGCCGCCTCCGCCGCCGCGCCCTCGAACACAAAAGCCTCCCGCGGCTTCCACACCCGCGTCGCCGCCAGGCACGCGGCGATCGCCGCCAGCGAACTCAAAATGTCGGTCAGCTCCGGCCCCAGATAGTTCGACGCATAAAATTGCGTCCCGGCAAACGCCACGCCGCAACTCAGCGCCGCCGCCCACACGCCGCGCAGCGCCCGCCACCCGCCCATCACCAGCACCAGATACGCCGGCACGAACAGCGACACCGGCGCGCAAATCCGCCCCACCGCCGCGCTCAGCTTCTCCACCGGCAAGCCCGTGATGCCCGCCAGCGTGATCACCGGAATGCCGATCGAGCCGAACGCCACCGGCGCCGTGTTCGCCAGCAAACAAATGCCCGCCGCGTAAAAGGGCGAGAACCCCAACCCGGCCAGCATCGCCGCCGCCACCGCCACCGGCGCGCCAAACCCCGCCGCGCCCTCCACGAACGCCCCGAACGCGAACGCGATCAGCAGCGCCTGCAACCGCCTGTCCGGCGTGATCGAGCCGATCGAGTCCTTGATGATCTCGAACTGCCCCGTTTCCACGCTCAGCCGGTACAGGAAAATCGCCCAGAAAATGATCCAGCAGATCGGAAACAGCCCGAACGCCGCCCCGTTCAGCGCCGCCGCCAGCGCCATCTGCGCCGGCATCCTGTACACCAGCAGCGCCACCGCCGCCGCCGCCCCCAGCCCGCTCAGACCCGCAGCCCATGCCGCCGTCCGCCGCACGCCCAACAGGTACAACAGCGCGAACAGCGGCAACGCCGCCGCCAGAGCCGACCAGGCCACGCTGCCGAGCACCGGCGCGTAGTTCTGTTCCCACATGGACGGCTATTCTATCGAGCCGGGCACGCGCGCGGGCAGGCGCCGCCCCAGATACAGCACCCACAGCCGCTCCTGCCCCTCGCCGTCGAACGTCTCCCGCCAGTACTTCACGAACTCTTCTTCCAGTTTCCGCGCCCGCCGCTCAAGCGCCTGCATCACCGCCCGCGCCTCGGTATCAAATGATGCCGCCGCTTCCAGCATCTGCATCGTCACCGCACAGTCCTGCCGCTTCCCCAGAATCCCCTGGATCTCCCGCACCTGCCCGATCCGCTTCTCCATCACCGGCCCGTAGAACGGGCTGAAGATCTCCAGCGTGTAGCGGAACCGCTTCGCCGCCAGCCGGAACGCATGCAATTGCGCCGCCGCCGACGGCTTCAGCGCCGCCTTCCGCCCGGCCGCGAAAAACCCGGCCGCCATCGGAGGCAGCATCGCTCGCCCGTGCGCCGCCGCGTCTTCCTCCGTCTCCCGCAACAGTTCCAGCCGCGCCAGCCAGTCCTGCGGCACGCCCTGCGAGCGCAGCAGGTACAGTTGCCCCAGGAACCCCAGCGCCCCGCGCTCCCGGTCGCTGCGCATCTTCCCGAGCAGCGGATGGTCCCGCCGCAGCCCCAGCCTCACCAGCAGTTCGCTGTCCACGTCGAGGTCGCGCACATGCGCCGCCGCGTCGAGCGCGGGCTTCAGCGCCTTCCGCATCCGCTTCGCCTCTTTGCCGGGCAGCAACTCGCCGAACACGCGCAGCGCCGCAGACAACCGCCGCACCGCCACGCGGAAGTCATGCACTTCGTCCTCGCCGCACCGCTCGAGCGCCAGCCCGATTTGCGCATCGAGCTTCTCGATCCGCGCCCGCAACGCCTGGCGCGCATGCTGGGTCCGCGTCATCGCCGCCTCGCCAGGGCCCGGAGCTGCTTGTTGTACGCCTGGCGGAACAGCAGCCCTGTCCGCTCGAGCGCCCACAACTCGAGGCCGAGGTCCTTTTCCGATTTCAGGATAATCGTCAGCGCCCCGTCGTCCAGGGCGCACTCGATCTCTTCCACGCGCTGGTCGCGGCTGCGGTCCAGCGCGTCGGCGATGCGCAACAGCGGGTACAGCAGCGTCACCGTCCGCTGCTGCTCCGGCGGCAGCGCCATGAAATCACCGTGGCGCGCCGAAGGCGGCGCCTTGCGGTGATACCGGCACAGCATCGCCACCAGACGCCGCTCGTCGTCGGTGAAGCCCGCCAGATCGGCATTGGCCACGATGTACTGCGAGTGCTTGTGATGGGCCATGTCGTTGATCGCGTGCCCCGTGTCGCGCAGATACGCGGCGGCTTTCAACAGCCGCCCCGTTTCCGGCCGCAGACGGTGCCACGGCGTCAGCGCCGTAAACAGTTCGCGCGCGAACGACGCCACCTTCCGCGCGTGCTTCAGATCCACGCCAAACCGCCGCGCGTACTGCTCCACCATGCGCCGCTGCTCGGAATCCAGCCGCACCCGTTCGGCGCCTGCCTTGCGCTCCGCCAGATCGCGCAAGATCCCGTCCCGCACGCCCGCTGAACAGTAGTACAGTTGCCGCGCGCCGAACATCTCCAGCACCGCCAGCATCACCGCCACGCCCGGCACAATGATCTCCGCGCGCCGCGGGCCAATGCCTGTCACTTGCCGCCGCGCGTTCACGTCCAGCGCCGCCAGTTGGCGGTACAGCCGCCGCAGTTGCGGCGCCGTCACGCGCCTGCGGTCAGCCTCTTCCCTGCGCTGCCGCGGAATGCGGTTGGCCGCGCACACGATCGCCGACGCCGAAGCCGACGTGCCGATCACCCTGTCGAACGCCGCATGCTCGATCTTCTGCCCCACCGCGTGCAGCTTCTCTTCAATGAACTCCTGCATCTGCAGCAGCTCTTCTTCGAGTGGCGGGTCGTGCCTGAGAAACACCGCCTGGAGCCGCACCGCGCCCAGCGGACGCGACAGCGCCGCGCGCAGCAGCCCGTGCTCGGCGTCGATCACCTCGGCGCTGCCGCCGCCGATGTCCAGAATCAGGATCCGCTGCCGCGGGTGCGGCCAGCGCGCCTCCACGCCCAGATGGATCAGCCGCGCTTCTTCCAGCCCCGAGATCCGCTCCACCGGCTCGCCCAGCGCCTCGGAAGCGCGCAGCAGAAACTCGTCCGCATTGGACGCATCGCGCACCGCCGCCGTCGCCACCGCGCGCACCGCCAGGACACCCAGCCTGCTATAGCTCCCTTTCATCCGTTCGAGCACCGCCAGCACGCTGCGCGCCGCCGCTTCATCGATGCTGCCCGTGCGGAACACGCTTTCCCCCAGCCGCGTCACCTGCCGGTCTTCCACCAGCACGTCAAACCGCCCGTTGCGGTCCACATCGGCGGCCATCATCCGCACCGAATTGCTTCCGATGTCAATGGCGGCGTAGCGGGGCATGGCGGACTCCGGGCGCTTCAGCTAGGCTTCTGATTATGACCTACCATCGTGCCACGCTGGGACTGGCCGTTGCTTCCCTGTTTGCCGCCGCGCAGCCGCCCCAACAGGCGGCGCTCGAAACGGTGGAAAAGCTCGCGCCGCGCTTCCAGCAGATCTCGCGGCAAATCTGGGAGAACCCCGAGCTCGGCTGGCAGGAGAAACAAAGCTCCGCCCTGTTGCGCGCGGAACTGGAAAAGGCCGGCTTCCGCACGCGCGGCTTCGATGCGATGCCCACGGCGTTCGTCGCCGAATGGGGCGAGGGCAAGCCCGTGATCGGCATCCTTGGCGAGTACGACGCCCTGCCGGGGCTGAGCCAGGAGGACGCGCCCGAGCGCAAGCCTCGCGTCGCCGGCGCGCCGGGGCACGGCTGCGGCCACAACCTGTTCGGCGCGGCCTCGGCGCTGGCCGCCGTCGCGGTCAAGGAGCGCATGCAGGCCCTCGGGCTGAACGGCACAATCCGTTTCTACGGCACGCCGGCCGAGGAAGGCGGCGGAGGCAAGATCTTCATGATCCGAGCCGGCGCGTTCCGCGACGCTGACATCGTGCTGGCCTGGCATCCGGGCGATTTCAATGCCGCCGACGACAACACGTATCTCGCCAACATCAGCTCCCGCGTGCGCTTCCGCGGCACGCCCGCCCACGCCGCCGGCGCGCCCGAGGCCGGCCGCAGCGCGCTCGACGCGCTGGAGCTGACGACTCATGCCATCAACCTGCTCAGGGAACACGTCCCGCAGGAGACGCGCATGCACTACATCGTCACGAGCGGCGGCGCCGCGGCCAACATCGTGCCTGAATTCGCCGAGCTTTCCCTCATCGTGCGCCACCCCGATCTCGGCGAGCTCGCGCGCATCTGGGAACGCGTGAAAAAGTGCGCGGAAGCCGGCGCGCTCGCCACGGAGACGAAGCTCGAAATCGAGGTCGCCTCCGCCTATGCCAACTTCGTCCTGAACCCCGTGCTCCGCGATCTGCTCGACCGCAGCCTGCGCGCCGCCGGCGGCGTGCGCTACACCGGCGAGGAGCGCGCGTTTATCGACAAGATCCGCGCCACGCTCGGCCCGCGTCCGATGCCGCCCGTCGAACGCGCGGCGGAAGTGCTGCCGCCCAAAACGCTGCTCTCGTCCGTGTCCACCGATGTCGGTGATGTCAGTTGGGTCGTGCCTGTCGGCCATTTCACGGCCGCCACCATGCCGCCCGGCGTTCCTCTGCATACGTGGCAATCGACGGCGTGCGCGGGAACCAGCATCGGGCGCAAGGGCATGATGGTGGCGGCGCGGACGCTCGCGCTGGCGTCGCTCGAACTGTTCCATTCGCCTGATCTGGTCAAGCAGGCGCGCGCGGCTTTCGATCAGGCGATGCGCGGCCAAGCTTACCGTTCGCTGCTGCCCGAAGACCGCAGACCCGGCCAGACCGGCCACTGAGGCGCGGATTTCCCGCAGTCTTCTGCCGAACGCAAACCGCCTTTGCGAGGAGCCGCGAGGGAAACACAGTTGCAGCCCTCGCGCGAGCGCGAGGGGAAACCCGCAATTGCAAAGGGGAACCCATAAACAAAGGGGGAGTACGCAAGCACAGCGGGGGCACGGTTGCAGCCCTCGCGCGAGCGCGAGGGGAAAACCGCAAGTGCAAAGGGGAACCCGTATACAAAGGGGAGTACGCAAGCACAGCGGGGGCACGGTTGCAGCCCTCGCGCGAGCGCGAGGGGAAACCAACGATGCGGGTGCGCTGCATCGAATCCTGCTTCTCTTCGCGCCATTCCTTTCCCGGGTTTCCCCCCGGCCTTGGCCGGGGGCTCCCCTCTTGGAGCGCTTCTTTGCCCGCTGTTTCCTCCGCATTTCGTCGGAGTCTGGCAAAACGCGAATCGCATTCGTGAGTTGCTGTGGCGGGAGCACAGTTGGGGCCCTCGCGCAAGCGCGAGGGGAAACCCGCAATTGCAAAGGGGAACCCGTAAACAAGAGGGGAGTGCGCAAGCACAGCGGGGGCACAGTTGCAGCCCTCGCGCCAGCGTGAGGGGAAACCAACGATGCGAGCGCGCTGCATCGAATCCTGCTTCTCTTCGCGCCATTCCTTTCCCGGGTTTCCCCCCGGCCTTGGCCGGGGGCTCCCCTCTTGGAGCGCTTCTTTGCCCGCTGTTTCCTCCGCATTTCGTCGGGGTCT
>Ga0272446_1005252_pt1 | contig 14458 bp, 11 predicted proteins | sample YNPCB0061_FD_194587 | JGI IMG/M metagenome (GOLD analysis project Ga0272446, IMG submission 194587) | Hot spring microbial mat communities from Yellowstone National Park, WY, United States - YNP-CB-006-1 | ecosystem: Environmental > Aquatic > Thermal springs > Hot (42-90C) > Sediment | place...
CCGACGAGCACGGCGGTGCCGCCGACGAGTACGCCGGTGCCGCCGACGAGTACGCCGGTGCCGCCGACGAGTACGCCGGTGCCGCCGACGAGTACGCCGGTGCCGCCGACGAGCACGGCGGTGCCGCCGACGAGTACGCCGGTGCCGCCGACGAGTACGCCGGTGCCGAACCTGATGGCCAATCCAGGTTTCGAGATTGACGCCAACAGTGATGGCCGGCCGGACAACTGGAGCAGTAATGCCAGTTTCACCCGCACGACGGCAGCGGTACGGAGCGGAAGCTACGCCGGGCGGCATCTCTCGACCACAAATGCAAACTATACGCTGAACCAGGTAATCAATGGCCTGGCTGCCGGGCAGAATTATAGTTTCAGCGGCTGGGTGAACGTTCCCGCGACCAGTGATAGTTTCACCTTCCGGTTGCAGGTGCGCTGGCGCAATAGCAGCAATAGCGCGATACGTACCGACACGGTGGCGACATTCACCGGCGCGACCGGCGGCTGGGCGCCGGCTGCCGCCACGCTCACCGCACCGGCGGGTACGACGAATGCGCAGATCTTGATGGCGGTCAGCAGCCTGAGTGCGACAATCTACGTTGACGATTTCGTGTTCCAGGCTGCGCAGCCGGCGGCGACGAGCACACCGCCGCCGACCGCCACGGCGACGATTACGGCCAGCCCGACGCCGGTGCCACCGACCGCCACGGCGACGGTTACGGCCAGCCCGACGCCGGTGCCACCGACCGCCACGGCGACGGTTACGGCCAGCCCGACGCCGGTGCCACCGACCGCCACGGCGACGGCGACACCCGTCCCGCCGACGGCGACCAGTGCGCCGCCTGCGGCATCCAGCGGCGCGCTCCGTTTCGACGGCGTGAATGACGAGGCGCGCGGGCCGCAGATTGCCGGGCTGACCGGCGCGCAGACCATCGAGTTGTGGGTGCGCCCGGCAGCCGGCAATCAAGACGTGGTCGTTCTGGCGCACGGCGACGACATTTCCGGCTGGGCGCTCGAACTGAATGGTGGGCGCGTCACCTGGTGGGTTGCGGCGGCCGCCGGCTGGCGCTCAGCGCAGAACGCAACCGTTCTGGCGGCGAATACCTGGTACCATGTGGCCGTGACATATGACGGCACAAGCGCGCGTGTCTTTGTGAACGGTAATCCCGGCACCGCGGCAACGATTGGCGCCATTACGCAGGGGCCGTCGCTCCGCCTTGGCGGCCTGACGGGGTATGGCTTCTTCAATGGCGAGATTGATACGGTGCGTCTCTCGAACGTGGTTCGCTATACTGCGGCATTTACGCCGCCGGCATCGGGCACGCTTGCTGCCGACGCCGGCACCCGCGCTCTCTATCGCCTGGACGAAGGCACAGGGCAGGTGACTGCCGATGCGTCAGGAAATGGTTACACCCTGACCCTTGGAACGACAGCGGCCACCGACTCAGCCGACCCGGCCTGGATCGTCTCGACGGCACCGTAGATCCGGGTTTCCGCATGTCATTGCGAGCGCAAGCGAAGCAATCTCCGCGCGAGAGGAGATTGCTTCAGCCACGCTTCGCTCGCTGCACGCTGTTGCTGGCGCTTCTCGCAATGACCCGTCTGTGGATAAGGGCGCGCCGGTATGATGAAGCATTCCATCTACGTTCTACTGCTGCTGGCGGTGGTATTGTTGCCGCGCCCCGGCCATGCGCAGGGGAACACGTCGCTCCGGTTTTACGGCGCCGGGCGCGACGGTATTGACCGTGTGGTCATCCCGCTCGACGCACCGCCTCGCCCGGTCGATGTTGGCGGCGATGTCACGATCGAGTTCTGGCTCAAGGCGTTGCCCGGCGAAAATGGCGCGCCTCCCTGTACTCCCGGTGAGGATACCTGGATCAATGGCAATATTGTGATTGATCGCGATATCTATTTTGCCGGCGATTATGGCGACTACGGCATCTCGCTCGGCGATGGTCGTATCGCGTTCGGGGTTCACAATGGCGCAGCGGGCGCAACCCTCTGCGGCATCACCAATGTGACCGGCGGCAACTGGCACCATGTTGCCGTAACCCGTTCATCAGCCAGTGGCCGGCTTGCGATTTTTGTGGACGGGCGGCTCGATGCGGCAGGGGATGGGCCGGCCGGCGATATCAGCTATCGCGATAATCGGCAGACGCCATATGCCAATGATCCATACCTGGTGATCGGTGCCGAAAAGCACGATGCTGGCCCGGAGTACCCTTCGTTCAGCGGCTGGATCGACGAGGTGCGTATCTCGCGAGTCGTGCGCTACACGGCTGACTTCGCGCGCCCGGCGGCGCCCTTCGCGGCGGACGCCGACACTGCCGCGCTCTATCATTTTGACGAGGGCGCCGGAGATGCCGTGCGCGACTCGTCGGGCGCTGCCGGCGGCCCGAGTGACGGATGGCTGCGGGTTGGCGGTATACCCGCCGGACCGGCATGGTCGGACGATACGCCCTGGTCGAATGGCGTGACGGAACGTCCATCGCCCACGGCGCTGGTAGCCGGCGAGCCGGCGCCTGTCGCGACACCGGACACAGCGCCAACCGATACCACACCGGACGCAGCGCCGGCCAGTAATACGCCGGCCATACCATTGGCACCCACCGGCGAGACAGGCGTCGTGGCGGAGGCTTCTGCCACTGCCGCGCCAACGGCGGTTATGGCGGGCTCGACGGCGCCTGCCATGACCCCTGTGCCACCACCAGCGACCAGCAGCGCCGGGATCGTCCCCACGATTGCTGCCCCGCCCGTCACGCCGTCCTCCCCCGGCAACCGCTCGCTGTGGCTCCCCGGCATTGCGCTCGGGCTCCTGCTGCTGGCCGGATTGGGGTGGGCACTGTTTCGCAGACGGTAGGACCAAAGTCATGCTGCGACCGTGCACGAAGGCCGGTACACTATCTGTATCAGCATCATTGTGTAGAATGACACAGGTTACGTAGTGGCGCAGATGCTGCGTCTGTTGAGCCTGCGGCAGCGTGGTGTTCCCGAATCAAGAAAAAGTACCGCCGACCTGCCGGAGGCACGATGAGCCGGACCGCGAGTCGTCGGCAAGGCAACCACGTAACTCGTGAGCATGAGGGAGATTGCTGAGCAGGGATCGCAGGCGCCTGCTCAGAATCGTGGGTGACGAATGCGAAGCACACGCACACGCGTGCCGTGGGTGCTGCTGGCCTGTATTGGGATGATCCTGGCGACACAAACGCCTCCAACTCCCATGGTGCACACAGCGCCGGCCAGCACAGGCTACGCGCTGCAATTCTTCGGCAACGGCGCCGGCGACATTGACCGGGTCAAGATTGCGCTTGGCAACCCATCGCGCCCGGTTGATGTCGGCGGCGATTTTACGATCGAGTTCTGGATGAAGGCCCGCGCCTCTGATAACACGAGCGGGCCATGCACCGCCGGCGGTTCGAACTGGATCAATGGGAACACGATCATTGATCGCGATGTCTATGGCAGCGGCGACTACGGCGATTACGGCATTTCGTTGTATGGCGGGCGCATCGCTTTCGGCGTCGCGCGAGGCGCGAACGAAAACACGATCTGCAGCACAGCCACCGTTACCAATGGGCAGTGGCGCCATATCGCGGTGACGCGCAATGCGACGACCGGCCAGTTGCGGATTTTCGTAGATGGACAGATTGAAGCGCAGGGGAGTGGGCCGGCCGGTGACGTTAGCTATCGTGATGGTCGTTCCACCGCCTACCCCAATGATCCATTCCTGGTGATCGGCGCCGAGAAGCATGATGCCGGGTCGCAGTTTCCATCGTATCGCGGCCTGCTCGATGATGTGCGGATCTCAAATAGTGTACGCTACAGCGGCCCCTTCTCACCCCCCGGCGCCCCCCATGCCGCTGATGGCGCTACGGTTGTGCTCTACCGCTTCGATGAGGGAAATGGCACAACGATCATCGACTCCGCGCCAGGTGGCCAGAGCCCGGGTGTTGTCAGGTATGGCGGCTCGCCGGCCGGGCCGGTATGGGTGTTTGATACACCATTCGGCCCGCCGCCGCAACTCGATCCGCGAGCGTTCATTCCACTGGTCGTGCGTTAAGTGCCTATCCGAATAACGGATGGCTGGATGTCATTGCATGCGTGAAGCGAAGCAATCTACTGGCGTGCCAGGAGCAATACTTTTCAGATAAGCCCGTCGCCCCCACCCCGGCCCTCCCCGCTGGGGGAGGTTGGGCGGGGGGCTGTGCGGTGCGTAACGCTTTATGTGACGCGACGTACGCGGTGGCGTACCAGCAGGTTGGTCTGGAGGGCGGCACGCCCGCCAGAGTCCATCATCCGGCGGCGGGATGGCGGTCGCAACGCGGAACAGAACGCCGTCCCGCCGGCGGACGGGCATTGGCAGGCGCCCGGCTGGCCGATTGCGCACGTGACTGCGTCACTCCAGGCAATGACAGCATGCCCATGGGTTTTCGGATAGGCACCAGGCATCAGAGCGAGTATCGTTACACAAAGGGAAACAGATACCCCATGCCGGTTCCACGGACCATTGTGCTTGCCGGGCTCGTGACCGTATTCTGTTGCCTGCTGCTCCTCGGCACGTCGTGGCAGTATGCAACGCCGGTGCGAGCACAGGGAAACTACGCATTGCGCTTTTACGGAACCGGGCGCGATAATGTGGATCGGGTGCGCATCCGGATCGATCCGCACGTGCCAGCCGATATCGGCGCCGGCGATTTCACCATCGAGTTCTGGATCAAGGCGCGCGCAAGTGACAACCCCGGTGGGCCATGTACAACTGGCGGAACCGCCTGGATCAATGGCCACACGATTGTTGACAGCGACATATTCGGCCCTGGCGACTACGGCGATTACGGCATTTCGGTGTACGGCGGGCGCATCGCCTACGGCGTCTCCCGGGGGCAGAGCGGCAACACGATTTGCGGCGCTACCCCGGTGGCCGATGGCCAGTGGCGCCATATCGCGGTGACGCGCAATGCGACGACCGGCCAGTTGCGGATTTTCGTTGATGGGCGCCTCGATGCCCAGGGCGACGGCCCGGCCGGCGATGTCAGCTATCGCGATAACCGGGAGACACGGTACGCCAACGACCCCTATCTGGTGCTCGGCGCTGAAAAACATGACGCTGGCCCCGAGTACCCATCGTATGCCGGCTTGCTGGATGAACTGCGCCTGTCAACGACCCTGCGCTACAGCAATGATTTCACCCCATCACGGCAACCCTTTGTTCCCGACGCACAGACGGCCGCACTGTACCATTTCGATGAAGGGAGCGGCACCATGGTGGGCGACGCGACGCCGGGCGGTCTGAGCCCCGGTATGCTCAGCATCGGCGGGTCGCCTGCCGGGCCCGTCTGGGAAGCGGACACACCGTTCCCGTCGCCGACGGCAACACCGTCGCGCACCAGTACCCCGGGAGTTACGGCGACCCCGGCGGTGACCCCGGCGACGACCATGCAGCCACGTCTGGCGTTGCCGTTGATCATTCAGCCATAGCCGGCGCGAGCTGACGCGCACCAGAGACTCTCCTGAAGCCTCTCGCCCATTGCCGCAAGGCACAGACCCGGGCTCCGTGGGGCGGCTATCTTTCGAAAACGTCATTCGTGCAATCACGGCAGTTTACGCAGGCGTCATACCGCCGTGCTAATATCCATCGTAGCCCATGATCCTGCAACTATGGAGGTCCGTGATGATATCCCCGAAAACCGCCGACCGCGAGGCGATCGTTGCGATGGTCATAAACAGCCTGAACGATCTGTATGCGCAGAATGGTATCACCAGCGACGGTGCGCCAGGTGAATCCACCTACCTGGTAGGTCGTCGCGCTGCGCTTGATTCCCTCGGCCTGGTGACGCTGATCGTTGAACTGGAGCAGAAGATCGAGGAGGAGTTCGACGTCGCGCTCACGCTGGCAAGCGAGCGCGCCATGTCGCAGAAAAACAGCCCGTTTCTCACCGTCGGCGCGCTGGCGGACTATATCTGCACGCTGCTCGACGAACAACGCCAGGCGTAAGCAGGAGGCACTCGATGATCGATCGGCAGGTTGTGCTGATAACCGGAGCACGGAAGGGGATCGGGCGCTTTCTGGTTGAACATTTCGCCTGCCGGGGCGCGCTGGTCGAAGGATGCAGCCGCGAAGCGCCCGACTGGTCGCTGGATGGGTATACGCATCACCAGGCGGATGTCACCGATGAAGCGCAGGTCAAAGCACTGATCAGCGCCATCGGGCGGCGCCACGGGCGGCTGGACGTGGTCATCAACAATGCCGGAGTCGCGGCAATGAACCACTCGCTGCTCACCCCTGCTGCATCCGTGGATCGCATATTCGCGACCAATGTGCGCGGCACGTTTCTGGTCTGCCGGGAAGCGGCGCGGCTGATGCAGCGGCATCGCTTCGGGCGCATCGTGAACCTGAGCACGGTTGCTGTGCCATTGCGCCTGGAGGGTGAAGCGCTCTACGCCGCGTCCAAGAGTGCGGTCGAAACGCTGACCCGCATTCTGGCCCGCGAACTCGGCCAGTTTGGCATTACCGTCAATGCTGTCGGGCCGACGCCGATCGAGACGGATCTTATTCGTGGCATCCCCGCCGAGAAGATCCAGCGCATCATAGACACGCTGGCAATCCGGCGCCTGGGGCGCTTTGAGGATGTCGCAAATGTCATTGATTTCTTTGTGCGGCGCGAGAGTGACTATGTGACCGGTCAGGTGATCTACCTTGGTGGTGTATCCTGACCTGATCGTTTTGTAACAGGGGGCGATGATGGCAATCGAGTGGTTGCTGGAGCGTATGGAACAGGCGCGCGACGCTACCGCGATTGTGTGGCACGGTGTGTCGGTGCGTTATGGTGAACTGGTCGATCGTGTGGCGCAGTGGCTCACGGAACTTGACGATGCGGGAGTCGCTGCCGGCCAGGTGATCGGTATCGAAGGCGATTACTCGCCGGGGGCCATCTCGCTGCTGCTGGCATTGATTGCGCGAAACACGATCGTCGTCCCGCTGACTGCGTCGGTGGCGGTACACCGCGATGAGTTTCTGACGATCGCCGAAGCGCAGGCGGTGATCAGCTTCGATGACAACGATGGATGGCACATCGATCGACGCGATGTCACCATCAGCCACGAACTCACCAGGGCGCTGATCGCACAGGGCCATCCTGGCCTGGTGCTCTTTTCTTCCGGTTCGACGGGCAAAAGCAAGGCGGCACTGCACGATTTCGCGCCGCTGCTCGAGAAGTTCAAGGTCGTGCGCCATCGCCAGGTTACCCTGACGTTTCTGTTGCTCGACCATATCGGCGGCATCAATACGCTGTTCTATACCCTTTCGAATGGTGGAACCGCGGTTGTGGCGCGTACACGCGATCCGGATGAAGTATGCGCCGCCATCGAGCGCCATCGTGTCGAGTTGTTGCCCACCTCGCCGACGTTCCTCAACCTGATCTTGATGTCGGAAGCGCACCGGCGGTATGATCTCTCGTCGCTGAAACTGATCACCTACGGCACCGAAGTGATGCCGCAGGCGACCCTGCAACGCGTTTGCGAGGCCTTTCCCGGTGTGCGCCTGCAGCAGACTTATGGGCTCTCCGAACTCGGTATCCTGCGCTCCAAATCGCGCGAGGACGGGTCGTTGTGGGTGAAGATTGGCGGCGAAGGTTTTGAGACCAGGATTGTGGATGGCGTGCTGCATGTGCGCGCAAAGTCGGCCATGCTGGGGTATCTCAACGCGCCGAGCCCGTTTGATGCCGAAGGATGGATGAACACCCAGGACATGGTCGAGGTCGACGGTGAGTATATTCGTATTCTGGGGCGCCGCAGCGAGATTATCAATGTCGGTGGCCAGAAGGTCTATCCGGCCGAAGTCGAAAGCGTCCTGCTGCAGCTGCCCAATGTGCGCGATGCAACGGTGTACGGCGAGGCAAACCCGATCACCGGCCAGATCGTTGCCGCGCGCATGAACCTGGTGGAACCTGAGGATCTGGATTCGCTCAAGAAACGTGTGCGCGCCTGGTGCCGGGATCACCTGGCATCGTTCAAGGTGCCGGTCAAGATCACAATTGCCGACGGCGATCAGTTCAGTTCCCGCTTCAAGAAGATGCGGCGGTCATGAGATGCATCACATCAGTATTGCGATTGACCCGGCGCTCCGTGAGCGCCATGCCTCTGAGATCGCCTGGACCTGGCGATATTTACTGACCGGCATGGGGTATGCCTGGGAAGAATGCGAACCCGGCGAACCATGTGACATTGCGTACACTGCTGATCCAGGGCGAGCGCCGCACGCCCGTCTCATCGTCCGCGCGACGCCTCGCCACTGGGAACGGCGCAACGCATTGCGACTGGCGACGACCGGTGTCACCGGCGGTCTGGCGTACCCGCTCTATGATGGAGAGCGCCCGGACGAACAGGTGCTGGTTGTCGAAGAGGGACGGATCATCTGCGATCGCGACATTGTGTTCGACACCTTCTGGTTGCTCACTGGCCAGGAAGAAGGGCTGCTGCCGAAGAATAAGCATGGCCATCTTGAACTCACGGGCACGCCGTATCTGCGGGATCATGCGCTCCGGCAGGCACTGGCTTCGGCAATCGGCGCCGGGCTCGAACAGGTGATCGCTGCGCTGGGTCTCCCACCGGGGGAGCCGCGCTGGCCGTATGGCAGGCGCGCCGCCGCTGTGGTCAGTCACGACGTTGATTACCCGGAAGTTGTTCGCTGGCTGGAGCCTTTGCGTGTGGTCATGCGCCAGGGTCCGCGCGGCATGCCGGCAGCGTGGGACGTGCTTACCGGCAAGCGCCATCACTGGCAATTCGACAACTGGCTGGCGCTCGAACGGCGCCTTGGCACGCGATCCGTGTTCTACTTTGCTGCGCGGCAGGGATCGTTGCGGGAATATGCCTTCGGAACGCCTGATCCCTTCTACGATATTCGCACGCCGCGTTTTCGCGCACTGTTCCGTACCCTGATCGATGCCGGCTGCGAGATCGGCCTGCACGGTAGTTACCATGCCTACGCGAACGTTGAGCAATTCGCGCGCGAAAAACGTCTGCTGGAGGACGCAACCGGTGTGGCGATCGCCGGACACCGGCAGCATTACTGGCACATGGACCCCGGCGATCCCGAAGCGACGCTTGCGTTGCACGAACGGCTGGGATTCCAGTATGATGCCTCACTGGCCAACGACCTGTATGTTGGCTGGCGACGCGGATCGTGCTGGCCATTTTTTCCATTTTTCCAGCGGGAGCGTCGCGAACTCCGCACGCTCCAGTTGTCAACAGGCTGGATGGACAGCCAGCTCTTCACCCGGCGCGCTGTCAATCCGGGCAATGCTCGCGACGTATTGCGCGCCCTTGCCGATCGCACGGCAGAGCAGGGAGGGTTGTTGCTGGTCAATATTCATGACTATGTGTTCGATGACGTTCTGTTTCCCGGATGGGCGCGATCCTTCGAGGAATTCTGGAGCTATGTCGTTACGCGGGGTGACTTCTGGATCGATACACCAGCCGCCATTGCCGGGCACTGGAGCCGGCGTTACGACAGACTGGTCGAGGCCAGCACTGGACATGGTTCACTCAACAGTGTCGCGATTGGCGCGTGCAGCCGGTAGACAACCATGCGCTTTCTGTTCGTCGCCTTCATCCTGCTGGCGCCGCCACCCATCAAACCGTGGCTGATGCGCACACTGCTCGGCGCACGGATCGGCCGCCATGTGCGGATTGGCTGGTTCGCCGCCATTTCGGCGCATCACATTGCGATCGGCGACGAGAGTGAGATCCGCGCGCTGACCGTGATAAGCTGCAGTGGCGACGTTGCGATCGGGCGGTACTCGATCATCAGCAGTTTCATCCTGGTCTATGGAGCATCCGACCTGATCATTGGCGATCATTCCTACGTCGGCCCACAGACGCTGATTAACTGTGATGAGCGGGTGCGGATTGGCTCCTATAGCGCGCTCGGCGCCCGTTGTATGGTGTACACCCACGGGTCGTTCTTTCCGTACACTGAAGGGTACTGGGTCAGGTTCGGGCCGGTAACGATCGGCGACTCGGTGTGGTGCGCCGCCGGTGTGTTCATCCACCCTGGTGTGACCATTGGCGATAACGTCTTTGTCAATTCGCGCTCGGTCGTTACTCAGGATGTCGCCTCCGGCGAGGTGCTGGAAGGGTTCCCGGCACGGGCAGTCACAACCATGGATCGCCTGAAGCGGAGCATGACACCGCGCCGGCGTGATGCTGCCGCGCGCCAGATCCTGGCCCACTTCGTCGAACTGGGGTTGCGCCGCGAGCTTCGCCTGCACGTCCAGGAGCACGATGGGCAGGTCACGGTCCAGGTTCGCGGGCGACCATACCTGTTACTCTGTGTGCCAGCGCGTGGCGCTGCGCCGTCCGCCGGAGACCTGGCCGGGCGGCGCGTGATCGCGCTGGTGACACGTCCTGACTGGAGAGTACCAGGGCACACGCATATCTATCCGCTCGACCTGCTCACCTACCGGACCCCACGCAGCAACGACCCGATCCATAACGCGTTGCGCAGCTTTCTCATGCGCTATTACGGCATTCAACTCGAATACTCCGACCTCTCGAAGTAACGGGATTGTCACGCTGCCGCCAGCGCCCTGTTCATCCCGCCTTCATCACCAGAACTCATAATCAGGCTAGAGACGACGCGCGCTGATCCATCAGTATGTACCCACCATGCCGGTGAACGGCGTGGATGGGGCATTGCCTGCCTGCCGCTCCGCAAACTGAGCAGCGGACGTATGCGGGCAGGCCAATGGCACAGCGGCCATGCGCAGCAGCGATCACGCAGCATATGCTCATCCCGCAGAAGAGAAAGGCAACCGGTATGAATCTCTCGCTGGTCATTCCGTGCTTCAACGAGTCGGAGAGCATTGAGCAAATGCAGGCCCAGCTCAACGAGATTCGTCCCGAACTGATGCGGCGTGGTTCATTTGAACTGGTGCTGGTAGATGACGGCAGTACCGATGACACCTATGAACGCCTCAGTGCCGCATTCGCCGATTGGGAACACGTCCAGATTGCTCGCCATGAACGTAACCGCGGCCTTGGCGCCGCGTTGCGCACAGGCTTTGCCCATGCGCGGGGCGATGTCATCGTTGTCACCGACAGCGACGGCACCTATCCGTTCACGACCATTCCGGGCCTGCTCGACATGCTGACCCCCGACGTTGATATCGTCACATCATCGGCCTACCACCCCGCAGGCGGTGTGGAAGGGGTGCCGGCGTACCGCCTCCTGTTCAGCCAGGGAGCCTCGCTGATCTACCGGGTGCTGGTGAACCGGCACATTCATACCTATACCGCGATGTATCGTGCATACCGCCGCCGCGTTCTTGAGCAGGCGCCACCGACGCTGGAAGGTTATGTCGTTATGGCGGAGATACTGGTGAATGCGCTGCTTGCCGGCTACCGTGTCGCCGAGTATCCAGCCGTGCTACGTGTACGCAAGTTTGGCCAGTCGAAAGCCAAAATCTGGCGCATCACCAGATCGCACCTGCGCTTCCAGGCAAGCATTATAAAGCGGCGCCTGGCAGGGCTGCTTCGTGGCGCGCCGCGCGCGACCGGCAGGGTGGAACACTGATGAAAACGATAGTCACCATTCTCGGCACACGTCCGGAGATCATCAAGCTCTCACCACTCATCCCGTTGCTGCAGGAGCGTTTCCGGCATGTGCTGGTCCATTCCGGCCAGCACTACTCATTCGAGATGGATGCGGTCTTCTTCAGCGAACTCGGCCTGCCACCGGCAGACTACGCGCTTGGTGTCGGTTCGGCGTCGCATGGTGAGCAGACGGCACGGATGCTGGCGCGGCTGGAACCGATTCTGCTGGAGACGCAGCCCGACATGGTACTGGTGCAGGGGGACACGAACACCGCCATGGCCGGTGGCCTCTGCGCCGCGAAACTGAACATCCCCGTGGCGCACCTTGAGTCCGGTGGGCGATCGTTCAATCGCCAGATGCCGGAAGAACTCAATCGCATCATTCTCGACCATATTTCGCTGTTGCTCCTGGCAGCCGACGAAACGGCGGAGAGCAACCTGCTGGCCGAGGGGTTGCCGCCAGAACGCATACGGATGGTAGGTTCAAGCGTCATTGACGCCGTGGAGCGTAACCGGCACCACGCCGAGCGATCATCCATCCTGGAACGAATGGAAGTTGCGCCCGGTGCGTACCTGGCGTTGACGTTGCACCGTAGCGAGAACACCACTCCTGATGTGCTGCCGGAGATGATCCGCGCGCTCGGCGAACTTGCTGAAGAGCAGACGATTGTCTTCCTGGTGCATCCGCGCACGGCAGCAGCGATGCGCGCCTATGGTATTGAGATGCCACGTGGTATTCGTACCAGTGAGCCACTTGGCTACCTGGATACACTCAAACTGGTGGAGAATGCGAGTGCGCTACTGACCGATTCGGGTGGCTTGCAGGAGGAAGCGGGCGCTCTCGGCACACCAACCCTCATCCTGCGGAATGAGACCGAGTGGCGCTATCTGGTGGATGCCGGTATGCATGTCCTGGTTGGCAACAGGTACGAGTCAATACGTGCTGGAACTGAGCGGTGGCTGTATCCAGACGCGCTGGCGACACTGCGATCGGCCAGGGCGCCCATTCGCGCCGGTGCAAGCGCAAAGGCAGTCGGCGCGATGGCAGAACTCCTCGGTGTTGCATGATACCCATCAATCGAAGGAACAATGGCAATGCAAGCTGCGAAGGTACAGGCTGAACGGCAGGAACGCGCCGCCACGAAAGGATCGTCCATGAGCCCTGCAATGCTGACCCTGGTGCTGATTCTGATTCCGACCATCACCGGCGTCGCCGGGCAACTCCTGCTGAAGGTCGGCATGTCGCAGCTTGGCGCGCTTGAGCTCAGTATGGCCGCGTTGCCGGGGCTGGTCACGCGGATCGTTCTCTCACCGTACATCATTATCGGGCTGGCCATTTATTTCGGTGGGGTTTTCTTCTGGCTCCTGGCGCTGAACCGCGCCGACCTGAGCTACGTCTATCCGTTCGCAAGCCTCAGTTATGTTCTGATCACCGTGGCATCCTGGCTCCTGCTGCACGAGGCGGTTCCACCATTACGCTGGGCCGGGCTGCTGGTGATCTGCGTTGGCGTCATACTGGTGGCGCGTAGCTGAGATCATAACCGATAGCCGATAGGGCAGAGCATCAGACCGTCGGTGATCCCCTCGCAATGCTGAACAGAGCGTGCCGCTGTGGTCGGCGGCGAAGCGCCAGGCTGGCCTTCCGGAGGTTGGCCTGGTGCGCTGTTCTCGCCCGGCCCTCGATGGGGCAGGGTAAAGAAACGTTCATCCCGCCTCCTGTCGAGTTCATTCTGATTTCAATGCCGGCTGCTACAGTACGAGCGTCACAGATACGTCTCATAACCCGCAGGAGCCATGTGCCATGCCCATGATTGACATTGTCGGTGGCGGTGTTCTCGGTCTCGCCCTCGGGTACGACCTGATCAAGCGCGGGATCGGCGTGCGGATCTGGGAACGCAGCCGCGAGCTCGGCGGGCTGATGGGCCGTACACGTTTCGCCGAACTGAACGAACTGGAAGTCGATCGCTACTACCACGCGATCTTGAGCAGCGACCGAACGCTGATGGGCCTGTTCGACGAACTGGAGTTGCGCAGTGCATTGCGGATGACGACGACGTCCATGGGCTTCTACCATAATGGGAAGCTCCATTCAATGTCAACACCGCTCGATTTCCTGCGGTTCCCGCCCCTCTCGCCGATTGACCGGGTACGGCTGGGGATCACGATCCTGCGTGCCCGCCAGGTCAAGGACTGGCGCGCCCTTGAGGAGGTTCCGGTCGTCGACTGGTTGACCAGCCTGGGAGGGAAGCGGGCGGTCGAGCATATCTGGAAGCCGCTGCTGCGCGCCAAGTTCGATGGTGGCTTCGATAGCGTGCCGGCGACGTATATCTGGTCTCGCCTGGTACGAACGACCGATACCCGCGAGAAGGGTGGCGCGGTCGAGAAAATGTGTTTCCTTCCCGGCGGCTATGCCATGCTGATAGATGCGCTGGCAAAGGCGATTACCGCGCGCGGCGGGCAGATCACCACCGGCGCGACCGTACAGCAGGTGCGTGTTGCGGGTGGCCGCGTGCGCGGCTTGCGCCTGGCGGATGGCGAGGTCGAGAGTGATGGAGCGGTGTTGACGCTCCAGACGCCGATCGCGCGCAAATTGCTTCCGCCTGAGGCCGCAGAAGTCAGCGCTCGCTGGAGCGCGCTTGAAGAGTACCTGGGCATCGTGTGTATGCTGCTGGTCCTGCGCCGCTCGCTCTCGCCATACTACACGCTGAATATCACCGATGAGCGCATTCCTTTTACCGGTGTTATTGAGACGACGAACCTGATCGACCGGCAGTTTACCAATGGGTATCACCTGGTCTACCTGCCGAAGTATGTCTCGCCCGACAATCTCTTTGCCCAGATGGATGACGAGACGTTACAGCAGTCGTTCATGG